>Ga0164308_10002330_pt1 | contig 10050 bp, 7 predicted proteins | sample Whisoiple_246_MG_FD_109983 | JGI IMG/M metagenome (GOLD analysis project Ga0164308, IMG submission 109983) | Soil microbial communities amended with fresh organic matter from upstate New York, USA - Whitman soil sample_246_MG | ecosystem: Environmental > Terrestrial > Soil > Unclassified >... | reverse complement strand
GGAGGCGCGGCGCTTCGGGCGCGGGAGGAGGAGACGCGGCGCTGCGCGCGCGGGAGGAGGAGACGCGGCGCGGCGCGCGCGAGGAGACGCGGCGCTTCGCGCGCGGGAGGAGGAGACGCGGCGCTGCGTGCGCGGAGGGGAGGAGACGCGGCGCTGCGCGCGCGGAGGGGAGGAGACGCGGCGCTGCGCGCGCGGAGGGAGGAGACGCGGCGCTGCGCGCGCGAGGAGAGGAGCGCGGCGCTGCGCGCGCGGAGGGAGGAGGCGCGGGGCTGCGCGCTCTCTCTCGGGTGCGCGCGAAGCGTTGCGCGCTCGCGCTGGGGCGTGCGGGGGGAGGTTCGGCCGCATGCCCGGAACCAAAGGCAGGGGTAAGTCTTGGAAGACCAGATCGCGATCAGGGAATGAGGCTGGGCCGACGAGGAGTGACCGGGTAGGCGCGTGCTTTCCACGGGCGCAGCGCGGGCGGCCCGGCGCCACCGTCCGCGCGTGCGCCAGCGAGAGAGTCTCCCACCGCGCGCCGAAGGCGCCGCGCGTCCCCATAAGAACGCCAACAGCCCCGATTTGTGCCCCCGCCGCACTAGAACCTCGGGCGATTCGGCGCTAGAGCTGCCAGTGAGTCATGGAATACGAACCGGTCATTGGGCTTGAAGTTCACGCGCAGCTGCTCACGAAGAGCAAGTTGTTCTGCGCTTGTTCGACTGACTTTGGTGGGGAACCGAACACCAACGTCTGTCCAGTGTGTTTGGGCCTGCCCGGCTCGTTGCCCGTCCTGAATCAGCAAGCGGTGACGTTTGCCGTGCAGACGGGCCTCGCGCTCGGCTGCACGATCCATGAAAAGAGCATCTTCGCTCGCAAGAACTACTTCTATCCGGACCTGCCCAAGGGCTACCAGATCAGTCAGTTCGAGGAGCCGATTGCCACCCATGGCCACCTCGACATCGAGGTCGACGGTGTCTCGCGACGCGTGGGGATCACGCGCGCGCACATGGAAGAAGACGCGGGCAAGAACGTGCACGGCGTCGCGGGCGACTCCTTGGTGGATTTGAACCGCGCAGGCACGCCGCTGTGTGAAATCGTGGGCGAGCCCGATTTACGGTCGAGCGCCGAAGCTGCCGCTTACCTGCGGGCGCTGCGCGACCTCTTGGTGTTCATCGGTGTCAACGACGGCAACTTGGAGGAAGGCAGCTTTCGCTGCGATGCGAACGTCTCGATCCGTCCGGTCGGCACGGAGAAGTTCGGCACGCGCTGCGAGCTGAAGAACATCAACTCTTTCAAATTCGTGCAGCGCGCGATCGATGCAGAGATCATCCGCCAGACTGCGATTTTGGATGCTGGCGGCAAGGTCCGGCAGGAGACCCGCAGCTTCGATCCAGACACGGGTCTGACCCAAACGCTGCGCGCCAAGGACGACGCTCACGACTATCGCTATTTCCCAGAGCCGGATCTGCCTCCGCTGCGCGTCGACCCGGCATTCATCGCCGCGCAGCGCGCGGGTTTGCGCGAGTTACCGGTCGCGGTGCGCAAGCGCTGGGTGGAAGAGCTCGGCTTGCCGCTGCCGACCGCGCAGACGCTCAGCCAGCACCCGGGCTACGTCAGCTTCTTCGAAGGCGTATGCAAAGCCTTCGACCAACCGCTGAAGGTCGCGAACTTCGTGGCCAATGAGGTGCTGCGTGGCGCCAAATCGCATGGCCTGAACGCAAGCTTCACCGTTACTCCGGCGCAGGTGGCCGAGCTGCTGCAATTGGTCGAGTCCGGCGAGATCAGCGGTAAGCAGGCCAAAGAGGTGTTCGCTGCGCTCGAGGGCACGGACAAGAGCGCGCGTTCGATCGTCGACGAGCGTGGTTTGCGTGTGGTTTCCGACAGCGCCTCACTCGAAAAACTGTGTCTGCAGCTGATCGAAAAGTTCCCGAGCCAAGCGGCCTCTGTCCGAGCTGGCAAGAAGAGCTTGCTCGGCTTCTTCATGGGCCAAGCCATGAAAGAAACGGGCGGCTCCGCCGACCCCAAGCTGATCAGCGCCCTGTTCGAGAAGCTTCTCGGAGGCGGAGCGTGACCGCTTCACGCAGCCTGAAGATCTACGATCCGAAGCCGCCCTGGCTGAAGGTGCGCGCGCCCGGAGGCGAAAATTATACGCGTTTGAAGCAAACGCTCCGCGAGTTGGACCTGTACACGGTGTGCGAAGAGGCGCGCTGTCCGAACGTCGCCGAATGTTGGGCCGCGGGCACGGCCACGGTGATGTTGCTCGGGCACACCTGCACGCGCGGCTGCCGTTTCTGTGCGGTCACTACCGGCAATCCACGCGGCGCAGTCGATCCGCGCGAGCCCGAGCACGTGGCGCGCGCGATTGCGAAGCTCGGGCTTCGCTACGTGGTGTTGACCATGGTCGATCGCGATGATCTGCTCGATGGCGGCGCTTCGCACATGGCACGCGCGGTCGTGGCCTTGCGCGAGCACAGCCCAGGGTTGCTCGTCGAAACACTGGTCGGTGACTTCGGTGGTCGCATGCGTGACGTGAGCAGCATGGTCGACTCGGGTCCGGACGTGTTCGCGCACAACATCGAAGTGTCTCGGCGCATGACGCCGAAGATCCGCGACCAGCGCTGTGACTACGATCTTTCGCTCGGGGTCTTGGCGCACGCCAAAGCGCGTCATCCGGATCGCTTCGTCAAGAGCTCGATCATGGTCGGGGTGGGCGAGACGGACGACGAGGTCGTGGAGACGATGGCTGACCTACGCAAAGCCGGCGTGGACATCCTGACGCTCGGCCAGTACCTGCGCCCGACACCAAAACATGCCGCCGTCGAACGCTACGTCACGCCTGAACGCTTCGATGATTACGCGCGTCAGGGGCGCGAAATGGGCTTCGCATTCGTCGCCTCCGGGCCGCTGGTGCGCTCGAGCTACCACGCCGCCGAAGGCTTCGTAGAGGCTCGTTTGCGACCACCCGACGCGACCGCGCACGGCCCTGCGCGCAATCTACCGGGAGGCGAAGGCGCCTCCGCTTTTCCGTTGCTCGAGCGCCCCGAGCTGGACCGCGCGCCGTTGATCCGCCCCGAGTCGCTCATCCGACGCTGACGGGCAATGACGCGGCGGCCATCTTCGGTTAGCGTGCTGCCGTAGCTGTAATCGAGGGAAATTGAATGCCCGCCCCGGACACCAGTCTGATCGGTAAGGTCGCACGCCAGCTGACCCGGGCCCCAGCTCATGCTGCGACCGAAGGCGCGTCCAGTTCATTGCTGAGCTTGGCTGCGAGCTCCTATGGGCGCAAGTCCGACGACGACGAGCTCACTCAGCCCACGGGCTTCGATCCCGATGCCGCACGCTTGTTCGAAGCCATGGTGGAAGGCGCGTTCTTGGTCGCAAACGCCGACGGCGACTTCGACGACGCCGAACAGGCTGCCTTTCAGCAGGTGGTGGTGAGCGCTTGCGCGGGGCGTGTCGCCGAGCGCCAAGTATCGGCACTGCTCGCCGATCTCCAAGATCAACTCGACGAAGACGGCATGCAGAAGCGCGTCGCGTGGGTCGCCCGAGCCATCAACGGTGAGGACCACGCCCGTGAGGTACTGCGGGTTTGCTCGCTTCTTGCGCACGTGTCGGGTGGAGTAAGCTCGGTCGAGCGAGACGTGCTGGACAAGCTCGCCGCCGAATTCAAACTAGGGGATGCTGCGGTCGAACGAGCCATCGAAGAGGCCGCCCACGCGTTGACCGAGTAGCGTGCGGGTTTCGGGTTTTGCCGCAGCAGCGGCGTCGCCCAGCCGAGCCCCTCGCTACCTGTTGCCCAAGCTCCGAAACTTCTGAATGGATATGATGCCCGAAATGCCCGCGACTTTCCGGCCGGAACAGCCGGTCAAAGTCATTCGTGTGTTGTCCGACGATGGCACGCTGGACCCTCGCCACGATCCACGCTTGAGCGAAAGCGACGTGATCGAAATTTATCGCTGGATGGTGACGACCCGCCAGCTCGATGAACGGCTGGTCGCTCTCCAGCGCCAGGGGCGGATCGGCTTTCACGTCGGTTCACTCGGAGAGGAAGCGGCCATCATCGGCTCGGCTTTCGCCATCCGTAAGAGCGATTGGCTGTTCCCCTGTTACCGTGAGTTCGGCGCCGCGCTGATGCGTGGTCTCGACCTCCAGAAATTCATGGATAACATGTTCGGTAACGCCAACGACACGGTGCAGGGTCGGCAAATGCCGAACCACATCACGTCGCGCGAAACCGGCTTCACCTCCGTGAGTTCTCCGGTCGGAACCCAGATCACGCAGGCCGTCGGCTTCTCTTGGGGCGCGAAGATCGACGGTAAGGACGTAGCCAGCCTGGTGTACTTCGGCGATGGCGCGACCAGCTCGACGGATTTTCACAGCGGGATGAACTTTGCCGGCGTGTTCAAGGTGCCAGTGGTGTTTTTCTGTCGCAACAACGGTTGGGCGATCAGCGTGCCCGCCGAGCGACAGACCGCAACCCGCACGTTTGCGGAGAAAGCGGCCGCCTATGGCATCCCCGGCGTGCGCGTGGATGGCAACGACATCTTCGCGGTCGTGAGTGTGGTGCGTGAGGCGGTGCGCCGCGGCGAGCAGGGCTTGGGTCCAACGCTCATCGAGGCAGTCACCTATCGCATGGGTGGGCACTCCACCAGTGACGACCCGAACCGCTACCGCCCCACGGATGACCTGAAGCCATGGGCCGAGCGCGATCCGCTCGCACGGCTCCGCCAGTACCTCGAGCGGCGCAAAGCTTGGGATGACCGCGCCGAGCAGGCACTGATTTCGGACATCGACCAGCGCTTCCGGGCGGCCGTCGCAGTCAGCGAGAGAACACCGCCGCCACCGCTCGAGTCGATCTTCGAAGACGTATACCAAAAGCCACCGTGGCACTTGCAAGAGCAGCGCGCCGAGCTCTTGCGTGGTCCACGTGCTCCGTCCTCTCATTGAGCGAAATGCTCGGTCTGCCTTTTTCGACCTTTGCCGGGCGCAGAGCCCCGGAGCGATAGCGAATGCCGCAAATGAACATGGTGATGGCCGTCAACGAGGCCCTTCGCTCCGCGATGCGCCGCGACAAGCGCGTCGTGGTGATGGGCGAAGACGTAGGCAAGGTGGGCGGCGTATTCCGTGTCACCGCGGGCCTGCAGGAGGAGTTTGGTGAAGAGCGCGTGATTGACACGCCGCTGAGCGAGAACGGCATCGTCGGGTGCGCCGTCGGCATGGCCTTGTACGGCATGGTCCCGGTAGTCGAGATCCAATTCGCCGACTTCATTTGGCCGGCCTACGATCAGATCGTGAACGAACTCGCCAAGTACCGGTATCGCTCGGGAGGCGAATACCCGGCCAAGCTCGTGATTCGCACGCCGGTCGGTGGCGGCATCAAAGGCGGGCACTACCACTCGCAACACCCGGAGGCCGCCTTCATCCATGTCCCCGGCCTGAAGGTCGTTTGCCCCTCCAACCCGTACGATGCCAAGGGCTTGTTGTTGGCCTCGATTCAGGATCCCGATCCGGTACTGTTCTTCGAGCCCAAGCGCGTTTACCGCGCAGCCAAGGGCGAGGTGCCGGACAATGACTATATCGTGCCGCTCGAGAGCGCGAAGGTCGTGCGCCCGGGCCGCCACGTGACGGTCTTGGCCTATGGCGCGATGTTGTACGAGGCGCTCGACGCGGCCGCGAAGGCAGCCGAAAAGGGCGTGGAGGCCGAGGTCATCGACCTACGAACTCTGTGGCCGGTCGACCTGGCGACGATCTTGACCAGTGTGAAACATACTGGACGACTCGTCGTCGTCCACGAGGCCGCGCGCACGTGCGGTTTTGGAGCGGAGCTCGTCTCGCTGGTGGTCGAGCGCTGTTTCTACCATCTAGAGGCGCCGCCCGTGCGCGTGACCGGCTTCGATACGCCATTCCCGTACACCCTGGAGATGGAGTATATGCCGCTTTCCCACCGCATTTTGCCCGCTCTGTTGGACTCCGTGCGCTCGTAGCTCCGCGCCGCTGTCTACTCTTGACCCGCATCCCGATCCCAGCGAGAAAAACTGCCCATGGCGAAGTTCGAGTTCAAGTTGCCGGATATCGGCGAAGGCGTTGCAGAAGGTGAAATCGTCAACTGGCTAGTCCAAGCCGGGGACGACGTGACCGAGAATCAGGAAATGGTCGAGGTGATGACCGACAAGGCCACCGTCACCATTGGCGCGCCCAAGGCTGGCAAGGTGAGCGAGCTCCGCTTCAAAGTCGGCGATACGGTTCCGGTCGGGCAGGTCTTGGTCGTGTTCGAGACCGGTGGCGGTGAAGCCGCCGCAGCGCCCGCGCCCGCCGCAGCGCCCGCGCCTGCTGCAGCGCCGGCGCCCGCTGCAGCGCCCGCCGCTCCCAAGTCGGAGGGTCCGGTCGCTAGTGCCGTGGGCGACATCCGCGAGTCTTTGCCGGGCATGTCCGCTCCCGCCGCCAAGAGCGGGGGCAGCGATTACTACGCAGACCGCCCCCTGGCTGCCCCGGCCACACGCAAACTCGCGCGCGAGCTAGGCGTAGATTTGCGGCGCGTCGAGCCGAGTGGATCCGCGGGCCGCGTGACCCGTGAAGACGTCGAGCGCAGCGTGAACGGCGCTGGCTCGTCTGCCGCCAGCGCGCCCGCCGAGGCTCCGGCCGCGAAAGCGCCGCCCGGCCCAGCGCCCGCGCCAGCGCGTCAAGCTGCGGATGAGCGTCAGCCGATCCGCGGTTTACGCAAGCGCATCTTCGAGAACATGGCGCGCTCGAAGCACACCGCCGCCCATTTTCATTACATCGACGAGGTCGATGTCGCCGCGATCACCACGCTGAAGGACCGCGCCAAGCCCTACGCCGAGAAAGCGGGGGTGAAGCTCACGTTCTTGCCGTTCCTGGTCAAGGCAGTCGTGGCAGCTCTCAAGCGTCACCCCCGGCTCAATGCCAACATCGACGAAGCAGCGATGGAGCTCGTGCTGCGCAAGACGTACGACATCGGTATCGCCACTTCGACCGACGCCGGGCTGATGGTGCCGGTCGTGCGCGGTTGCGACCGGCTCAGCATTCTGGAAATCGCCAGCGAGATCGATCGCGTCGCGCGCGCGGCTCGGGACGGCAAGAGCCAGAAGGAAGATCTGGGCGGCTCTTCGTTCACGATTACTTCGCTGGGCAAGCTGGGTGGGTTGATGGCGCCTCCGATCATCAACTATCCCGAGGTCGGCATCATGGGCGTGCACGCCATCAAGCGGAAGCCGATCGTACGCGGGGATCAAATCGTGATCGGAGAGGTGATGAACCTGAGCTTCTCGTTCGATCATCGCATCATCGATGGTGACGTCGGTGCAAACTTCGCGCAGGAGATTATCTCTTACCTGCAGGAGCCCGACCGGCTGATCGTCGAAATGGGCTAGGCACGCGTTCGGCTATGGCCTCGAGCGCCGCGCTCGTGCCACGCCGACACGCTCCTACATGCCCGCACAACGCGCCGCGCTTTCCTGCGCGGCGGCGAGTGCGGATCCGTGTTTCGCTCGAGTGGCGCGCTTCGACAATGCTAGCGCTTCACGCTATTCATATGCCGCGAGCCGCTCGCTCGCCGGGTCGGCCGTAAAGGTGTAGCCTGTTGTCGGTAAACCGTGAATCTTTGGAGTCTTCGACCGCGATGAAGGGTCTGTTCAGTGCCGCTGCGTTTGCGCTCGTCTTGCACAGCGCAGGGTTCGCGCACGCGGTTGAGGAGGCCTCCGAACCAACTCCCGCTCAAGTCCGCACCGCCGCGGAAGCATTCGATCGCGGCCGCGAAGCGTACAAGACGGACGACTACGTCGAAGCTGCGGAGCAGTTCGAAAGCGCTGACGCCAATGCCCCGAGCGCAGCAGCGCTGGAACTCGCCATTCGGGCGCGCGACAAAGCCGGTCAATTGGATCGCGCGGCGACGCTCGCTGCGCTCGCACTCGCGCGCCACCCAGACGATCCGAACATTCAAAAGATCGCCCCGGCAATTGTCGAGCGAGCCAAGACTGAACTATTCGAGCTCGAGTTGAAGTGTAATGAAGCGTGCGACGTGACCGTCGGCGGCAAGATCGCACCCGGTCGCCGCGCGACCGATCGCAGGGTCTTTTTGGCTCCGGGCCACTACAATGTGCGCGCCGGCTGGCCCGGTGATCGTTCATCGTCCAAGTCGGTCGACGGCAACAAGGGCGAGGCTGGCACCCTCGAATTCAACGCCCCCGAGGCAGTTGCGGCTGCGGCGCCGGTCGCCGCGCCCGTCGTTCAGCCGCCCAGCGATAAGCCGGCGGACGAGGGCGCGCAGGCCAAATCGGGCAAGCTCCCGCCGACCGTGTTTTGGGTCGGTGTCGGCCTCACCGGTGCGCTCACGGCGACCACCATCTGGAGCGGCGTCGACACGAAGAATAATCCGGGTGCTGACCGCGTCCGTGAAGCGTGCAGCTCCGTCGACGCGAGCGGCGCACACAGTACCGAGTGTGATTCGCTCTACAATGAAGGGCGCGACAAGCAAAAGCGCACGAACCTGTTGCTCGGTGTGAGCGCGGGCGTGGGCGTCGCAACGGCCGTGGTCGGCGCGTTCTTTACCGATTGGGGCGGCTCTAAAAAGCCGGCGGCGCGAGAAGCCAAGAAATCACGGCTGAAAGGCTTCAGCGTACAGCCGTGGGTGTCGATCGGGTCTGGGGCGAGCGTCGGGGCGCTCGGGAGGTTCTAGCGAGTGGCTAAACTGTTCGACCCTGGTGCTGGGCGACAGCGCGTCGATCGCTATGAGCTGGTGGGCGAGATTGCGTCCGGTGGCATGGCCACGGTGTATCTCGCGCGCCTGACCGGGGTGGGCGGCTTCCAACGCTTCGTCGCGATCAAACGTCTGCATCCGCACCTCGCGAGCGAAAAAGAATTCGTCGAGATGTTCTTGGACGAGGCGCGCATCGCGGCTCGCATTCATCACCCGAACGTCGTGCCCATCCTCGAGGTTGGGGCCAGCGCCGTCGGCTATTACCTCGTGATGGAGTACATCGAGGGCGACACGCTGGCGCGCCTCCTGGCCCGTGCAGCTACCCGCGGCAAGCGTTTGCCCGTGGGTATCGCGCTGCGCATCGCGCTCGATATGCTCGCCGGTCTGCACGCTGCGCACGAGCTTCGCGACGACATGGGCGAGGCGGTGCAATTGGTGCACCGTGATGTCTCTCCGCAAAACGTGCTCGTGGGCGTGGATGGCATCTCGCGCATCACCGACTTCGGTGTTGCGCGCGCAGCGAGCCGTCTGACCGCGACGCGCGTGGGGCAGCTCAAAGGCAAGATCGCGTACATGGCGCCCGAGCAAGCAGCGGGCGAAGAAGCCATCGATCGCCGGGCGGACGTGTTCGCGGCCGGCATCGTGGTTTGGGAAGAGCTGGCCGCGAAGCGCTTGTTCAAAGCCGAGAACGAAGCGGCGACGCTGTCTCGGGTGATGACCGACGCAATCACGCCTTTGACTACGATCGTTCCTGGGCTGAGCACTGCTCTTTCCAACGTCGTGCTGCGCGCGCTCGAGCGAGAGCCCGATCAACGCTTCTCGAGTTGCGCGCAATTCGCGGATGCGCTCGAGGCTGCGGCCACCGGCAGCGAGAGCATTGCTACTCCGCGTGAACTCGCCGCGTACGTGGCCGAGGTCATGGGGGACGAAGTCATCGCCCAGCGTGAAGCCGTGCGCGCGTGGATCGCCCGCAGTGAGCCGAGCCAAGTGGGGGATGACAAGCCCAGCGTTTCGCCCTCCACCAGCGTATCCGCTGCGGCGATGAGCCTACCTGGGGCGGACCAGGCGCAGGCCTCACGGACCCAAAATACCGCTCCCAAGGGCCGCAGCCCCGCTCGGCTGTTCGTTCTGGTCAGTCTGCTGCTGCTCGTGGTCGGTGTGGGCAGCTTCCTGTTTGCCCGCCATACCCTCCCTGATAATCGTTTGCCGGTTGCGAGCAGCCCGGAGCCGGTCGTCGTCGCCGCGCCGGCGCCGACCCCGACGCCGGTCCCGCCTGCATCAGAAATTCCGCCGGCTAGCGCGAGCGCAGTGGCCTCCGAGGTTGCGCCGCCTCCGCCCCCGCCTCCGCCACCCAGGCCCGT
>Ga0164308_10002329_pt1 | contig 10050 bp, 8 predicted proteins | sample Whisoiple_246_MG_FD_109983 | JGI IMG/M metagenome (GOLD analysis project Ga0164308, IMG submission 109983) | Soil microbial communities amended with fresh organic matter from upstate New York, USA - Whitman soil sample_246_MG | ecosystem: Environmental > Terrestrial > Soil > Unclassified >... | reverse complement strand
TTTTGCTCCTTTGCAGGAGCTTTTGGCCCCAAGAGGTTCGTCTGAATGGCTCATCGAGGTCTCCGAGTTCCCAAAGTGCGGTTCAAGGTTCGCGTCCTTCTTACTTTTCTTCAGCGTCTTCAAAAACTTCTTTACAGTGCAATCCAGTTTTTAGTAATGACAGCTCGCGCAATCCAGGCCGGCAGTTGGTGTCTGCCGGTGGGAAAGGCTCAGCGCGGCGCGCTCAAAATCTCCCACGGGCATCTTTGCGTTCTGGCGATGGCATTGCAGACACCAGCCCATCGTGAGTGGCGATGCCTGCTTTACGCGGTCCATTGTTTCCACTGGCCCATGGCAGCTCTGGCAGGCAACACCGGAAACCACATGCTGGCTATGGTTGAAATAAACAAAGTCAGGAAGGTTATGGACCTTTACCCAACGGATGGGGCGTTGCAGCTGGACCGCTTCCTTGAGCTTCTCGATCTCGACGGTCTGTTTTTCCATGATGCTGTGGCAGTTCATGCAGACGTTCGCAGGAGGAATGCCAGCATGGCGGCTGGTCCGCGCCGCGGAGTGGCAATAGAGGCACGGAATCTTGTTGTCGCCGGCGTGGATCTTGTGGGGAAACGCGATGGGCTGCTGCGGAGCATAGCCTTGATGTATTCCAATGCGTGAAAGCTGCCATGCACCGGCCCCGGCAGCAAGACCAGCGCCAACAATGCCAACAGTTCCAATGAGTAGCAATGGCAGCTTCATGGTTCTCTAGTCCTCCTCCGGCCATAACCAGGAAGCGGGGTTGTGCTTGCGGAACCACGCCTCCGCTCCATGCGCCGTGACGGAAACTGGACGGCCAATCAGTGCAAATGAGCGATCCAGAGCAACCACCGCGAATGACGCCAGACGGGTAAGGGGCAGAACTGCGAGCGCAGAAAATGATGCAAAGATATGCAAGCGGACCAGGAACGGCATTTGCAGGGCGAAGCCGGCTGCCGGATTTCCACGAACAAGCGAAGCAACATACGGTGCGATGATCATGGCTCCCCAGGAGGAACTCCAGCGATAAAGAACAGCCATAAGCAAACCGGAGAGAATTCCTATGAGCAGGAGAGAAAGAAAAACCGTGTCTGAAATTTCAGTGATGGCCGACCTGTTCGACCGGTCAAGGTGTCGCCACATGAGACGCAGCCAGCCGGCCAACGCCGCTGCGCCAATCGCAAAGCCTGCGCCTTCCAGCAGGTAAAGCCGCGTGGGACTGCTGTTCCACCAGAAAATTACGCGAGGGAAGAGCAAATCAATCGCGTGACCTATGAGCAGCAGGAGCAGCCAAAGTCTGCCGGCGCTGAACAATTCCCGCACCTCGGAAAGCTCTGCTGTGACAGTCGCGATCCGCCGTCGATCCAGGAGATAGCGCACCAGGATGCCAGCCAGGAATAGCGAAAGCGCGATGTAGGGCCACGCAGCGAAAAGAAAACTTGTTTTCATCGCGCTGGTCCTTTCCTTGCGTCTGCTCTCGATGACAGTGCTGCCTGCGCTGCTTTGATTGGTGTGGTTCTTATTTCTGCTGAATTCGGCTGTTGCACGGTATTGGCGTTTCCGGCCGCATGAAGGACTGAAGCCTGGCGCAGGAAGGCTTTTACGGCGAAAGATTCTCTGGTGGTGAGATAGGGCGCACTGGAGTCGCTATTGTTCCACTGAAAACAAGGGTGACGGAGAAACTGGGTCAGCGCTCGATCCTGATATCTGAAATATGTTTGCGTGAGATCGGGCCCCAGGCTTCCACCAGAACTTAAGCCGTGAACGGTGTGACAAGAGCTACACGGCTGGGCCCCATACTTGAAGTGTGTTTGGCCCGTAAACAACTGGCGGCCGTTTTCGATATCAGCCGGCGTGGCCAGGTCGGCATTGCGTTCGTCCGCGGGTTTGATGTCTGGACCGCCGACGGCAACAAAATCCAAAATGTCATTGATCTGCTTTTCTGAAAGGTCAGTCCAGTCTGGCATGCGTTGTTGCTTGAACTGGGTAAACAAAGCAACAGCCGTGGGATCGGCAGACTTGATTACGCTTGAGGATGATGAGATGAACTTCAGCAGCCAGTCCCGCTTGCGCCTTTCTGTTACACCCTTCAGGTCGGGGCCAACCTTGATGCCCCTTCCATAGGTATGGCACGCAGTACATCTCCGGTTAAAGATGGCCGCTGCTTCGGGAGAGAATTTAGCGCTGTTGAGTCCGCCATCGTCATCGGCCCAGGCAAATTGCGACATGCCTGATGCCGCAACCAGCAGCAGAAGAAGTGCCAGACGGCCTAGATCTCGTACACCCGCACTAACAAAGCGTTTCATGATAGCTAAATCCATTCCCGCCAATGGTCGGCTCACAACCAGATCGTTCCTTTCCCTGGCGGGGCATTAGACTTCGCCGCCTGATGTAACCTACAAAAACAAAAGGCCCAGAGAGCCATGCTCTCTGAGCCAAATTCCCTGCCTGCTCCGGAGATCCGGGGACAGAAATCGGGGCCCGCCCGCTTTCAGATGAGTTTCTAAAGCTTGCTAATCGCCAAGTGTGCCCTGTCTTCATTACCTGCCGAGCGGAGTCCCCTCACTCACGCTCAACCGGCCAAGCCTCTGAAATGCCAGAAGCAGACAGTCTTTTCTTTCCTATGTTTTGCCCAAAATAATAAAGGCCCAGAGAGGAATCTCTCTGAGCCAATTTTCTGTCGGGCCGATTGTCAGTTATCGGAACGAAAATCAGGGCTCACAAGCTATAACAGCAAAAACTTATATATAAAAATATGAGGACTGTCAAGAAATCCGCGGCAATGATATGCGCCCAGAGGGCGAAGTTGATAGTCTTGGCGGAGCACATTGACCGGGTTATGGGTAGATGAATATCGGAAAGTAAATGCTCTGCTGATGACTTGGTTAGCGTACGTTAGCTGCAATGCTGGCAGTACCTTTTTCAACGTCCTTTCCCATAATTCGCTCTTGCGGGGCGGTTCCGCTGCTAAGCTATTGAACCGGCATGGCTTGGAGCCACGGTGCGCGTCCCTCTCGTTGGGGCGCTAAAAGTGGCTGGAAAATCAAAACTTCCTCAACCCCGCACCTCATCACCGAGTAGAATTTCGATTCACGGCAAATTGACTAGATGCCACAGGTAGAAATCCCAATTCGGGACGTGCTACACCTTTGCTTGAGCTCAGACGGGCAGGAGCATTGGCGGGAATTCGTGCATCGTACCCAGCCGCTGATTGCCAGTGTGATTATCAATACCGTGCGCCGATGGAAAGAGCCTGCACCCAGCCTGGTGGATGACCTGATCCAGGAAACTTACGTGAAGCTTTTTGCCAACGATCGCAAGGCATTGCGCAGTATCAAGAATGAGTTCGAGAACACAATCTTTGGATATCTGAAGGTGGTGGCGTCAAACGTGGCACGAGACCACTTCCGTCAACCGGCAAACAAGGCTGACGAAGTGGAATTGGACGATGCAATACTGCCGCCAGGTCCTGATGGCCAGCAGCGGTTGGAGTTTGCCCATAAGAAAGAACAGGTCCGCGATATTTTGGAGACTCTTGCATCCTCCGACACTCACGCGAGAGACATGGCGATTTTCTGGTTCTTTTATGAACAGGGTTACACGGCGAAAGAGATATCCATGTTGCCCAACATCGAGTTGACGGTGAAAGGTGTGGAAGCCGTCCTGTTCCGCTTGACCCGTTATGTTCGCGAAAAGCTGGGAGCGCAGGATTCCAGATCGAAAGATCTTAAGACGAATGATTGAGGGGCCATATTTTCATCGGCTTAGAGATGACAAAAGGTTTCACGCGGGCTTTTACGTCTTTGGGATTGAAGGGGCAGTTTAGGTAGATGGAGTTATCAGGAAGGTTGTTCTATGAACGCACAGCGGCCCAATTGTCCAGACGATGACGTGCTCCAGGAACTGGCTGCCGGAATATTGGCGCCGGCACTGGCCGAGCAGACAATGCTGCACGTTGCTGACTGCAAGGTGTGCGGGCCCGCATTGCGGCGGTACATAACCGAGTTTTCTGAAGAACAATCACCGGAAAATACTGCGGTTCTTCAACTGTTGCAGAGTTCCAGACCACAATGGCAAAAGAGGCTGGTGGGGAGATTGATCGGCGGTGACAGCCGGTTTCCGTGGCTGAAGCTGGCGTCGGCAGCCGCGGCGCTGGCGGCAATAATCTTTGCCGTGGCACAGGGACCAGCGCTGCTGGCCGAGTTCAGAGTAAAGCAGGCGCAGAGAGAGGTGGCCGCGGCATTTGTGGAGCGGCGGACATCATTGTCGCGTTTGCCGCAAGTCGGCTATGCGCCGTATAACCCATTTCCGGTTGTGCTGGGCGCTGAGAACGGCCGCGGGGTGGATGAAGTGCCACCGTCGCTGCATGATGCCAGCGGTGCCGCGAACAAAAACCTTCACGCAGCCAACGCCGATCCGCGCTGGCTGCAAATTCAGGGTCGCGCCTTGTTGTGGGAGTCCACGCCGAGCAGCCTGGAAAAGGCCGAGAAAGACTTTGAAAAAGCGCGGTCCGAGGGACTGACCAGTCCCAGCCTGAAAATTGACCTGGCAGCCAGCTACTTTGAGCGCGACAGCCGCGCCGAACATCCCAACGTGCAACGCACGCTCAACCTGCTGAGCGAAGTCCTGACCCAGCCCAACCTGAGCAAAGACGATCAGGCCAGCGCGCTCTTTAACCTGGCCATCGCTTACGAGAAGACCCAGGCATGGGACCTGGCGGTTGAGACATGGGAAAAGTATCTGAACGTTGATTCCTCCAGCGGATGGAGGAACGAGGCGCAGCAACATCTGAAGGATGCCAAAACCAGACTTCACAGCGACGGGCCGGTGAGGAACTCCGATCCGGAGGCGTTCTTGAAGCTATCTTCAAACGTCGCGGTCGGCGTTGAAGTAGAAGAATACCAGGATATCGCCATCAGTATTTGGCTGCCAGATGCCATGGAAACGGGCAATCCTAATTCCCTGGAGGCCGTCCGCAAACTCGGCGATTTGCTTGCACGCCAACATTCGGATCCGTGGATGTCAAATCTGGTTTCTTCCGTGCGGCCAGAGGATAAACCCGCGGTTCAAGCGCTCGCCAATGCCTTCAAAAAAAACGGACAAGGCGACCACTCGGGTGCGTTAGAGGAAGCGGTAGCAGCCGCCAGCATCTTTTCCAAGCGCAAAAATTCTTCGGGCGAATTTCGAGCGAGACTTGAAGAGGTGAATGCCTTTCGACGAGGCTTTAATGGATCAGATTGCCTGGCACGCGCGGACCCCCTGAATATCCGACTCTCAAAAACGCACTATCACTGGCTGCAGGCCCAACTTGCCCTGCTGAAAGCAGAATGCGGAAACCTTGTGGGCGAGTTTACTGAATCCGACAGTGATCTGCATTCCAGCCGCGAGATAGCGAGTAACTTTGATTTCCCCCGGCTTGCCTTGCGGGACATCGGAATGTCTGCGGGGAATGAGCATCTTCGCGGGAACTGCAACGAAAGTTGGAGCGAGTCCGTCGATGGTCTTAACTTGTATTGGAAGAAAGCCCAAGGTCCGCGCAGCGCACTATACCAATTTTATTCAGTAATGTATCAATGTGCGCTGGAAACGGGTTCTCTCTATGCTGGAGAAGCCTTGTTGCGACATGCCATTGAACTTCGTCAGCGTAGCCATGACATTCAAAAAAATCCAGTAATTGAGGCAACGCTTCACTTCCAATTGGCAAATGTTCTGGCAGCGCGAAAAGCGAACCAGGAAGCGGAACAGGAAAAGCGCACAGGCGATGCAATTATCAATCCAAAAAAGTTGCCGCCCCAGTATGATTTAGCCGTCAAACTGGAACCAGCGGAGTTTGAACTAAACCATGGAGACGCGCGTCTTGCATTGGCTGCGCTGGAGCCGTTGCGGTCTGCCTTAGCCAACAAGCCCGATAAGTTTTTCTCGCTGCGATTCAACCAGACGCTTGGAAAGACCTATTACAAGCTTCATCGGTTAGACGATGCAGCAGCGGCTTACAAGGCAGCCATTACCACGGCGGAATCCACCTTGACTGACATCAAGAACGGCATCGAAAGACTGCTTTGGCTTCGAGCCACCGATGAAAGCTACAGGGGACTCGTTCGGGTCTTAATTGAACAAAAAAGGGATCAGGAAGCTTTAAGCCGCTGGGAGCTATATCGAAGCAGGCCCATGTTAGGCGAGCACATCGATGTGGAGACCCAAGGAGCCAGCAGGAATGGAAAGACAATTTTACAGGAGCCCGTTAAGCAGTCCGTTATTACGGCGGCAACCCTGGAAACTCGTCTTGTGTACGCCGATTTCAATGATGGTTTGCAGATATGGGTCTCACGAAACGGCAGCGTCACGAGTCGATGGGTCGAGATAGAAAACAAAGACTTTGAGAACATAACTCACGAATTTACAGAGAAGTGTGCGGTGGAGGTCTCCAATCTGGACGAGTTACACGCATTGGGAACGAGATTATTCTCTCTTCTCCTGCTGCCCGTCCTCCCAGACATTGCATCATCGAAACTGATCGTGATCGAGTCGGACCGAAACGCTTACAACTTGCCTATGGAGGCTCTAAGGTCCCCAGAAGGCTGGTATGTCGGGGAAAAGTATTCAATTATTTATTCTCCCGGAGTCCTGGTTGAAAAAAGCCTGCGTCCGCCTTCACGTGTTACCGGGCAGGAATCGCTGCTTCTGCTGGATGCGTCTCACATTTTAGGTGCTGGTTATCTTCCGGGTCTTGAAGCACAGAAGGCCGCGGTCACCCATCTTTTCCCGCGGGCGAAAATCATTGATTCTGCAAAGACGAATTGGAGTGAAGCGCGACCTCGTCTTGTCTCCGCGCAGATTCTCCACTACATGGGACACGGAAAGCCCAATGGCAGTGGGACCGTGCTGGACTATGACGAGAAGCGGGTGTTGCAGACAAAGGATTTTGAACCCAATTTGCTGAAGCATCTTGAGATCGCCGTGCTAGCGGCCTGCTCCGGCGCGGCCGGAAGGGACAATGGAATAGCAGACACGAATAACCTTACTCGAGCGTTTTTTGCTGCAGGTGTTCCTGCCGTAGTCGCCAGCCATTGGAATGTAGATTCTGCTTCCACATCGGAGCTTATGATCAGTTTCTATCGCCACTTGAATAAAAACGAATCGACGGCGCAGGCAATGTACAATGCCCGCAACGAACTCCTGCGGATGAAAGCCCATCCTTATTTCTGGGCTGGCTTTACCCTGGCCGGTCGAGTGAACTGATTTTGGGTCTATTGGGGGAAAGATAGCCAGCGCAGCAGGGCCAATCTTTAAGCAGGACTTCGAGATGAGTTGTGAACACGAGGAGAGGAAGATGCATAGACGAGATTTGCTTAAGGCTCTTGCCACTGTTCCACTGACGGCCGCGCTGGCTGGTTGCGAACGGGAAAGGGACAAAGAAGACGAATCGCGCCGGCACATACTGGAGGTCCATTTGGACGGCGCATTTGCATTAGTGATTCAGGAGAACAAGGCGAATTCAGTCCTGGCGTTTTCGCCGCGCCCCAAAAAAGAGGACGAACCGCATCAATTTTATTTTAACGGGTATGCGAAAGCCGAAGATTTGCAGAAGGGCCAGCATTTCCGGCTTTCAGCCGAAAGGCGCGATCGCGATTCCAAACCGGAAATCAGCCCAGGGTTGAGAGATTTCTCTTTTCAGACCGAACATTGGCGAGTGGGTGATTCACTGGTGACAATCGAACTGCCGGCCCCAAGGCGAATCACATTTTCCGGACATCGTTCGCCGGTCAAGTTTCTCTCCGGAGGCAAGCAGGCGTTTATGCCCACCAACCATATCTTAGAGTACGACCTCAAGGATGACGCCCTCCCGAAGCTTGAATGTACTGACTCAAGCCTGAAGTGTGAGCCTTCGCCGGATTCATATCCAGGGGTGACCAGGTTCTTTTTCGAGATCGGACCGAAACGTTCCCTCAACCTTGCTGAGTCACGCTCCCACGCGATTCTTTTCTTTAACTATCTATTACAACAATGTTTCCCGGATCTGGCAGAGAAGTATCAACTGGATCCCGGATATTCCCGCGGCATGGAACATGCAGAAAGTATTCCAAGAGCAATGCCGGCGGTATTCCAATATGACCTCAGTTCTCATTTGCGGCAAAACGCTTCTTACGCCGTAGACTGCGAGTTTGCCGGCCCACTCGCTTCAACGAAAACTTTACCGTCAAATCCTTAGGAATAGCCACTCTTATTGTGCAAGGCAATCAGATGGAGTGCGGTAGTAGGTCAGCTAAGAATTCTCCAAGAAAGGGCCTTATCTCCATCAAGAGCGGGCTGACGCAATCGGGCGCCAGCCTTTCTGACCGAATCAGCCGCAAAACCAGTCTTTCTGATCGATGTCCAACCCGCGGTCGGAGACGCCGGCCGCCTCTCCCCCATCATAAAAACTTTAAAAACAAAGCCCAAATCTCTACAGGGAAATTCCGCGCACCAGCGTCTTATGAAACAAGCAACGGTTCACATTCATTTTGTGATGTGCCTGGCGGGTAGAGGGAGGAGAACCCATGCCCGATCAAGAGGGCCGTTGGCATAGCGGCGCTATTCGAGCGAAGAGGGCGCTGCAAGGAGCAGGGAAATGGCTACCGCGCAATGCCTGGATTTTCATCAGTTCAATGAAACTTATCTGCATGAGCTGAGGGCCCAAGACGTGACCACTGAAGCTCATTTTGTCGCATATTTCAGCAAGATCCTGCATAACAAGCTGCGCCGTCGGCTGGCTTGTCCGGAGCATATCAAGGACGTGCAGCAGGAAACCCTGCTGCGGGCCTGGGCCGCGGTACAGGCCGAAGGCGGTATTCGCCATCCAGAGCGGTTTGGCGCTTTTGTGAGTTCGGTCTGCAACAACATACTGAGGGAATCGTATCGCTCACGCGCGCGGATCAAGCCGCTGGACGATCTGCAATGTGATCCCACGGACAAATCGCCAGCCCCGGACGGCATGCTCCTGGCGGCAGAAACAAAGAGACAAGTGCAGCGAGTCCTGGCAAGACTTGACCTGAAGGACCGCAGGATCCTGCGGGCGATTTTCTTCGAGCAAAGAGACAAGGACGAAGTGTGCGTTGAACTGGGTGTAAGCCGGGAATATCTGCGGGTGCTGCTTCATCGCGCCAAGCAGCAATTCATAGCGGAGTACAGGCATCTGGACGCGACGCCCAGAAGCAAAGTCAGTTTCATCCGGCCGCAGCGAAAGTCCGCCGGGCAAACACGGAGTTTGCGGCCGGCGGCTTCTGCGGCTTTCCCGCATTGCTGCTGAAAAAGTTTGGATGAGCAACCTGCAACACGGCCGTCGCCTGACAACGCCGGCCTTTTTTATGACCGCGTGTACAGCTGCAGCGACGCCCAGTAATAAGGAGCGGCGTGGAAGCCACCTGCCTTGAGGATGGATAGCTTGGCGTGGTGAAGCGCCTCTGTCGCGCTCCTGCCATGCGTGAGCTGATCATAGAAGTCATCCATCAATGCGGGAGTCACCGCGTCATCCTGGTCCCATACGGCGGCAACGACCTGATGCGCTCCGGCCCGCATGAATGCCCACTCCAGGCCAAGCAGGCCTTCCAGGGACTGTAATTGAGTTCCTACTCCTTCGCAGGCCGAGATGGTGACAAGCTCCGCGTTCAGCCGTACTTTGCCATCGACAATGTTCCGGGCCAGAAGCTTGAAATTGCCATCTTTGCCGGACGACAGAATAATGGCCGACTGTAAAGGATCGATGGCGTTGGGAGTGCCGTGCGTAGCCATGTGAATGAACTTGTACATGCCGGGGGAGTTTTTTAAATAGGAATCAGGCGTGGCATCGCGTCCGGAAAACCTGGTTATCTTGCCGGATGGGAAATGTTTTTCCACGCTGGCCATTTCTTCTTTGGCATGAGGGAGTTCGGCAAAATGCGGATCAGCCTGGGCTGGAGCGCCTATCAAAAGCAGACCTTTCGCAGGGGCACGCCTGGGGTGGGAGGCCAGGAGCAAATCGATCGAGCTCGCATTCTCCAACTCCACGTCCTCAATCCAGTA
>Ga0164308_10002328_pt1 | contig 10052 bp, 7 predicted proteins | sample Whisoiple_246_MG_FD_109983 | JGI IMG/M metagenome (GOLD analysis project Ga0164308, IMG submission 109983) | Soil microbial communities amended with fresh organic matter from upstate New York, USA - Whitman soil sample_246_MG | ecosystem: Environmental > Terrestrial > Soil > Unclassified >... | reverse complement strand
TCCCCCAGAGGACGCCACCCTCCTCGGGTCGCCAGTAGATCCCGGACGCCACATCGAAGACCATCGGCAGCCGGTGGGGCGCGAGGTCCGGGTGCGGCCCGGTGACCACCACCTGGTGCCGCGCGCCGCCGGCCGGGATCCGGGCGCCCGCAGCCCGATCCACCGCAGCGAGCGTGGGACCACCGGTCAGCACCACCCGGTCGGTGGCGATCTCGCCCGCCGAGGTGAGCACCCCGGTGACCCGGTCACCCGAGCGCAGCAATCCCTCGAACGACGTCCGTTCCCGCACCCGGACGCCGGAGGTCACCAGGGCCGCGGTGTAGGCGAGGACGTTGCGCGGCGGGTCGACGTACCCATCGCCCGGCGCGTAGGAGCCACCCAGCGTCAGGCCGCGACCCATCGCCGGGTTGAGGTCGTCGAGCTCGTCGGGGCCGACCCACCGCACGTCGAGGCCCAGCGCCTGCTGCATGGCGATCCGGTCCCGGGCCTCGGCGACCTCGGGCTCGGAGAAGCAGGGCATGAAGTAGCCCTGTGCCACGAACCCCGAGTCGACGCCGAGGCGCTCCGGCTGCGAGGCGTAGAAGTCCCGGCTGAACAGGCCGAGCCGGACCGCCACCTCGGTGCCCCCCTGGGCGCGGACCATGCCGGCGGCCCGGGAGCTGGCGCCGCTGCCGAGGGTGCTGCGCTCCAGCAGCACGACATCGGCGAGACCCGCCTCGCGCAGGAACCAGGCGCACCACGCGCCCACCGTGCCGCCGCCCACGACGACGGCGTCGGCGGTGCGCGGCAGGGCGCTGGTCACCCTCTCGAGGCTGGCATAGACTGAACAGTCAGTCAATGCCGTCACCCGGACGCGGGAGCCGCCATGTACGGACTCAGCCCCGAGGACCTCGAGCTGCAGCGCCGCGCCCGCGGCTTCACCGACGAGCTGATGGCCTGGGAGGTCACCGCGGAGGAGCACGACGGCCGGATCCCGGACGACGTCGAGGCGAAGCACCACCGCCGGGCACGCGAGCTCGGCCTGTACGCCACGAACATGCCGGCCTCGGTCGGCGGGCCGGGCTGCTCGACCCTCCAGCAGGTCCTGGTCCAGGAGCAGGGTGGCCGGGTGACCAACGGCCTCGCCTGGTGCCTGCACACGCCCCCGTCCTGGTGGCCCGAGGTCGCCAACGACCACCAGCGCGAGCGCTGGCTGCTGCCGACGGTGCGGGGCGAGCTGCAGGAGTGCTACGCGATCACCGAGGAGGACGCCGGCTCCGACCTGACCGACCTGTCGGCGACCGCCCGCCGGGACGGCGACGGCTACGTGCTGGACGGCGTGAAGTGGCACGTGACGTCCTTCCACGAGGCCGACTACGCCTTCTTCCAGGCCGTGCTCACCACCGGACCGCACGCCGGGGACCAGGCCCTGTTCGTGGTCGACGTGGACGCGCCCGGGGTGCGGGTGGTCCGCACACCGGCGTACACGCACACCCTGGGGCACCGGCACCCGGTCGTCGCGTTCGAGCAGGTGCGGGTGCCGGCCAGCCACCTCGTGGGGACCGAGGAGGACGGCATGTCCTTCGTCTTCGAGTGGTTCCGCTTCGAGCGGCTGATGGTGGCGGCGCGCTGCCTGGGAGCCGCCGAGCGCCTGGTCGACGAGGCCACGGCGTTCGCGCAGCAGCGACGCGTCGGCGGTGAGCCGCTGGCGCGCAAGCAGCTGGTGCAGGCGATGCTCGCCGACAGCCTCACCGAGCTCTTCGCGGCGCGGGCGATGACCTACGAGACGGCGAGGTCCGTCGACGAGGGACTCGACCGCAAGGTCCTGCACGCGCGGTGCTCGATGGCCAAGCTCTACGCCTCCGAGATGGCCGGCCGGGTGGCGGACCGGGCGGTCCAGGTGTTCGGCGGTCGCGGCTACCTGCGGGAGAACGTGGCCGAGCGCTTCTTCCGCGAGCTGCGGGTCGAGCGGATCTGGGAGGGCGCCAGCGAGGTGCAGCGGCTGATCATCGCCGACCAGCTGGCGAAACGGGGCCGCCCCGCCCTCGTTTGAACCGTCCCGATATCCGGACGCTCTCGTCCGGTATGCGTTGCCCCGTTACAGTGGCGGCGTGAAGTCTCCACTGGGACCGGCCTGGGTCGGGCTGGTCGACGACGCGGCCATCTTCCCGCCCGGCAACGCCGAGCTCGCCGACGCGGCAACGGCGTACGTCGATCGTGCCGGAACGCCGCAGGCCGACCTCGTCGGCACGTTCGTGCTGCGTGACACCGACCTGCCCAAGGTGGCCGTGCCGCCCGGCGTCGACCTCCCGGTCTCGGTCGTCATCACCGGAGGCGCCGGCCAGGTCGCCGGTCCGGCCAAGGCCTGTGCCCGGTCGAGCCTGACCCTCGCGGGACTCGAGATCGCGCTGCGCGACCTCGACGACCTGGCCGGGAACGCCCGGCGGGTCGTCGCGGCGGTCGACGCCGCGCGCGCCGAGGGCCACCTCGCCGACGAGGTCCCGGTCTTCGTGGAGCTCCCGGCCGGAGACCCGACGTACCAGTGGCTGGCGGCGGCCGACGAGCTGGCGGCCGCCGAGCTGCGCCTGAAGTTCCGCACCGGCGGCCTGGAGGCCCATCTCTTCCCCTCCGCGACCCAGCTGGCCGCCTGGGTCGACGCCGCGCTGGACCGGGAGACGCCGTTCAAGTGCACCGCCGGCCTCCACAACGCCGTGCGGCATCTCGACCACGACGGCTTCGAGCACCACGGCTTCGTCAACGTCCTGCTCGCCACCCGCCGCGCCTTCGACGGGGCCTCGCCCGCCGAGGTGGTCGAGACGCTCGAGCAGCGCGACGGCGCCACCCTGGCCGCCGAGGCCAGAGAGGCCGACCTCGCCGGGGCCAGGCGCTGGTTCACCTCCTTCGGCTCCTGCTCGATCAGCGAGCCGCTCGACGACCTGACCGCCCTCGGACTGCTGGAGAAGCCGTGACCACCACCTGGGTCGAGGGAGCCGCGGGCTCCCTCTTCGACATCGACAACCTGCCGTACGGCGTCTTCTCGAGCTCCGGCGAGCAGCCGCGCGTGGGCGTGCGCATCGGCGACCACGTGCTCGACCTCGCGCCGGTCGCGGAGATCGGCGACCCCGCGTCCGAGCTGGCCGCCGCCTGGCGGACGCCCAGCCTGAATGCCTTCATGGCGATGGGAGCCGAGTCGTGGCGGATCGCCCGCCGGTGGATCATCGAGGTGCTCGGCGACGCGGTCCATCGCGAGCGCACGCAGCCCCACCTGCTGCCGCTCGCTGAGCTGACCTTGCACCTGCCGGTCGAGGTCGCCGACTACGTCGACTTCTACGCCTCCGAGCACCACGCCTCCAACGTGGGACGCATCTTCCGGCCCGACCAGGAGCCGCTGCTGCCGAACTGGAAGCACCTCCCGGTCGGCTACCACGGCCGCGCCGGCACGGTGGTCGCATCGAGCACGCCCGTGGTCCGTCCGCAGGGGCAGCGGAAGGCGCCGACCGAGGACTCCCCCACCTTCGGGCCCAGCCGGCGCCTCGACATCGAGGCCGAGCTCGGCTTCGTGGTCGGCACCGGCTCCGCGCTGGGCGAGCCGGTCCCCCACGACGCGTTCGCCGACCACGTGTTCGGCGTCGTCGGCGTCAACGACTGGTCGGCGCGCGACATCCAGGCCTGGGAGTACGTCCCGCTCGGCCCGTTCCTCGGCAAGTCCTTCGCCACCTCTGTCTCCCACTGGGTGACCCCGCTCGAGGCGTTCGACGCGGCGTGGACGGACCTGCCCGGCCAGGACCCGACGCCGCTGCCCTACCTCGGGCCGGACCGGGCCCGGGGGCTGGACGTGGACGTCGAGGTGGTGCTCAACGGTGAGGTCGTCAGCCGGCCGCCGTACCGCACCATGTACTGGTCCCCAGCCCAGATGCTGGCCCACACGACGGTCAACGGGGCATCGCTGCGCACCGGCGACCTCTACGCCTCCGGCACCATCAGCGGCCCGGAGCCCGGCCAGCGCGGCTCCTTCCTCGAGCTCAGCTGGGGTGGCAAGGAACCCTTCGGCACCGAGGTCTGGGAGGGCGGCCGCACGTTCCTGGAGGACGGGGACGAGGTGGTGCTCCGCTACACCGCGCCCGGCACCGGCGGCGGCCGGATCGCGCTCGGCGAGGTCGTCGGCCGGGTCGAACCCGCCCGCAGCTGACCGCGAGCCGGTAGGCGCCCTGCCGGGTAGTCCGTGACGTTTCCGTTGTGGAAACAGTGTTCTCCACAACGGAAACGTCACGGACTACCCCACCGCAGGCATCAGTCAGCCGTCGGCGAAGGCCCGCGCGACCCGCTGCATCTCCTCCACCAGCCCCTCGGTCCGTCCTCCGGCGAACCGCTCGGCCGGGCCGGACAGCGAGAGGGCCGCGAGAGCGGCGCCGGGCTCGCCGACCGGGACCGCCACGCAGCGCACCCCGGCCTCCTGCTCCTCCTCATCGGCCGCCCACCCCTGGACGGCCACGAGGTCGAGCTCGGTGGCGAAGGCGTCCGGGTCGGTGATGGTGGCGGGGGTACGCGCCGAGAGACCGGTGCGGCGGACCACCGCGAGCGCGCGGTCCCGCGGCATCGCCGCCAGCAGCACCTTGCCGACCGCGGTGGAGTGCGGGGGCACGTGCCGGCCGACCTCGGCGAACATCCGCAGCGTGTGCGGCGAGGACACCTGCGCCACGTAGACCACGTCGTCCCCCTCCAGCACGGCGAGGTTGGCGGTCTCCCCCGACAGCGCGACCAGCTCGGCGAGGTGGGGCCGGGCGCTGCGGACCATGGCCCGCTGGGCGGCGTCGGCGAGGCGTACGGCGGAGGTGCCGAGCGAGTACTTCCGGGAGGCGTCCCGGCGCACGTAGCCACGCTGGTGCAGGCTCTGCAGCAGCCGGTGCACGGTCCCCTGCGGCAGCCCGGTCAGGTCGACGAGCTCGGCGACCCCGACCGGACCGCCCTCGCGGGCCAGCGCCTCGAGCAGGTCGAGGGAGCGGTCGACCGACTGCACCGACGCGGTCCGCGCCTGCTCCTGCGACATCGCTCCCCTCCCAGCTGCCGGCCCGGATGCCGGGAGCCCGAGCCTAGGGCACCATCCACCCCAGGACCGGCGTCGCCTGCAGGCCGACGATGACGCACATCAGCGCCAGCATCACCAGGCTCCAGCCGATCACCTTGCGGAAGATCTCGCCCTCCCGACCGGCCATGCCGACGGCCGCGGCGGCGATGGCGAGGTTCTGCGGGCTCACCATCTTGCCGAGCACGCCGCCCGAGGAGTTCGCGGCCGCCATCAGCACCGGGTCGAGGCCCGCCTTGGTCGCAGCCTGCACCTGCAGGGCTCCGAACAGCGAGTTCGACGAGGTGTCCGAGCCGGTGACCGCGACCCCGATCCAGCCGAGGATCGGCGACAGGATCGCGAACAACCCACCGGCACCGGCCAGCCACACGCCCAGCGAGGTGGTCTGTCCCGACAGGTTCATGACGTAGGCGAGCGCCAGCACGGCCATCACCGTGATGATCGCCGAGCGCAGCTCGACGTAGGTCTCGAGGTAGGTCCTGAACGCGCGGGCCGGTGCGACCTTGAGGATCAGCATGCTGATCAGGCCGGCGATGATGAGCAGGGTGCCTGCGGCCGGCAGCCAGTTGAGCTTGAACTGGGTGACCACGGGGTCGCCGGCGCTGTTCACGATGTGCAGCCCGGGCCAGTCGAAGAGGTAGGTCCAGGGCTCCTTGGCCAGGAAGTCCACGACGGCGGGGATGTTGGTGATCGAGAAGATCGCGATGATCACGAGGTAGGGCGCGTAGGCCCGGAGCACCTCGGAGCGGTCGTCGGCGCGGGGCCGTCGGTCGCCGCCGACGGCACCATCGACGCCGCCACCGACACCGTCACCGGTTCCTCCGCCGACCGCTCCGCCAGCCGCTCCGCGAGACGCGGTCACGGTGCTGGCGCCCCCACGAGCCGTGGATCCCCGTACGGCGGAACCCGGGGTGGCCGTCGCGGACTCACCGACCTCGGCGTCGGCGAGCTCGGCGGTCAGCACCCGGGTGGGCTGCCAGACCCGCACCAGCAGGACCACGGCGCCGGCGGAGAGCAGCGAGGCGACGATGTCGGTGAGCTGCACCGAGAGGTAGTTGGACGTCACGAACTGGGCGACCGCGAACACGCCACCCGCGAGCAGGGCCGCCGGCCAGGTCTGCCGTACGCCGCGCCGGCCGTCGACGATCATCACCAGGATGAGCGGCACGACGAGGGCCAGGATCGGCGTCTGGCGGCCGACCATCGAGCCGAGCGTGCCCAGCGCGTTGGCATCGGAGAGCCGGGGGTCGTTGCTGACGCCGGCGGCGATCGGGGCGAGGGTGACGATCGGGATCGCCAGCGCTCCGAAGGCGACGGGCGCGGTGTTGGCCACCAAGGCCACGGTGGCGGCCTTGACGGGCTTGAAGCCGAGTGAGATCAGCATCACCACGGAGATCGCCACGGGGGTGCCGAAGCCGGCCAGCGCCTCGAGCAGGGCGCCGAAGCAGAAGGCGATGATGATCGCCTGGATCCGCTGGTCCGGGCTGACCTTCTCGAACGAGCGCCGAAGCACGTCGAAGTGTCCCGAGACCACGGTCAGGTTGTAGATCCAGACCGCGTTGATCACGATCCACAGGATCGGGAAGAAGCCGAACAGGGCGCCGTCGACGGCGGCACTGACCGCCTGGCCGGCAGGCATGCCGAACAGGGCGACCGCGACCACCAGAGCCGCCAGCAGCGAGGCGAGCCCCGCGATCCATGCCCGGATCTTCAGCCCACCCAGGAGGACGAACAGCACGACGAGCGGGATCAGGGCGCACATGGCGCTGAGGGCGAGCGAGTCGCCTACGGCTTGCGGATCTTGCTGGAACATGACAGCTCCCGATGAGGTGGACGGAACTACACGGCGTTCGTGGTGGCGGTCAGGCTCTCGGCCGGCACGCCGCGGATGGAGGCGTCGAGCACCTCGATGGTGTGGGCCATGCCCATGGGGTGTCCCGACCTGTCGATGGCGCTGGCGACCTGCATCAGGCAGCCGGGATTGGCGGTGACCAGCAGCTCGGCGCCGGTGGCGACGATGGTGGCGGCCTTGCGGTCGCCGAGCTCGCGCGCCGGCTCGGGGTTGAGGATGTTGTAGATGCCGGCCGAGCCGCAGCACAGCTCGGGGTCGGCGATCTCGCGCAGCTCGAGCCCGGGGATGCCGGTGAGCAGTCGGCGGGGCTGGGCGCGCACGCCCTGGGCGTGGGCGAGGTGACAGGCGTCGTGGTAGGCCACCGACACCTCGAGCGGGTGCCGCACGGCGACCGGCCCGAGCTCGTCGAGCACCTCGGCGACGTCGCGCACCTTCTCGGCCAGCGTCCGCGCCCGGCCGGCGTACGCCGGGTCGTCGGCGAGCAACCGGGCGTAGTCCTTCATCGTCGAGCCACACCCGGCGGCGTTCACGACAAGCCGCTCCACGCCGGCTGCCTCGAAGGTGTCGACGATCCGGCGGGCGTAGCGCTGGGCCTCGGCCTCGCGGCCGTTGTGGACCGAGAGGGCGCCGCAGCAGCCCTGTCCCGGCGGGACGACGACGTCGCAGCCCTCCGCCTGCAGCACGCGGGCGGTGGCTGCGTTCACCCCGGGGAAGAACGCCCCCTGCACGCAGCCGGTGAGCATCCCGACGACGGTCCGCCGCTCCCCCGAGGCCGGGATGTGCTCCGGGAGGGGCATCGGCCGGCCGAGCCGCGGTGCGAGGCTCTCCATCGCGGCGAGCTGGGGCGAGATGCGCTCCAGCAGGCCGGTCCGGCGCAGGGCCCGGTCCAGGCCGGTGCGCTGGAGCCCACGCAGCGGGCCACGGAGCAGCCGCAGCCGCCGCGGGTGCGGGAAGATCGAGAAGATCAGGCCCCGCAGCGCCCGGTCGGCTGCCGGCCGGTGGTGGCGCCGCTCGACCTGCGCCCGGGTCTGCTCGATGAGGGTGTCGTACTGCACCCCCGACGGGCAGGCGGTCACGCACGACATGCAGCCCAGGCAGGCGTCCCAGTGCGACACCATCGCGTCGCTCAGGGGCTCGCCCTCCAGGCCCTCCTTCATCAGGTAGATCCGGCCCCGCGGGGAGTCCATCTCCTCGCCCCAGAGCACGTACGTCGGGCAGGTCGGCAGGCAGAAGCCACAGTGGACGCAGTCGCCGATCAGCGCGGCGTCCGGAGGGTGGTGCTCGTCGAAGGCCCCGCCGGGTGCCGGCAGGCCGAGGTCGACGATGCTCCCGGTCTCGCCCAGGTGCCCGCCGTACGCCGGGGTGTCGGTGTGCCCGTCCATCTCAGATGCCTCCCACGAATCGGCCCGGCGAGAGCCGGTGGTCGGGGTCGAACTGCTCCTTGACCCGGCGCATCAGGTCCAGCGCCGGCACCGGACCCCACGGGTCGACGGCCTGCTTCACCGCCGCCGAGCCGTCGAGGACCACGGCACTGCCCCCGTGCCGGGAGCACGTCTCGCGGAGCCGGGCGACGGCCGAGGCCACGGCCTCGACCGGGGTCCCGGCCGGGATCGCCCCCTGCACGACCCCGGCTCCCGCGGAGCCCCTCAGCGTGATCGGCACGTCCCCGGCGAGCTCGCGCGCGGCGGTCAGCACGGCGGCGAGGCCGGACAGCACGAAGGTGAGCTTGAGCGAGGTGGGCCGCTCGGCCGCGTCGCCGGCGCTCCCCCACGGGTAGCCGGACCACCCGGCCGGCGGCTCGTCGCTCTCGGTCGCGAAGTCGCCCAGCAGGCCACGGACGGTCGCGGCGCGCGCCTCGACGCCGGCGGCCCTGCCCTCGAGCAGCACCGTCAGCACGCCCCCGGCCGCGGGGGGCCAGTCGATCTCGACCGCCGCCGGGACGCACTGCGAGTGGATGACCTCCTGGGCGAGCCGCTGGGCGTGCCGGGCGTCCTCCACCGGAGCCGTCACCCAGCGGCGTGCGGCCGGCACCGGGTGCAGGCGGAACGTCGCCTCGGTGACCACGGCGAGGGTGCCGAACGAGCCGACCATGAGCTTGCCGAGGTCGTAGCCGGCGACGTTCTTCACGACCCGGCCGCCCGCCTTGGCGACCACGCCGTCGGCGCGCACCACGGTGATCCCGATGAGCAGGTCGCGCACGGTGCCGGCCACGAGGCGCCGGGGACCGCTGGTGTTGGCGGCCAGGGTGCCGCCGACACTGGCGCCGGGCACGGTCTCGTCGACGCACAGGCGCTGGCCCGCGCCGGCGACCTGCTGCTGCAGGTCGGCCAGCGACATCCCGGCCTCGACGGCGACGATGAGGTCACCCGCGGCGTGGTCGAGGAGCCGGTCGAGCCCGCCCAGGTCGAGGAGCACGTCGGCCGAGGTCGGCGGTCGTCCCCACGAGAGCTTGGTTCCCCGTCCGCGCGGCACCACCGTGAGCTGGTGGGCCGCGGCCGCGCGCAGCACCGCGGCCACGCCCTGGGTCGAGGTGGGCCGCGCGACGAGGCCGGGGACGACCCCGTCGACACCGTCGAGGGGCTCCGGGTCGCGGACCTCGCAGGTCTCGGCCACCGCGCGGCGGGCGGCGTCGGCGACGTCGGTCGACGTCATCAGAACACCTCCGCCAGCCCGGCCTCCTGCAGCGGGTGCGGGCCCTTGTGCCGCCCGGGCACCTCGCCGCACAGGCGAGGTGTCGGGAAGACCTTGCCGGGGTTGGAGATCCCGTGCGGGTCGAACGCGCACCGGACCAGCTGCATGGTGTCGAGGTCCTCCTCGGAGTACATCCGGGGCATGTACGCCGCCTTGTCGACGCCCACGCCGTGCTCGCCGGTGATCGAGCCGCCGTGCTGGATGCACAGGTCGAGGATCGCGCCGCTGACCTCCTCGGCCGCCGCGCCGGCGCCCTCGACCGCGTCGTCGAAGAGCACCAGCGGGTGCAGGTTGCCGTCGCCGGCGTGGAAGACGTTGGCGACGCGGACCCCGGACGACGAGGACAGCTCGGCGATCGCGTGCAGCACCTCGGGGAGCGCGGTGCGCGGGATGACGCCGTCCTGGACGATGTAGTCGGGACTGATCCGACCCACGGCGGCGAAGGCG
>Ga0164308_10002327_pt1 | contig 10059 bp, 8 predicted proteins | sample Whisoiple_246_MG_FD_109983 | JGI IMG/M metagenome (GOLD analysis project Ga0164308, IMG submission 109983) | Soil microbial communities amended with fresh organic matter from upstate New York, USA - Whitman soil sample_246_MG | ecosystem: Environmental > Terrestrial > Soil > Unclassified >... | reverse complement strand
GAGGCCGCGCGCCAGATGGTCTACGTCGCGGCCGCCAAGTCCGAGCGCGGCGACAAGGACCTCACCTTCTTCGGCGCGGCCGCCAAGTGCTACGCCTCGGACGTGGCGATGAAGATCACGACGGATGCCGTCCAGCTGCTCGGTGGTGCCGGCTACACGACAGACTTCCCGCTCGAGCGCATGATGCGCGACGCGAAGATCACCCAGATCTACGAGGGCACCAACCAGGTCCAGCGAATCGTGATGGCACGCCAGCTGCTGAGGTGAGGGGCCGCGCCCGCCCACGGTGCCCAGGCCGGCTGACGGTCTCCGCAGTGGCGGGCGGTAGGTTCTCGGGGCAGTACGCTGATCCAGCCCTGTTCCGGCCGGTGTGGGATCGCGATGCCTGCCCCAAGTCCCCCGAACCCTCACGAGAAGGACTCCCGCGCGTGGACCCAACACCTCCGGTCAGCGTCATCATGCCGCTGCTCAACGAGGAGCGGCACCTGGAGGAGGCGGTTGGCGCGGTCGTCGCCCAGCGCTATCCCGGCGAGATGCAGATCGTGCTCGCGGTGGGCCCCAGCCACGATGACACCCTGGGGGTCGCCCAGCGGCTCGCGGAGCGGGATCTGCGGATCACCGTCGTGCAGAACCCGTCGGGCCGCACCCCCGAGGCGCTCAACCTCGCCGTTGCCTCGGCAGTGCACGACATCATCGTGCGCGTCGACGGGCACGGATTCCTCAGCGACGGGTACATCGAGCATGCGGTACGCGTGCTCGAGGAGACCGGAGCGGCCAACGTGGGCGGCGTCATGCTCGCCGAGGGCGTCACAGATTTCGAGCGCGCCGTCGCGGTGGCGATGACCTCACCCCTCGGGGTCGGCGGCGCCCGCTTCCACACCGGCGGTGAGCCTGGGCCCGCCGACACCGTCTACCTCGGGGTCTTCCGCCGCGAATGGCTCGACGCGGCGGGCGGATATGACCCGCGGTTCACCCGCGCCCAGGACTGGGAGCTCAACTACCGCATCCGCCAGGCAGGCGGAGTCGTCTGGTTCGATCCCGCGCTGACCGTGAAGTACCGGCCCCGACCGAGCCTGAGTGCGCTCAGCCGCCAGTACCGCGACTACGGCCGCTGGCGTCGCGTCGTGGCCACCCGCCACAAGGGCTCCATCAATGCGAGGTACCTCGCCCCGCCCACGGCCCTCGTGGCAGTGGCGGTGGGCCTCGTCGGTGGTCTGGTGTGGCGGCCGCTGTGGGCCATCCCAGCGGCATACGCGGCCGGCATCGGCATCGGGGGAGTCGCCATCGCCCGTCACGAAGGCCCTGCGGTGGCGGTTCGGGTTCCGGCGGTGCTCGCGACGATGCACGGCAGCTGGGGCTGGGGCTTCCTCACCAGCCGCCCCGACCAGCTCGTCCCCGAAGGAGAGGAGGCGTCGTGATCGAACGCTATCGTGGGATCTGGGCACGAAAAGCCGTCCTCAACACGCTCGTCCGGCGAGACCTGAGGGTCCGCTACGCCCGCAGCTGGCTCGGCTACCTGTGGACGATCATCGACCCGCTCGCGATGGCGCTGATCTACTTCGTCGTCTTCGCCGTCATCTTCAAGCGCCCCGACGCGGGCCACAAGCCGTACTTCCTCTTCCTGCTCCTCGGTCTGCTGCCCTGGCAGTGGTTCAACGCGTCGATCAACGAGAGCGCGCGGGCGCTCGTCGCCGAGGCGAGGCTGGTGCGGTCGACCAACCTGCCGCGCGAACTCTGGGTCATCCGTGTCGTCATCGCCAAGGGGGTCGAGTTCCTCTTGTCCTTGCCTGTGCTGTTCGCGTTCGCGGCCGTCTACGTGGCGAAGGGTGACACGACGCTGAACTGGCGGTTGATCCTCTTCCCGGTCGGTTTGCTGCTGCAGGGCGTGCTCCAGACCGGCATCGGGCTGCTGCTCGCGCCGGCCACCGTGCTGGCCGACGACACGATCCGTGTCGTGCGCATCGTGCTGCGCATGCTGTTCTACGGCACGCCGATCATCTACACCCTGAACATCGCCCCCGAATGGCTGCAGCGAGTGCTCTGGTTCAACCCGCTCAGCGGCATCCTCGAGCTGTACCGCGCTGGCTTCTTCTCCACCCCCCTCCAGGTGCAGCCACTCATCGCTGGAACTCTCATGTCGGTGGGCTTGCTCGTCTGGGGCGCCATCGCTTTCGCGCGCATGGAGCGCGCCGTCCTCAAGGAGATCTGACGTGACGCGCCTGGCAGACCCGCCCACCGGCAACGACAACGTCATCGACGTCAACGGTCTCGGGATCGAGTTCTACCGCTCACGTCGACGCAAGCTCTCGCTCCGCGAGATGGTGCTGCGGCGCGAGAACACATCGTCCAAGGAGACCTTCTGGGCCCTCAAGGACATCTCGTTCTCGGTCGGCCCCGGTGAGGCGGTCGGCCTCGTCGGCTCCAACGGTGGTGGCAAGAGCACCCTGCTCAAGGCGATCGCCGGGGTGCTGCTACCTGACGAGGGCAGCGTCGGGGTGTCAGGTGGGGTGGCACCGCTCATTGAACTCACGGGCGGCTTCCTCGGCGAGCTGACGGCGCGCGAGAACGTCGTGCTCGTGGCGGGCCTGCACGGTCTGGACAAGCAGGCCATTGCCGAGCGCTTCGACTCGATCGTCGACTTCGCGGGGCCGCAGGTCCGGCAGGGACTGGACATGCCCTTCCGACACTTCTCCTCGGGCATGCAGGTGCGACTCGGCTTCGCCCTCATCACGACGCTCGACGAACCCATCGTGCTCGTCGACGAGGTGCTCGCGGTCGGCGACAAGGACTTCCGCGAGAAGTGCTACGAGCGCATGGAGTCGCTACTCTCCGAGGGCCGGACGCTCTTCCTGGTGTCCCACTCTGAGCCCGACCTCCGCCGGTTCTGCACGCGCGGTCTCTACCTCAAGAGCGGCCGGCTCGCGGCCGACGGGTCGATGGACGAGATCCTCGACCTGTACAACGCCAAGCCGGGCTGACGGGGCGCGCCAGAGGTCACGACGAGCGCGTGGCCTGGACGGCACGGATGCCCCGGTCCAGCGTGTCCGGATCGACGGCGGTGACCAGGTCGGTCGTGGCCCACTCCGGCAGCTCCTTGCCGGCAGCCTCGACAGCGAGGGCGCAGCCTCGGTCGCGAAGGGCGGTCAGGGTCGCCCTGTCGAGGTGGTTCCCGCGAACCTCGACGTAGGCCACGTCGGGCGTGTCCAGGGCCCACGCCAAGTCAGAGGCGTCCTCGACCACGAGACCCAGCGCGGACACCAAGCCCTCGTCGCGGTACGAGCGGCACCTCGCCCAGCCTCGTCTCGCGGAGACCGAACCGGGGAAGACGAGCACGTCCACCCCCCGTCGACCGAGGTTGGCGAACGTGCGCTCGACCGCCGCCTCCACGGCGAGCTCGTCGGCCACAGGTGAGCTGGACCCTCCGAGCGCGCGCGGCGCCACGCGGGAGATGATGCCGAACCTCTTCACCAAGGCGGGCTCGGCACACGCCTTCAGCAGTTCCTCGCTGCGGCCGTCACCGCGCCCGACCTCGATGTGGGTGACACCTCGCTCGATGGCCTCGGCGATGAGCGAGCGCAACCGTTCTGCGCGCTCCGCAGGGCGCTCGTCCCGCGTCGCAGCGTCGAAGTTGCGGGCGGAGAGAACGACCTGCGACATGTGTCCGGCGTCGGTGCGCACTGCGGTCACCCGTGTTCCCGCCCGGTCGACGCGGTCGACGAGGCGCCTCATCAGCGAGGGCCAGGGCCGCCCCACCGGATCCGGCTCGCCGTCGAAGAGGCTCGAGACGCGCACGTAGTCGCCGAGGACGTCGACCGTGGCACGGTAGGCGCTGACGTCGTCCGGGCAGCCAACCGGCACGAACAGCAGCTCACCGAGCGTTCGTCTCAGCCACGGGGTGACGTGCTCCCGGTCGTAGGCCGCCGTGGCCTGCTCGTCGGCGTCGCGCAGGGCCCGAACGCTGAAGACCTCTGCGCCGAGCCCTTCGGGTACCCGGTCGATGTCGACCCTGCCGTAGGTATGACCCGAGGCGTCGACGGCCGCAATGAGCTCGTCGACCAGGCCGGCGTCCGCCAGCGGGTTGTCACCAGTGAGTCGCACCACCCGGTCGGTCTCGTCCAGGTCGGCGGCGGCTTGGACGAACCGCCCGAGCACGTCGTCGAGCGAGCCACGCACGACCTGGATCCCGACGGAGTGCAGGTGGCTGGCGATGCGCTCGTCGTACTGCTCGGAGCTCGTCGCGACCACGACCTCGTGCCCGGTGCGGCCCGCACGGCGTGCGACCAGCTCGATGAGCGGCATGCCGGCGATCGTGAGCATGGCCTTCCCGGGGAGCCGGGAGGAGTTGAGGCGGGACTGGATGACGACGCGGGTGCGAGGCACTGGTTCTCCTGGGCTTGGTGCTACTGGACGCAGGGGTCCGTGGTGACGGTCATGACGTTGATCCGCAGCCCGACAGCCGACTGGGGTAGCCGACCGTCGTGCCGGTCGGGCCCACTGCGCAGGACGATGGTGGCGAGTCGGGGCGAGCCGGGCAGCACGGCAACCGTGACGAGCGCGGTGGACGTGGGTCGGCCGTGGAGGGGAATGGCAGGGGACAGCTCCACCTCTGCTCCGGGCCTGCCCGCCAAGCCGACGAGGACTCGGCGGCCGACCCTCGTGGCGTCCAGGTGCGAGGCGGTAGCTCGTTTCTCCCACCAGACCCCGCTCTCGGCGTCGACGGCGATCTCGATCTCGATGTGGCGAGCCAGATCGGCAGAGCCTCCCTCGCAACCGGTGTCGAGCACGAGCACCGCCTCCGACGAGCTCACCCGCCCGACGATGGCGCCGCCGCGGACGAACCCCTCGACCATCCTCAGGGCGGGGTCGAGGCCCGACGACACACGCGGGCCCACCGCTTGCGGCGTCACGTCGTCGTGTGCCGTGCCGAGCCCCTGCCACTCGGCTTCCGGGGCCGGGCGGCCCGGTAGCGCGTGTGAATGTGTGAGGTCCGTGGAGTCGAGCCCGAGGTCCATCCTCGTGAGCACCGGGTCGCGGCGCTCCCACAGACGTCGCAGCGCGACGTAGGCGGGGTCCGCGTCGTCCTCGACGTGGTTCATCGCCGTCGTGACCAGCTGGTGCAGCGCCGTGCCCTGGCCGTTCTCCCAGTGCGGCACGAGCGGGGTGGTGACGTCGGCCCCGCTGCGGTAGAACCACAGCCAGAGCCGGGCTCGACGGACCTGCTCTGCGGTGATGAGGGGGACGCCGGCGACGAGGTCGCGCACTGACGCCCGGAGCGTCTCCAGGTAGTCCTCCGCGGTGTCGGCGCGCCGGCAGAACCCGAGGTGGCTCCACTCGGACCAGCCGGCCTGCAAAGCCGGTATGCCGTATGCCGGGAACTCCGCACTGACGCTGCCCCGGACGGTCACGGCGAGGTCGGTGACGCTCCACAGCGCGTTACGGCTGAGCGCCAGACTTGGGCGGAAGACCAGGTGCGGCCGGTCTGCGTAGGTCGCGGCGACCCGCTCGAAGTGTTCGGTGCGGTCGTAGTTGACCTGGCTGGGGTGATCGAGAAACAGCCAGGACACGGAGTCGTCGCGACTCGCGAGCTCGACGGTCTGCTCGAACCAGGTCGCCAGGTCGGCGAAGGCCTCGTGGTTGCCCTGGACGGCGTCCGAGACCGCGTGGTTGAACACCGTCACGACCGGTCTGTCGGTGTCGAGTCCGAGCCGCTCGAGGGTGTAACCGCGCAGGGCCCCGCGCTCGTCGGTGCTGCGCAGGTCGAGACGGGAGATCTCTCCGCCACCGCGCCACCACGACGGCCGACCGAGGTTGGCCTTGGAGCGCCAGGCCGTCCGCTCGGCGCTGGGGCGCAGGGCGTCCCGATGGCTCCACACCTGGTCCTCGTACTGCTGCGCTATCCGGAGCGTCAGGGCACGTCGGAACCCGCAGTCCGCTCCCTCGGCGCCGGGGAAGAGGGCGTATGCCTTGAGTCCGCCCGTGGCCTGTGCATGGATGACCGGCACCCCGTTTGCCGTCGCGGCGTCGACGGCGAGGCCCCACTGGCCGTAGTCGACGTGACTCGTCACGAAGGCGAGCACACGTTGCTGGGCGAAGAGGGTGCGGTAGAGGCGGTCCTCGGCGTCGGCCGCACGCCTGATGCCTGGCACGTCGTCCTGGGCCGTCACGTCGCGAAGCCGCGGGACGCGCAGGATGCGCACCGCCGTCGAGTCCGTCGTCACCCGCAGGCGCTCCCGATGGGGACCTTCCGCCGGCGGGGCGACGACGAATTCACGCCCGAGCAGCTCGACGACCGACGAGCCGGTGGCGATGCGATCGGCCAGTGCGGCCACGTCGATGACGTCGTCGGCGCCATAGGCTTGGGCCAGCTGCACGAGCCGCTCGACGTCGTACCCGTCCCAGATCCTTTCGTGCCAGTGACGGTCGGGTCCGATCAGGGCGACGAGACGCGAGGGCTGGAGACGGCGCAGGCTGTTGGCCAACGTCAGGGTGCGCAGGGCGAGACGGAGGTCCTGCATCAGGACGTCGACCACGACGATCGGTGCGTCGTCCGGTGGTGCCGGGAGGGTGGTCCGCCAGTGGATCGACGCTGCTGCGCACATCGCATCGAACGTCGGTCCGTATGTGGGCAGGTCGGTGGTGGCGGGTCGTGCGCGAGTCATGCAGGCCTCATCCTCGAGGGCGGTCGGGTTGGTGGTGCGCGAGGGCATCGGCAACCCTCTGTCGTCCGCGTCCGTCGACCAGGCGCTGACCGCGCTCAGCCAGCGTCTGGCGCGCGGCCGGGTCGTCGAGCAGACGTCGGAGCGCGTCGACACCGGCGTCGCGGGCCTGCGGGTCGTCGCGGAGGGCAGCCAGCCGACCAACGGGCACGGCGACGCCCTCCGCCGACACGGCGTCGTACCCCACCGCCTGGTTGTCGGTGACACAGATCAAGGCCGCGGGGACCCCCAGGCAGAGGAACTCCCAGACCGACGATCCGGCCGCCGTGACGGCCAGGTCGCAGGTGACGGCGAGGGCGGCGAGGTCCTCGACGGGCGCAACGACCTCGATCGTCTGTCCCGAACCGGTCGGGAGGGCACGCATCTGCTCGGCGATCTCGGGACGTGCCGCGACGGCGACGACGTGCACCGGGAGCCCCGTCGCGAGGAGGAGGGGCACCACGACCGGCCCGGCGGCATACGGGTCGGTGCCACCGAAGACGGTGAGCACCCGAGGTGGCGAGCCCGCGCAGTCGAGCGACTCCGGGGAGCGCCGGTGGGTCAGGACCTGGTCGCGAAAGAGGACGAAGTCCAGGCCGGCAAGGACCGTGCCCGACCGCGCCGGATCGGCGGTCGCCCCGAGGTTCTGGTCGAGGACGATGTCGGCCTCCTGCTCGGCCCCGAACGGTCCGTCGGAGATGGCGAGAACGACGACACCGGTGGCGCGCAGCGACGTGCCGCACTGCGGATCGAGGTGGTAGCCGTCGAGCACCATGGCATCGAGCCGCAGACGAGTCGCCAGAGCCGTCAGGCCCTCGGCATCACCCGGAGCCTGAACGTGGTCGAGTCCGCGCTGGCGGATCTGTTCCTCGACCCATGCCACACCGCCGACGTCACCGATGAGAGTGACCGCGGCGCCTCGCGCGAGAAGCTCGTCGGCGAGGGCCAGGCAGCGGATCACGTGACCCACACCGAGCTCGGCCCCGCCGTCGCAGCGGAGGCCGACATGAAGACGCATGCGCACAGTGTGCCGTAGCACCGGGGCTCCTGCCGGCGGCGCCACGGGAGAAGGCGACACACGAATACTGTTAATCTCTCGGGTGGCGCGCTGCGCGTTGCCGACAGGCTACCGCGACATCGGCGGCCTGTCGTTGGTTACGAAAACGACCAGGAGGTCAAAGGGTGAGCATTCTCGAAGGGTCGTCGATCCTCGTCACAGGTGGGACCGGGTCCTTCGGCAAGGCGTTCATCCGCGAGGTGCTCGACCACCACAACCCCAAGCGGGTCATCATCTACAGCCGTGACGAGCTGAAGCAGTGGGAGGTCCGGCAGCTCTTCAACGACGACCCGCGCCTGCGCTGGTTCATCGGTGACGTCCGCGACCTCGACCGCCTCCGTCGGGCCATGCACGGCACCGACTACGTCGTGCACGCTGCCGCGCTGAAGCAGGTCGACACCGGCGAGTACAACCCGCACGAGTTCGTCAAGACGAACGTCCTCGGCAGCCAGAACGTCATCGAGGCCTGCATCGACGCGGGCGTCAAGAAGGTCGTCGCCCTGTCGACCGACAAGGCGAGCTCGCCGATCAACCTCTACGGCGCCACCAAGCTCACCGCCGACAAGCTGTTCATCCTCGGCAACCACTACGCCGCGCAGTATCCGTCCCGTTTCGCCGTGGTGCGCTACGGCAACGTCACGGGCTCGCGCGGCTCGATCATCCCCAAGTTCCGTGCCCTCCACGAGGCGGGGGAGTCGCTGCCGATCACCGACCTGCGCTGCACGCGCTTCCTCATCACGCTGCCCGAGGCCGTCCAGATGGTCCTCGACACGTTCGAGCTCATGCAAGGTGGTGAGCTCGTCGTGCCGCACATCCCGTCGCACCTCGTCACCGACCTCGCGCAGGCCATCGCTCCCGGCGCCAAGATGCACGACATCGGCCTGCGCCCCGGCGAGAAGCTCCACGAGGAGATGATCAGCCCCGAGGAGGGTCGCCGCGCCATCATGATCATGGACGGCAAGTACTACGTGCTCGAGCCCGAGCTCGCGACGTGGGGCTACGTGCCGCGCACCGACGGCAAGCCCGTCCCCGAGGGCTTCCACTGCGCTTCCGACAAGAACGACATCTGGATCGGGGCCGATGACATCCGCCAGATGCTCGAGGCGGGTATCTGAGGTGATCCCCTACGGACGCCAGTCGGTCAACGAGGACGACATCGAGGCGGTGGCCGGGGTCCTGCGCGGTGACTGGCTCACCACGGGCCCGACCGTCACGGCCTTCGAACACGAGCTCGAGGCCCGCACCGGTGCCACCCGCTGTGTCAGCGCGACGAGCGGCACGGCCGCCCTGCACATCGCGTATGCCGCGGCCGGCGTCGGTCGCGGCGACGAGGTCGTAACGACGCCGATGACGTTCGTGGCCACCGCGTCGTGCGCTCTCGCCCTCGGCGCGACGATCCGCTTCGTCGACGTCGAGGAGGATACCGCCAACATCGACCCGGTGGCCCTCGACGACGCGGTGACCGACGAGACCAAGGTCATCGCCGGTGTCGACTACGCGGGACACCCCATCGAGATCGACGCGATCTCCAAGACGGCCCGTCGGGTCGGCGCGCTCGTCCTCGAGGACGCCGCCCACTCGATCGGCTCCACGTACAAGGGGCGACCGGTCGGGTCCCTCGCCGACCTCACGACCTTCTCCTTCTTCCCGACGAAGAACATGACGACCGCCGAGGGCGGGGCCGTCGCCACGCTCGACGCCGAGTTGGGCCGTCGGGCGCACGAGTTCCACTTCATCGGCCTCGTGCGCGACCGCGATCGGATGCGTTACCCCGACGAGGGCCCCTGGCACCAGGAGGTCCACGAGTACGGCCTCAACTACCGGCTCCCCGACGTGCTCGCGGCCCTCGGCCTGAGCCAGCTGAAGCGCCTCGAGACGTTCAAGGCCCGCCGCAGCGCGATCTTCGCGCGATACCAGGAGGGACTCGCGGACGTCGACGGGATCCGTCTGCCCACCCAGCGCGAGCACGTCGATCCCATCTGGCACCTCTACCCGCTGCGCGTCCTGGGCGGCCGTCGTCGTGAGGTGTTCGACGCGATGCGGGCCGACGGTGTCGGCGTGCAGGTCAACTACCTCCCGGTCTACTGGCACCCGCTCTTCGAGGACCTCGGTTTCAAGCGGGGGATGTGCCCCAACGCCGAGCAGTTCTACGCCGAGGAGCTCTCGCTGCCCATGCACGCCGAGCTGACCGACGCCCAGGTCGACAAGGTCATCGACGCCGTCCGCGCCGCCGTCGGGGGCTGAGCGCATGCATCACGCCAACCATTTCTACGGGCATGCCCACATCATGGCCCGCTACGTCGGTCT
>Ga0164308_10002326_pt1 | contig 10059 bp, 8 predicted proteins | sample Whisoiple_246_MG_FD_109983 | JGI IMG/M metagenome (GOLD analysis project Ga0164308, IMG submission 109983) | Soil microbial communities amended with fresh organic matter from upstate New York, USA - Whitman soil sample_246_MG | ecosystem: Environmental > Terrestrial > Soil > Unclassified >... | reverse complement strand
GGTGGGTGGAGGAGCACGGGCAGGTCAGTGATCACTGCCGGGGATCTGGTCGAGGGCGTGGCCGAGGACTTGCTCGAGCACGTCGAGTGCATCGGTGACACCGCCGCGTGAGCCCGGGAGGTTGGCCACGAAGGTCTGCCCGGCGACGCCGACCAACCCGCGCGAGAGCATCGCCGTGGGCACGCCCTTGGCGACGCCGGCGGCCCGGATCGCCTCGGCCACTCCGGGCACGAGGCGGTCGAGGAGCGGAGCGGTCTGCTCGGGGGTGACGTCGGTGGGCGTCAGCCCGGTGCCGCCGGTGGTGAGGACGAGGTCGGGCTCGCTCGCCAGGACGTCGCGCAGCTCCCAGCCGAACTCGTCGCCGTCGGGCACGACGACGGGGTGGCCCACCTCGAACCCCCACGCGCGCAGCCGCTCGACGACGACCGGCCCGGACCGGTCGGGGTACACGCCTGCCGCCGCGCGCGTCGAGGCCGTGACGACGACGGCGCGGCGGCCGTGGCCGATCGCCGACGCGTCACTCATGCCAGTCCCCCGACCGCCCGCCGGACTTGGCCGTGACGCGGACGTCGGTGATGCGGGCGTGCTTGTCGACCGCCTTGACCATGTCGATGAGGGCGAGCGCGGCGACGGCGACCGCCGTGAGTGCCTCCATCTCGATGCCCGTGCGGTCGGCGGTGCGCACCGTGGCCGTGACGTCGACACCGTCGTCGGCGACGGTGAGGTCGACCGCGACGCCGTGCACCGCGATCGGGTGCGCGAGCGGGATGAGCTCGGGGGTGCGCTTGACCGCCTGGATGCCGGCGATGCGGGCCACGGCGAGCGCGTCGCCCTTGGGCACCACGCCCTCGCGGAGGGCGGACACCGCGGCGGCAGAGAGCAGGACGCGCCCGGCAGCACTGGCCTCGCGCGCCGTGACGGCCTTGGCCGAGACGTCGACCATGTGCGCGCTGCCGTCCGCCCGTACGTGCGTCAGCCCACCGGGGGCGCCGGACGCGTGGGGCGCGTCGGAAGCAGCGGTCACCTCAGTCCTCCCGGTCCAGCACGAGCACGTCGACGACCTCGCCGGCGACGAGCTCGGTGACGTCCTCGGGGACGATGAACAGGGCGTTGGCCCGCGAGAGGTCGGCGACGAAGTGGGAGCCCTGACCGGCGACCGGCACCGCGACGAGCGTGCCCTCGGCGGACCGGGACACGACGGCGCGGCCGAACTGGCGGCGCCCCTCGAACGAGGTGACGCCCGAGATGAGCGTCGCCGGGCGCATCCGGCGCTTCTCGGGCGTCAGACGCATGAGGCGTCGGAGCGCGGGCCGCACGAACACCTCGAAGGAGACGAACGAGGACACCGGGTTGCCGGGCAACGTGAAGATCGGGACGCGTCGGCCGTCGGGGGCCTCGAGCATCCCGTAGCCCTGCGGCTTGCCGGGCTGCATCGCCACCTTGACGAACTCGACGCCACGCGAGGCGAGCGCGCTCTTGACGACGTCGTAGGCGCCCATCGACACCCCGCCGCTCGTCACGACGATGTCGGCATCCTTGACCGCGACGTTGAGCTGCTCGAGCAGCTCGTCCTCCGAGTCGCCCACGGCCTGGCGGATCTCGGCCGAGGCGCCGGCGGACACCGCTGCGGCCCAGAGCATCGAGGAGTTGGAGTCGTGGATCTGGCCGGCGCGCAAGGGCCTTCCGGGCTCGACGAGCTCGGACCCGGTCGACATGACGACGACGCGCGGGCGCCGGTGCACCTCGACCTCGGCGTACCCGCACGCGGCGAGGAGGGCGATCGTGCGAGCCCCGACGACCTCGCCGGCGGCGACGATGACCGCACCGCTGCGCACGTCGTCACCGACGGGCCGCACGAAGTTGCCGACCGGCACGACGACGCGGCACTCGACCTCGCCGGACGCGGCGGCGTCGGTGTCCTCGACCTTGACGACCGCGTCGGCGCCCGCGGGCAGCGGGGCACCGGTCATGATGCGCGCCGCCTCCCCCGGCCCGACCTCGAAGTCCGGGTCGTCGCCGGCAGCCACCTCGCCGACGATCCGCAGCCGGACCGGGCCCTCGTCGGCCCCCTCGAGCGAGGCCGACTGCACGGCGTAGCCGTCCATCGAGGAGTTGTCGAAGGGCGGCAGGTCGACGCGCGCCCGGACGTCCCGGGCCACGACGAGCCCGAGCGACTCGGTGAGCGGCGTCGCCTCGGTGGGCATCGGCTCGAGCGTCGACAGGATGGCGCGCAGGTGCGCGTCGACCGACCGGACGTCGCCGGCGCGGCCCTCGTCGGTCTCCTGCGTGGCGACGGCGGGCTCGCCGAGCACGGCGTCGTCGAGGACGCGGCGGTAGCCGTCGATGAGGACCTCGCCGACGCACCGGACGTTGCGCCCGAAGACCGGGTCGCCGATGACGCGCAGGCTCGTGCACTCCTTCATCGACGGGACGCCGTGGGGGAACCGCTTCTCGAAGCCGGGCACGAAGCGGTACGCGGAGTCGAGGTCGACGTACGGCTCGGGGCCCTCACCGGTCTGCACGATGTGGTAGCTGTCGTCGAGGTCGAAGTAGTCCGATCGGACGACGAGCAGGTCGTTGGTCGTCTTGACGGGCCGGAACCGGGTGCGCGGCACGAGGATCGCCTCGCTGCCCTCGAACACCTCGATGGCGGTACCCATCGCCGACTCCATCTGGATGACCTCGGGCGAGGTGGGGTCGGCGGGGTCGACGTTCTTGCGGTTGACGATGATCGGAAGGCCGAGCACGCCCTCGCGCGCGGTCATCCGCTCGCGCAGCACCGTGAGGTCGATCCAGACGTTGTTCGCGTTGAAGGTGCTGTGCCGCTTGATGTCGCGGAAGTACGACTCCTCCCCCTCGGCGACCGTGGCGGTGTCCCGCAGCACGATCCGACCGTCGGACTTGCGGACCGCGAGGTGGCCACCCTTGCGGTCGCTCTTGGTGCGCTTGCACACCTCGGCGACGAACGGCAGCCCGTGCCCCACCATCCACGCCGCGACGTCGGGGTCGCAGGTCGCGCCGAGGTTGTCGGAGTTGGACAGGAACGCGTAGCGGATGCCCTTGGCCAGCAGCGCGTCGAGGACGCCCGAGGTGACGAGGGAGACGTAGACGTCGCCGTGTCCGGGCGGGCACCATTCGAGCTCGGGGTCCTCGGGCCACTCGACCGGCGTGAGGTCACCGGGACGCAGCTTGGGCTCGGCGCTCTGGAGGAAGTCGAGCGGCAGGCCCTCGACGGGCAGGGTCTCGTACTTCTCGAGGATGCGCAGCGACTCGTCGTGGGTGCGGAAGCTGTTCATGAGCACGAGCGGCAGCTCGACACCCCACCGTTCGCGCAGGGCGAGCACCTGCTTGGCGATGATGTCGAGGAAGGTCAGGCCGTCCTTGACCTCGAGGGCGGACTTCGCCCCCGTCATGCCCATGCCGGTGCCGAGGCCGCCGTTGAGCTTGATGACGGCCGTCTGGGACAACGCGTGGCGCGCCTCCTCGTCGGTGACCGACACCTGGAGCAGCTCGGTGACCGCGCCGAGCGGCTCGATCGACGCCTCCGGGATGGTGCCCTGGGCGCCGCCCTCGAGCTGCTCGTAGTAGTACTCGAAGACCTTGATGGCCTCGGGCCCGAGGCCGCGTCGCTCCATCAGCTCGACCGACGCGCGGAGGCCCTGCTCACTCATGGGGTTCACCCTACGATGGGCCGCATGTGCGGGACCAAGGAGCACGCGAAGTGCCCGCCGTCGGGCCGCTCGTGAACGTGCCGGACAAGCGTGAGGTGCGTCACGCGGCCCGCAGCCGGCGCCGCGAGATCGCCGCCGCGCTCGATGCCGCGGCGGTCGAAGAGGCCGGCGCGGCGCTTGCGCGGACCGTCCTGCCACTCGTGCCCGCCGGGGCGCGGGTCGCCGTGTACGAGTCGCTGCCGGACGAACCGCCCACCGGGCCGCTCGTCGAGGGTCTGCTGGATGCCGGTCACGAGGTCCTCGTACCCGTGGTGCTGGGCGACTATGCGCTGCAGTGGCGTCACGCGGTCCGCGGGGCGCGGGCCGACGCCTCGGTCGTGCGCCGGCTGACGCGCGAGCCCACCGACGCCGAGCGCGCGGCGTGGCTCGGCGAGGATGCCCTCGCCACGTGCGACGTCGTCGTGACCCCCGGCCTGTCCGTCGACCGCCACGGCACCCGCCTCGGGCAGGGCGGCGGCTGCTACGACCGCGCCCTGCTCCACCGGGCCCCGCGCGCCCTCGTCCTGACGCTGCTGCACGACGGCGAGGCGAGCACCACCGACCTGCCCCACGACGAGCACGACCAGCCGGTCGACGGCTGGGTGACGACGACCGGACGCGTCGTCCTGCTCCGCTGACCGCCGCGTCAGGGCTGGGGCGTGCCCGGTGGCACGAGCGTCAGCTCGTCGTCGGTCGCCTCGGAGACCGCCCCCTGGGAGAAGGGCCACGGGAAGGACTCGTTCGCCGCCCACGCGTCGATCTGGTCGGAGTAGTGGTCCTGGTAGGCGTGCCCGGACTGGCCGGTCGAGTTGACCCACCGCGACGCGTCGAGGTTCGACAGGTCGACGACCATCCGCATCGAGGGCCCGGTCGTGACGTCGTAGCCGGGGTCCGAGGCGTTCCACGCGTTGGCGTTGACGATCGAGTTGCCGCCACCGAGCTCGATGCCCCCGCGGTCGAAGAGCGCGCGGACCACCTGGGGCACCGACGGGTCGCCCATGACCGGGTGCTTGAGGTCGAGCTGGTGCAGCCGGCCCCACCGCCAGGTCGAGGGGACCTTGCCGAGCTTGCGGGCGAGGTCGAGGCGCGCCTCGACGAGGGCCCGCTTGAGGATCTCGTCACGGCCCTCGGTGAGGCCCGGGGTCGTCTTGTCGTCCCACCAGTCATTCTTCGGGTCCTTCATCAGCTGCTCGACGACGACCATCCAGCGGCTGCCGCCGTCCGGCGCGATCTCCGGGGGCAGCTCGTCGAAGGTGTACTCCAGCAGGTGCTTCCACACCGCGTTGTAGTAGGCGGCCGCGGCCGAGTCGCGCGACTTGTCGCCCGGCTGGCTGCCGTCCCAGTCGCGCAGCAGGCGCTGCGCCTGGCCGGTGAAGTCGTCGACCTGCACCGCGAGCAGGCGCTCGACGAGGGAGGGCGCGTAGGTGTTGCGGACGTCGCCCTGCACCTGAGACATGAGCTCGGGCGAGACCTTCGTCGCCGCGCCGAGCAGGGTGCGGATGCGCTGGGCCCGGAAGCCGTAGTCCCACTCGCTCGTGAGGAACGGCTCGGGGCTGGCGGTCACGGCCTGGTTGGCGGTGACGAGGAAGCCCTCCGGCGGGTCGACGGTCCTCGGGAGGTCCTCGAAGGGCACGGTGCCCTTCCAGTCCCACTGGCTGTCCCAGCCCGGCGCCGGCCAGTACCCGGGCGGCGAGCCCGGCGTGGCCGACCGGCGCACCGGGATGCGGCCGGGCGCCTGGTAGCCGATGTGGCCCTCGGTGTCGGCGTAGACGAGGTTCTGCGACGGCACGGTGAACAGGGCGGCGGCCTTGCGGAAGTCGGCCCAGCCGCGCGCCTTGTTGAGGGCGAAGATCGCGTCCCCGGTCGTGCCGGGGGTGAGAGCCGTCCACGCGAGCGACACCGCGTAGTGGTTGGTCTGGGCGGCGCCGCGGACCGCGAGGCGGTCACCGGCGTCGTCGATGGCGGGCACGACGTCGCTCATGATCGGGCCGTGCACCGTGCCGCGCACCGTGATGGTGACGTCGGGGCCGCCGGCCACCTTGATCGTCTCGTCGTGGGTGGCCAGCGGCTCGCGCTTGCCGTCGCGCAGGTAGGTGTCACCGGTCGTCTGCTCGAGGTAGAAGTCGGTGACGTCCGGGCCGAGGTTGGTCATGCCCCAGGCGACCTTGTCGTTGTGGCCGATGACGACGCCGGGCACGCCGGAGAAGGTGAAGCCCGACACGCGGAACGGGCACGCCTGCGACACGGTGCGGCACTGGAGGTTGACCTGGCTCCACACGCTCGGGATCGACAGGCCCAGGTGCGGGTCGTTGGCCAGCAGCGGCTTGCCCGTCGTCGTCCGCGAGCCCGACACGACCCATGAGTTCGACCCGATGTCGGACCCGCGGCCGAGGCTCGCCGGCACAGCATCGAGCGCGGCCAGGGCGGTGTCGACGGCGTGGCGCCCGCCGGCGCCGCGCAGCTGCTCGAGCGCCGGCGGCGCGATGCTCGCGGCCTGCTCGGCCGCGGCGGGCTGCCAGTCGTCGGCCGAGAGGATCGGCTGGTTGCGGTCGTAGGGGTAGGGCGGGTAGAGCAGCTGGATCTGCTTGAGGGTGCGGTTGCGCGAGAGGCGCGCGCGGGCCAGCTCGTCGTCGTAGTCGCCGCGCAGGTCCCAGGCCATCGCCTTGAGCCAGGCGAGGGAGTCGACCGGCGTCCACGGCTCGACGCGGTAGCCGGGGTTGGTGCGCCGCAGGAAGGTGTACTCGAGCGACATCTTCTCCGGCGACTCAGCCTGCTTGATGTAGACGTTGACGCCGTCGGCGTAGGCCTGCAGGTACTGACGCGTCTCGGGGGCGAGCTTGGGCAGCTCGGCCTCGGCGACGCGTCGCCACCCCATGGTGCGGATGACCTTGTCGCTGTCGATGCCGCCGGAACCGACGAGCTCGGACAGGCGTCCGGCCGTGACGTGGCGGCGCAGGTCCATCTCGAAGAAGCGGTCCTGGGCGCTGACGAAGCCCTGCGCCCGGAAGAGGTCCTGGGCGTTGTCGGCGTAGATCGTGGGGATGCCGTGGTCGTCGCGCTTGACCGTCACCGAGCTGGACAGTCCGTCGATCTGCAGCGTGCCGGTCGTCTGCGGGAACGTCTGCCGCACCACGCCCACCGACAGCACCCCGGCGCCGACGAGCACGAAGACGACGAGTACGGCGACGAGCAGGAGGATCCGACGGGCGCGCTTCAACCGTGACACGCGACGAGCCTAGGCCACGGGTCACCCGCGGGTGACCCGGCGTGGACCCGGCGTGGACCCGGCGTGGACCGGGCCGCGGCATACGCAGGCCGGATGGTTGGATTGGCCCGAACCCGAGGAGCCGCCGTTTGACCGGAGCGCCGTCCATCACGTCGTCGACCATGACACTCGACGACCTCACGGGCGTGCTCCTCATCGGTTCGGTCGTGCTCCTCGTCGCCGTCGCCGCGGTGCGCCTGTCGGTCCGGTCGGGCCTGCCCTCGCTGCTCATCTACCTCGGTATCGGCCTCGTGCTCGGCAACGCCGGCGCGGGCATCCAGTTCGACGACGCGTCGATCACCCGTGTGCTCGGCTACGCGGCCCTCGTGCTCATCCTCGCCGAGGGCGGCCTGACGACGTCGTGGGAGAACATCCGCGAGTCGGTGGCACCGGCATCGGTGCTCGCGACGGTCGGGGTCGTCGTGTCGGTGCTCGTCGTGGCGGTCGCGGCCCACACGCTCCTGCCGCTGTCGTGGACGATCTCGCTGCTCGTCGGGGCGATCGTCAGCTCGACCGACGCGGCCGCCGTGTTCGCGGTGCTGCGCAACGTGCCGCTGCCCAAGCGGCTCTCCGGCATGCTCGAGGCCGAGTCCGGGTTCAACGACGCGCCCGTCGTCATCCTCGTCGTCGCCTTCGCGGCGCAGGGCGTGCCGGGCGGGCACGGCGAGCCGTGGTGGATGCTGCTGTTCCACGCCGGCGTCGAGCTCCTGGGCGGCGCCGTCGTCGGCATCGCGGTGGGCTGGCTCGGCGGCCAGCTGCTCCGACGCGTCGCAGGCGGCTCCTCGGCCCTGTTCTCCATCGGCGTCGTCGCCCTGACGGTGCTGGCCTATGCGGTGGCCGCGCAGATCCACGTCAGCGGCTTCCTCGCGACCTACCTGTCGGCGCTCGTGCTCGGCAACATGGGCCTGCCCAACCGCACCCCGGTCCAGAGCTTCGCCAACGCCCTCGGCTGGATCGCGCAGATCGGCCTCTTCGTGCTCCTCGGCCTGCTCGCCGACCCGACGCGCCTCGACGAGCAGCTCGTGCCGGCCGTCGTCATCGGGCTCGTGCTGCTGCTCGTGGCCCGGCCGCTGTCGGTCGTCCTGTCGACCGTGTGGTTCCGGGTGCCGTGGCGCGAGCAGGTGTTCCTGTCGTGGGCCGGCCTGCGCGGGGCGGTCCCGGTCGTCCTCGCCACCGTGCCACTCACCGCCGGCACCCCCGACACCGAGTGGATCTTCGACCTCGTCTTCATGCTCGTCGTCATCTTCACCGTGGTGCAGGGGCCGACCCTGCCGTGGATCGCCCGCCGCCTCGGGCTCACCGAGGGCGTCCACTCCGTCGACGTCGACCTCGAGTCGACCTCGCTCATCGAGATCGGCGCGGACGTCGTGCAGGTCTCGGTGGGCAGCGAGTCGCGGCTGCACGGCGTGGCGGTCTTCGAGCTGCGCCTGCCCAAGGGCGCCAACGTCACCCTCGTCGTGCGCGGCGGCGAGGGGTTCGTGCCCGAGCCGCACACGACGCTGCGCCACGGCGACCAGTTCCTCGTCGTGGCCACCTCGCGGGTGCGGCGCCGGACCGTCGACCGTATCCGGGCCGTCAGCCGCGACGGGCGCCTCGCGGGCTGGACGTAGACTGGACGACGGTCTCCCGCTCCTCTCCCGATCACCGAGGTCTCCATGCCCACCTACTCCTACGCGTGCACCGAGTGCGGTCACGCCTTCGACATCCGCCAGTCGTTCACCGACGACGCCCTGACGGTGTGCCCGGAGTGCGGTGAGCCGCGGCTGCGCAAGGTGATCCACCCGGTGGGCATCGCGTTCAAGGGGTCCGGCTTCTACAAGACCGACTCGCGCTCGTCCGGATCGGGCGGCAACGGTTCGACGGCCACGGGCTCGTCGTCGAAGGAGTCCTCGTCCGCCTCGACGGGCGGCTCCTCGGAGTCCGCGTCCTCCTCGACGTCGTCCACCACGTCCTCGTCCACGGGTTCGTCGTCGGGTTCCTCGTCGGGTTCGTCGGCCGCCGCCGCGAGCTCGTCGTCCACAGCCTCCTGACGCGGAGCGGCGTCGTCCCCAGCCCCCGCTGACCCCAGCGTCGGCCGAAGGCCCGCGCCCTAGGCTCGGGGCCATGACGACTGACTCCCCCGCCGGCCACCCCGACGCCGAGCCCACCGCCCTGCTCGCGCCCTCCCCCGACGCGTCGGCGTCCTCCGGGTCCTCGGGTGCGCCGCCCGCCGAGATCGGCGTCATCGGCGGGTCCGGCCTCTACGACTTCCTCGAGGACTACGACACCGTCGAGGTCGACACCCCCTTCGGGCGCCCGAGCGACCCCCTCGTCATCGGCGAGGTCGAGGGCCGCTCGGTGGCCTTCGTGGCGCGGCACGGCAAGGGCCACCGGTTCCCGCCGCACCGGGTCAACTACCGCGCCAACCTCTGGGCGCTGCGGGCGGTCGGCGTCCGCCAGGTGCTCGCTCCCTGCGCGGTGGGGTCACTTCGCGCGGAGCAGGGGCCGGGCACGGTCGTCGTGCCCGACCAGGTCGTCGACCGCACGTGGGGTCGCGAGCACACGGTGTTCGACGTCGAGGGCCCCGTCGTGCACGTCGGTTTCGCCGACCCGTACTGTCCCAACGGCCGGCAGGTGGCCGTCGACGCGGCACGCCTCGCGGGGTTCGAGGTCGAGCCGGAGGGCACCCTCGTCGTCGTCAACGGGCCCCGGTTCTCCTCGCGCGCGGAGTCGGTGTGGCACCAGCAGGCCGGCTGGTCGATCGTCGGCATGACGGCGATGCCCGAGGCCGCGCTCGCCCGCGAGCTCGCCATGTGCTTCACGACCATCGCGCTCGTCACCGACGCCGACGCGGGGGTCGAGGGCGGCGACGCCGTCACCCACGAGGAGGTGCTGCGCGTCTTCGGCACCAACGTGGAGCGGCTCAAGTCGGTCCTGCGCGACGCCATCGGCCAGCTGCCCGCCCTCGAGGCCGACGACGTCGCCACGTGCGCGTGCCGCAGGGCCCTCGACGGGCTCGAGCTGCCCTTCCCGCTCCCCTGATGGTCGGCACGAGTCCGTCGAGGGCACCTCGACTGCCCGGTCCCCGCGCCGCCCCCACCGCGC
>Ga0164308_10002325_pt1 | contig 10069 bp, 7 predicted proteins | sample Whisoiple_246_MG_FD_109983 | JGI IMG/M metagenome (GOLD analysis project Ga0164308, IMG submission 109983) | Soil microbial communities amended with fresh organic matter from upstate New York, USA - Whitman soil sample_246_MG | ecosystem: Environmental > Terrestrial > Soil > Unclassified >... | reverse complement strand
TCTGGCAAGAAGCACCTTTCGGCCGCCGAGCTGGGCCCCGGCACGCTGACATGGGCGCCCGCCTTCGCTGGGATGGCCGTATCGGGTGATCTCGCATTCACTGTCGGTCCCTATGTGTGGACCGACGGAAAGGTGCGCAGCGCAGGTCAGTACTTGACCATCTGGCGCAAGGATTCAGAGGGACGCTGGCGTTTCGCGCTCGATCGCGGGACTGGAGGGCCACGCGAACATGAGGCGCGCATCGACGGCGTGCAGGTGGTGCGCCTGCCCATGTCGGATACCAAAGACGATCCGGTCCGCGGGAGCGAGGGTCTCGCGGCGGCCGAAGCTTCGCTGAGTAAGCAGAGCAGGTTGGACGCTTCGCAGGCCTTGCTCACTCGCCTCGCGCCCGACGCGCGGGTGCTTCGGCCGGGTGCAGCGCCCGCCATCTCCGCTGCCGAACATGCCGCCATTGCTGCATGGGAGCCTGCTTCGATCACTTACACATCGATTGTCGAGAGGACCTCGGCCGCTGGCGATCTCGCCTATACCTATGGCGATGCAGCCTGGACCAAGGACGGAAAGCCGCGCCAGGGCCACTTCGTCCGGGTCTGGCAGAAAAGAGGCGGCAAGTGGACCATCGTCGTTGACAGTACGAGCGCGGCGCCTCTGCTCCAGAGGCCCAAAGATTGATGGGCGTCTCGCGCCGCGGCTAGATTGCGTCGACCAGCGGGGTTTGTTGATGTTGAACGACCTTCCACTGCTGATCGAGATTACGATAGGTCGACGTACAACAACATTGATAGCTCAGAGTCCCGGGACTCGCGGCTAGCGCCACGTACCCGAGGACCACGAGGTCGTGCGCCGGACGCGCGAAAAGCTGCTGCGCAAAAATGATCGAGGCCCATCGCGGGGCGCGGTCGAATGCATCCAGTGCGCCCAACCTGTCGAACACGCCCGATGACAAAGCCATCATGCACGTCGGTGCGAGAACCTCCTCGAGCCCCGTTCTCCTTTCGAGCCACAGCCGACGTTCGGCCTGCCACAGCTGGCCCTCGGCGAACGGGAGTTCATCGGGCAAATTCCCCCCTTTTCCGCGTGGCGCGGAGTCGCGGCGATGCCGAACCTGTGGCTCGGACGGCATTACGATAGCGTACATCATCGATTGGGCCGCAACTGGCCGGACGATGAGCGGCCTGCTGCGACGTCGAGCGGTCGCTGGAAAACGACGGAAGCGCTGCTCTGTGGGCCGATGTTCCTTTCGTTCGGCCGGCGCCTGTTGCGGAGAAACGAGTCGGCTATTCGCCGTGGCCAAACACGGCACCGTTGAAACCAACTTCCAGCGGCGGTTTGCCCCATTGGTCGCAGCGTCGCGTCGTCGGAATTTCGACGCCGACGCTCGTCGTGCACCGGAACATGGTGCGGCGGCTTTGGGCTACCGGGATAGACTTGCGTCTCGAGGGGTACCCCATGCCCCTCGAGGCGCATCCGTACGCGGCACATGTCCTGTGGAGTGAAAAATGGAAAAGCGCTTGGTGACCGTCCTGATCGCGGGTTTCGCGGCGAGTGCGACCAGCCCCCCAGCGCCGGCCGCCGAACTCCAAACATTCGCGACTCCGGATCCGGTGCCTGATCGCGTAGACCAGCCGGGCGACAGCGAACGGAGCTGTGCGTCGATCCGCGCCGAAGCCGATTATCGGCTCTCCGAGCATGAGGCGATCGGCAAGGAAGCGGAAGCGATAGATTATCAGAAGGGTGCGAAAACGCGCGCCCTTGAGGCGTTGGGAACGGTCGGCGGGGCTATCCCTGTGGTCGGCGGGGCCGTGGCGATGGGCGCACTAATGGGCCAGATGGAAACTACGCGAGAAGATGCCAAGGCCAATTACGGGGCAATAGATAAGCGCGCCAATTGGGTGCTCGACCGCATGTCATACCTGCACGAGCTGTACCGAACTCGGTGTGTGGGAGGCAGCCGGTGAAAAAGTCGAAGCTGCTGCACCTGACGATCTTGCCCGTAACTTCAGCGCTGGCGATGCAGCCTGCGGGCGCCATGGTGGCGGCTCCGGAGCCTACATCCACCTGCGCCGCAATGGCGGATGAGTCAGCGGCTATTGAGCGTCAACTCCAGAGCGCTTCGCAGGCGATGGCGACATCGATGGCTGCGCATGCGTCCGAGGCCGTCGCCACTACGCAGACCCGCAACGCAGTCCAGTCGGTTGCCGGCCGGTTGAACTGGGTCGCGCCCGGGCTTGGAACGGCAATCGACCTTGCTGCGGATAAAGTCGCGGACGCGGCGACGGCGAGACGCGAGGCGCAAATTGCGAAACAACGTGCAACCGTCACGCCAACGTTCGAACAGGCCGCTCAGCGGCTGGCGGAGCTCGGTCAACTGTTGCAAGACAGGGGATGCGCGGCAAAGCGCTAGCGGCCGATCCGCTCCCGGAGTTCCGCCACTTCCCACTCATCGTTGCGGCTGAACGGGAGGAGGGCCTTGAAGGCCGCGAAGGTCGTTCGGCCAATTGCCCGGCGTAGCCCCGCGAGCTCGGCAAAGGCGGCGCGGATCTGGGTGGCGTCGAACTGCGCATCGCCGTCCGCTTCCTCAATCATCGTTTCCTCGGCTTCTACGACGAGCCAGGCCTGAAGCTCCCAGTAACGGCGCAGGCGAGTGGCCGTCTCCGGGTCGGTGCGGCCGGCGAGCGCGGCAATCCGTTCGCCGCTCGGTCCTCCGGGCCAGCGCCCGGCGCGTAGGCTCGCCAATTGCTCCTGGTGCTCCGCATATTCGGCATGCAGCCACTGCTGGGCTTCGGACGTGCCGAAGTGAAAGACGGCCATCAACACGACGGGCGCGACTAGCAGGGCGCCCATCATAGCGACCATGGGCCGGTCGGGGAAATGGTTGAAGGCCATGTGTAACAGGCCCGCGACGACATAGCCGGGAACGAACCACCATAACTGCAGCTTGAAGTCGGCCGCGGACTGTCTCGTCGCGCGCTCGGAGAGCTCATGCGCAATGGCAGCGAGGAGTGCCAGCGTCGTGCCGTGCATCACTGCGGTGCCCAGTCCGCGGACCAGCCAGGTACCAACGCCATAATCGGGGAATCGCACGAGGTAGATGATGTTCTCGGCCACCGAGAAACCCGCGCCGATCGCGAAGCCCGAAATGACGGCGTCCAACTTGTAGCCGATGCGGTTGAGGCGAAAGAGCAGGATCATGATCGCCGCCTTGATGGCTTCCTCGATCCAAGGCGCGATAAAGCGGCTGTAGATCGAAAATCCGATCGGAAGCGTATCGAGGAAGCGGCCGGCGACCGGCCATGCCGTCAGCGCCCCGAGGCCGCCGAGGACCAGGAGCACCACGATCTCGCGCATGCTCATCAGCTTGAACGCGTCCAACCAGACGAACACGGCAAGCAGGATGAGCACTGGGACCAGGGCTAGTCCCCAATGCGCGGACTGGATCAACAACGGCAGCATAAACTCACATGATCTTCAGCGAGGCGAGAAGCTCGGTCTTGCGATAATGCCCGTCCTGCCAGCCCGCAGCCGCACCGACGGAGAAGATCATGGGCAGCCGTAGCGCGACGGTGAAGTTCAGGTCGAGCTGCGCGCCGACGTCGTAATAGCGATGACTATCGCCCTCGGGGGCACGCGTCGCCATGGCTCCGGCGAACAGGGCCGGGCGAAGGTGGCTAAGGTAGATGACCGGCGTCCCGACTTCGGCAAAGCGCACGGGCGGAAGGTTGATCTCGCCGGTCACCTTGGCGAAGCGGCGCGCGGCGATCTCGTCGATCTCGAAACCGGGGAAGCTCTCGGCTTCGCGGTAGCGTTTCTCCGGCCGCTCATCGACGTAATTGTTTCGGAACGAACCGAAATAGAACGCAGCGAGCGGATGCAGCGGCTCGCCCCAGGTGAGGCCGCCGCTCGCATAGATCCATGCGGAACTGTTCGCCATCGGCAGCGGCACGCCATAATCAATTCCGCCATAAATCTTCGGGAAGGCCTTCCCCCCGAGCATGTCCCAATCGAGGTCCGCAAGCGCACGCCACGCGATACCCTTCTCATGATCGACGCCGCCCAGAGCCTTGCGGGTATTCGTATATCGTGCGGCGACACCTATGGACCCGATGTTCTTCGGACTCGGAATATTCTGGGCGCTCGGCAGGGTCTCAAGGTTGAAATAGGCCGCGCCGGCAGCAGAAATGTCGAGTTGGCGGGGCGGGTCGTAGATCGTGGTACGGTTGTATTTGACGATGAAGGCCTCGCCGCGGCGGCTGCGCTCGACCGGCCCGAAGATGTCGTAAAAGTCCGCGCCGTTGTGGCGGTACTGCAAATCCCAGTTCAGCGTCTTGTACTGGAGGCGGGCGTGAAACCGGTCCTTGGTTTCCAGCTGGTTGATGGGCGAAATGCTGAAGCTCGCATTGACCTGATTGAACTGCAGTGGGTCTTCCCAATGGAAGAAGTAACCGGGTGACACCGCGCCCTTGTAGCCCTCGATGATCGGGAACATCGCTGCCATCTTCATGCGATCTTCCCCGCGATACTTGCCCCGCGCGATGATCAGGGAATCGAGCGGGACCTTCGCCGGCGAGCCGACGCCCCACGCCTTCAACTCGGGCCGGTCGTTGACAACCTTGGTGCCAAGGAATTCGATCGTACCGAGGTCCTGCTGCACCTTTGGCACAAGGCGCACGGGCTGAAGCCCTTTGCCGCTATATTCATAGGCGATGAGGGAACCGTCGGGCTGGGGAATCGGACGGAAGAAACCGGTCGAGGCATTGCTGACCGCGTCGAACTTCTGGCTGGCGATGTCGAAGCGAAAGATGTTCGATACGCCCGTGTAGTAGGACGTGCCGTAGAGCGACTTGCCGTCCGGAGCGAAGACGAAGCCTTCGGGCGTCGCAGGGGGGAGGGCGAGCTTCGCGACGTCGACCGGCTCGACCTCTGTGGAGAGCTCGTCGAGCTTCCAGACGCGGACCGTTTGCGTGCCGTTGATCTCCCCGAATGAAACGGACAGCAGTTTGCCGTCCGGCGAGATATCGAGGTCGAACGGCACCTGTCCGTATTTGAACGTGTGGATTTGATTGAAGCCCTCGTAAGGTGGGGGAACCCTGACAATGGTCGCGAGGCCGTTTTCGTGGCGGATACCCCAGATCGATTTGTCCGCCGGGTTGACCACGAAGTCGCCGATGCGTGCGTCGCGGATGAGCATCTTCTTGCGGCCTGTATCGACATTCACCGCCATCAGGTCGCGGAACGCGTAATTGTCTTCCGTGTAATAGGCTGTGCGGGCCTGCTCGTCGAAGGCGACACTCGTCACCTTGTAGAGCATCATGCCCTTGATCTCCTGCAGCTTGGTCAGCTTGCCCGTGGCAAGGTCCATGCGGCCGATGAAGCCGATTGTGCCCGGATAGCGGAAGGCGGCGATGAGGCTGTTGGTCTTCGTATCCACAAAGCCGCGTGACATGGAGCCGAGCCCATGCGGCGCGAGCGGGACCGCGTGCGTCAGCGGATAGACGGACAGCTTCGACAGGCTCGCCTTCTGGTAATCGTGCTCGAAGGCGATCCATTCGTCCCAGACTTCGTCGAGCCGGCGACCGAAGACGTGTTTGAACTGAGAGGCGTAGAAGCTCTTGCTGCCTTCATCGCGGCGCAGCCAGTCGACCGCCTTCTGCGGTCCGTATTTGAGCGCGAGGTAGGAGAAGAAGCGCGTGCCGTAGAGGTAGTCGTTGACCCCGACCTGGAAGTCGACGGCAATGCCTTCGGATTCGAGGCCCAAGGGCGAATAGAATTTCTCATTGTCGCGGACGCGCGCGCGCCAGACCATCTCATCGTAGCCGCCCTGCGCCCGGCCGTGCCCGCCCGACATCCATGTGTCGAAGAAGACCGCACTGCCTTCCAGATACCATCGCGGCGTGTTCACGCGCGGAGTGGCGAGAAAGTTGTAGAGGATCGACTCCGGATGCTCCTGGATCGGCATGGGCTTGCCCCGGAAGAAGCGGCGCCACCCTGCATCCCGCTTATTCCACACGTCCATCGCGGCGACGTGGGCAAGCTCATGGTTGGTGATTGTGAAGAAGCGCTCGCCCGGCGTGAACGTCTCCATGGATATGGACAGGGGGGCGACGTCGATCAGCACGGCATTGTTCGGCGATGCGCGCGCACCGGCATTCGCGTAATCGCTGAAGTCCTTCAGGAGCAAAGTGGTGCGCTCCCACGGCTTCCAGTTGAACATACGCTCGTGGAACGCGAGCGCATTCTCGAACGAGCGGGCAATGTAGGGCGTGAGGTAGGTCTGGATGGGATCGAAGTAGAGCAGGTCGAGGTTCTTCGTCTCGAGCGTCGTGAGATCGATGCCCGATGCGTCCGGCGGCACGTGCGCCGGCCCCTTGTCCTCGACCGGTTCCTTGGGCCCGGGCTCCTGCGGCGGAACGTCGGGCTTTGCGACCGGTTCGACGACCGTCGTCCGATCGGGCTGCGGGGGCTGTGGCGGCGGAGCCTGCTGCGCGAACGATACAGATCCGCTGCCGAGCAATAACGCAGCGACTACGCTGGACACGGCCGAACACGGCCGCCGCTTTCCCCCCATGAGCCCCCCGGCCGCGATGCGGCTATTGTCTCAAATCAGCCGCCATCGCTTTTGCGAACGTGCCGTTCTGCAGTGCCGCTGAAAAGGCCGGGCTGGACGCCAACGCCTTAAAGTTCGCGTTGCCCGACAAAGCGGACAAGGCCGGAGCATTTCGCGCGAAGGCTGCGAGCGCTGCCGGATTGTTCGCGAGCGCGGCGAACGCAGATGGGTTCGCGCTCATCGCCGCGAACGCTGCCGGGTTCGAGTTCAGCGCCGATGTCATCTGCGCATTCAGCTTGCCCTGCGAAGCGAGCGAAGCCGCCGCAGCAGCGGAGTTGAACTGCTGAGCCGCCATGGCCGCTTGCGCGAGCGCCGCGCCATTGCGCGAGAAGCTCGCAAAGGATGCCTGATTCTTGGCCATAAGGCTCGCGGCAAGAGCACTGTTCTGCAGCGACGCATTGTTCCCGCTAAGGGCCCGGAACGCGCCGGCGTTCGCTGCGAGCGCAGCAAAGGCCGAAGAGTTGCTGCTAAGCTGCTGCATTGCCTTGGCGTCGCTGGCTAGGGCGGCGAAGGCCGCTTTGTTGGATGCCATCGCCGGGTCGCTGCCGCTAAGCGCCGCTTGCTTGAAGGCCGCGAAATTGTTGGAATATTTCGCGAACTGCGCTGCATTGGCCGACATGGCAGCGAAGGCTGCTTGATTGCTGGACAGCGCGGCGAACCCGGCGGGGTTGCCGGCCATCGCCGCCAGAGCGGACGGTTGCGACGAGAGGCTCGCGAGCATTTGCGCGTTCAGCGCGACGGCTGAAATTGCGCCGGGGTTGGCGGCACCGGCCGCGCTCATCCGTGCCGAGAGCGAAGCTGCGGCGGACATCGCGCCGCGAAGCGCGGCGTCGTTGCGCGACAGTGCCGCGAACGCACCCTGATTCTGAGCCATCGCATCGATCGCACGCGCAGAGGCTGCCATTTGCGGACCGCTTGCGCCGAGCGCGCGGAATGCGCCGGCATTGTTGGCGAGCGCCGCGAATGCGCCGGGATTGGCGCCGAGTTGCTGCATAGCCTTGGCGTCGCTGGCGAGCGCTGCGAAGGCGGCCTTATCCGCCGCCATGGCCGGGTCGCTGCCCTTCAGCGCGGCGTCCTTGAATGCCGCCAGATTGCTCGAATATTTCGCGAACTGAGCGGCGTTGGCCGACATGGCAGCCAGTGCGCCAGGATATTTCGCGAGTGCCGCGAACCCGCCCGCGTTGTTGGCGAGCGCTGAGAACAGCTTTGGATCGGACGCCAGCTTCGCAAAGCCGGCGGAGTTCAGCGCCATCGCGCTAAGCGCGGATGCTTGCGCGGCGCCGCCCAGCGAAGCGGCCGAGAGGGCCGATGCCTGCTGGAGCATGTCGCGGAACGCCGACGGATTCTTCGCCAGCGCCGCAAAGGCGCTCGGATTGGCCGCAAGGGCCGCCATCGCCGCAGGATTTGACGCAAGAGCGGCAAACCCCGGGTCGCCCGCCAGCGCCCGGAAATTCGGATCCTTGACCATCACCTGGAAGGCGTCGGTCTGCATGAGTTCGGGTACGGACGTGTCGCCAAGGGTGACATCGCCTTCGCCAACTTGTGCGGACACGTAACGCTGCGACGGACCTACGGTCCCTTCACTCGGCCCAAGCGGCGGGAAGACCCGACCGAGACCGTACGCTGCAATACCCACCGCGAGAACGCCCGCGGTTGTGAGATACATGCGATTCTTATTGGAAAGTGACGTGGCCATGGTTGCCCCCAGTTGCCTAGTCAAGACGCGTGGGTGTGCAACTTAGTTAACAGAATGTCAATGTTTCGTCGTGTTCCTGACACTTCGCTAAAACATTGTAACATATCCAGAAAACGACATTAGTTCGAAGAAGCGATTCCGCCAGCAGTCTGAAGGACTTGCGCTAACCATTTGGAAACCGTGCTGCCGCTAGATTCCCCGTGATGGTCGCGAGGGAGATGGCGATGCGCATGCGCGCCTTGATCGTGAGTGCTGCAATCCTGACGATTCCCGGCAGTGCAGCTGCCGAGCCCCCCAAGGCACCCCAGGTGCGGCCTGCCACGCGTACCGCACCCGTGATCTTCGCATCGGCGGATCAGCTTCCCGCGCGCCCTGTACCGGCGGACGCTGCGAGCACGCCCGCAAAGCGGCCGCGCGTCGGCCGCGTCACGACTTGCCGCTGCGGCGGCGATCCGCAGCCGCAGGTTCAGGAACAGCCTTAAAAGCTACTTGGACTGCGCAATATGCTGCCTGGAGCGAAGCACCGGAATTTCTCCGTCACCGACCGCCGCAAACGCTGACCAGTAGAACGGGTGAGAAGTATCCGCCTCGTCCATTAGCTGCCGCTGTGACATGCGTAGCGCCGATACGGTCGCGGTTCCTGCCGGCGCTGAGAACAACCCGGTGATCAGGCGCTGCGTCGCGTTATAGTCGTCCGGCACCGGCCAGTGACTTGCAATCACGAGGCGGCCGCCGGCGCCAACGAAGGCACGAACGAGGCCGTCCAAGGCGACGTCGCCGCCGGTTGCAAGGCCGGCCTGCTGGGTGGCTGCCGCGCTGGCCTTGCCCGCCGTGTCGCAGGCCGAGAGGATCACGAGATCGGCGTCGAGGCGCAGGTCAAAGATTTCCCGAAAGGTGAGCAGTCCGTCAGACCCGGCGCCGCCGAAGCTGGTCAGCAAGGCAGGCTGCGACGCGCACTTGGGCGCGCGCGCAGTAACGACGCCGTGAGTGGCGAAATGGACGATGCGGTACTGGTTGAGATCGCCCCGTGCTTCGAGCCCCGTGTCCGTGAACGCATCACGGGTGATGATCTGCACACCGTTGGGATCGAAGGTCGAAACGATGTTGGCTGCGGTCTGGAGCTCCCGCGCCGAGATGGGCTGGGCCCAGGAAGACAGCGGCAGGATGCAATCCCGATCGGCGGCCGCCGGCACCATCTGGGCAGTCGACGATCCCGGTGGGGTATTCTCGCCAAGGCCGAGATAATCCTTCGGTGCGGACGAGCGCGGCGCGCTCCGCAGTTGTGCAAATGCGCGGGGGGAGACCGATGTGCTGATGTCGCGATCGCGACCGAACCAGCGAATTCCGCGGAAGTCATATTCCGCGTCGCCACCCGCCGCCGCGCGCTGCTTGTAAGCATCGACCGAGGCCTGATCCATCACCAGCAAGTTAGGGGGTAGGCGAAGCATCGCCCCATCCGGCTCGAACACCAGGTGCGTTATGCCGGCTAGCTGCGAGCCAAACGGCGCAAACAGCTCCTTATAGATCTCGTGCGATAGACCGACGTCGAACGCGTAGGTGATGCGCTTGCCATTTTCGATCGTTGAGATGGTGTCGCGCAGCGCATCGACCTGTTCCGCAAGTTGCTTGCCGCTAGCTTGAAGCTTGGCAGCCCGCGCCGTCTTAGCGGTGACTAGCATGCCGTAAACCTGATCTCCGGCAATGGTCATCCGATAATAAGCTTCACCGTCACGGAGCGTTTTTTGAAGGTCCGCTAGCGCGATCACATC
>Ga0164308_10002324_pt1 | contig 10075 bp, 5 predicted proteins | sample Whisoiple_246_MG_FD_109983 | JGI IMG/M metagenome (GOLD analysis project Ga0164308, IMG submission 109983) | Soil microbial communities amended with fresh organic matter from upstate New York, USA - Whitman soil sample_246_MG | ecosystem: Environmental > Terrestrial > Soil > Unclassified >... | reverse complement strand
GGCCTCGAGCTCGTCGAGGTCGGCCTCGGTCTCGCCCGGGAAGCCGACGATGACGTTGCAGCGCACACCGGCCTCGGGTGCGTCGGCACGGACGCGGGCGAGCAGGTCGAGGAACGCCTCGCGCGAGCCGAAGCGCCGCATCCGGCGCAGCAACGGCTCGGAGGCGTGCTGGAAGGAGATGTCGTAGTACGGCACGACGCCGGGCGTGGCCGCCATCGCCTCGAGCAGGCCGGGGCGGATCTCGGCGGGCTGGAGATAGGACACCCGCACCCGCTCGATGCCCTCGATCGTGGTGAGCTCGGGCAGGAGCTTCTCGAGCAGGCCGAGGTCGCCGAGGTCCTTGCCGTAGGACGTCGAGTTCTCCGAGACGAGGAAGAGCTCCTTGACGCCGCGGGCCGCGAGCCAGCGCGCCTCGGCGACGACGTCGGTGGGGCGCCGCGACACGAAGGCGCCGCGGAACATCGGGATCGCGCAGAAAGAGCAGCGTCGGTCGCAGCCCGAGGCGATCTTGAGCGGCGCCCAGGGGCGTCCGTCGAGTCGGGCCCGGACGACCCGCGGTCCGCTGGCCGGCACGGGGACGCCGTCGTCGACGACCGGTGCAGGGGCGGAGACTTCGGGTGCCGACGCGTCGCCGTGGCCGGGCAGCGCCACCCCGGAAGCACCGGCCTGGCGTGCGACGGGCGACAGCGGCAGCAGCGTGCGGCGGTCACCGGGCGTGTGGCTCTCGACGTGGCCGCCGTCGAGGATCGTGCGCAGGTGCGCGCTCATGTCGCGGTAGGAGTCGAAGCCGAGGACGGCGTCGGCCTCGGGCAGCTGGTCGGCCAGCTGCTTGCCGTAGCGCTCGGCGAGGCAGCCGACGGCGACGACCTTCTGGGTGCGGCCGTGCTCCTTGAGGTCGCCCGCCTCGAGGAGGGCGTCGATGGAGTCCTTCTTGGCCTGCTCGACGAACCCGCACGTGTTGACGACGGCGACATCGGCCTCGGACGCGTCGTCGACGAGGCGCCACCCCTCGGCAAGCAGGCGCCCGGCGAGCTCCTCGCTGTCGACCTCGTTGCGGGTGCAGCCAAGGGTGACGAGGGCGACGCTGCGCTCGGTGGTCGGGAGGGGAGGGGCCATGCGACCACTCTAGATGGCGGGGTGTTCAATGTCGGACATGCTCGGAGCGGACGGCCTTCGCCCCACCACCGACGACCCGGACACCTCGGACGAGAGGGTCGGCACCGGCCCCGCCGGGGTCACCGACACGTCCTCGTCCCCGGTGCTCGACCGAGCCCGCCGGCTGCTCGCCGAGCACCCGCTGGTCGACGGGCACAACGACCTGCCGTGGGCGGCCCGCGAGCTGACGCGCTACGACTTCGAGGCCCTCGACGTGTCGAGCCGGCTGACGTCGACCCAGACCGATCTCCCGCGGCTGCGCGAAGGCGGCGTCGGGGCGCAGTTCTGGTCGGTGTTCGTGCCGAGCACGCTGCCCGAGGGCGAGGCCGTCGTCGCGACGCTCGAGCAGGTCGACGCCGTGCACCGGATGGTCGCGACGTGGCCGGGCGAGCTCGCCCTGGCCCTGACCGCCGACGACGTCGACGCGGCTCGCGCCGGCGGGCGCATCGCCTCGCTCCTCGGCGCCGAGGGCGGCCACTCCATCGGTTCGTCGCTCGCGGCCCTCCGGGCGCTGCACACCCTCGGCGTCCGGTACCTGACGCTGACGCACAACGACAACACGCCGTGGGCAGACTCCGCGACCGACGTCGCGGCCGTCGGCGGCCTCACCGCCTTCGGCCACGAGGTCGTGCGCGAGATGAACCGCCTCGGCATGCTCGTCGACCTCAGCCACGTGGCGGCCACGACGATGCGCGCCGCGCTCGCCACGACGGCGGCGCCCGTCGTCTTCAGCCACTCCTCCGCCCTCGCCCTCTGCGACACCGCGCGCAACGTGCCCGACGACGTGCTGGCGTCGCTGCCCGGCAACGGCGGCGTCTGCATGGTGACCTTCGTGCCCGAGTTCGTCTCCCCCGACACCGCCGCGTGGCGCGTCGAGGCCGCCGCCGCCGCGGCCGAGGTCGGGGTCGACGCCAAGGACTGGGAGGCGTTCGGACGCTTCACGGCCACGTGGGGTCGCGAGCACCCCAAGCCCGACGCGACGATCGCGCAGGTGGCCGACCACGTCGAGCACGTCCGCGACGTCGCCGGCCTCGACCACGTCGGCATCGGCGGCGACTACGACGGCACCGACACCTTCCCGGTCGGCCTCGAGGACGTCAGCGGCTACCCGCGCCTCGTCGCCGAGCTGCTCGAGCGGCGCTGGTCGGACGACGAGGTGGCACGGCTCGTGCGTGGCAACGCGCTGCGGGTGCTGCGCGACGCCGAGGCGGTGGCCCGAGACCTGCAGGCCACCCGCTCCCCCGGCATCGCCACCATCGAGCAGCTCGACGGCAGCACGGCCTCCTGAGCCGACGCGTCAGCGCCGGAAGCGGGCGATGGTGAGCCCGACGAGGCGGGCGACGACGAGCGCGACGTAGAGCATGCCGGTGATCTGCTGGAGGAGCACGAACGCGCGGGCGTGCGGCTCGACGGCGTAGATGTCGGACAGGCCGGTCGAGGTCATCGTCGTGATCGACAGGTAGAGCAGCTCGAACCACGTGCGGGTGCCGGGCTGACCCGTCTCGCCGTAGATCGTGAACGAGTGGGGCCAGACGTGCTGGACCGCGAGGTACACGTAGGCGAAGCCCCAGGCCACGACCGTGAAGGTGGCGCCGGTGGCGTACAGCTCGTCGCGGGTCACCCAGTTGTCGGCGAACATGTACCGCAGCAGGCCGTAGCCCGTGTAGAAGTAGAAGAGGGCGTGCAGGACCGCGCTCCAGAACGTCAGCGTCGCGTTGTCGGCCCAGATCGCCTCGGCCACCGTGAGCACGACGACCGGTCCGCCGAGGAGCACCGCCACCCAGGTCAGGGCCGGCGTGGCGCGCACGGCCCGAACCGCGAGGAACAGCACGAGCAGGCCGAGGAGCCCGAAGACGGCGCGGGCGGCCTCCTGCACGTCACCGGACCGCGTCTCGATGAACGGGTAGGCGAGCAGGGCCGCCAGCTGGGCGAACAGCAGGAGGGCGCAGGGTAGCTCGGCGACCTTGCGCCGCAAGCGGTCCCACCGGTTCGGGGGGCCCGGGCGACGGGGCGACGACGGCCATAGCTCGAGCGAGGCACTCACCTCCCGGAGCCTAGCCGCGGCGGCGTCAATAACGCGTCAAGAAGCGTCAGCGCCGGGTCAAGCGCCCCGACCGGGCGCCGGCAGCGACGTAGGAACGTGGCATGGTCACCAACTTCCTCCTGGGCGTCGTGGCGTTGGCTCTGCTCGCCTACCTCGTCCACGTCCTCCTCCACGCGGATCGCTTCTGATGAGCGACACCCTCAGCGGGCTGCTGACCATCGCCGTCCTGGTGGCAGCCCTCGCGATCGTCCACGTGCCGCTCGGCAACTGGATGGCGACGGTCTTCACCGACGAGCGGCACTGGCGCGTCGAGCGCCTCGTCTACCGGCTCTGCCGCATCGACCCCGCCTCCGAACAGCGGTGGACGACGTACGCGGTCGCCGTCATGGGCCTGTCCGCCGTCGGCATCGTGCTCCTCTTCCTCATGATCGTGCTCCAGGGCGCGCTCCCGCTGGCACGCGGCGCCGCGATGAACGTGGACACCGCGGTCAACACGGCCGTCTCGTTCGTGACGAACACCAACTGGCAGTCGTACGCCGGCGAGGCCGGGACGTCGCCGTTCGTGCAGACCGTCGGCCTCACCGTCCAGAACTTCGTCTCCCCCGCGGTCGGCCTCGCCGTCGCGGTCGCCCTCGTGCGCGGCCTCGTTCGCTCGAGCGGTTCGGAGCTCGGCAACTTCTGGGTCGACCTCGTCCGTGGCCTGTTCCGCGTCATCCTCCCGATCGCCGTGGTCGGCGCCGTCGTGCTGCTCGTCGGCGGCGTGATCCAGAACCTCGCCGAGCCGTCGACCGTCTCGACGCTCTCCGGCGGGCACCAGGTGCTCCAGGGGGGTCTCGTCGCCTCGCAGGAGTCGATCAAGGAGCTCGGCACGAACGGCGGAGGCTACTTCAACGCCAACTCGGCCCACCCCTTCGAGAACCCGACCGCCTTCACCAACCTCGTCGAGATCTTCCTGCTCCTCGTCATCCCCTTCTCCCTGCCCCGGACCTACGGCGTCATGGTCGGCGACCGTCGACAGGGCTGGACCGTCCTCGGCTTCATGGCGACGCTGTGGGCGTTCATGCTCACGGCGATCACGTGGGCCGAGGTGCATGCAGCGACCGGCCCGCTCGGGGCGATGGAGGGCAAGGAGCTCCGCTTCGGCGTCTGGCCCTCGGCGCTCTTCGCGACGAGCACGACCGCCACGTCGACCGGCGCCGTCAACTCGATGCACGAGAGCTTCTCGGCGCTCGGAGGCGGTGGCGCGCTCTTCAACATGATGCTCGGCGAGCTGTCGCCGGGTGGCGTGGGCACCGGCCTCTACAGCGCGCTGCTCGTCGCCGTCCTCACGGTGTTCATCGCCGGTCTCATGGTCGGGCGCACTCCCGAGCTGCTCGGCAAGCAGATCGGCCGTCGCGAGATCACCCTGACCGCCCTGGCCGTCCTCGTCATGCCGACCCTGGTCCTCGCCTTCACCGGCATGGGGATGGTCGCGCCCCTCGTCTCCTCCCAGATGCTCTCCAGTGGCCCGCACGGCCTCACCGAGGTGATGTACGCGTACACCTCTGCTGCGAACAACAACGGCAGCGCCTTCGCCGGGTTCTCCGCAGACACCCCGTACACCAACCTCACGCTGGCGCTGTGCATGTTCCTGGGCCGCTTCGTTCCCATCGTCCTCGTGCTCGCGCTCGCCGGCTCGTTGGTGGCACAGCGCCGCCGGCCGGTCACGGCGGGCACTCTCCCCACCCACACCCCCGTCTTCACCGGCCTGTTCGTCGGGGTGGCCGTCGTCGTCGGCGGTCTCACCTTCTTCCCGGCACTGGCCCTCGGACCCCTCGCGGAGGCACTCTCATGACCCGGTCGTCCACGACCACCACAACCCGCGTCCCCGCGGCGTCGGAACGGGCCGCCACGGCGCTCGCCCCGCACCGGCACCGCCACGGCGAGGAGCTGATCCGTCCCGGCCGGGCGGGCACGTCGTACGCGCAGCTGGGGCGGCAGCTGGTCACCACCTTCCCCCAGGCGGTCGTCAAGCTCGACCCGCGCCACGTGTGGCGCAGCCCGGTGATGTTCGTCGTGTGGGTCGGCTCGGTCGTCACGACCGTCCAGGCGATCGCCGATCCTTCGTGGTTCGCCTGGGCCGTCGGCGTCTGGCTCTGGGCCACGGTGCTGTTCGCCAACATGGCCGAAGCGGTCGCCGAGGGCCGCGGCAAGGCCCAGGCCGCCACCCTGCGCGCCACCCGGAAGACCACGACCGCGGTGCGCCGCCACCCCGACGGGTCCCTCGAGACCGTCGCTGCCTCGGACCTCACGATCGGCGACGTCGTCGTCGTGCGACCGAACGAGGTCATCCCCGGAGACGGTGACGTCATCGAGGGCATGGCCACCGTCGACGAGTCGGCCATCACCGGCGAGTCGGCCCCGGTGATCCGTGAGTCGGGCGGTGACCGCAGCGCCGTGACGGGTGGCACGACCGTGCTCTCGGACGGGATCACCGTGCGCATCACCACCAGGCCGGGCGAGACCTTCATCGACCGGATGATCGCCCTCGTCGAAGGCGCCTCGCGCCAGAAGACCCCGAACGAGATCGCGCTGACGATCCTGCTCACCGTCCTGACGATCATCTTCCTGCTGGCCGTCATGGCCATGCAGCCGATGGCGATCTACTCCGGGCAGGCACAGTCCCCCGTCGTGCTGGTCGCGCTCCTCGTGTGCCTGATCCCGACGACGATCGGGGCCCTCCTGTCGGCGATCGGCATCGCCGGCATGGATCGGCTCGTCCAGCACAACGTGCTCGCCATGTCCGGCCGCGCCGTCGAGGCCGCCGGCGACGTCTCGACGCTGCTGCTCGACAAGACCGGCACCATCACCTACGGCAACCGTCGCGCGACCGAGCTGCTGGCCGCCCCGGGGCTCGGCAACGAGGAGATCACCCGAGCCGCCTACGTGTCCTCCCTCGCCGACGAGACGCCGGAGGGACGCTCGATCGTCGCGCTGGCGGCCGCGGCGCTCGACGCGCCCTCCCGCGAGGCTCTGGACCGGCTGCCGCGCGACGGCGCGACCTTCGTCGAGTTCACCGCCGCGACAAGGATGTCGGGCGCCGACCTGCCCGACGGCACGCTCTACCGCAAGGGCGCGGCGGACTCCGTCGCACGCTGGGTGACCGGCAACGGCGGCGCGATGCCGAGCGGCGTGCTCACCGAGGTCGACGGCATCGCCACCTCGGGCGGCACTCCTCTCGCCGTCGCGGTGCAGGAGGCCGGACGCCCGCCGCGTGTGCTCGGCGTCATCCACCTCAAGGACGTGGTCAAGCCCGGCATGAAGGAGCGCTTCGCGCAGCTGCGCGCCATGGGCATCCGGACCGTCATGATCACGGGGGACAACCCGCTCACGGCGCGGTCGATCGCCGCCGAGGCCGGCGTCGACGACTACCTCGCCGAGGCGACGCCGGAGGACAAGATGGCCCTGATCAAGCAGGAGCAGGAAGGCGGCCGGCTCGTCGCCATGACCGGCGACGGCACCAACGACGCCCCGGCCCTGGCCCAGTCCGACGTCGGCGTCGCGATGAACACCGGCACGATGGCGGCCAAGGAGGCGGCCAACATGGTCGACCTCGACTCCGACCCGACAAAGCTCATCGACGTCGTGTCGATCGGCAAGCAGCTGCTCATCACCCGCGGCGCCCTGACGACCTTCTCGATCGCCAACGACATCGCCAAGTACTTCGCGATCATCCCGGCGATGTTCGTCGTCCTGTTCCCCGGCCTCGACGCGCTGAACATCATGGGGCTCGCGTCGCCGGAGTCCGCGATCACGTCGGCCGTCATCTTCAACGCACTCATCATCATCGCGTTGATCCCTCTGTCGCTCAAGGGAGTTCGCTACCGGGCCGCCGGCAGCACCGCCCTCCTGCGACGCAACATCTTGATCTACGGCCTGGGCGGCATCGTGGCCCCGTTCATCGGGATCAAGCTGATCGACCTCGTCGTGAGCCACCTCCCCGGAATGATGTGAAACCGATGACCAGCACCATGAGCTCCTTCGTCAAGCAGTCGTGGGCGGGCCTGCGGGTCATGCTCGTGCTCACCGTCCTGCTCGGACTCCTCTACCCCGCCGTGGTGTGGGGCGTCGGACAGCTCGTCGCGCGGGACCAGGCCGCCGGCTCCCTCGTCAGCGTCGACGGCCGCGTGGTGGGGTCCTCCCTCATCGGGCAGCGGTGGTCCGGCGACGAGTGGTTCCACGGTCGCCCGTCGGCCAGCGACTACTCCGGGGACACCAGCGGCGGCTCCAACCTCTCGGGGTCCGCGCTCGCCGACGAGGTCGCCAAGCGGGCGTCGGCCGCCGGGCTCGACCCGACGACGGCTCCCGCAGACGCCCTGACGGCGTCGGGCAGCGGGCTCGACCCGCACATCTCCCCGGCGTACGCCGACGCCCAGGTCGCGCGCGTCGCCGCGGCCCGCGGGCTCGACCCCGCCCGCGTCCGTGCCCTCGTGACCGAGCACACCACCGGACGCCAGCTCGGGTTCCTCGGCCAGCCGCGCGTCGACGTCCTCGCCCTCAACCTCGCCCTCGCGCGCCCGTCCGGACCGGACGCCGGCTGACCTGCGAGGATCGGGACATGGCAGGAGGACCCGAGCAGGAGCCGGTCCTCGGCGCCGCAGGCACCCCGCCCGGCGCCGCGGCCGGTGGGGTGCCCGGCGCCGCGCCCGGCAGCATGCCCGGCACCGCGCCCGGCGGCGTGCCCGCCGCCGGGCGCGGCCGGGGCCGCGGCAGCCTGCGCATCTACCTCGGCGCCGCCCCGGGTGTCGGCAAGACGGTCGCGATGCTCGACGAGGCACACCGGCGCCTCGTGCGCGGCACCGACGTCGTCGTCGGCATCGTCGAGACCCACGGGCGCCCCCACACCGCGGCGCTCCTCGAGGGGCTGGAGGTGCTCCCCCGCCGCGACGTGGCCTACCGGGGCAGCGTCCTGCCCGAGCTCGACGTCGAGGCCGTCCTCGCCCGCCGCCCGCACGTCGTGCTCGTCGACGAGCTGGCCCACACCAACGTCGGACCTGACGGCCGTGATGCCGGCGAAGGCGCGGCCGACGACACCGGCCCGGACGCACCCACGGGCGTCGAGCACGAGAAGCGCTGGCAGGACGTCGAGACGATCCTCGACGCCGGCATCGACGTGCTCTCGACCCTCAACATCCAGCACCTCGAGTCGCTCAACGACACCGTCGAGTCCATCACCGGGGTGCGCCAGCGCGAGACCGTCCCCGACGAGGTCGTGCGACGCGCCGAACAGGTCGAGCTCGTCGACATGACGCCGGAAGCCTTGCGGCGCAGACTTGCCCACGGCAACGTCTACGCGCCCGAGACGGTCGACGCCGCGCTGGCCAACTACTTCCGGGTCGGCAACCTGTCGGCGCTGCGCGAGATAGCCCTGCTGTGGCTCGCCGACCGCGTCGACGAGGCGCTCGAGCGCTACCGGGCCGACGAGGGCATCGAGTCGCCGTGGCCGGCCCGCGAGCGCGTCGTCGTGGCGCTGACGGGTGGGCCCGAGAGCGAGACGCTGCTGCGCCGCGGTGCCCGCATCGCCACGCGCGTGGCCGGCGGCGAGCTCATCGCCTGCCACGTCCGGTCCTCCGAGGGTCTCGCGACGAGCGACCCGGGCGAGCTGGCCCGGCTGCGGCGCATCGCCCGCGACGTCGGTGCCGAGTTCCACGAGGTGTCGGGCACCGACGTGCCGGAGGCGATCCTCGACCACGCCCGCGGCGTCAACGCGACCCAGATCGTCGTCGGGGTGAGCCGGCGCAGCCGGTGGCAGCAGGTGCTGCGCCCGAGCATCGCCTCGGAGGTGGCCGACGGCTCGGGCGACATCGACGTGCACCTCGTGCCGCACGAGCACTCCAAGGTGGCCCGGCGGGCCGGACGCGGGGGTCGGGCGTGGCGGCTGCCGTGGCGTCGCGTCGTGGCCGGCTTCGTGCTTGCGTCGGTAGCCCTCGTCGCCCTCACCGCGGTGCTCGTCGCGACCCGCGAGGGCCACACCCTCTCGCTCGACCTGCTCCTCTACCTGGCGCTCACCGTGGCATGTGCCCTCGTCGGCGGCATCTGGCCGGCGCTGTTCTGCGCCGTCGTCGGCTCGCTCGTCGTCAACTGGTTCTTCACCGAGCCACGCGGCACGCTGACGATCAGCGACCCGCCGAACGCCCTTGCCCTCGCCGTCTTCGTCCTCGTGGCGATGGCCGTGTCGTCGGTCGTCAACCTCGTGGCCCGGCGCACCGAGCAGGCCCTGTCCGCCGAGCGCGAGTCGGCCGCGCTCGCCGCCCTGAGCCGTGACCTGCTCGCCGAGCCGCGTCCACTCCCTGCCGTGCTCGAGCGTGCCCGCGACGCCCTCGGCATGCGCTCGGCGCTCCTGGCCCGCCTCGACGGCGGCGCCGGCGACGTGCGGGGTGCCACCGGACGCGTCCTCGCCTCGACCGACCCCGCCCTGCCGGTCGGTGCCACCCTGCCGGCCGGACGCGTCTGGGCCCTCGACGTGCCCGTCGACGACGGCGTCCACCTCCTCCTCGACGGCGAGCCCGTCGCGGCCGAGGACCAGCGCGTCCTCAACGCCTACGCCGCGCACGCAGCGATCCTCTACGGGCGTGAGCAGCTCGTCGAGGAGGCCCGTCGCGCAGCGGGACTCGCGCGCGACAACGCCGCCCGCACGACGCTGCTCGCCGCCGTGTCGCACGACCTGCGCACGCCGCTGGCCGGGATCAAGGCCGCCGTGTCGACGCTGCGCCAGACCGGCCTCGAGCTTCCGCCCGAGGACGAGGCCGAGCTGCTCGAGTCGATCGAGGGTTCGGCCGACCAGCTCGACGCCCTCATCGGCAACCTCCTCGACCTGTCCCGGCTGCAGACCGGTGC
>Ga0164308_10002323_pt1 | contig 10079 bp, 10 predicted proteins | sample Whisoiple_246_MG_FD_109983 | JGI IMG/M metagenome (GOLD analysis project Ga0164308, IMG submission 109983) | Soil microbial communities amended with fresh organic matter from upstate New York, USA - Whitman soil sample_246_MG | ecosystem: Environmental > Terrestrial > Soil > Unclassified >... | reverse complement strand
TGGTCGGCTTCCACTTCTTCACGCCGGTCGCGGTGATGCCGATGCTGGAGATCGTCCGCGCCGAGAAGACCGACGACGCTTCGCTGGCAACGGCTTTCGCGGTGGCCAAGACCCTGCGCAAGGGCGCGGTGCTGGTCGCCGACGCGACCGGATTCCTGGTCAACCGACTGTTCCTGCGGTGCATGGGCGAGGTGTTCGCGGCGATCGACGAGGGCACCGACGTTGGCGTTGCGGACGGCGCGCTGGCCCCCCTCGGGCTGCCGATGAGCCCGCTCGCCCTGATGCAGCTGTCCGGGCCGGCGATCGGCCTGCATGCACAGGAGACGCTGAACGCCTCGTTCGGTGACCGGTTCCCGGTCTCGGCCAACCTGCAGCGGATTGTCGAGGGTGGCCACCGCACCCTGCTGGTCTGGGACGACCAGGGTCGGCAGACCCTCGATCCGGAGATTGCGGCGCTGCTGGTGCAGGGCGACAAGCCGTCGACCGCGGAGCAGGTGTTCGACCGGGCGGTGATGGCCGTGGCCGAGGAGGCCCGGCTGATCCTGGACGAGGGCGTCGTCGCCGATGCCGCCGACATCGACCTCGGGATGATCACCGGTGCCGGCTGGCCGTTCTGGCTGGGCGGGATCACCCCGTTCCTGGACCGCACCGGTGTGTCGGAGCGAGCCACCGGCCGCCGCTTTGCGCCGCCGGGAGTGGCCACACTGCCCGCCTGAGCGGCACTACGCGCTTCTCGACGCCGACCGGTTGTCCCACTGAGGACAACCGGTCGGCCGCGTCGCCTCGAGGTGGAGCGTGCGTGAGACCGGTCACAGAGACGCCCTTTCCGGTCTTTTGGCGGCCTCATGGCCCTCCAACGGCGTGAAGCAGCCCACATGTGGCCATCCTGGGCGAAGGCTGTGCGTCATCCTGTAACAAGCGACCAGAGACGTTCGCATTGCCCACTCCACGAGCAAGCGAAATGAGCCGCCACATGAGCACCACACCCATCGCCAAAGACAACGCCGACACCACCTTTGATTCGGCACCGCTGGTCGGTAACCCGCAGCGGGTCCGCGGACTCGACAGCGCGATGCTGGACCGGCCCGCTCCGGTCTCCGAGCTCGTCGGCAATCCCCGCCGGCTGCGCAAGCTGGATCTGGCTGCATTCGCCGCCTGACCCACCTGGGCCGTCCCTCGATTCGGCACTGATCCGTCACGAGGGACGGCCCGGTCAGCCCTTCCCATCGGACAGGCTAGGCTTGCCTAACCTTGTTCCGGCAGTCCTGATCGAGTCCATCAATGCGGCCGCCGGGCACCCCCGCAACCCGGAAGGTCTGGCGTTGACGACCGACGAACAGGTTCACTTTTCCTCGCTTTCGCTGCGCGGGAGACACCGGCGTATCGCCGCTGCCATCGCCGCTCTCGGGCTGATCGTGGTGGTCTCCGCCTGCGGTTCGGCGACCGCGAGCGGTACGGGCAGCACCCAGGAGTCGTCCACCCCGCTGAGCGGCTCCGCCGGGTCGACCGGGTTCCCGTTGTCGGTCACTCACAAGTTCGGCACCACCGTGATCGAGCAGGAGCCGACCCGGGTCGTCTCCGCGGGGTACACCGAGCATGACACCCTGCTCTCGCTCGGAGTGATCCCGGTCGCGGTCACCGATTGGTACGGCGACCAGCCGTACGCGACCTGGCCGTGGGCGCAGGACGAACTCGGCGATGCGACGCCCGAGGTGCTCTCCCTGGCGGATGGCTTCCAGTTCGAGAAGATCGCCGCCCTGAAACCCGATCTCATCGTGGCGACCAACGCCGGGATGGAGGCCGAGGACTACACGAAGTTGTCGGCGATCGCGCCGACCGTCGCGCAGTCCGGAGAATTCACCGATTTCTTCGAGCCGTGGTATGTCCAGTCCATCGCGATCGGCGAGGCGGTCGGCAGGTCGGCCGAGGTGACCGAATTGGTCGACGACGTGCGCGCGCAGTTCGCCGATGCCGCCGCGGCCAACCCTGAGTTCGCCGGTGTCCCAGCGGTTTTCCTGCAGAACGCGATCTACGACGGCAGTGCGATCGCGTATCAGAAGGGCCTGAGCACCGACTTCCTCACCGACCTGGGGTTTGACATCCCGTCGGAGATCGACGCTTTCGCCACCGAGGGTGGGCAGGCCTACATCCCGGTCGAGCAGCTGACCGTGCTGGACAACGCCGAGGTGTTGATCTGGGGAACCGAGGCCGACTCCGACAAGGCCGACCTGGAGCAGGTGCCGTTGTTCGACGGCCTGTCGGCGGTGCAGGCCGGCCGGTCGATCTATACCGGCGGCGAACTGGCCGCGGCCATTTACTTCACCACGCCGCTCAGCCTGCCGTACGTCCTGGACTCGCTGGTCCCGCAGCTCGCAGCGGTGCTGTGACCGTGCCCTGACCGGTCGTGGTGTGAAATGGCCGGATGAACACTGCTGAATTGCTCACCGACGGCTTCACCCGGGTGTCCGAGACGGCCCATCAGGCGGTCGAGGGGGTGAGCCCGGAGGTGCTGACGCTCCAGCTGGATCCGGCCGCCAATTCGATCAGCTGGCTGATCTGGCACCTGGCCCGTACCGAGGACGACCACCTGGCCGACGCCTTCGGCCGCGAACAGATCTGGACCGCACAGGGTTTCGACAAGAAGTTCGACCTACCCTTCGACGGGGCGGCCACCGGATACGGACAGCGCCCGGCGGACGTGGCCGCGGTCAAGGCTCCGGCCGAGCTCCTGCTCGAGTACGTGGATGCCGTCCACGCTGCGACCCTGGGGTACCTGACCGGGGTCACCGACGACGACCTCGACCGGGTGGTGGACACCGCCTGGGACCCGCCGGTAACCCTCGGCGTGCGGTTGATCAGCGTGATCTCCGACGGGCTGCAGCATGCCGGTCAGGCGGCCTACATCCGGGGAGTCGCCGAGCGGAAGTGACGTGACCGGGCCAACGCCGCCCGATTCCGACGGTCACTCCGGGAGGTGGCGATCGGCGTGGAACGCCTCGTCGTATCCCCACATCGCAGCCACGTCGGCGGTGATGGCCGCCGGATCGGTGGCGTCCCCGCGCAACTGCACGTCGGACCTCCTGCTCCCGCCTACCCGTCACAGGGTGCTACCGGTATGACGCCCGGGCGCGGCGAGCGGTGACATCCGGTTGTCGATCAACCGCCTCGAGGACCGTCAACCACCCGTCTGCTCCAGGTACGCCCGGCCACGGGCCGAGAGCTCGTAGCCGACCGGCAAGCTGTGGGTCAGACCCAGTTCCTTGAGTCTGCGAACGTCGGTCTTGAACCTGATGGTCTCCCGGCCCAGCGACTCGGCCAGGTCGGGTGCCCGCACCGTCGGCCGGGATGCGATGAGCCGCAGGATCTCCCGGGTCCACGGGCCTGTTCGGCGCCCCTTGTCCAGCCGGTCCAACGCGGCGGTGATCTGCTCGACATCCGCGGGAGTCGGCAGAGTGTCCCGCAGGGCGACGCGCTCGTCAGGACGGTCGAAGGAGACCCCGATCCGGTACAACTGCGTCCCACGGCCCCGCTCGTTCGCCTTCAGTAGCTGGGCCAGCGAGGCAATCCCGGCGCCGAGCGCGTCCGCCTCGGTCAACGTCGCCGCGTCCACCGGCTCGACCGAGTCGAACCGCACCACCCCGGCGGCGGTCCGCTGGGTGCCGCCGGGACGGGCCCGGGGCGCGTCCCAGCGGCGGAACACCGCCGTCACCGACCCGTCCCGAATCCCTGCCGCGATCACCGGGCTGAGCAACATCAGGGCTCCTTCCGCCTTGTCGGGCCGCTACCCGACGGATCATCGCCTGCCGAAGAACGTGCTTCGCCCGACCGGCGGGCACGGCCCGGGCCGGTCGGCGTCCGGCCTCAGCCTGGCTCTCCCGGCAATTCGACCAGCACCCGCAGGCCGCCGCCGGGCTCCGGGACGGCGCCGACCGTGCCGCCGTGCGCGGCGACCACGGCCCGGACGATGGACAACCCCAGCCCGGTGCCGCGGTGACCGGTCCGGGCACGTTGCCCCTGACGGAACGGCTCGAACAGCTCGGCGATGGCCAGCTGATCGACCGCCGGCCCGGACGAGGCCACCTCGAGAACGCCGTTGCCGCCGACCGTCCTGGTGCCGATCCGGATCCAGCCCGCCCGCAGGTTGTGCCGTACCGCGTTCTCCACCAGGTTGCCGACCAGCCGCTCCAGCAGCGCGGGATCTCCACGCACCGGGGCGGGTCGGCTGTCGACGGTCACCGTGAGGTCGCGGTCCAGCCGCTCGCTGTTGACGGCGGCCAGGGCCGGTTCGACCAGTTCCGCCAGGTCGACCACCTGGTGCACCGACACCCCGCGCGCCTGGGTCCTGGCCAGCAGCAGCAACGAGGTCAGCAGCCGGTTGGCCCGATCGGTGGCCTCCAGCACGATCTCGCCCATCCGGCGCAGGTCGTCCGGGTCGGCGTCGGGATCGGCCATGGTGACCTCGACCTCGGTCCGGATGACCGCCAGTGGGGTGCGCAGTTCGTGCGACGCGTTCGCCACGAATCGCCGTTCGGCGTCGAACGCGGACTGCAACCGGCCGAGCATGTCGTCGAAGGTGTCCGCCAGATCGGCCACCTCGTCCCTGGGACCGGACAGCCGAATCCGTTGGTCGAGCGACGATTCCGACAGCGCCCGTGCCGTCCTGGTCAGCGTCGACAGCGGGCGCAGGGTCCGTCCGATCAGCACCCAGGACAGCAACGCGCCGGCCAACACCTGCAGCGGAAAGGCGATCAACCCGACGATCAGCACCGTCTCCCGGCCCTGCGCGGCGATCTCGGCGGTCGCCTGACCCGCGTCCATCACCTGGTCGCCGATCTGTACCTGAGTGCCGGCCGGGAACTGCGGGAGCGCCGCCACCACCCGCCCGACGACCAGGTACGACAACGCGAGCAGCAGGGCGCCGATCAGCGCCAGCAACGCTGTCGAGAGCAGGGTGAGCCGCATCCGCAGACCCTGCCGCACCGGTGTCCGGGAGGCGCGGGATCCGTTCGGTCGCAACGTATTTCCCGCTCCGGGATCGAGGCCGGGATCGACCGGGGTCATGCAGTGGGGACCCGGTAACCGGCCCCGACGACGGTGTCGATCAGCCCCGGCTCGCCGAGTTTGCGGCGCAACGTCATCATCGTCACCCGCACCGTGGTGGTGAACGGATCGGCGTTCTCGTCCCACACCCGCTCGAGCAGATCCTCGCTGGACACCACGGTGCCGCGCGCTGCGAGCAGCACCTCCAGCACGCCGAACTCCTTGCGGGTCAACTCGATCGTCGCGCCGGCGCGGGTCACGGTGCGCTTGGCAGAGTCGAGCTCCAGGTCACCGGCGCGCAGCACCGGCGGGGCGGCGGGGGTGGCCCGCCGGCCCAGTGCGCGCACCCGGGCCACCAGTTCCGGGAAGGCGAACGGCTTGGACAGGTAGTCGTCCGCGCCGAGGGACAGCCCGTCGACCCGGTCGTCCACACCGGCGGACGCGGTCAACAGCAACACCCTGGTGATGTCGTTGGCGGCCACGATCTCGGCCAGCAGGTCGTCCCCGTGCATCTCCGGTAGATCCCGATCGAGGACGACGACGTCGTACCGGGTGAAGGTGGATTTCTGGTGTCCCTCCAGCCCGTCGTAGGCGACGTCCACCGCCATCCCCTCGGCGCGCAGCCCGCGCGCGATGGCGTCGGCCAGCCGCCGGGCGTCCTCCACCACCAACACGCGCATCGTCTCCCCCAACCGCCCGGTCAGCCCGCCGCGCCCGGATCCCGGTCGCCGGCCAACCGGCCCGCGCTCGGACCCACCGGATCATGGCTGCTGCGGGCGATCTCCTCGGTGATGCCGCGGGCCACCGCGCGCGCGGTCAACCCGAGGTCACTCAGCAGTTCGGCCCGTGGCGCCGGCTCCAGGAACCGCTGTGGCAGGGCGAGAACCTGGACCGGCAGACCGCTCCCCGCCAGCACGTCGGTGATCGCCGCGCCGACCCCGCCGGACCGGCCGCCGTCCTCGACGGTGACCACCAGCCGGTGGTCCGCGGCCAACGCCCCGATTTCCGGCGGCACCGGCAATGCCCACCGCGGGTCCACCACGGTCACCCCGATGCCTTGTGCGGCAAGCAATCCGGCCGCCTCGACCGCGAGACCGCCGAACGCCCCGACGGCCACCAGCAGCACATCCCGGTCCTCACCGGCCGGCGGTTCGGCCAGGATGTCGACCCCGTGCGGGACGCGCCCAGCTGCCCCGTCGCGACCGGAGACCGCTGGCGGGACATGGGCTGTCAGGTGGAAGCGGCGAACCGCCGGCACCGCAGCAGGCGCCGCGCCCTTCGGGAACCGCAGCACCGTCGGGCCGTTGCTGACCTCGAGCGCCTCGGCCAGTTCCTCGGCCAGGGTGGCGGCGTCCCGTGGGGCGGCCATCCGCAGGCCCGGGACGATCGCCGCGAGCGACATGTCCCACATGCCATGGTGACTCGGCCCGTCCTCGCCTGTCACCCCGGCCCGGTCGAGCACCACGGTGACCCCGAGCCGGTGCAACGCGCAGTCCATCAGCAACTGGTCGAATGCCCGGTTGAGGAAGGTCGCGTAGACCGCGACAACCGGATGCATGCCGCCCATCGCCAGCCCGGCGGCCGAGGTCAGCGCATGCTGCTCGGCGATCCCGACATCGAAGACCCGACCCGGGAACGCCGTCGCGAACGGCACCAGGCCGGTCGGCCCGCACATCGCCGCGGTGATCGCCACCACATCGGGCCGTTCGGCGCCGGCCACCACCATCTCCCGACCGAAGACGTGGGTCCAAGTGTTGCTGGTCGCCGCCTTCGGCTTGCCGGTGATCGGGTCGAACGCGGGTGGCGAATGCATCTGCTCGGCGTCGTCGGATTCCGCGGGCGGGTAGCCCTGGCCTTTCTGCGTCACGCAGTGCACCAGCACCGGCCCACGGAAATCGCGAGCGCGGACCAGCGCCAGCTCGAGCGCCTCGACATCGTGCCCGTCGATCGGGCCCAGGTACTTCAGTCCGAGATCGGCGAACATCGTCTGCGGGATCAGCCAGTCCTTGACCGCCGACTTCGCGGCATGCAGCGCGGTGTAGAGCGGGCGGCCGACGACCGGCGCCTTCGGCAGGGTGTGCTTGACCCGACCGAGCATGCGTTCGTAGCCGGGACGCAGCCGCATCGCGGCCATCCGCTGCGCCATCCCGCCGGTGGTCGGCGCGTACGAGCGGCCGTTGTCGTTGAGCACGATCACCAGCGGTCGGTCCTTGGCGCCGGCGATGTTGTTGAGCGCCTCCCAGGCCATCCCGCCGGTCAGCGCGCCGTCACCGATCACCGCGACGACGGTGCGGTCACGTTCCTTGCGCAGCGCGAACGCCTTGGCCATGCCGTCCGCGTAGGAGAGCGACGTGGAGGCGTGCGAGTTCTCGATCCAGTCGTGCTCGGATTCGGCCCGGCTCGGGTAGCCGGAGAGTCCGTTCCTGGTCCGCAGCTTGTCGAACCGGTCAGCCCGGCCGGTGACGATCTTGTGCACGTAGGCCTGGTGACCGGTGTCGAACAGGATCGGGTCCCTCGGGGAGTCGAAGACCCGGTGCAGGGCGATCGTCAGCTCCACCACGCCCAGGTTGGGACCCAGATGCCCGCCACGCTTGGAGGTCTGCTCGACCAGGAACTCGCGGATCTCGGCCGCCAGAGCCGTCAACTCCGCGGGTGACATCCGCCGCAGGTCGGTCGGATCGGTGATCCGGCCGAGCGGGGTCGACGGGCCCTGCTGCGTCACAGATGCCTCCCGGCGCTCGTGCGCAGCGACCATTCGCGCTGCTCTGCCCGTGTGCCGCTGGTCTGTCGGTCCCGAAGGACCAAGCGATCACCCCGGCGGCACGGCGCGACCACACCGACCGACGTTACCGCCCCCGCGGGTGACTTGGTGTCGCGCCACCAGCAGCCGGCCCGGCAATCGGCCTGGCTCCCGGATGACCTGCGGCGGTGGGGTGAGGTCGCACGGCGACTACAGGACGTTCGAACTCCCGCCGGGTTGATCGCTTCCTGGGTAGCGTCTTCGCTCATGAGCGCACCGATCGATCCCCCTCCGACCCTGCGCCGGCCCGCGCGGCATGCCGTCGTCATCGGTCATCGCGGGGCCTCCGCCGACGTGCCGGAGAACACACTCCCGGCCTTCGCGGCGGCCTGGGAATCCGGCGCACCGTGGGTCGAGGCCGACACCCAACCGACTTCCGACGGAGTGCCGGTGATCCTGCACGACGACGACCTGGACCGCACCACGTCGGGCAGCGGACCGGTGCGACGGCACTCGTTCGCCGAGGTGTCGGGGCTCGACATCGTCGGCGGGTCGGGCTCCGGGGTGCCGTCGCTGGCGGCGCTGCTCTCACTGATGCCCACCGGCCGCGGGGTGCTGCTGGAGATCAAGGGCGACCACAGCCGCGCTGATGTCGCGGAGATCCTCCGGCAGTGCGAGCTGTCAGGACACGACGACCGGGTGTTCCTGCAATCGTTCGAGCATCCGGTGCTGGACCATCTGCAGGCGCTGGCGCCGGATCGGCCACGGGGCCTGCTGGTCGAATGCCTCGACGACGATCCGCTCGCCCGTTGCCGGGAGCTGGGGGTGGCCGCCTACAACCCGGCCTACCGGGACGTACTGCGGCGGCCGGAGGTGGTGAACGAGCTGCGGACGGCCGGTATCTCCGTCGCCGTGTGGACGTGCGACGACCCCGCCGGGTGGGCGGACCTCACCGACGCCGGGGTCGACGCGATCATCACCAACACCCCCGCCGAGCTCCTCGCGTGGCAGGCGTCCTGACACCCCAAAACCCGTGTTGATCAACCGGTCCGGCACCCTTGGCGGCAATCCAAGGGTGCCAACGTGGTTGATCAACACGGGTCTGAGAGGCGGGAAGATGCGGGGCCGGCGGGGTGCGATCGCGGACGGACCGGCGGTGGACAGTCAGTCGCGAGGTGCGCGGGTGCGGTGCTGGCGGCTGGCAACGGTGTAGGCGCAGGTCATCGACTCTGCGGCGGTGAGCACTGCGAGAACCCCGTCCAGGGAGCAACTCTCGGGCACGTCGACGGTGAGCATCGGCGGGGTCAGACCACTGGCGACCCGGGCACCCAGGGCGTCGAGGGTCCGGACGATCGGCGCCAGGTCGGCTTCCGAGGTGGCCATCACATGCACCGTGGAGTGCCCGCTGCGGCTGACGATGCCACCGCCGACGTAACCGATGCCGTCATGGCGTACCTGCACGATGTCCCCGCAGCTGACCTCGGTGACGAACCACGGGATCCCGCGGATCTCCGCCAGGTCGTGGGCGATCAGCACGGCGTCGATCGTCTCGGCCGGGTAGGGCGGCCACTCCTCCTCGTCGACCAGCGGGAACAGCACGTCGACCACGGTCTCCGGGGCCGCCACCGGGCACGGCGAGGGTGCGACCAGCCGGGCGGGCGTCCCGGGCGTCCGGTCCGCAGACCGGACATCGATTGACATGGACATACAAAACTCCTCCGCCGGGCGCACCACAAGGTTTGATGACGGATTGAGGAGCAGCACCCCGGCGGGCAGATACATTCAGCGACAGCCCGAGAGCTGCGCCGAGCCGAGCGGTCAGTCGCGCAGGTAGCGGGCGACGCACTCGATGTGGTGGGTCTGCGGGAAGGCGTCGAAGGCCCGCAGGGTGTCCAGCCGGTACCCGGCCGCCGCCAACGCTGCCGTGTCCCGGCCGAGCGCGGCGGGGTCGCACGCGACGTAGACGATGACGGTCGGGTCGCGTTCGGCGATCGCCGCGCACAACGCGGGGCCGGCTCCGGTGCGCGGCGGATCGAGGACGACGACGTCGACCGGCTCGGTCAGCTGTTCCAGGACGTGCTCGACCTTGCCGACCCGAACCTCGGCCTGCGGGTGATCGGCGAGATTCGTCGCCGCGAGTTCGCCAGCCCGTTCGTCCGATTCGACGGACACCACTGCGCCGTCCGGACCCACGACCCGGCACAGCACCTCGGCGAACAGCCCGACACCGCCGTAGAGGTCCCAGCCGGTCCGGCCGACCAGGTCGAAGCCGTCCAGGGCTTCGGCCACCGCGGACGCC
>Ga0164308_10002317_pt1 | contig 10112 bp, 9 predicted proteins | sample Whisoiple_246_MG_FD_109983 | JGI IMG/M metagenome (GOLD analysis project Ga0164308, IMG submission 109983) | Soil microbial communities amended with fresh organic matter from upstate New York, USA - Whitman soil sample_246_MG | ecosystem: Environmental > Terrestrial > Soil > Unclassified >... | reverse complement strand
GCGTGCAGGGCGTGCCGAACTACGTTTGGGACGCCGAGCAGCAGACAACGGCGCTTGGGCGATTCGGTTGGAAGGCCAATCAACCCACGACTTTGCAGCAGACTGCCGGCGCATTCTTGGGCGACATCGGAATCACCTCGTCGATGTTCCGAAATGGCACGTGTACGGCCTCGATGACCGCCTGCAATGCCGCAACCTCCGGCGCAGATCCCGATTTCGAGCTGAGCGACCAGTCTTGGCGTGCAGTCGGCTTATACATGCGAGCCTTGGCCGTCCCTGCGCGCCGTGCCGTCGACGATCCGCTGGCGTTGCGGGGGGAGCAGCTGTTCCAGAAGTTTGGTTGTGCTTCGTGCCATCGCACGACGTTGCATACCGGCCCGGCGGATGCAGACGCGCTCGCCAATCAGACCATTCATCCCTATACCGACCTTCTCCTGCACGACATGGGCCCGGAGTTGGCCGACGGTCGTCCGGACTATCAGGCCAGCGGTAGCCAATGGCGTACGCCACCTCTGTGGGGTCTCGGCCTACTGCAAAAGGTCAATCAGCACTCGTTCATGCTTCACGATGGACGTGCGCGCGGCTTTGCAGAAGCCATCTTGTGGCATGGCGGGGAAGGCGCTACAGCGCGCGAGAACTTTCGCCTGGCTGAGGCGGCCGAGCGCGACGCCTTGCTGAAATTCCTCGAGTCCCTATGAGCCGATCGAGCGTTGCCCTTGCCGTGTTGAGTGCCTGTTGCTTCTTGGGCTGTGGCAACACCGATGCTCCAGCGCGAGATTACGGTCCGTTGCTCGGCAAGCTCAGCGAGCAAGTGATCCTGCCCGAACACCAGGCATTCGTTGCCCAGTCCGAAGCGCTGGTGAGCGCCGCGCAGGCCTTGCTCGACAGCCCGGACTCGGACTCGCTGGCGGGCGCCCAAGAGGCTTGGCGCGCTGCACGCAAAGCCTACCGAGTGCTCGACGCGCTACATTTCGGTCCAGGATACAGCCTACACATCAGTGAACGAATCGACGTCGCGCCCGCCGACCCTGAAGCGATCGAGGCCTTGGCCGAAAAAGGCGGCGTCAGTGACACCACCGTTGCGCAAGCGGGGGGTCACGCAAAGGGCTTCCTCGGGCTCGAATACCTGCTCTTTGCCGAGACCGGCGGCGAGGCCGATACCAAAGCTCCCGCGCTAACGGATGATGGTCGAGCCGACCAGCGGCGCGCGCTGGCGCTCGCGATGGCGCACGAGATCCAAAAATCGGCTCGCCAACTCGACGACGCATGGGAGCCGGGTGCGGGCAGCTATGTCCAGCAAATCGAGACCGCGGGCAAGGGCAGCACCGAGTACGCCAATCAACGCGCTGCGGTGGATGACATGGTGGGTGGCGCGGCCTATGCGCTGGAGCTGATCGTGGGGATGCGTTTGGCAACCCCGCTCGGGCGCAAGACCGGCGCTGCTCCTGACCCGCTACTCGACCCAACGCTGCGCAGCGATAGCGCGGTCGCCGATATGGAAGCCACGCTTTCAGGCATCCGCGCCATGTACGATGGCGACGGGTTTTCGTCGGTCATTCGCAGCAAAAGCCAGCTGCTCGACCAAACGGTGCTCGACAGTCTGAGCGACGTGGAAGCCGCGTTGGCGGCCATACCTGCACCGTTCGGCGACGCTGTGGCCCACCAGGCGCCGCTGGTACGGACCGCGTACGAAACGGGCGTCAGCCTAAAAAAGACTTGGAACACGGACGTCTCCAGCGCCCTGGGCGCGACGCTGAAACCCAGTGACATCGATGGGGACTGAGCCAGGGGGCTTGCACGTTGACCGTTCCCTAGGCCGCCGCTGGCGCATCGTCGCGCACTCGTTGCTTTCTGGCGCTGGCCTCGTGGTCTGCTGCCTTGCAGTCCGGCGAGCTGCCGCAGAGGAACCGGCAGCCCAGCCGCCTGTCGCAGCAGAGCCCGCTGCAGCGGACCCCGCTACACAGGCCGTTGAAGCGCCCGAGGCGGTGCGCGAAGTCACGGTGCGAGGCAACCGGGCAGATGCGCTCAAACGCGCTTCCGGTTCCGGCACGACGATCGGTGAGCATGAAATCAAGAAAGCGCAGCCGGAAAGCGCCGGCGAGCTTTTGCGTCGGGTCCCGGGTTTGCAGCTGCGCACCGAAGATCCGATGGGCTTTCGGCTCAATCTGGGCGTTCGCGGATTGAGCCCGACACGCAGTCGCCTGATCTTGATGGAAGAAGACGGTGTACCAGTCGTGGTCAGTCCCTACGGGGAGCCCGAGCTCTACTACACGCCCATGGTCGAGCGCATTCAGCGGCTCGACGTGATCAAAGGCAGCGACGTGCTGAACTATGGTCCACAGACCGTGGGCGCGGTCGTGCAGCTGCACACCTACGAACCTACCGTGAAGCCCGCCTGGTATGTTTCGACTCAGGTGGGGTCGCGCGCCTATGGCGCGGTGCAAGCTCGCTACTCGGGTACGTCCGGTGACGTCGGCTACGTCGCCCAGGTGGTGCGCAAGAGCGGCGATGGCTATCGAAATATGGGCTTTTACGCCACCGATGCGTTCGGCAAAGCGGTGCTCACCAACGCAGCCGTGGGGCAGCTGTCGCTGAAGCTCGGCTTCCACGACGATCGCGCGCGCACGACTTACCTCGGCCTCACCGATGGCATGTATCGCGCAGACCCGCGGCAAGACACGGTGACGCCGAATGACTTCTTTGCCGTGCGCCGTTACGAAGCGTCACTGGTGCACGAAAAGCACTTCAGTGACCAAACCGCGCTGCGCAGCACGCTGTTCGGTTACCAAATGCAGCTCGGCCAGCGCCTGCAAGATTTCGACCGCAGTGACCTGGGCGCAGTGTACGTCTCGGTGCCCGACCCCAAAGCTTTGTTTCTGAAGCCGAGCTCGACACTGCGGGATCGTACTTACGACGTGCTCGGGCTATCGAGTGAGCTAGAACACCGCTTCCAAACGGGCCAATTGGTTCATCGCTTGAAATTCGGTGCACGCGCGATGCTCGACGTTGCGCACCGCAAGCTCGCGGCCGGGGACAGCCCCACGGCCGAGAGCGGCAAGCTTTTGACCGACGATACGACGACCATCGTCGGCATTTCTGCGTGGTTCGAAGATCAAATCGCCGTGACCCGCAAGCTGCTGGTAACGCCTGCGTTTCGCTACGAGCACTCGAATTCGAAGCAATACTTCCTCCTGACCGACGACCCCATGCGGGTCGATACGACGGTCACGAGCAACGCGGGCGGCGCGATGCCCGGTTTGGGGGTCATCTACGGCCTGCCCAAACTGAACGCGTTCGGCAGTGCGTATCTCGGCTACTCCGCACCCCGCATCAGTCAGGCCATCACTCCCCAGGGCCGCGACGCGAATTTGAGCGCAGAGCGCAGCCGCAACTACGAGATCGGTCTGCGTGGACGCGGCGAATGGTTGCGCGCCGAGGCCAACACCTTCTTGATTCAATTCGATAATCAGCTGGTCTCGAACAATCCACTGCAAGGCGCTTCGGAGTTCGTCGACGGCGGACGCACGCGCCACCTCGGGGCAGAAGCAGCAGCCAGTCTACGCTTGGGCAAAGGCCTCTCGCTGCCGTTCGACCTGGACCTCGGTGGGCAATACACCTTCGTACAGGCGCGCTTCGTCGGCGGTGATTACGACGGAAAGACGGTGCCCTATTCGCCTCTGCATAGCGCAAACTTCACGCTCGACGTGGCTCACCCGGTCGGGCTCAGTGCCCAGGTCGCGCTCGGCTACATCGGTTCTCAATACTCGGACTCGAACAACACCGTCGAGCCCGGTGTGGCTGGCCTCGACGGCGTGATCGACGCATACACCACGCTCGATGTCGGCGCGCGCTATCGCTATGCGCCGAGCGGCGTCAGTTTCGGTGTGACCGCCAAGAGCTTGCTGGACAGGGTGTACATCTCCGATCGCCTGCCGAACGGCATCTTTACGGCGGGTTTTCGTCAAATCTTTGCGACCTTCGCATGGTCGTCGGACGGCTGATCGAGGCCCTGAACCGACCCCTGGACGCTGCTTCGGTCGCAGCGTACCGGATCGCGTTCGGTGCGCTGCTGTTGATCTCGACGCTGCGCTTCTTCGCCCACGGTTGGATACGTGAATTCTACGCCGTGCCGACGCACTTCTTTCCGTACTGGGGCTTCGGCTGGGTTCGCCCTTTGCCAGTGCTCGGAATGTACGCGCTATACGCGGTCATCGCCGCGGCGGCCCTGTGCTTGATGCTGGGCGTCGCTTCACGCATCGCGGCAGCACTCGGCGCGCTCGCCTTCGGCTACGCGCACTTCTGTGACAAGGCGAATTACCTCAACCATTACTACCTGATCACGCTGTTGCTCGCGCTATTCGCGTTCCTGCCGGTGGATCGCGAATTTTCGCTGCGCGTGTTTCGCCGTCCAGACGAACGCCGCGGGCAAGTGCGGGCTTGGGTGCTCTATTTGCTGCGATTTCAGGTTGGCGTCGTGTACGTGTTCGGAGGTGTTGCCAAGCTCAACGCCGACTGGCTCTTCTTCGCGGAGCCGCTGCGAATTTGGCTCTCCGCCAACGCCGAGCTGCCCGTCCTCGGCGGAATACTGAACGAGCCTTGGGCGGCCTTCGTGTTCAGTTGGTGCGGCGCGCTCTTCGATTTGAGCATCGTGCCGCTGCTGTCCGTCCGTGTCACGCGCGCGCCGGCCTATGCAGTTCTAGTGCTGTTTCACGTGCTCACCGCGTTGCTATTTCGGATCGGCATGTTCCCCTGGTTGATGATCGTCAATGCGACGATCTTTTGGTCTCCGGGTTGGCCGCGCAGCGCGCTCGCCTGGCTTGGCCCGAGCCGCTCGCTGGCGCCGGGTGTTGCCGGGAGGCCGCTGACAACGAGCACGAGCAGCCTTGCGGCATTCTACGCCACGGTGCAGCTTTTGCTGCCGTTGCGCAGCGTGCTTTACCCGGGCAACACGCGCTGGACAGAAGAAGGCTTTCGCTTCGCGTGGAGGGTCATGCTGGTCGAGAAGGCCGGCAGTCTCGAGTTCGAAGTGGAAGACCGCGCAGGACGACGACACTCGGTGTCGCCGCGCGAATACCTGACCCCGTTCCAAGCGCGGATGGCGTCCACGCAGCCCGACATGATCTTGCAGCTCGCCCATTGGATCGCTCGCGACAGCGAACTGCGCGGGGCAGGCGCGGTGCGCGTTTACGCGGACAGCGAAGTTTCTTTCAACGGTCGGCTGCGCCGTCGACTGATTGATCCCTCCCGCGATCTAGCCACTATCGAAGACGGCTTGGCGAGCAAGCCTTGGATCTTGCCCGCGCCGAACGACGCGCCTGCGTTCTGACGCGCGAAGTACCACGAAGCGTGGCGGATCCAGCGACTGAGCTCAAAGCGGCGGCGGCATCGAGGGCCGGGCGCGTGGCTCGCTGATTCCGGCCAAGGTTTCGAGCAGCTGAGCGACGCTGGCCGGCGCTTGTTGCATACGCGGCTGTAGGTAGCGCGCAATATCGCCGAGCGAAATCATACCGACCAGCACTCCGTCCGCGTCGACCACCGGCACGCGTCGGATCTGATTCTGGCGCATCACGTCTTCTACGGCGCCGAGTGCATCGTCCGGCGAGCACACGGTGAGCGAGCGGGACATGGCGCTCGAGACGCTGGTTTCTGCCAAAGGAACGCCTTGGGTGAGAGCAGCCATGCAGATGTCGCGATCCGTGATCACGGCGCGTACGACGCGCACTGCGTCGACTACGGGCAAACAGCCGCAATCCTTTTCCCACATGATTTGCGCGGCGCGATGCAAGGTGTCGCTCGGAGCGCAGGTGTGAACACGCACGCGCATGATGTCGTGCACCGGCGCTTTGCTCGGCCCGCCCTCTTGGCTGCGCACCGAGAAGTCTCGAAAGGCTTTGACGACTTCCACGGCGAGCTCCCCGGCCGCTTCGAAGGCACCTTCACCTTGTTGTTCGAGTGAGCGCTCGAGCCCCAGGAGCTTCGGCTCGACGCTCTCCCATTGCGCGCGGACCTCCAGCCCGGCGAGATGCAGCCGTACGCGCAGCTCGTCCCGCAACTGCGAAAGTTCGGCCAGCACCGAGCCACTGGAATTGCGTTTGGGAAATCTCGAGTTCATAGTCCGGTCCCTTTCGAACCCGACAAAGCTAACCCTTCGCTCAGGTGTTCGGGGGAAAATTCTGCCGGCCCGATGAACGGTCGCCGTAACCACCGGCGAAGCGAGCGATGCGCGGCTGACTCACTGCGGCGAGCGTGTGCGCCACGGCAGTCCAGGTCATGCCGTCAGCGCCTTCGGGGTTGCGACTGACCAAGTAGGCGAAGTCACCCAGTGTGACGATGCCGACCAATCGCCTTTGATCGTCCACAACCGGCACGCGGCGGATCTTGTTCTGCTGCATGATGGCCTGCACGGTGACCGGTGTGTCCCCGGGCGCGCAGGTTTTGACGTCTCGCGCCATCGCGCTCGACACGCGAGAGTCGTGCAGCGGCGCTCCTTGTAGCTGGGCGGCCATGCAAATGTCTCGGTCGGTCACGATCCCCACCAAGCGTCCGTCGGCTTCGACTACGGGCACGGCCCCGCAGTCGTTCTCCCACATGATTTGCGCGGCGGTTCCCAGGGTGTCATCGGGCGCGATGCTGCGCACGTTCCGGGTCATGATTTCGTCGATTCTCATCGGGCGTCCTGGCGTGACAGCGTAGCGGTTTCCGGGCCGAACTGAAAACGAGTCGGAAAGCGCCGCGGAACGTAGGGGCAGTGTAATGCCAGGCGCCCGCGCGGTATACTAGGACCGTGGACTTTCGGCAGTACGCTGCCCAATCGGACGATCGCCTCGAGCTCCTGACCGGCGCTTTGCTCATCGCGCGCGATGCATACCCGGGGCTCGACTTCGAGGCTCAGGAGGAGAAGCTCGATCAGCTCGCGGCTCCGCTTCGACGCCGGCATATCGACGAGCTACCAGCCGCCCTGCAAGCGCGGGCCCTGGGTGATCACCTTTTCATCAGAAACGGCTTCCGAGGCAACGCCGAGAACTACTACGACACGCGGAACTCGTTTTTGAACGAGGTGCTGGAGCGCAAGGCCGGCATCCCAATCTCGCTGACGGTGCTGTTCGTCGAGGTCGCGCGCCGAGCAGGGGTGCGCGCCCGCGGAGTGGGCTTTCCCGGTCACTTCCTGGCGCGCGTGGACGACAGCGAGGGCAGCGTCATCGTCGATCCGTTCGCGGGAGGCGCGACGCTCAGTCGTCGCGACCTGATCGAGCTATTGAAACGCGTCGCGGGCAAAATGAAATTTCAAGAAGCGATGCTCGAGCCGACACCGAACCGGCACATCGTGGCTCGGATGCTGATGAACCTGCGGGGCGTGTACGCGGCTCAGGGCGATTATCCCCGGCTTTTGTTGGTTCTCGATCGGCTCATCGATCTGATCCCCGACGTCACGGACGAGCTCCGCGATCATGGTTATTTGTGCGCCAAGTTGGGCGCGCCGCGCGCCGCCATCGAGCACTTGCAGCGCTACCTAGGAGTGCTGCCGAACGCGGGGGACGTGGTCGAAGTGCGAAAGTTCTTGGCCAAGCTCGAGCAAGAATCCGCGCGCGCGAATTAGTGAACCTCGGGCACGCCGCCGCTCTTCACGCGACATTGGTACGCGCCGAGCAACACGTACTCTCTGGCGCACTCGATGTCGACGCTCGCGCCGTTCTTGCTCTTGCCTCTTTCGACCAGCGCTGTCTGATAGCCGAAGGTCTGCTTGAACGCCGAGCGTTGCTCGTTCAACGTCTTTACGACACAAGGCGCGGTGCCACAGGCTACCTTCTCGGCCAACGCCTTCACTTCGCTGTTGTCGCCGTAAGTGTTGTTCAGGCCCAAGGCCGTCGCGACCAAACACAACCCAGCGAACAGCGGACGAACGAGAGAGCGCGCTTCCACGCTCAACCAGCCATTTCCAGCTCGTAGAAGGGCGGGGGCTTGTCTTTCACCCACCACAGCCCCGCTCCAACGTTGATCAAGTGCTTTGCCAAAATGCCACGATAGTACGAGCCGTTACGCACGAAGATATCTGCGTCGGTGCGGGTTTTGTCGCAGCGGTCGCGTAGATCACCGCGCGTCGTGACCTCGACGTAAATCAATCCGCGCGACATGGCGGCGATGTTCGCGACCGCGGGCGCAACGTCTGGGTCGGGCAAGTACTGCAGCACACCTTGGCAGATGATGAGGTCGTGCTTCTTGCGATCACGCCAGCGCGCGATATCGCGCTGTTGAAAACCGTGCTTCTTGCACATGGCCAGGCTGACCTCGGTCCCGGTGTATGACACCGCTTTGTCATGCTTCTCGAACCAGTGCTTCCAGAGGCCGACGCCGGCTCCGATGTCCAACACGCTTTTCAGCTCGAGCCGATTCCAACGTGCGAAGCCCACGACGAAACTGGCCAGGTTTGCGTGCTCTTCTGGGCTGACGACGCGTGTCTGAGGGGATTCGTAGAAGCGGTGGTAGTACGCCTCGTCGAATCGACGGAACCGATCCATGACCCTCAGTCTACCTCGAAGGGTCTGGGCGATTGCGATGCCCTTGGCGGGATGCCGACCCTGAGCGGCTGGTCGCAAGGTGGCTAAGTATACGGAATTGAACATTATTAATGAAACTTGCATAGTTGCGAATATCTGCAAATATATGCCCGTTCGATGTCCCAGCCGGCACCCCTCGATGCGCGCTGGCAGCTCTATCGGCTGCTGAGCGACCCGTTTCGGCTGCGCTTACTCGCGCTCGCCGCGGAAGAGGAGCTGGCGCTCGGGGAGCTCGCGGATCTGCTCGGCGAATCACAGCCGAACTTGTCGCGCCACGCCGCTCCGCTCCGTCAAGCCGGTTTACTCGCCGAGCGCCGTCAAGGAACGCGCACGCTGGTGCGTCTCGACAGCGCGGCCAAAAATGACCCCGTCGTGTGTGACGCTCTAGCCGCGGGTCGATCGCTCTGTGAGAAGGACGGCAGCCTCGCGCGGATAGCAACCATCGTGCGTGCCCGCGACCAAAAGACGCGCGAATTTTTCGCTCGTCCGCCGCGTGCGGATGAGCCGTTGGTGCTCGCGCCGGAGCTGCCGGTGTACATCGCCGCGTTGGCCTCGCTGCTCGACGCGCACGGGCTCGCTGTGGATGCCGGTACTGGAGACGGTGCTTTGTTGGATGTGCTCGCGCCGGCGTTCGATCGGGTCGTCGCCCTCGATCGAAGTGCGGCTCAATTGGCCCGCGCCGAGCGTCGGGTGCAAGCGCGCGGCTACGACAACGTCGAACTATATTCGGCAGAGATCGGCGATAAAGCCGTACGCCGGGCAGTGGGTGCAGGAGCGGATGTCGTGGTCGCCGCGCGGGTGTTGCATCACGCGCCGTTGCCGCGTGAGACGCTCAAAGCGCTGGCCGCGTTGCTGCGTCCCGGTGGTCATCTGCTACTGCTCGACTATGCTCGGCACGCAGATGAAGCGCTGCGTGATGCGCAAGCGGACGTCTGGATGGGCTTCGACGCCCGTGAGTTGGAGGATTTCGCGCAGGGCGCGGGGCTGGTCGGCGTGCGTGCCCGCGATCTGCCGCGCGGCCTGTTCCAAAACGGTGTAGACGGACATCTCAGCTGGCTCTTGCTGTCCGGCAAGCGGCCCACTGAAACGAATCACTCCCGGATGAGTCCCGGGGTTTGAGACAAGCACAAGAGGAGACGACAGTCATGGAGAGCGTTCAAGAAACCGGTACGGCCGAGCGCCGTAAGCAGAGCGGAGTCGCCACCCAAGAGGGCAAGAGCTATCGCGTAGCCGACATTGGCCTCGCTGACTGGGGCCGCAAGGAGATCTCGATTGCCGAGACCGAGATGCCGGGCCTGATGGCACTGCGTGAAGAGTTCGGCGCCAAAAAGCCGCTCAAGGGCGCGCGCATCGCGGGTTGTCTGCACATGACGATTCAGACCGCGGTGCTGATCGAGACCCTCACGCACCTCGGCGCTGAGGTCACTTGGACGTCGTGCAACATCTACTCGACCCAGGATCAAGCGGCCGCTGCCATCGCCAAGACCGGCGTGCCAGTGTTCGCCTGGAAGGGCGAGACCGAGGCCGAGTACGACTGGTGCCTGGCCAAGCAGATCT
>Ga0164308_10002316_pt1 | contig 10112 bp, 11 predicted proteins | sample Whisoiple_246_MG_FD_109983 | JGI IMG/M metagenome (GOLD analysis project Ga0164308, IMG submission 109983) | Soil microbial communities amended with fresh organic matter from upstate New York, USA - Whitman soil sample_246_MG | ecosystem: Environmental > Terrestrial > Soil > Unclassified >... | reverse complement strand
TGCGGTGGAAGGGCAAGCGCCCCACCGTTCGTGGTGTCGTGATGAACCCGGTCGACCACCCGCACGGCGGTGGCGAGGGCAAAACCTCAGGCGGCCGCCACCCGGTCAGCCCGTGGGGCAAGCCCGAGGGCCGCACCCGTAAACGCAACAAGCAGAGCGACAAGCTCATCGTCCGACGCCGGCGTACCGGCAAGAAGCACCACCGGTAGGAGTAGCCGATGCCACGCAGCCTGAAGAAAGGTCCGTTCGTCGACGACCATCTCCTGAAGAAGGTCGACGTACAGAACGAGAAGAACACCAAGCAGGTCATCAAGACCTGGTCGCGTCGTTCGACCATCATCCCCGACTTCATCGGGCACACCTTCGCGGTGCACGACGGCCGCAAGCATGTCCCGGTGTTCGTCACCGAGGCGATGGTCGGACACAAGCTCGGCGAGTTCGCACCCACCCGCACGTTCAAGGGTCACATCAAGGATGACCGGAAGGCCAAACGGCGATGACCTCTGTTGAGACCGAATACCCGAGCGCGACGGCGAAGGCCCGCTTCGTCCGCGTATCGGCGACCAAGGCGCGCCGGGTCATCGACCTGGTGCGCGGCAAGACCGTGTCCGAAGCGCTGGACATCCTGCGCTGGGCGCCGCAGCAGGCGAGCGAGCCGGTCGCCAAGGTGATCGCCAGTGCCGCCGCCAACGCGCAGAACAACGACGGGCTGGATCCTTCGACGCTCGTGGTCGCCGCGGTCTACGCCGACGAAGGTCCGACGGCCAAGCGCATCCGGCCGCGCGCCCAGGGGCGTGCGTTCCGAATCCGCAAGCGCACCAGCCACATCACCGTGATCGTCGAGAGTCGTCCGGCACGCGGTGAGCGCGCCGGTCAGTCGGCCAGCTCGACCCGTTCGCGTCGCGCGCAGGGCAGCAAGGCCGCCGCAAGCAAGGCGCCGGCGAAGAAAGCACCCGCGACGAAGGCGACGGCTGAAAAGGCCACCGCTGAAAAGGCTCCTGCTAAGAAGGCGACCGCCGAGAAGGCGACTGCTGAGAAGGCTCCGGCCAAAAAGGCTGCCAAGAAGGCTCCGGCGAAAAAGGCTTCTGACGAAGCGAAGGGAGGCTCGCAGTAGTGGGCCAGAAAATCAACCCCCACGGCTTCCGGCTCGGTATCACCACCGACTGGAAGTCCCGGTGGTATGCCGACAAGCAGTACAAGGACTACGTCAAGGAAGACGTCGCGATCCGTCGGCTGCTGGCCACCGGTCTCGAGCGCGCCGGCATTGCCGACGTGGAGATCGAGCGCACCCGTGACCGGGTCCGCGTGGACATCCACACCGCACGGCCGGGCATCGTCATCGGCCGGCGCGGCACCGAGGCCGACCGCATCCGGGCAGACCTGGAAAAGCTGACGAAAAAGCAGGTCCAGCTGAACATTCTCGAGGTGAAGAACCCCGAGTCGCAGGCTCAGCTGGTCGCTCAGGGTGTCGCCGAGCAGTTGAGCAACCGCGTGGCGTTCCGCCGCGCGATGCGCAAGGCCATTCAGTCCGCGATGCGTCAGCCCAACGTCAAGGGCATCCGGGTGCAGTGCTCCGGCCGTCTCGGCGGCGCCGAGATGAGCCGCTCGGAGTTCTACCGCGAGGGCCGCGTTCCGCTGCACACGTTGCGTGCCGACATCGATTACGGCCTGTACGAGGCCAAGACGACGTTCGGTCGCATCGGCGTGAAAGTCTGGATCTACAAGGGCGACATCGTCGGTGGTAAGCGCGAACTCACCGCCGCCGTTCCGGCAGGCGCCGATCGTCCGCGCCGGGAGCGCCCTTCGGGCACCCGCCCGCGTCGCAGTGGGGCGTCGGGTACGACTGCCACCAGCACCGAAGCCGGTCGCGCTGCCTCCGGCGGCGATACCGGTCCCGCGCAGTCGGGTACCGAAGAGGCACCCGCCGTCGCGGAGGCGTCGACAGGCACCGAGGCCGCTGCAGGCGCTGCAGCCGAGGCGACCCCGGAGTCAACTCAAAGCACGGAGAGCTAGTCATGTTGATTCCCCGTAAGGTCAAGCACCGCAAGCAACATCACCCGCGGCAGCGCGGCATCGCCAGCGGCGGTACGACGGTGAGCTTCGGCGACTACGGCATCCAGGCACTGGAGCACGCCTATGTCACCAACCGGCAGATCGAGTCCGCTCGTATCGCGATCAACCGACACATCAAGCGTGGCGGCAAGGTGTGGATCAACATCTTCCCGGACCGGCCGCTGACCAAGAAGCCCGCCGAAACCCGGATGGGCTCGGGCAAGGGTTCGCCGGAGTGGTGGATTTCCAACGTCAAGCCGGGTCGCGTGCTGTTCGAGTTGAGCTATCCCGACGAGAAAGTCGCCAGGGAGGCGCTGACCCGCGCGATCCACAAGCTGCCGATCAAGGCACGCATCGTTACCCGAGAGGAGCAGTTCTGATGGCAGTAGGAGTGACGCCGGGCGAACTGCGCGAGCTGACCGACGAAGAACTGCACGACAAGCTGCGCGAGTCGAAGGAAGAGCTGTTCAATCTGCGCTTCCAGATGGCGACGGGTCAGCTGGCGAACAACCGTCGGCTGCGGGTAGTGCGTCAGGAGATCGCGCGCGTGTACACCGTGCTGCGCGAACGTGAATTGGGTCTGGCTTCCGGACCTGTTGGTGAGGAATCGTAATGGCAGAGAAGGCAACCAAGGGTCCGGCGTACACACCGCGGACCGAAAAGCCACGCAACCGTCGTAAGACCCGCATCGGCTACGTGGTGAGCGACAAGATGCAGAAGACCATCGTGGTCGAGCTGGAGGACCGGGTGAAGCACCCGCTCTACGGCAAGATCATCCGCACCACGACCAAGGTCAAGGCGCATGACGAGAACGGCATCGCAGGCATCGGCGACCGGGTCTCTCTGATGGAGACGCGTCCGCTGTCGGCCACCAAGCGCTGGCGGCTCGTCGAGATTCTGGAGAAGGCCAAGTAGCAGTATCTGCGGGAGTAGACGCAGAGCCCCTGACACTCACCTGTCGGGGGCTTTTGCATTCGTCGGCTTCCGGCCGGCAGTACTGATCAGCAGTGGTCGTGCTTGGCCTCGCGCCACCCTCGCTCGAACGGCAGCCGCCACGCGTTGGGAGCGATCAGCTGATGAATTGAGTTCGGTCCCCAGGTACCGGGCTGGTAGATCTTGGCCGGTGGCGGGTCGGCGAGCAGTGGCTCTGATCGCTCCCAGAGCGACTCGATGCCCTCCGCGGTGGTGAATAGCGTGTGGTCGCCGCGCATCGCGTCCAGGATCAGCCGCTCGTAGGCCTCCAAGACATCGTTGACGGTGTCGATCTCCTGCGTCGAGAACTGCATCGACAGCTTGTCGAGCTTCATACCGGGACCGGGGCGCTTGCCGTAGAACGACAGCGACACCTTGGAGTTGTCGGCCAGATCGAAAGTCAGATGATCGGGTCCCTGGGAGCCGACGCCGGAGCCGGCCGGGAACATGGAGCGCGGCGCTTCCTTGAACGCGATCGAGATGACGCGAATGCCTTCGGCCATACGCTTTCCCGTGCGGAGATAGATCGGGACGCCTGCCCAGCGCCAGTTGTCGATACCGACCTTGAGCGCGATGAACGTCTCGGTATCGGAATCGCGAGCGACACCCTTGTTCTTGCGGTACCCCACGTACTGCCCTCGGACAACTTTTGCCGGGTCGACAGGCAACATCGAGCGAAACACCTTGTTCTTCTCTTCGCTGATGGCGCGGGGTTCGAGTGCCGTCGGGGGTTCCATCACGACGAACGCCATCACCTGGAACAGGTGGGTGACCACCATGTCCTTGAAGGCGCCGGTGCTTTCGTAAAAGTTGGCCCGCTCATCAAGGCCGAGCGTCTCGGGGATGTCGATCTGGATGTGGTCGATGAAGTTGCGGTTCCAGATCGGCTCGAACAACCCGTTGGCGAATCGGAAGGCCAGGATGTTCTGTGCGGCCTCCTTGCCAAGGAAGTGGTCGATCCGGAAGATCTGGGATTCGTCGAACGTCTCGTGGACGAATTCGTTGAGTTCGACTGCGCTGGCCAGATCGGTGCCGAACGGTTTCTCCATGACGACGCGCGACCGCTCCACCAGCTTTGCGTCGCGCAGCATGGTGATCACCGCGCGGGCGGCTTTTGGTGGTACCGACAGATAGTGCAGTCGTCGTACGTCGGGGCCGAGTTTCTCCTCGGCTTCCTCGACGGCGCTTGCGAGCGCCTCGGGACCTGCAGTCTGTGAGACGTAGTTGACCGTGTCGGCGAACTGGGTCCACTGTTCTTTGCTGAGTTCGTGCGTTCCGAAGTCGTCGATGGCCTCCTTCGCCACCTTCAGGAAGTCTTCTCGGGACATGTCCTCCAGCGAGGTGGCGACGATCTGGATGTTGGGCGCCAAGTCGGACATGTCCAGGTAGGCCAGGCCGGGGATCAGCTTTCGGCGGGCCAGGTCACCCGTCGCGCCGAACAGCACGACGACGTGCGGGTCGACCGCGTAGTCGTCGTTGCGGCGTGGGCGGGCACCCGGTGCCGGATAGGAGATCGTTTGCGCTTTGCTAGTCGCCACATTCGGCATACTTCCACCGCTGGAATCCTCACGCACCCTTTGCCGCCTCCCGCCGCCGTGCAGTCACAAGTCGGATAACTTGTCGTTACCCCCAATCCGCGTCGGCCAACCGTCTTGTCGCTGGTATTGCCGCCATCGTCAATTTCTCAGCAACGCGATATGCAACCGGTGTAATCTCCGGGCGGTTGAGGACCACGCGGCGACGCACCTATCTGGACGAGGCTGGCCATGACGACGGAATTCAACGGCAAGATCGCGCTGGATATCCGCGACTCCGAGCCGGATTGGGGACCATACGCCGCGCCGACCGCACCCGAGGGCGCGCCCAACGTCCTCTATCTCGTCTGGGACGACACCGGTATTGCCACTTGGGACTGCTTCGGTGGTCTGGTCGACATGCCGACGATGAGTCGCATCGCCGACCGCGGTGTTCGGCTGTCGCAGTTCCACACCACGGCGCTGTGCTCGCCGACCCGTGCTTCGCTGCCGACAGGACGCAACGCCACCACCGTCGGCATGGCGACCATCGAGGAGTTCACCGACGGCTTCCCGAACTGCAACGGCCGCATCCCTGCCGACACCGCACTGCTCTCCGAGGTGTTGAACGAACGGGGTTACAACACCTACTGCGTCGGCAAATGGCACCTGACACCGCTGGAGGAGTCCAATGTGGCGGCCACGAAGCGTCATTGGCCGCTGTCTCGCGGGTTCGAGAGGTTCGACGGCTTCATGGGCGGCGAGACCGACCAGTGGTATCCCGACCTGGTCTACGACAACCATCAGGTGGCACCGCCGGCAACGCCGGAGGAGGGATATCACCTGTCGAAAGACCTTGCCGACAAGACGATTGAGTTCATTCGCGACGCGAAGGCAGTCGTGCCGGACAAACCCTGGTTCTCCTACCTCTGCCCCGGCGCGGGCCACGCCCCACATCACGTCTTCAAGGAGTGGGCCGACAAGTACGCGGGCAAGTTCGACATCGGCTACGAGCAGTACCGCGAGATCGTGCTGGAGAACCAGAAGAAGCTCGGCATCGTGCCATCCGACACCGAATTATCGCCGATGAACCCTTATCTCGATGTCAAGGGCCCCAACGGCGAGGCGTGGCCGTACCAGGACACGGTGCGCCCGTGGGCCTCTCTGAACGACGAGGAGAAGCGCCTCTTCAGCCGGATGGCTGAGGTGTTCGCCGGGTTCCTTTCCTACACCGACGCCCAGATCGGCCGCATCCTGGATTACCTCGAGGAATCCGGCCAGCTCGACAACACAATCATCGTCGTGATCTCCGATAACGGCGCAAGCGGCGAGGGCGGACCCAACGGATCGGTCAACGAGGTGAAGTTCTTCAACGGCTACATCGACACCGTCGAGGAGAGCATGAAGTACTTCGACCACATCGGCGGGCCGGAAACCTACAATCACTATCCGATCGGCTGGGCAATGGCGTTCAACACGCCCTACAAGCTGTTCAAGCGCTATGCCTCCCACGAGGGTGGCATCGCCGATACCGCAATCATCAGCTGGCCCAAGGGAATCAAGGCTCATGGGGAGGTGCGAGACTGTTATGCCAACGTCTGCGACGTCACCCCGACGATCTACGACCTGTTGGACATCGCGCCGCCCGACGAAGTCGGCGGTATCGCACAGAAACCGCTCGACGGCGTGAGTTTCAAAGCCGCGCTTGATAATCCGACCGCCGACACCGGCAAAACCACCCAGTTCTACACGATGCTCGGCACCCGCGGTATCTGGCATGACGGCTGGTTCGCCAACACTGTCCACGCCGCGACGCCTGCGGGTTGGTCGAACTTCGACGCCGACAGGTGGGAGCTGTTCCACATCGAGTCCGACCGCAGCCAGTGCCACGACTTGGGCGCCGAGCAGCCGGACAAGCTCGAGGAGCTCAAGAAGCTGTGGTTCGACGAGGCCGCGAAGTACAACGGGCTTCCGCTCGCCGACCTCAACATCTTCGAGACGATGACGCGTTTCCGGCCCTACCTCGTCGCCGACCGGAAGAACTTCACCTACTACCCGGACAACTCCGAGATCGGCCTCGGGGCCGCACCGGAACTGCGCGGGCAATCGTTCTCGGTGCTGGCTGACGTCGCCGTCGACACCACAGGTGCCGAAGGAGTGCTCTACAAACAGGGCGCGGGTCATGGTGGGCACGTGTTGTTCGTTCAGGACGATTACCTGCACTACATCTACAACTTCATGGGGGAGGACGAGCAGAAGCTGTCCGCGCCCGACCCACTGCCGTTGGGAGACCACGTCTTCGGTGTGTCCTACGACCGCACGGGAACGGTCGAAGGCAGCCACACCCCTGTGGGTGACGTCTCGCTCCACGTCGACGGTTCGGTCGTGGCGACGATGTCGGGCGTACGCACGCATCCGGCCAGCTTCGGTCTCTCGGGAGGCGGCGTCGCCGTCGGGCGCAACACCGGGCAGGCGGTCTCGAGCAGCTACAAGGCTCCGTACCCGTTCACCGGGGGAACGATCGCCAAGGTCGTCGTCGACATCTCGGGTACGCCCTACCTGGACCTCGAACGGGAATTGGCGCAGGCGTTCTCCAAGGATTGATGATGTAACGGTGAAGCGGTTCGGTTGGGCGACGGCGGTTCTGCTGACGTTGGTGACCCCGCTGGTTTCGGCCTGCGTCCGGACCGACGAGGGCGTGGCGGTCCGCAGCAGCAGTGCCGCGACGACCACCACCGAACGTCCGCAGACACCGACGAAGTCGACCGAGGACGCCGGCCCCGCGGCACCGGGCATCGTCAGCACAACGCGCGGCCCGGTCCCGGCTGCCACCGTCGGCTGTCCGCTGCCGGTCGAGCCGGCGGTATCGGCCGCCGCGCAGGTATCCGATCCGGCCGCACCGAAGGTCACCGTCGCCGTCCCCGACGGCTGGTCGCAGCTGCCTGGTTCCGGCGACGTCGGTCTGCGGTTGCAGGGTCCTGACGGCATGTTCGCGACGGTGACGATTGCGCCGACGACGCTCGACCCCGCCGCAGCGTTCACCGAATACGCCGACGAGGTGATGGAGGTATCGGCGGTCAGCAGCGTGAGTGTGCTGCCCGCCGAACTCTGCGGCTACAGCGGGCAGAAGCTGATGGGCGCATGGTCGGCCACCCCGCAGCAGTCCGTCGAGTTCCTCGACCGCATCGTCCACGTCTGGACCGACGCCGGCGACTATCTGGTCGCCGTCCATGTACAGGCACCGGCGGGAACCGCCGCATTCGACGCCGCGTCGTCGGTGCTCATCGAGGACTTCGCCGTCGGAATACCCTGAATGCATGCTCACTGAGCTCGTCGAGTTGCCGGGTGGTTCGTTCCGGATGGGTTCGACGCGCTTCTATCCGGAAGAGGCGCCGATACACACGGTGCAGGTGGCCGGGTTCGCAATGGAACGGCATCCGGTCACCAATGCGCAGTTCGCCGAATTCGTCGACGACAGCGGCTACGTCACTGTGGCCGAGCGCGAGCTCGACCCGGCGCTGTATCCCGGCGCGAATCCCGCCGACCTGGTGGCTGGTGCGCTGGTTTTCCGGCCGACGTCCGGGCCCGTCGATCTGCGCGACTGGCGGCAGTGGTGGGAGTGGGAACCCGGCGCGTACTGGCGCCATCCGTTCGGGCCCGACAGCGGGATCGAGGATCGGTTGGAACATCCCGTCGTACAGGTGGCGTATCCCGACGCGGCCGCATACGCCCGGTGGGCGGGACGGCGGCTACCGAGCGAGGCGGAATGGGAATATGCGGCGGCCGGGGGCAGCACGTCGACCTATGCGTGGGGTGACGACCCGAGGCCCGACGGCCGGCTGATGGCCAACACGTGGCAGGGCCGGTTCCCGTACGCGAACGACGGTGCGTCGGGCTGGACAGGCACGTCGCCGGTCGGAACCTTCCCGCCGAACGGCTACGGACTGGTCGACATGATCGGCAACGTGTGGGAGTGGACGACGACGGTGTTCTTCGGTCACCATCGGCTCGACGAACCGGTGCACCGCGGACGTGAGGAGCAAGTCGGCGTCAGCTGTTGTCCGCAGGCTGATGAAGCCGATCCAACTGTCAGCCAGGCGCTCAAGGGCGGCTCGCACCTGTGCGCGCCGGATTACTGCCACCGGTATCGGCCGTCGGCGCGATCGCCGCAATCGCAGGACAGCGCCACCACCCACATCGGGTTCCGTTGCGTGGCTGAGGTTTAGTCCTGGCCCGATATTGCGCTCAGGGCTGTTGAACTCCGGCTGAAGCAGCCCTCAGTGCAATCATGGTGGCGATAAAGGGTGAACCGCCGTACGTGCAATTCCGCCGTGGCGCCGAGTGCGACGCGGATATCGTCACCGCCGTGGCTGACAAGACGTACCGGGTGATTCTCTGGGGGCCAGGGTCGATCGGCAGTGAGTTGCTGACCGCGATGATCGACCACCGCGATGACCTCGAAATCGTCGGCGTGAAGGTCTATTCCGAATCCAAGAACGGAGTGGACGCCGGGACGCTGGTCGGCCGGGACCCCATCGGCGTCACCGCAACCACCGACGTCGACGCAATCGTCGGTCTGGACGCCGACTGCGTCATCTACACACCGCGCAACGGCGACGTCAGCGAGGTCTGTCGGCTGCTCGCCAGTGGCAAGAACGTCGCAACGACCGTCTTCGGTTTCTATCCGCCCCGGATGTCCGATGCCGATCGTCAACGGCTGGCGTCGGCCTGCCGCGACGGCAGCACCACGTTTCACGCCAGCGGCATCAACCCCGGCAACCTGTCGGGGGTCCTACCGCTCGCGCTGTCCGGGATGAGTCGCACGATCGACACCATCGTCCTGCAGGAGCGCGCCGACATGACGCTCTACGACAGCACCGACATCAGCTTCGGCAACATGAAGTTCGGCGAGCCTCCGGACATCATCGACGCCGAAGCCGACCCGTTCCTCCGCGACATGAAGTCGATGTTCGTCGAACAGGTCTGGCTACTCGGTGACGCACTCGGCGCCGGCCTCGACGAGGTCACCGTCGACATCGAAGTGGTCCCGGCGAAGCGAGACCACCAGGTTTTCGATCGCCTGCTCAAGGCAGGCACCACGGCAGGCCAGCGCTGGAACCTGGTCGGGCGTCGTAACGGCGAACCGCGCGTCGAAATAGAAACGCTGTGGACGGTCGGTAATGAGTATCCGGAGCATTGGCCTGCGCCCGAGCACGGCTGGACACTGACCATCGAAGGCGACCCGTCCATGCGCGTGCACTTCCTGACCCTGGCCAGCTTCAGCCGCAACGCAAGCATCGCCGAGCACGCCCAGGCGGCCAACATCGCCACCGGCATGCAGGTGCTCAACGCCGTACCCGCGGTGTGCGACGCGCCCTCGGGTTTTGCGACCAATGCGACGCTGCCGCTGATCCGCAGCGGCACCGGCTTCCGCCGATGACCCGCGGGCATTGGCCAGTCGACCTGCACGTTCGCAGGGTGCGAGCGTGCGCAAACGTCGCCGGGCCAGCGGCGTGTCGAGGAGCAGACGCGCTCGCTCGCGGGATGGGTATGGGTGGTGGGGTTCGTGCTGGG
>Ga0164308_10002314_pt1 | contig 10119 bp, 10 predicted proteins | sample Whisoiple_246_MG_FD_109983 | JGI IMG/M metagenome (GOLD analysis project Ga0164308, IMG submission 109983) | Soil microbial communities amended with fresh organic matter from upstate New York, USA - Whitman soil sample_246_MG | ecosystem: Environmental > Terrestrial > Soil > Unclassified >... | reverse complement strand
TTCGGACGTTCTGTGTGTCGGTGAGGAGGTTTCCTCTGCCAATCTATCTCGTTAAACAGGGAGGTCAGAGGTTTAATTCCGGTGGCAGTAATTGATCGGTGGCTGGCAGGAATCGATCACCTCTGTGGCTCGAATGCGCACTGATTCCGCCTACGGGTGACCGTGGTCACAAATATTTCCCGTCCGAGTCCGGCAAACGCCGATCAGAACGCTTGGTTTCCTCGCGTCACCGGGTCCGGTCCGTACGGGACGTAGGGATTTGTTCCGTACGGGACCTCAGGATCGGGTCCGGGCGCAATGCAGTAGTACGCGCCGGGGCAGGGCGCCCCTTGGGTGTCGACGGGTGTGCTCGGTATCGCCTTCGCGAGCACAGCGGCCGGCCCCTCCACCACGGCGACCGTAGGCGCGACCAACGTGACCGCTGCGATACCCGCAGCCGCCGCGCATCGGCGCACGATGCTGATGGTCGTGGCTTTGTCGCTCATGGTCAAAGCCTGTCGCGTGGGCCATGGGATGTCTTCCACGCTGGCTGTACGACGTGCTTCCGGCTAGCCGGAAAAGTCAGTCCGCGATGAGGCACGCGAGATAGAGAGCGATCGCCACCCCTGGCTCGCGGACGTCGCGCGCGGTCAAGCGCGAAATCTTGTCGAGCCGGTAGATCACCGTGTTGCGGTGGATCGCCAGCCGCTGCGCCGTCGTCACGAGATTGAAGCCGCATTCGCACCACGCGACGAGCATCTGTTTCAGTGCTGAGAAGTCAGTCTCCCGAGATAACAGGTTGAGTTGCGAGCTTGTGAAGCGTGTCCGCGCCACGGCGCTCGCCGACTCGAGCAGCTGGCGTACCCGAAGGTGCGAAATCGCTCGGATCTCGACGCCGGCGCTGTCCCCAGCGAGCCGCAGCGCGTCCTTCGCATCGGCGCAGGAAGCCGCCAAAGCGGCGACTCCCGAGCCGCTTTCGCCAATCCCGATGTGCACGACCACCCCATGCCGTTCGCGCAGAAGTGCGGCGGCACGACGGACGCACGACCGCAGGTGCTGGGCGTCATCGGCCGAGGGATGGTGCAGCACAACGTATCTGCCCGCGGCCAACTCCGCGACGATGTCAGTACGCGCGTCGAACACCTCGCCGATCGCCCGCACCGATGACGGGTAGCTCTCCGGGCCGTGCTGCACTTCGAATAGGACCGCGACGCGTTGCTGACCCAGGTCGTAGCCGAGTTCGACACCGGTCGCGCGGATGATCTGCTCGTCCAGAATCCGCGGATCGAACTCGACGATGTCGCGGACGAGCTGGGTCAGGCGGTTCTCGCGAAGGAGGCGCGTTCGCTGAAACATCGACTCGCGCAAGAGGATCTCGGTCTGGCGCTGTACCAGCCGGCCCAGCCGCACGACCTGAGCCGGTGAGCCGGTGATGCCCACCGTCCCGATCACCGCGCCGTCGAGCACGATCGGCATCGTGATCCCTGGGCGGACACCGACTAACGCTGCAGCCTCCTCGGCGTTGTGGCTCGCGGCCACGCCGCTCTTCACGACGGCCACCGAGGCTTCGTGAATCGTCCCCACCCGGGAGACGTCGCCGCTGCCGATGACTTCTGCGTTCTCATCTGTGATCAGCACGTTGTGCCCGAGAATGCGGGTCGTCTCGTCGGCGATCTCCGCCGCGAGTTCGGGGGTCATGACTTGGGTGTCCATAGTATTTAGTATCTTCCATACATTCTTACCGAGGAATCAGATGGTCTATTAGTACGATACATCTAGTGACCTACGACATACTGGCTACTATGGTCGTGCCGCATGACGACAACAACAGCCTCACTTGAACGCACTCGGGCGTCGCGGACCCAGTGGCTGATCACCCTCTACGCGGGTGGTGGTGAGTTCTGCGACGGCTACATCCTCAGCATCATCGGCGTGGCCCTCCCGCTCCTGACTGTCGCCTTCTCGCTTACCGCCGTCGAGGCGGGTCTACTAGGCGCGGCGTCGTTGGTGGGCATGCTCTTCGGCGGTCTGATCTTCGGCGCTGTCACGGACAAGTTCGGCAGGCAGAAGGTGTATATCGCCGACTTGGCGTGCTTCGTCGTGCTCTCGGCGCTGCAGTTCTTCGCCACCGAAGCGTGGCAGCTCATCGTGCTGCGCACCCTGATGGGCGTTGCGGTGGGCGCCGACCTCGCCATCGCGGGCACGATCGCCGCGGAATTCGCGCCGCAAAAGTCTCGCGGACCTTTGTTGGTCGTCCTGGTCACGATGTTCTCCGTCGGCGCGGCCGTCGCCTACACCGTCGGGTACTTCATGCTGAACCTCGGACCCGACGCCTGGCGCTGGATGCTCGCCAGCAGCGCTATCCCTGCGTTACTCATCCTCACGATGCGCCTTGGCACTCCGGAGTCACCGCGGTGGCTGCTGAGCAACGGCCGCGCCGAAGAAGCCGAAGCCGTGCTGAAGCAAATGCTGGGACCCGACGCGACATTGGCCGATATCGAAGAGCCCGAAGACAGCCCCAAGGGTTACATGACGATCTTCCGGCCCGAGTTCCGGCGACGGACGCTCTTTGTCGCACTGTTCTGGGCCTGCCAGCTGGTGCCGATCTATGCCATCGCCACCTATGAGCCAGCGATTCTCAAGCAGTTCGGGCTGGCCGAAGGCAATACGGCCTATCTGGGCGCCGTGATCATCCAGATCTTCTACGTCTTCGGCTCTCTATCGGGCGCGCTGTTCATCAACCGGGGCCGACGCAAGCTGCTGCTGTGGAGCTTCGCGATCTCCGCGCTGCCTTTGCTCGGGCTCGCGATCATCGCGCATCCACCGATGTGGCTCGTGCTCGTGCTGTTCTGTGTCTTCGGCGTCGCGATGTACTCGGGTCAATGCCTGGAGGCGATCTACCCGTCCGAGCTATTCCCCACCGGCGTCCGCGCCACCGCGAACGGATTCGCCACGGGCGCAAGCAGAATCGGTGCGGCCATCGGTGTATATGGCGCTCCGCACCTGCTTGACTACTCGGTGCAGCTGACCATGCTCGTCGGCGCAGGCGTAGCGGGACTCGGGTGGCTGGTGACGATGCTGCTGGCGCCGGAGACCAACCGGAAGCTGCTCACCGAATCCAGCGCGGTGTCGCCACCCGCAACGGTTCGGACAGCGAAGTCGCCTTGGTTGCCGACGGCGGGGCTGCGGGGACGGCGCTGTGAAGATAGCAGTCCTGGGCGCCGGCATTGTCGGCGTCGCCGCCGCCCACGCCCTGGCCGAACGCGGCCACGAGGTACACGTCTACGACCGCCGCACTGACATCGCGTCTGACACCAGCGCCAGCACCGCCGGTCTCGTCGCACCCGGGCACTCGTACGCATGGGCGTCGCCGAAAGCGCCTGCGATGCTAGTGAAGTCCTTACTCGGCGAGTCGACGTCGATTCGGGTCCGACCAAGGGCCGACACCGACCTGGTGCGCTGGGGCTTCCGGTTCATCCGCGAGTGCACACCGTCGCGGTCGCGTGCCAACACGCTGGCCAAACTGCGGCTCGCACGTTACAGCCAGCAGCTGATGGACGAACTGGCCGCCCGTGAGGGGTTGCAGTACTGGCAGACCCACACCGGCGTGCTGTATCTGTTCCACGAAGAAGCCGATCTCCGCACCGCCGAACACAATTCACGGCTGCTGGCCGAACACGGCCGGCGCCAAGACGTGCTGGACTACGAGCAGACCATGGCCCTCGAACCTGCGCTGGCTCACGGGCAGCGGCGATTCGCCGGTGCCATTCACGACACGTCCGACGGCACAGGCGACCCGCATCAGTTCGCAATTGGCCTTGCGGTGGTGTGCCAACGGCTCGGCGCGACGTTCCACCTCGGCACGTCGGTAACCCGACTCGACACCGACGGATCGTCGATCACCCGAATCATGACCTCCGACGGGCCAATTCACGCCGACGCCGCCGTCCTCGCCGCCGGGTCGGCCAGCCCGCTGCTGACCCGCACGATGGGCCATCACATCCCGGTGTATCCGGCCAAGGGCTACACGCTCACCGCGACGATCAAGGATCCGGACCGCGCCCCGCGCATCGGCGGCATCGACGAACGCTCACTCGTCGCATGGTCGCGATTCGGCGGCGAGCTGCGGATGTCGGCGACCGCCGAGTTCGTCGGATACGACCGCAGCAGCACGCCCGCCGACTATGCCGACATCATCGACGCGGGCAACGAGTTGTTTCCCGGCGCCATCGACTGGGACACCGCGCGCTACCGCACGGGACTTCGCCCGATGACGCCGGACGGCCCACCGCTGATCGGCCTCGGCCGGCACGACAATCTGTACTACAACACTGGCCACGGCCACGTCGGCTGGACCATGGCGTGCGGTTCGGCGCGGATGCTTGCCGACCTGATCGACGAACGACGCCCGGACATCGACCCGACGCCATACTCACCGATCAATCGGAATCGGCACCGATAGCGGGGTCAGCCCGCACCCTTGCCGTTGTCGACCCGGTAGACCGCACCGTGGATGGCTGCCGCGTCGTCGCTCGCCAGAAACGCGATCGCCTTGGCCACGTCGACGGTCTGCATGAATCCGCGTGGCGATGCTATGCGCAGGATGAGGTTCCAGTCGGCGTTCTCCGGTGCATCGAACTCCGTCGATTGCGCGGTCGGCATGCCGCCCGGGCACACCGCGTTGACGCGCAGCTTGTCCTTGGTGAACTCGATCGCCAGCGCGCGGGTCAGTCCGATCAGCCCGTGCTTGGCGGCGCAGTAGCCCGCCGAATAAACCTCACCCTCGACGCCCGCGATCGACGAGACGTTGACGATGTTGCCGCCGGATTCCAAGAGATGCGCAAGCGCTGCCCGGCATAGATAGAACGGCCCGTTCAGGTTCACCGCGAGGTCGCGGTCCCACTCCTCATCGGTCATCGTCGGCGTGTGCCGCATCTGGTGGAAGCCTGCGATGTTGGCCAGGATGTCGAGGCGGCCGAACTCGGCGACGCAGTCGGCGACGGCCTGCCTGCATGCGGCGGGATCGGAGATGTCCACCGACGAGTACTTGCCGCCGGGCACGTCTGCGAACACCACGGCCATCCGATCGGCGTCGCGCGCGATGCCGAACACCGAAGCGCCCCGCTCGGCGAAAAGCTGTGCGGTAGCAGCGCCGAGCCCCGCAGACGCGCCGGTGATCAAGGCGACCTTGCCATCCAGTTGTGTCATGGCAAGACCCTCTCACGGGCGTCTTTCTCGAGGTGGCGAGGTGTCCACGGAATTCGTCCCGCTAAGCGGCGCATCCGAAACCACCGGGCACCTAATCCGTGACTTCGCTTCACGAACGCTGCGATACTCAGCGGCGTGACGATCATCCGGGTGCTCGCCGCGGCTGTCATGTTCGCGTGCGTGGCCCTCGGCTTCGCCGGGCCGACCCACGCTGACCAGGTCATCGAGGGCGTCTACAACTACACGCCGCAGGACGGCGACAGCGGGTCGTGGGAAATCTGGCCGTCGTGCGTCCCGGTGGTCGGGGATTTGCGGGAGCCGCTGAACCTGCCGGTCGCCTGCCGGCTGCACATGTCCCCGTCGACGGGCCTCGCCGGTGGCGACGCGATCCTGACCGGGGGCCTCTGGCAGTTCAGCACGCCCAAGAAGGAAGGCATGCAGTGCCCCGACGGCAGCTGGGCACCCACCGTCGAAACCTTCAAGTTCGATGACCTTACGCTGACGGGCACCCGCACCATCGCCCACAACGACGTCTGCGGTCTGCAGCCGGGGATCATCAGCATCCCGTTCACGATGTCCTACAAGGGTCCGCTGCCGAATCCAGTCGAGCAGTACCCGCTGTACTGCGAGCCCGGCGGCCTGCGGCGCTGCTTTTAAGGCCGAGCTGATCGGCTCCACTGACCCGGCCGACCGGAGGGCCGAGAACATGCCGCGATTGTTTTCCTCAATCGGCAGGCGTGCGGGTCAACGCCTGCGGACCCGCGGCGGCGCGATCGCCGCTGTCCCGCTGCTCAACGGGAAGGTCGTCGACCTGACCGGCCCGGGGGTCACTCAGCGCTGGGGTGTCGTGTGCGCCGACCTGGGGCCGTCGGTGGTCGCGCCCAACGGCAAGCTGGTGTCGGCCTTCGGCGACACCTTCTCCGGTCGCAAGGTCGGGCAGGGCGACTGGCGTTCTCCCGTCGTGCTGATCGGCACCGGCGACGCCGACCACGAAATCGTCTACGAGCGGGCCGGGGGAGACGACCCGAACTATGCCCGCCAGCTGTGGCACTACATCCACGACGACGCGGCCACGGGCTGGACGCGCGGCGGCATCAGTACCGTCATCCCGTCCGACCTACTGTGCGTCGACGGCTCGATCTACTTGCACGCCATCGTCAATCGAGGTTTCGGCAACGTCATCTGGACCGAGATCTGGAGGTCCGACGACAGCGGCATCTCGTGGTCGCACATGGGTGAGGACGCCAAGTTTCCCGCCAACCTGCACGGCGGCTACGCACAATGCTGGTCGTCGGACTACGACCCCGACGACGGCTGGGTGTATGTGGTGGCGACGGGATTTCAACGCGACAAGGGCATCATCTTGATGCGTGTCCGGCCCGAGCACATCGGGCAGCGGTCGCGATATGTCAGCTGGGGCTTTGCGAATGGACGCTGGGCGTGGGGCGCGCCGGCGACCCCGATCACGCCGGACGGCGAGAAGTGGGGCGAGCTGACGTTTCGCCTTATGGCGCAAGGCAAGTGGATACTCGGCGGGTTCCTGGCGTCGAAGTACGCGCTGGGGTACCGGGTCGTGGAATCACCGGTCGCCAACATGCACATCACCGAACTCCAGACACCAGTGCTGGGCTCGGCGTGGAACGCCGAGAATCATTCCGGCAACGAGGTCGCGCAACTCTACGGTGGCTATGTGCTACCGGGCTCTCGGTTGGACATCGCGGGCGGCATCGGGCTGGTGGTGTCCCAGTGGAACACCGACGTCGGATGGCCCTACCGGGCAATGCAATTCAAGGGCGCGCTGAGGGACACCACCAAAACCGTCCGCCCACCCGACCCGATCAATCTGTGACGGCTAAACGGTGAATCCGCCGTCGACGTTCCAGTTGGCGCCGGTCACGTACGCCGCTTCCGGACCGGCCAGGTAGCTGACCACACCTGCAATGTCGCGGGGGTGGCCGTAGCGTCCGAGTGCCATCACCTCGCGCAGCGAATCGGCGAATTCGCCTACCTCGGGATTCATATCGGTGGCGATCGGTCCGGGCTGAACGTTGTTGACGGTGATTCCCCGCGGTCCAAGGTCGCGGGCTAGCCCTCGGGTCAACCCGGCAACAGCCGCCTTCGACATCGCATAGATCGACAGCCCCGGCCCGGGCACCCGGTCGGCATTGATGCTGCCGATGTTGATGATTCGGCCGCTCGAGCCGAGATGCGGTAGTGCCCGTTGAACGGCGGCGAAGACGCCCTTCACGTTGATCGCGACCAACCGGTCGAACTGCTCCATCGTTAAGGACTCGACGTCGCCCATGTACGCCACGCCCGCGTTGTTGACCAGGATGTCCAACCCGCCGAGCTTCGCCACCGTTTCGTCGACCGACCTGGCGACCTGTTCCGCGTCGCCACTGTCGGCCTGGATCGCGACGGCCGTGCCGCCGCCCGCGGCGACTTCGGCTACCAGCTTCTCGGCGTCGGCGGCCGATGCCCCGTACGTGAACGCCACCGCGGCACCGTCGCCGGCCAACCGCCGGACGATCTCCGCCCCGATACCCCGCGACCCGCCGGTCACCAGCGCCCGCCTTCCGGTCAGTGATGAAGTCATGATTGTCGCCCTTTCGAACTGATCGGTTACTAAGTATGCTCTGCTTAAGCGCCATTCCGGCGAGTTCATTCCCCGTGTGACCGGCGCCACAGCGGGAGGTGTGGTCGATGGCAGTAGGCAGGCCGAGGGAGTTCGAGCCCGACGAGGTGCTGGAGACCGTGATGGAGCTGTTCTGGGAGCACGGCTACGACGGAGTCTCCATCAGCAACCTCACCGATGCCACCGGAATCAACCGCCGCAGTCTATATGCGGCATTCGGCTCGAAGACGGAGTGGTTCCACCGGGCCGTGGAGCGGTACATGGCGGGGCCGGCCGGTTATATCGCCGACGCGCTCCGTCAGCCGACGGCGTGGGACGTGGCCAATGCGATGGTCCATGGAGCAGTGGACGCGAACACCATTCCCGACAGGCCGCGTGGCTGCCTGCTCGTGCAAGGCGCCCTTGCCGCCGGTGACGACGCCGACGCCGTGCGGGCCGAGTTGGCGCGGCAACGAAGTGACAGCGTCGCTGTGCTCGCCCGCCGATTCGACGACGCACAGGCTACGGGGGAACTGCCGGGTGTGAACACGGTCGTGCTGGCGCGGTGGATCAACGCGGTCTGCCAAGGATTTGCGGTGCAGGCGCGCAGCGGCGCAACCCGCGATCAGCTACATGACGTCGCCGACCGGGCGCTGACGGGCTGGCCGACCAATCACTCATTCGACACCGAGCCTCCCGGCTCCCCAATTAGTGTCACCAGTTGATGGCCGAGCTAACCCGACTCGAGCGCTGGGATAAGCGAACCGACTTGCCGCTCGCAGGCGTCGCAATTGTCTTTCTTGCGCTGTACTCCGTGAAGGTGTTGGTTCGCCCGCAGGGTAGTGCCGACAAGGCGGTCGACATCGCGCTCCTAGTTGTCTACTGCATGTTCGTCGTCGACTACGCCGTGCGCCTGTATCTGGCGGATCCTCGTGGCAGGTGGTTCGTCAGACATCTCTGGGAGTTGCCGATCATCGTGCTGCCATTCCTTCGTCCGCTGCGGTTGTTGAGCCTGGCCGTGGTGGTGAGCGCGCTGCAGCGGGCGGTCGGCGAAACCACCCGGGGGAAGGTCATCGTCTACACCGCTTGTGGCGCGGTGGCGATCGTCTATGCGGCATCCCTGGCGATCCTCGATGTCGAGGGCACGCGGCCCGAGTCCAAGATCCATACCCTGGGCGACGCGTTGTGGTGGGCCACCACGACGGTGACCACCGTCGGCTACGGCGACCTGTCGCCCGTGACCCCGATGGGGAAGTTGGTCGCCGTCGCGTTGATGATCGGTGGCATTGCCCTTGTGGGCAGCGTGACGGCAACGCTGGCATCGTGGATCGTGCAGCGCGTGGCCATGGAGGACGCCGCCGAGGAGGTGGCGACGCGGGCGCAGATCGAGGAACTCCGAGAGGAGATCCGGCGACTCGCGAGGTCGGTGTCCGACGACCCCAAGCCCGCCTATGGTGAAGGGCGTGAAGGATTCTGAGACAAAGCGCGTCGTCGCCTGGGGCACGGGATTCGTCGGCAGGATGGTGATTGACGAGATCGTCAAGCACCCCCTGTTCGAACTGGTCGGTGTTGGGGTGAGCAGCCCCGAAAAGGTGGGTCGTGATGTCGGCGAAATCTGCGCTCTCGGGCAGAAACTCGGGCTAGCCGCGACCGACGATGTCGACGCCCTCATCGCGCTGAAACCCGACGCGCTAGTGCATTACGGCCCGACCGCGGCACACGCCGACGACAACATCGCGCTGATGACCCGCTTCCTGCGGGCCGGAATCGACGTGTGCTCGACGGCCATGACGCCGTGGGTGTGGCCCACCATGCACCTCAACCCACCCAACTGGATCGAGCCCATCACCGTGGCCTGCGAACTGGGCCAGTCGTCCTGCTTCACCACCGGCATCGACCCAGGCTTCGCCAACGACCTCTTCCCGATGACGCTGATGGGCCTGTGCTCGGAGGTCCGCAAGGTCCGGGCATCCGAACTGCTGGATTACACCAACTACGAGGGCGACTACGAATTCGAGATGGGCATCGGCAAGCCGCCCGAATACCGGCCGCTGCTGGAAAACCCTGACTTCCTGATATTCGCTTGGGGTGCAACGGTTCCGATGATCGCACATGCGACGGGCATCATGCTCGACGAGATCACCACGACGTGGGACAAATGGGTGACGCCGACCGAGCGCAAGTCCGCCAAATGTATCATCCAGCCAGGAAACGTTGCGGCCGTGCGGTTCACGATCAACGGGGTGTACAAGGGCGAGACTCGCATTCAGCTCGAGCACGTCAACCGGATCGGCATTGACGCCGCACCGGACTGGCCG
>Ga0164308_10002313_pt1 | contig 10122 bp, 9 predicted proteins | sample Whisoiple_246_MG_FD_109983 | JGI IMG/M metagenome (GOLD analysis project Ga0164308, IMG submission 109983) | Soil microbial communities amended with fresh organic matter from upstate New York, USA - Whitman soil sample_246_MG | ecosystem: Environmental > Terrestrial > Soil > Unclassified >... | reverse complement strand
CCTCGTCGATGTCGTGCCGGTGGAGCTCACCGTCCCCTACGACGCGCACGAGATCATCGACCGGATCATCGACGCCGGCTCGTTCCACGAGTTCAAGCGCGAATGGGGCGAGACCCTCGTGACGGGCTTCGCGCGGCTGCACGGCCATCGCGTCGGCATCCTCGCCAACAACGGCGTGCTCTTCGGGGAGTCGGCCCTCAAGGGCGCGCACTTCATCGAGCTGTGCGATCAGCGCGGCGTGCCGCTCGTCTTCCTGCAGAACATCGCCGGCTTCATGGTCGGACGCGAGTACGAGTCGGGCGGGATCGCGAAGCACGGCGCGAAGATGGTCAACGCCGTCGCGTGCGCCTCGGTGCCCAAGCTCACGGTCGTCGTCGGCGGGTCGTTCGGCGCCGGTACGTACTCGATGTGCGGGCGTGCGTATTCGCCGCGTTTCCTGTGGCTCTGGCCCGGTGCACGTGTCTCGGTCATGGGCGGCCCGCAAGCGGCATCCGTCCTCTCGACCGTCCGACGCGATCAGATCGAATCCGGCGGAGGCTCGTGGAGCGCCGACGAGGAGGCCGCGTTCGAGGCGCCGATCCGCGCACAGTACGAGGAGCAGGGGAGTCCCTACTACTCGACCGCGCGCCTCTGGGACGACGGAATCATCGAGCCGGCGCAGACGCGCGACGTGCTCGGTCTGGCCCTCGACGTCTGCCTGCGCGCGCCCCAGGGCGAGCCCGGCTACGGCGTCTTCCGGATGTGATCGGCGATGCCCGCCAGTGACGACTCAGCAGACGCCGACCGCGGCGGCCGACTCGGAGGATCCGTGCAGATCGACAAAGTCCTCATCGCCAATCGCGGCGAGATCGCGTGCCGAATCATCGCGACCCTGCGCCGGCTCGGGATCCGCTCCGTGGCGGTGTATTCCGATCCGGATGCAGCGTCCCGCCACGTGCGCCTCGCCGACGAGGCCGTGCGGCTCGGTCCCGCACCCGCCGCGCAGAGCTACCTCGACATCGACGCGATCCTCGAGGCGGCCCGGCGCACCGGGGCGCAGGCGATCCACCCGGGCTACGGATTCCTCGCCGAGAACGCCGCGTTCGCTCGGGCGTGCGGCGAAGCGGGGATCGTCTTCATCGGACCGCGGCCGGACGCGATCCAGACGATGGGCGACAAGATCACGGCCAAGCTCGCCGTGCAGGAACGGGGCGTGCCGACGGTGCCTGGTGTCGCCCGCCCCGGGCTCACCGACGACGACCTCATCGAGGCATCCGTCGATGTCGGCTACCCGCTCCTCATCAAGCCGTCCGCCGGGGGCGGCGGCAAGGGCATGCATGTCGTGGACTCCGCCGACGAGCTGCCGGGCGCCCTCGCGGCGGCCCGGCGCGAGGCGGCGGCGAGCTTCGGCGATGACACCCTGTTCCTCGAGCGATACGTGCAGAGCCCCCGTCACATCGAGGTGCAGGTGCTGGCCGACGCGCACGGCGGGGTCGTGCACCTCGGGGAACGCGAGTGCTCGCTGCAGCGCCGTCACCAGAAGGTCATCGAGGAGGCGCCGTCGCCGCTCCTCGACCCCGAGACCCGCGCCCGCATCGGCGAGGCCGCGTGCGAGACCGCGCGCTCGGTCGGCTATCGAGGCGCCGGCACCGTCGAGTTCATCGTGTCGGCCGATCGGCCCGACGAGTTCTTCTTCATGGAGATGAACACGCGGCTCCAGGTCGAGCACCCCGTGACCGAGCAGGTGACCGGCATCGACCTCGTCGAGCAGCAGCTGCGCATCGCGGCGGGCGAACCGCTGGCGTTCGGGCAGGACGACGTGCACCTGAACGGCCACAGCATCGAGGCGCGCGTGTACGCCGAGGATCCGCGCGCCGGATTCCTCCCGACCGGCGGCCGCGTCGAGGCGGTGCGCCACCCGTCGGGCGAGGGCATCCGCGTCGACACGTCGCTCGAGGACGGCCTCGACGTCTCGAGCGACTACGACCCCATGCTCGCCAAGGTCATCGCGTGGGGCCCCGACCGCGACGAGGCTCGGCGCCGGCTCGTCCGCGCGCTGGACGAGACGGCGATCTTCGGCGTGACGACCAACGTGGAGTTCCTGCGGCTGCTGCTCGAGCTTCCCGCCGTCGCGGCGGGAGATCTCGACACGGGTCTCATCGCGCGCGAGCTCGACGGGCTCGCTTTCGCGGAGCCGGATGCCTCGACCTGGGCCGAGGCGGCGCTCCTGCTCGACGCGGCGGGGCGTGTGCCCGACGGCCACGCCACCGATCCGTGGCGTCGCGCCGACGGCTGGCGGCTCGGACCCGCGGCCCCCCGCGTCTACCGGCTCCGAGAGGAGCGCGGCGCCACCGCCGTCGTGCGGCTGTGGGGCGTCGGAGCGGATCTCGAGGTCGCGGTCGACGACGGCCCGCGGCGTCGCGCCATCGTCCGGCTCGGCGATCGGGCGCAGATCTCGCTCGATGGTCTGGCGCGGTCATTCCCCGCGCTCGCGACGGCCGACGCCGTGGAGCTCACGCGCGAGGGCGCGACCTTCCGGGTCGGGATCGCGGATGCCGAGCACGGCGTCGGCGAGGCGGCCGACGAGAGACCGCACCTCGACTCGCCGATGCCGGGCACGGTCGTCATGGTGCCGGTCGCCGAGGGCGCCCGCGTCGAAGCGGGCGATCCCGTGGTCGTGGTCGAGGCGATGAAGATGGAGCACGTCGTCCGCGCCGCCGTCGCCGGTACCGTGACCCTCGGCGTCGCCGTCGGCGACCAGGTCTCGCGCGGCCAGACCCTCGCGACGGTCACGCCCGACGAGTGACGCCGGCCCCCGCCGCGGTGTCGGCGGTGGGTGGAAGGATGAGGGCATGCCGGAGTCTCCCGAAGTGCAGGTGCTGGCCGAGACGCTCGCGGATCGCCTTGCGGGGCGCGCGCTGCGCGACGTCGACATCATCGAGTTCCGCACGATCAAGACGCGCGGGCGCAACCCCGAGGCGCTTGTCGGTGCCGAGCTCGTGGGCACGCAGCGCTTCGGCAAGCACGTCGACCTGCGCCTCGGCGACGCCCACCTGCTGGTGACGCTCGGCCGCCACGGGTGGGTGCGGCTCCGCGAGCCGGGTGAGCCCCCCGCGCCCGACCCCGAAGCGCCGCCGACTCTCGCGACGTTCGAGTTCGACGACGGCAGTGTGATGGAGGCGACGGATGCCGGGGACTGGGTGAGTCTCGGACTCTCGGTCGTCGACGATCCCACCGATGTCGCCGCCGTCGCGAAGCTCGGCCCCGATCCCGCGAGCCCCGACTTCGGCCGTGACGACTTCGACAAGGCCGTCCGCGGCCGCCGCAAGCAGATCAAGGCGATCCTGCAGGAGCAGGAGTCCCTCGCCGGCATCGGCAACGCCTACTCCGACGAGATCCTGCACGCGGCGAAGGTGTCCCCGGTCGCGCACGCGGCGGCCCTCGATCCGGCGGCGCTCGATCGGGTCTTCGCCGAGACCATCGAGACGATGCGCGGCGCCATCGCGGCGCAGCGAGGGGTCCCGATCGATCAGCTGAAGGCCGCGAAGGTCGCGGCGATGCAGGTGCACGGCCGTGCCGGCGAGACGTGTCCCGTGTGCGGCGACACGATCCGCGACTTCGCGTTCGGAAGCACGACGGCACAGTACTGCCCGACGTGTCAGACCGGAGGCGTGCTGCTCTGATCGCGTGGTCGCGCTGTCGGCGGGTCAGCGGGTCCAGCCGAAGGCGTTGAACCAGTCGGCGCGCCCCCGCGCCTCCTCGGGCGAGGACGCACCACGGAAGGTGTCGTGGGCGACGAGGGCTCCGGCATCCGTCACCGCCACGAAGTCGAGACAGACGGGGCACAGCGCGCGGCCGTGCGGGAATCCGTCGGCGAGCAGGGGAGCCGGAGCCCCAGGCGTCGCGGAGCCCGGGCATCCGGGCGGGTCGGCTTCGCGATCGGACCACATCTGGCCCGTGCCCATCCGGTTGTGAAGACCCGGATGGCCCGCGGGTCGCGTGCACACCGCGCCGTTCCTGCGGCTGCGGCACCACCGCGCCGTCGGAAAGTCCGTCACGGGCCGAGTGTAGGCGGAGTGGGTGCAGGCGGAGTGGGTGCAGCGCGGCAGAGCGCGGAGGCGACGGCGCGGGGCGGGCGGCTGTGTGCCGCCCGCCCCGCGCCGCGCCTACGCGTGCTGCGCGGAGTGCTCGCCCTCGCCGATCTCTTCGACGACCTTCGCGTTGAACGCGGGGAGGTCGTCGGGCGTGCGGCTCGAGACGAGACCGTCGTCCACGACGACCTCCTCGTCGACCCAGGTCGCTCCGGCGTTCGTGAGGTCGGTCTTGAGGCTCGGGTAGCTCGTGATCGTCCGCCCGTCGACGACGCCCGCCTCGATGAGCAGCCATGCGCCGTGGCAGATCACCCCGACGGGCTTGTGCTCCTCGAAGAAGGTGCGGGCGAACGAGACCGACGACTCGTCGAGCCGGATCGCGTCGGCGTTCACGACACCGCCTGGCAGCACGAGGGCATCGAACTGCGCGGGTTCGGCCGCCGTCACCGAGACGTCCACCTTCTGCTCGTGCCCGTTCTTGCCGGTGACGCTCCCCTCGGCGGGGGAGACGAGCGCCGGCGTTGCCCCGGCATCCGTCACCGCCTGCCAGGGCGACGTGAGTTCGCTGTCTTCGAAGCCGTCCGTGAGGAGGAACGCGACGCGCTTGCCATCGAGGGTGGTCATGGGATCTCCTTCGCTCACCGCCGGCCGATCGACCGGCGCCCTTCAACGCTAAGAAGCGGACCGGGAGGCCGATGGGGGTTGCGCTTCCGCCGCCGATCACCTACCGGGAGGCGCCGGCCCTCGTCCGCGGCCCGCGGGTTAGGATCGTCGGCATGGCCACCTCGAACCTGCCTTCCCCGACGCTCCAGCCGATCGCCGAGGAGAAGAATCTCCTGACGGTCATCGAGTCCGACGCGTCGTCGTGCTGCGGCGGCGGTTCCTGCAGCATCGGCTGATCTCGCCGGTCGGCGCGCTCAGCCTCGTTCGAGGGGCGACAGCAGCGCCTCGGTGAGTTCGGGGCTCAGCCCGGGCACGTCCTCGACAGGCACAGCGAGCGCCTGCAGCACCCGGCTGAAGTAGTTTCGAGCGCCGGCGCTCAGCGCGATGTCGACGATCTCCCGGTCGGTGAAACCCACGTCGCGAAGCGTCTGCGAGTCGGCATCGGTCATGGCCGAGGCATCCGTCGACAGCTTCTCGGCGAAGCGCATGACGGCGACGTCCGCGTCGCCGAGCCCCGCAGAGGTGTAGTCGCGCGCGACGCTCTCGAGCTGCGCCTCATCCATCGCGCCGGCGCGGAGCGTCTTGCGACCGTGGGCGAGGAGGCAATGCGGCGAGCCGATCGCGCGAGCGGCGGCGAGCGTCGCGAGCTCGTACGTGCGCACGCCGATCGAGGGCACGATCGCCGCGACGAGCGCCTCGAAGGCCTCGTGCGCTTCGGGATTGATCGCCATCATCTGCGTGTGGCTGTAGACGAATCCGTCACCGGCGAGATCGCCGCGGTACATCTTCGCGACGTGTCCCTCGGCGCCCTCGACGGGCGGTGGCGTGACGATCATGGCCGCTCCTTCTACGCGGGCCGGCTACGTGCGGCGGCGTCCCGCCCAGCATGACACCGCGGCGCCCGCCCCGGGAGGGTTGACGCCGCGGAGGCACGCGTGAGGCCGGGTCGGTGGCGCATCGACGGGTCAGCGGCGCATCGACGGGTCAGGGGCCCATCGACGGGTCAGTGGCCCATCGGCGCACCCATCGGCTGATCGGCCGGCTTGCGGATGAGGAACGCGCCCACCAGCAGCGGGAGCGACACGATCGCCGCGACGAGGAACGCGGCGTGCGCGCCGGCAGCTCCCGCCACGTCGGGCGCGGCGCCCGCGTCGAGCTGCGCGGCCTCGACTGCCGAGAGGATCGCGATCATGAGGGCGATGCCTGCGGCGCCCGCGACCTGCTGCACGGTGCCGACCACGGCCGAGCCGTACGAGTAGAACTTCGGCTGCAGGGACGCGAGCGACGCCGTGAACAGCGGCGTGAACGACAGCGCGAGGCCCAGCGACAGCGCCGTCTGCGCGATCGCGACCGTCCAGATGGACGTGTTCTCGTCGAACGTCGTGAGCACCCAGAGCAGGCCGCTCGCGATGAACGTGCCCGGCACGAGGAGCACCCGCGTGCCCCATCGGTCGTAGATGCGGCCGATGATGGGGCCGGTGAGTCCCATGATGAGCGCGCCGGGAAGCGCGACGAGGCCCGTCTGGAACGCCGACACCCCGAGGACGCCCTGCAGGTAGAGCGGAATGACGGTGATGACGCCGAAGAACGCGATCGAGAGCACCCCCATCTGCCCGATCGCGAGGGAGAAGTTGGCCGAGGTGAAGACGCGCAGGTCGAGCAGGGCGTCATCGTTCTTCTGCAGCCGCAGCTGACGCCACACGAACAGACCGAGCGCGACGACCCCGACCGAGAGGGCGACGATGAGCGACACCGTGGCGACACTGGTGGCCGCGGCTTCTGCTGCTGTCCCGCCGTGCGCCGCCGCACCGCCGATCTGGCTGAGGCCGTACACGATCCCGCCGAACCCGAACGCCGACAGCACGATCGACGGGACGTCGATGGGCGCCTTCGTGGTCTCGCCGAGGTTGTGGATCCAGCGTGCGCCGATCGCGAGCGCCAGCAGCGCGATCGGAAGGACGATCCCGAAGATCCAGCGCCAGCTGAGCGTGTCGAGGAGGAACCCGGAGAGCGTCGGGCCGATGGCCGGCGCGAGCGAGATCACGACGCTGACGCGCCCCATCATGCGCCCGCGCTGGTTCGGGGGCACGACGGTCATGAGCGTCGTCATGAGCAGGGGCATCATGATCGCGGTTCCGGATGCCTGCACCACGCGCGCGACGAGGAGCAGCGGGTAGCCCGGCGAGACGAGCGCGATGAGCGTCCCCAGGGAGAACAGGCTCATCGCCGCGATGTACATCTGGCGCGTCGTGAAGCGGCGGAGGAGGAAGCCCGTGATCGGGATCACGACGGCCATCGTCAGCATGAACGCCGTCGTGAGCCACTGCGCCTGGAGCGCCGTGATCCCGAGGTCGTCGATGAGGTGCGGGATCGCGACGCCCATCGTGGTCTCGTTGAGGATCGCGACGAACGCGGCCGCGAGCAGCAGCCAGATGACCCGGCTCTCCTCGGGGGCCAGTTTCATCGAGGGCGCGGCGGCGGCACGGATGCTGCCCGTGCCGGGGGAGGTCTCGGTCGCAGCCATGGGTCGTCTCCTCAGAGCTAAGGGCGGGGGGAAGGCGACCACCGATGGTGGCGCATGAATGACGGTAACCGACACGTCGGACATCGCATTCCCGCTCAGGGGGTGGAACTATTCGGTTATGGCCAGAGTCCCGGTGCGCACGACGGTCCTGATGCGGGTCGTCGTCTCGGTCGCGGTGGGCGCCGTGGTCGGGGTCGTGGTGGGTGTCGTGCTGGATGTGTGGGCAGGGGTCCTCGCCGGCTGGGGGGCGGTCGCCACGACGAGCATCGTGTGGATCCTGGCGATCGTGTGGCGGATGAACGCCGCCGACACCAAGGCCCATGCCCGAAGCGAAGACCCCGGCCGTCCGCTCGCGAGGATCATCGCGGTGGTGGGCAGCTGTGCGAGCCTCGTCGCGGTCGGTATCGTGCTGCTGCAGACCGGCAGGATGTCGCCGCCGGGCTCCTACATCCTGGCGCTCATCGCAGTGCTCGCGGTCGCGGCATCCTGGGCCCTCATCCAGGTGGACTACATGTTGCGCATCGCAGCAGAGTACTACTCCGACCCGGTCGGCGGTATCGATTTCAACCAGGCCGAAGACCCGATGTACTCGGACTTCGCCTACTTCGCCTTCGGACTGGGCATGACCTACCAGGTCGCCGACACGAACGTGCAGACGAATCGGATGCGCCGGCTCGTGCTCGGGCAGACGCTGCTGGCCTACCTGTTCGGCGCGGTCATCCTCGCGACGGTGATCAACCTCGTCACGGGGCTGGGGTGATCACCCTCGTCACGGGACCGGGGTGAGCGCCCCGGGGCCGGATCAGACCTCGGTGTGCTCTTCGCCGGCCGGTTCGTCCCACTTCTCGGAGCCGATCGCATCGGTGCGCGCGGGCTCGGGCTCGTTCTCGAGGAGCTCGGCGGGTGCGGGCTCGATGAGCTGCTCCGTCGGGGTGTTCTTCAGCGCGTCGATGTCCTTGCGGAGCTCGTCGAGGTCGGTGCCGTCGGGCTGCTCGGGGATCGAGTTCATGCGTCAAGCGTAGCTCCGGCGACCCCGGCTGTCCCCGGCGCTGATTAGGCTTTCGCGCATGAGCATGGGTCGCGGCGGAGGGGGAGGCGGTGTCGCCTTCCGCGGCGTCGACATCGAGGCGCAGAAGCGCCTCAACGCCGAGGCGCCCGAGATCCCCGACCTCGGAAAGCGCGTCGTCGGACTGTTCCGCCCGTACCGCGGCAGGCTCGTGCTCACAGGTTTCCTCGTCGTCGCGGGTGCCGCGATCGCCGTCGTGCCGCCCCTTCTCGTGCAGCGCATCTTCGACGACGCGCTGTTCCCGACCGACGGGGCGCCGCCCGACCTCTCGCTTCTCCTGCGCCTCGTGCTCGCGATGATCGGTCTCTTCCTCCTGTCGGCGGCGGTGGGCGTCGTGCAGACCTACTACACCGCGACGATCGGCAACAGCGTCACGGGCGACCTCCGCGTCAAGCTCTTCGAGCACCTTCAGGCGATGGAGCTCGCATTCTTCACAAGGACGAAGACCGGCGTCATCCAATCCCGCCTCCAGAACGACGTGGGCGGCGTCTCGGGCGTGCTGACCAACACCGTCACGAGCATCCTCGGCAACCTCGTGACGGTCATCGCATCGCTCATCGCGATGATCATCATCGACTGGCGGCTGACGCTCATTGCGGTCTTCATCATGCCCTTCCTCGTGTTCGTGCAGCGGCGCGTCGGGCAGGTGCGCGCGAGGATCGCCGGCGAGACGCAGGAGTCGCTGTCGGAGCTGTCCGCGATCACGCAGGAGACGCTGAGCGTCTCGGGCATCCTGCTCTCGAAGTCGTTCAATCGGCAGCGCACGGAGTCGGCGCGCTACGGCGACGAGAACCGCAACCAGGTGCGCCTGCAGGTGCGCCGCGCGATGAGCGGCCAGGGCTTCTTCGCCGTCGTGCAGGTCATCATGTCGTCGGTTCCCGCCGTCATCTATCTCGTCGCGGGCTACCTCATCACCGGCAGCGTCGACTCGTCCATCACCGCCGGCACCATCGTCGCCTTCACGACCGTCCAGGCGCGCCTGCTCATGCCGCTCATGGGTCTCATGCGCGTCGCGCTCGACCTGCAGACCTCTGCGGCGCTCTTCGCCCGGATCTTCGAGTACCTCGACCTCGTGCCCGCCATCAGCGACCGGCCGGGGGCGATCCCCGTGTCCGAGGCGCCGGGTCCCGTAGGACGCATCGAGTTCCGCGACGTGGTCTTCCGGTATCCGGATGCCGCGCCCGACGCCCGTCCCACGCTCGACGGCATCTCGTTCGTGGCCGATCCCGGAGAGCACGTCGCTTTCGTCGGGCCGTCGGGGGCGGGCAAGACGACGGTGCTGTACCTGACGCCGCGGTTGTACGAGGCATCCGGAGGCTCGGTGATGTTCGCGGGAGCAGACGTCCGCGACCTCACCGAGGAGTCGATCATCGACGACATCGGGATCGTCTCGCAGGAGACCTACCTCTTCCACGCCACGATCCGCGAGAACCTCCGCTACGCCAAGCCGGATGCGACGGATGCCGAGCTCGAGGCCGCGTGTCGCGCCGCCAACATCCACCACATCATCGAGACCTTCGAGCACGGCTACGACACGATCGTCGGCGAGCGCGGCTACCGCCTCTCGGGCGGCGAGAAGCAGCGCATCGCGATCGCCCGCGTTCTGCTGAAAGACCCGCCCGTGCTGCTCCTCGACGAGGCCACCTCGGCTCTCGACACCGTGTCGGAGCGCGTCGTGCAGGAGGCGCTGGATGCCGCGGCCCGCGGCCGCACGACCCTCTCGATCGCGCACCGGCTCTCGACCGTGATCGGCGCCGACGTCATCCACGTCGTCGACGCGGGGCGCATCGTGGAGTCGG
>Ga0164308_10002307_pt1 | contig 10137 bp, 16 predicted proteins | sample Whisoiple_246_MG_FD_109983 | JGI IMG/M metagenome (GOLD analysis project Ga0164308, IMG submission 109983) | Soil microbial communities amended with fresh organic matter from upstate New York, USA - Whitman soil sample_246_MG | ecosystem: Environmental > Terrestrial > Soil > Unclassified >... | reverse complement strand
GTGGATACGGCTCGGGGGGTGACATGTTGTGCGGTCGCAGTGACGAAGTTGACCGCCTAATGGAACTCCTCCGCACCTACGAACGCGGTGGTCGATTTCGCGATGTTCCAGTGCAACGTCTTGCGCAAGCCCTGATCCCAGCGGCGGACCCACATGTCTTCCTGCGCACGCCCGCTCCACTGGACGCTTCCGTACACTGGCCAGTAGATCGCAGTCTCGATCAGCAGATGGACGGCAACGCCCGCGAGCTTGAGCGTCAACTCGCTGAAGTTCTCGAAAGTGACATCCTTGGCGAGAGGAAGGTGTTAAGCGGGTGCCTAAAGACGTTCTCTGGCGAACAGGATGTCGCCGTGCTTCTAGAACTTGCGAGCGGAGTGACGGGACTCGGGGAGTGGAACAGGCAGCACGTGCTCAATGGTCGCTCGTGCTTCACCTTCAGCATGGACAGCCTCGTGTCCAGCCGCCCTTCGACGCAGACCCAATGGTTGACCCTTTCTGTGGGCGGCCTGTTCACTTTCACTGAAGGTATTCTCTGCTCGTTCCCCTCCCCGATATGGCATGACCTGTTTTCGTGGACTCCAAAACCACGTGACCCGATGGTTTGGGTACGCGATGGTCGCGAAGTGGCTTGGTTTGAGCGACGGCTTGGCCCACGTCGACGGATTTGGAGCGGCGACTTTTCCTATCGACAGCCTTCGCTATCCCGCTGGACATGCGCACCCGATGAATGGGAACGAGTTTCCAGACTCCTCCCAACGTCCCCTCAGCGCCGAACACAACTTGAAGCGAAGGCGCTCAACGGCCGAGGCTGAGCGTCCTCAGACGTCTCCGAGACGCATCAACGGACCCTCCTAGTTCTCCCCGGGGGGCTTACCGACACGCCCGGTCCAAACGTGGTACTCCTTCCCGGCAGGCGCGCAGCACTCGCCGCAAGAATGCTCTCCTTGCCGGCGAGCGACGATCGCTCGTTCAAGGCACCAACGGCTTGCCAGAAAGCAGCCTTCGCCCCTTCGAAAGCCGGGTCAAGCGGCCGAGTTCACCCGGCAGCAAAGGTGATATGCTGCCACCCAGTGCTCCGCTGTCGCTCACGCCTCCCGGAACTCACCCTACCCTATGCGGCGCTGGTGAGCCTCGGTTGCGGGCTCGTCGATAGCGATGGGGAGAGGCGCTCGGCGGTCTCCTGGTGCGACGAGCCGGCAAACCGCGACGTGGCCGCGGTCGAGATCTTCCTGGAAGACTGGGACGACGGTGTCGCAGAGGTCGTGACGCTCTTCGATGCGAACGGGCTCTACATCTTCAAGATCGACGTGGCCGAGGATGGCAAAGTGCTCGCTCGGGGCGAAGCCACGCTGGATTCCGCTGGGCGTATCAGCGTAGAGACGGGCGACGACGCAGACGATGGCACCATCGATGGAATCAAGGTCACCACGTACGATGACGACGGTCGCCCCGTCTTCGTATCCTGGGACTTCGAGAACGATGGGAAGATCGATCGTGCGGAGACGCGGAGCTACACGCCGACCGAGGAGCGCCGCTTCGTCGATCCAGACGGGGACGGGGACGAAGCGCCCGAAGAGGGCTACGTCGCCACGTATTCGACGGAGGGTCACCTCATCCGCGAGGAGCACCTCGAAGGGGGCGGCCTCGGGGCCTCGGTCGCGACCTACGAGTACTCGGAAACGGGCCTCTTGCTCGTCGAGACGAGCACGCGCGCGGGTGGATCCACGACCACCTCGACGTTCGAATACGACGATGAAGATCGGGTCGTGCGGAAGGTGGAGGTTGTGGCCACCCAAGAGGAGGGGACGTATGCGACCGAAGAAACGTATGAGTACGATGGCGACCTGCTCCTGACGACCACCAAGGATGTCTCGCAAGACGGCGACGTCGATAGTGTGGAGCAACGAACGTACGACAGCGAGGGCCGACTCGTGCGCGTCGAGACGCGCGACGCCAGCGGCACGCTCACCTTCGTCCGCGAGCAGGAGTACGAAGGTGAGACCCTGATCCACAACCGCTTAGACGTCAGCGGCGACGGGGACTGGGACCAAGAAACCGTCCAGGTGGCCTGCGACTGAGGAAGAACGCAACGGCCGTTCGCTCCGTCCGATGTAGCCGCTCATGCGGCCAATTCCAGCGGCGGCCCTCCCCCACTTGCGTTTTTCGCAAGTTGCGCCAAGGTGGCTTGAGTGACTCCGGGCGATGCCCTCGGGTTCGCTCGTGGGGCGGCCAGGTGGCGACAGCTTCGGTATGCCGAGCCCCACGGTGGTCATCGACATCCGGCGCAACGTCGTCGTGGTGGTCACCATCGTCGGGGACTAGTCGGCTGATGGCTCGCGAACCAAGGAACCGAAGCATGGAACTCTACTGCCACGAGTGCGACATCAAGTTGGTCCGCGGGCCCTGGAAGCACACGACCACGATCGGCAAGATCACAGTGGTCGACACGAGCGCCACGGCTGAGACGTGCCCGCAATGTGGAACTGCCAGTTTGAGTCAGGACGAAGCAGAAGGCTACCAGCACCGTGCCGCCCATTTGGTGCTCACCCAGGCGAAACACGCGACAGGCGAGGCCCTCAAGTACGCGCGCTCCATACTTGGGCTGAAGCAGAAGGAGCTGGCCGTGCTGCTCGATACGAACGAGCAGCAGATCAGCCGTTGGGAGCACGAAGAGACCATCGACCGCCGCTTGCGGCTCGCGGTGGCCGAGCTCTTGGACCTGTCCCAGCGGGGTGAACGGAGCCTGGCGGAGCTCGGGACGAACGGGTCGCGCCAGCTCGAGATCACGCCTCGGGCTGGTTAGACGCCACGCTCACTGGACCTCGCGATCCGTATCGTCCGCGTCTTCGAACTGAAAGACGTCGTCGTTGTCGAGATCGAGGCAGGCGCCTTCGGATTCGCCGTAGGGCGCTTCGCCGAGATAGTTACCGGCGGGGCCGTACCAGCACACGGTGCGCCACATGCCGCAGTTGCCGACGGCGCAGCCGACGTCCGTGGTGTCCGACCAGACCATCTGCGTGTAGTGCCCGATTGGCGCGAACGTTTCTTCCTCGATCACGGTGCCGAAATCGTAGAGCGTCCGTTCGTCGGCGAAGAGCGCGATGCCATTGAGGACATCGGTCGCCGAATAAAGGTTCTCGCCGACCTGGGAAAAGCCCGCCTTGTTCTGGCGATACTCGTTCGTGCTGTGACCGGACGGGCAGGTATCGGCGTACGCCTGCGCCCCCGCGGCGAGCTCTTCGTTCCAACGCACGGGCGGCACGCCTGCGCGCAGACGCCACTCGTTGTGCGCCGCCGTGGCTCCCGTCATGTTGTCGGGTTCTCCCTCCGCCAGCGTCGGGTCGGGAACGAACGTGCAATCGACCGGCTCGCCGCCACCGGTTCCATCAGTGCCACCGGAGCTCGAACCTCCGCCAGTAGCGGTCCCGCCACCCGAGCTCGTGCCGCCTGCGCTCGTGCCACCTGCACTCGTGCCGCCGGTGGCCGAGCCACCGCTCGCATTCGGCGCGCCGCCGCTCGCGGGATCAGAGGAACCGCCGCTTCCTGACGCTCCACCCGCCGCTGGGGTCCCGCCCGCGCCAGTACTCGAGCCACCGGAGCCCAGAGCGTCCGTCGCTCCAGGGTCACTACTGCAAGCGAGCGCGAGGCAGGCTGCCGCCACGAAAGACCAGGAGCGGAGCAAGCAAGACATCGGAACGCTTCAGATTGCGGCACCAAAAAACGGCGTCAACCGTTGCCCTGCTCTCTCACACGCCGACAGGAACTCAGCGAGCGCTCGAAGCGGAACTTTCCGTTCGAACGTAGCTTGCCCACGCTTGCAGGCTATTGCGGCGGGCCAGGCCGGTCGGATGACCACGGACAGCGCCGGGGAGCTCCGCTCCCTCGAAGAGTACGAGTACGACGAAGGCGCCACGCCTGCGCGAACTCGCTCGGACTACGATGGCGACGGCGAATGGGACTGGGTGATGACGCGCACGGCGTGTGACTGAAGTGCGCAACCTTCGCGCGCACCGGCCGACCAGACGTAGGTGCGGCCGATTCGAGCGGTGTTTTCTTCGAACTTGCGTTTTTCGCAAGTCGTGACAAGGTGGGCGTAGTGACCCCGGGCGACGCCTTGGGTTTCGCTCGCGGGGCGGCGCGATGGCAGCAGTTGCAATTCGCCCACCCCCACGCCCACGCGAGGATGGACGAGCGCGGAGCAACACCAAGTGACGTCGCCATCGCAATCATGACTTCCACGGCCATCCTGCCCGACCGCCACCGCTTGCATCGATATCGCCTTTCCGGTGGAACCGATCGCAAGGGGGAACCCTTGAACGTGGTCATCGACATTCGTCGCAATGTCGTGACGGTGGTGACCATCATGGGCGACTAGCCCCCCGAGAACCAAGGAGGCGAATCATGCAACTCTACTGCCATGACTGCGACATCGAGCTCGTCCGCAAGCCCCTGAAGCACACGACTACTATCGGCAAAATCACCGTGGTCGACACGAGTGCCACGGCCGAGACGTGCCCGAACTGCGGAACTGCAAGTCTGAGCTCCGCCGAGCTGGGCGGCTATCAGGTGCGGGCCGCCCATTTGGTGCTCACCCAGGCGAAGCACGCGACGGGTGAAGCCCTCAAGTATGCTCGCCAGGTGTTGGGACTGCGGCAGAAGGACCTGGCCGTGCTGCTCGACACGAACGAGCAGCAGATCAGCCGCTGGGAGCACGAGGAGGTGCTCGACAGGCGCTTGCGGCTGGCCATGGCGGAGCTGCTCGACTTGTCTCAGCGTAGCGGCTTCAGCTTGCCGGAGCTCGGGACGAACGGGTCGCGTCAGCTCGAGATCACGCCACGAGCAGGGTAGAGGCGCTCCCTAGCGACTACCCGAGGTGCTCCGCCCGGAGTGCCTCCATGCGCTTGGCCCAGCCGCGGGGGCCTGACTCCTGGATTTCGCGCACGATCTTACGCGCGGTGGCGTCGAGCTTCTTGGCGTCCGGGATCCAGTGGGAACCCCAGGCGCCGATCTGCACGACGATGGGCAGAAGGGCGATCCCCTTCTCGGTGAGACTGTAGATCGCCTTTTGCTTGTGCGACGGATCGCCGGCTCGCGTCAGGACGCCGCCTTCGACGAGGCGCGCGAGTCGGTCGGCCAGGATGTTCGAGGAGATGTGCTCGTCCGACTCCAAGAACTCGCGGAAGCGCCGCTTGCCGCCGAACATGATGTCGCGCAGGACGAGCAAGGTCCACGTATCCCCGAACAGCTCGAGCGAGAGGTTGATCGGACAGTAGGAACGCGGCTCGTCCTGGGCCATGACGGAAACTGCTTGCATTCTACAACCAGTACTGGCAGACAGCAACTAGTTGCAAATCGCAATCAGTTCAGGAGAGACCGCCATGTCCTTGGAAACCCATGTGGGAAGCTGTCACTGCGGCGCCATCCGCTTCGAGGCCGATATCGACCTCGATGAAGGCTCGAACCGCTGCAATTGTTCGTACTGCGCAAAAGTCCGCGTCTGGTTCGCATTCGCCAAGGGTGCGGAGCGACTACGTTTGCTCGAGGGATCGGGCGTCACCGAGTACCGCTGGGTGCCGCCCGGCATGCCGGAGTCGCACCTCACGTACACGTTCTGCCGTATCTGCGGCGTTCGCGCGTTCGCCCGCGGCGACCTCCCCCAGCTCGGCGGCGTCTTCCACGCCGTTTCCGTACCGACGCTCGATCTCTCGCCCGAGCGGCGCGCCGCCATCCCGGTTCGTTACCTGAACGGCCGAGACGGCAGCTACGACGAGGTGACGGAGCACACGGCGGCGATCTGACCTTGCGCGCCTCCAAACCTTGGGTTACACACTGAACCATATGGTTCAGTTTTCAAAAACCCGGCTGGACGCCTCGTTTGGGGCGCTTTCGGACGCGACCCGGCGCGGCGTTTTGGAGCAACTGGGCCGTGGCGACGCCTCGATCACGGACCTGGCCGACAAGTTCCACATGACGCTGACGGGCATGAAGAAGCACGTCGGCGTCTTGGAGGAAGCTGGCCTCGTGACCACCGAAAAGGTGGGGCGCGTCCGAACCTGCAAGCTCGGGCCCGGCCAGTTGGAGGACGAGACAATGTGGATCGAGAGATATCGCCAGCTCTGGGCCGCACGGTTCGATGGGTTGGAACGAGTTGTCGAAGAATTGAAAGCCAAGGAGAAGAGTCATGGACGCAAAGAATGAGAAGAACCCGACGACCACAGAGCGCACGTCGGACCGTGAGCTCGTCGTCACCCGGACCATCAACGGGCCGGCGCGCCTGGTGTTCGAGGCGTGGACCAAGCCCGAGCTGTTCCAGCGCTGGTGGGTGCCCAAATCGATGCCCATCACCCTGCTTTCCTGCGCGATGGATGTTCGGGTCGGCGGAAAGTACCGCCTGACCTTCAGCTTCCCAGGCTCAGAGCCGGTGGACTTCTTCGGAACTTACCTCGAGGTCGTGCCCCACTCGCGCCTCGCGTGGACCAACGAAGAAGCGGGCGAGGCGGGTCAGGTGACGACGGCGACGTTCGAGGAGCAGGCTGGAAGGACGCTCGTGGTCGTGCACGACCTCTACCCGTCGAAAGCTGCCTTGGACGAGGCGATCGCCACCGGCAGCACGGGTGGACTGAGTGAGACGCTCGAGCAACTGAATGAGGTCGTCGTCAGCCTCGGTGCGTGACGCATCGACGCTCAGGTCTACCGATCGAGGCGCCGGATGGTGGCGCGGCGAAGACGCCAGTCGCCGAGGACGAGGGCAAGTGTCACCGACAGCACGACACCCAGCTGCATCCCGACATGGAGCAGGAGCACGAGTTTGACGGGGATCCCCGGAAGCGGCCTGCCCCCCAGCACGTGGCCGAAAAGGCTTGTCGACAAGGCCACATAGATTGCGCAAGCCACCCAAGCGGCCACCTCGACCACGCCTCTCGTCCGCAATGAGGGCGTCGGCTTCGGATCTGGTGGTTCGGGACTGTTCCGGTTGGGCGGGGTGGATGTCGGCATACCGTGCGATACGGCTGGCGGGCCGGATGGATTCCCTCGCTAGCTATCAAGGGTCTCATCTCTGTTATCCTGTCACAGAGTGCGCGGTTTTCACTTACACCACCACCGGCTCACACTGCCCTGTGCGGCACTGTTGAGCCTCGGCTGCGGCCTCGTCGATGACACGGCGGAGCAGCGTTCGGCGGCTTCGTGGTGCGACGAAGCGGCAAACGGCGAGGTCGCCGCGGTGGCCATCAATTGGAGGGCAGTGGACGGCACCCTGCTGGAAGAGGATGTGACTCTGCTCGATGCGAAAAGCCGAGCGCTCGTCAGGATCGATCTCACGGAAGATGGAACGCACACCCGGCGGACCATTTATTGGAGGAACACGAGCGGTCAGGAGATCCTGGAGGAGCTGGATGATGGCGACGACGGCGTCGTCGATTCCACCCTCACCATGACCTACGACGACGAGGGTCGCCGGGTGCTTACGTCCTATGACAAGGACAACAACGGGACCGTCGATACCACGGAGGCGGTGAGCTACACCGCGACTGAGCTGCGCGACATCGTGGATAGCAATGACGACGGGACCCCTGACGCGACTTACGTCGCCACGTACGACGCAGCTGGCGAGCTCATTCGCGAGGAATTCGACGACGATGCGGATGGCGTCGCGGAGCAGACGCAGAACTACACGTATTCGGACAGCGGTCTCTTGCTCGAGACGACCAGGGAAATCGGCGGTCACACGGAAACGTGGACGCTCGAGTACGACGACGAGGGTCGGATACTCCGGGAGATCTACGCTGGCGACGAGCCCCTGGCTGGAATCGGGAGCGAGGACACCTACGAGTACGACGGCGACCTGCTCGTGGCGATCAGCACCGACTTCGGACAAGACGGAGACATCGACTCCATGGAGCGCAGGACGTACGACAGCGAAGGGCGGCTCGTGCGCTCCGAGGTGCGCTACGGGGACGGCGCGCTCCATTGGGTCCACGAATACGAGTACGACGGGGAAACCAAGGTCCGCAGCAGTTTCGACAGCGACGGCGACGGGAGCTGGGATTCCGAAACCATCCGCACCGCGTGCTAGCGCAGCACCGCACGCACGTCCGCCAGGGTGACCATCAAGGTCAGCTTGCCGAGGGGCGACGGGTCGAAGCCGAGGCTGAGGTAGAAGGCTGCGGCTTCTTCGGACATGGCGTGGACCAGGATTCCCCGCACGCCAATCACCTCGGCCGCGTGGAGGACTCGCCTCGCGGCGTCCTGAAACAAGGCGCGCCCAATGCCCCGCCCCTGCTGGCTCCGATCGACGGCCAAACGCGCGAGCACGACGACGGGGATGGGGTCCGGCATGTTGCGGCGAAAGCGGCCCGCTGCCACGGTCATGCTGACCGCGCTCGACGCCAGGGCGTAGTAGCCGACGACTCGATCGCCCAGGCACGTGACGAACGTGCGCGAGGCACCGCTCACCTGATTGGGCAGGGCCCGACGCTGTAGCCACTGGTCCAGAGCGGGGACGCCACAGCTGAAGGCGTCCGTTCGATGCTCGGCGTCGAGGGGCTCCGGCGGCTTCAGCTGGCTTTCCACGGCAGCGGCGCCTTGAGCGTCTTGCGCAGCCGCGTGCTCGGCTTGGCCGGGGCGTCGAGGCGCTGGAGGAATTCCGAGTAGGCCTTGGCACTGACCTGGATGAGGGCCCGATCGAGCAGCGCCTCCTCGGCGGCTCGGGTTGCCGCGTCCAGAATGAAGTCCGTTCGCGTCGTCCCCCTCGCCTCGGCCGCGCGGTCGATGAGACCACGCACTTCGGGCCGGATGCGGATGTTGAGCGTATCGCGAGGGGGGGCAGAGCGCTTGGCGGCGGTCATGACGTTCGAGCTTCCGCCGCAGAGTTTGACACACCAGAATGACGTTGTCATTACGCGATGATTTTCGGATTTGCCTTGTCCCGTCCCGCTTGATAGCGATGATCAACACGGGAGGACTCGAGTGCAGCGATTGTTCTGGTGCGCGCTAGTGACGTCGTCGGCTTGGGCTGGGCTGTCCTGGGCGGAAGAGCCGCCTCCCGTGGCTCAGCCTGCCGCGGCTCAGCCTGCGGCGGCGCAGCCTGCCGCCGCTCCCGTACCAGGCACGTTCGACCCGGACGCGATCTCCAAGTCGGCCACCAGAAAGTACCAGCAAGGCGAGTACTCGGCGGCCGTGGGCGAATTGCTCGACGCGCTGGAGAAGTGCGATTCGCTCTCGCGCACCGAATGTCCCGACCAGAAGAAGGCGATGTTCTATCGGGACCTCGGCGTCGTGTACGCGGGCGGTCTCGACAAGCACCACGACGGGGTCAAATCGTTCCAGGAAGCGCTGCGGCTCGATAGCGCGGCCGATGTCCCGCCGATTTTGGATACACCTCCCGTGCGTGCTGCCTACGACGAAGCCAAAGGCGGTCAGCCAGCCGTGCCGGCGACGGGCGACACGAGGGCCACAGGCGACACCGCGCCGGCGGGCGAAATCAAGGAGCGCGAGCCCCACCCGCACATCGAAGCAGGCGACCTCTTGCTCCGTGTCGATGGGCGCATGCGGGTGGCCGCGGTGGTGAACAATGGCGCGACGAGTCGCGGCGCCGGCCAGTTCGGTGCCGAGCTCGGAGTGCTCGTGCATCCGGCGGCCATGCCCATCGTGGTCGGAGCAGCCGCCGAGGTGTCCGAAAACGTGATCCCTGCCACTGGCAACTCCGCAGCCAACGCGGCCTTCGACTTCGGCACTTGGTCGTTTGCCGGGCTCGTGGGCGGAGCGTTCAAGGGCCGGCGCAACGTCGGCTACTTCGCTGGCGGCTTCGGCGCACAGGGGTTGCCCGTCACCGGGCAGGTCGCGCCGGTCGTGCGCGCCTTGGGCGGCGCTTCCTTCGGGGGCTTCGACTTTGGCGGCGGTTTCGACGTCGGCTTTTATAGTGGTTTTGAGTTCGTCAGCTTCGGCATCCACCTGGGCTGGGGTCGCTACTTGAAATGACCACGGGCGCCGCGCAGTAGCCGGAGCGCAAAATTCCAGCCTGCCGAGGCAGAAGCCCCCACCTCGCGCCCCCCAGAAAAGCCCTCCATGCTGCTCCGCAGGACCTTTCGTCATGCGGCTGCTTTCACTTCGGCTTTCTTTTTGCGCTCTTCCGCTGTT
>Ga0164308_10002302_pt1 | contig 10145 bp, 8 predicted proteins | sample Whisoiple_246_MG_FD_109983 | JGI IMG/M metagenome (GOLD analysis project Ga0164308, IMG submission 109983) | Soil microbial communities amended with fresh organic matter from upstate New York, USA - Whitman soil sample_246_MG | ecosystem: Environmental > Terrestrial > Soil > Unclassified >... | reverse complement strand
GCCGCAGACCACCGTGGCGCGTACACCGTCTGTGGAAATCTCCACCGGCCGGTTCGGCAGGGCGCGGCAGATGTCGGCGAGCAGGCGACCGGCGACGAGGACCGTCCCGTCCTCCTCGATCTCGGCGTCCACCGAGACCTTGGCCGAGACCTCGTAGTCGAAACTCGAGAAGCTGAGGGCTCCGTCCTCAGCCTTCAGGAGAAGGCCCGCGAGAACGGGCGCCGGCGGACGGGCCGGGAGGCTGCGGGCCACCCAGGCCACCGCCTCCGCGAGTACATCGCGCTCCACCCGGATCTTCACCGGAACCGCCTCCTGCTGTTGCTCGCTCGCCCTGCTGGCCTTCGTCGTCTGAACGGGGCTCCCTGCCGAAGGGCTGGGGGAGACCGCCGGGGTCCAGTCTGACGTACGGGACCGACACTCGTTGCTGCTCGGGGTCAAGTCGCGCCGGGAGGCGTGCCGAGGTCGCCGCTCGAGTTGTGCACAGGCCCTGCTTCGAAGCTGATTCCTGGCTAACTCTGAGTGGTAGTAGTAGTAGGCCCTGTGGAAACCGTGGATAACGTCGTTTGCGCAGGTCAACATCGGTTTTTTGTCCACTGCCCCTGTGGGTGGCACCGGTGGACAACCACGCGGTTCTGTGGACACGCGAAAGTTCTGCACACCCGATGCACAGGGCGGGGTGACTTCTCCCCAGGGCTGTCCCCAGCTTTACCCCCGTTCCCCACAGCTCAATCCGCCCTCCCGGTGTGACGCCTTTCACTCTCGGCAGTGAAAGGCGGTGTCGGGTTGCCGAACAGTGGACAGGGGTGTGGAGAAGCTGGGGACAACGACGGCGTGCCTGTGGGCTGCCGGTGGACAACATCGTCGAGCACCTGTGGACGAAGATTCTGTCCACAGGCTGTGGATCATCGTTGACCACAAATCCCCAACCATGTGACCTGGCCTGATGGAGTATCGACAGCAGGCCCTGTGGACGCAATCTGGACAACTTCACAGTCCCCAGGCTGTGGATGCCGGATTCCGGCTTCTTCTGTGGAGAAGCCCTCGTCAGAGCCCTGTATTCGAACACTCCACATGGATCGAGCGGTCTCGCGAGCCGTCGGCCGGAGTGGGAGAGCGTGCGTGAAGCCCCTCGGAGACGGCACGCCCGCAGCCGCGGAAGCGCGTCCGGAAGGCTCAGGAGCGCTCCAGGACAAGCGGCTCCGGTGACGTGCCGGGCGAGCGTGGCGTGCCGCCGCGGGCCTTCGCGCCGCTGAGGCCGTCCACGGGCAGCCGCCGGCGCGGGTTACGTCGGCTTACGGCTTCGGCCATGAAGAAGGGCGCCTCATGAGGACCTCGTACGGTCCTCATGAGGCGCCCTGGGCGCGTTCTGCCGACGCCGGGCGTCAGCCGTTCTTGATGCGGTTGGTGAGCTCGGTGACCTGGTTGTAGATGGAACGCCTCTCCGCCATCAGCGCGCGGATCTTCCGGTCGGCGTGCATCACCGTGGTGTGGTCGCGCCCGCCGAACTGGGCACCGATCTTGGGCAGGGAGAGATCCGTCAGCTCGCGGCAGAGGTACATGGCGATCTGGCGCGCCGTCACCAGGACACGGCTGCGGGAGGATCCGCAGAGATCCTCGACCGTCAGCCCGAAGTAGTCGGCGGTCGCCGCCATGATGGCCGGCGCGGTGATCTCGGGAGCGGAGTCCTCACCGCCGGGGATCAGGTCCTTGAGCACGATCTCGGTCAGGCCGAGATCCACGGGCTGCCGGTTCAGGCTCGCGAACGCCGTCACACGGATGAGCGCGCCCTCCAGCTCACGGATGTTGCGCGAGATCCGTGAGGCGATGAACTCGAGCACCTCCGGCGGGGCGTTGAGCTGCTCCTGGACCGCCTTCTTCCGGAGGATCGCGATACGCGTCTCCAGTTCGGGCGGCTGCACGTCCGTGGTGAGGCCCCATTCGAACCGGTTGCGCAGCCGGTCCTCGAGCGTCACCAGCTGCTTGGGCGGACGGTCCGAGGACAGCACGATCTGCTTGTTGGCGTTGTGGAGCGTGTTGAAGGTGTGGAAGAACTCCTCCTGCGTCGACTCCTTGCTCGCCAGGAACTGGATGTCGTCGACCAGGAGGATGTCCACGTCGCGGTACCGCTTGCGGAAGGTGTCGCCCTTTCCGTCGCGGATCGAGTTGATGAACTCGTTGGTGAACTCCTCGGAGCTCACGTACCGCACCCGGGTGCCGGGGTAGAGGCTCCGCGCGTAGTGGCCGATGGCGTGCAGGAGATGGGTCTTGCCCAGTCCTGACTCCCCATAGATGAAGAGGGGGTTGTACGCCTTCGCGGGAGCCTCGGCGACGGCGACCGCCGCCGCGTGCGCGAAGCGGTTGGAGGCGCCGATGACGAAGGTGTCGAAGAGGTACTTCGGGTTCAGCCGGGCGTGCGGCTCCCCGGTTCCGGGCGGTGGCGCGGACTGGTTGCCCATGGGTCCGCCGCCGGCCCTCCCGGTGCCGGGGCCGCCCTGGCGGTGCTGGGGCTGCTGGTCCTGCAGATCGTGGCGGTCACGGCTGTCCCGCTGCGGCTCGTAGCCCTGGTGTTCGGGCGGCTGCGGACGGTAGTCGTGCTGCGGCTGCTGCGGACGCGGGCTCGCGTAGGGATCACGTTCCTGGTACCCGCCGTGCCGGGGCTGCCAGGAGAGGTCCTCCTGGGCACGGGGCCAGGCTCCGGGCTCAGGGCGGTGCTGCTGGTAGTCGGGGTAGGCGGGGCGGGCCGTCGGCATGCCGTCGTCGGAGGACCGGGGGCCGTAGTTGTCGTAGCCGTCGTTGCGCGAGGGCTCGTCGTGCTGCGGTCCCTGGTACCGGTGGGCCTGCTGCCCCTGGCGGGGCTGGTGCATCGGGGGCGCCGGCGGGGCAGGCGGCTCGCCCGCCGAATCGTCGACGGTGATCGCGATCCTGATCGGGCGCCCGCACTCACGGGTGAGGGTCTCGCTGATCAGAGGTGCGAGCCGGCCCTCCAGGACGCGCTTGCCCCACTCGTTGGGTACGGCCAGCAGCGCGGTGTCGGCGACGAGTGCCAGCGGCTGGCAGCGCTCGATCCACTGCTTGTCCTTCGGCTCGATGCCCTGCTGGCCCTCCCCGAGGAGTTGTTCCAGCACTCGCGGCCACACTGCGGCAAGATCGGCAGGTACATCAGCCACAAGGCACGCTCTCTCGCATGTCCCACGAATGTGTGCTTCTCGGGACGGGATGGGTCGGGTCGGGTGAGGCCCGGCAGGCAGGAAGGAAAAGAACCGGAGTTCAGCCACGGTAGTCAGGCCGACCCGCGCGGTTCAAGTTGTTGTCCACAGGCTGTGTACAGCAGGGGGTGCTGTGGAGCCGGTTTGACCGGATGGCGTAGCCGCGCGTACCGTGACCAGGTCGAGTTGTCGATGGCTGCTGCCGCCTGCCTCCGATGGGCAAACATCACGATCTGTGATTGTGAAGCGGTGCACTAAGGCGTTTACGCGAGTTCCTCGTGGGCGCACGGTGACAGCCAGGCGATGTCCCGCCAACACACGAATCATTTCTGGAGCCCCCGAGTGAGCAAGCGCACCTTCCAGCCGAACAATCGTCGTCGCGCCAAGACCCATGGCTTCCGACTGCGCATGCGTACCCGTGCCGGCCGCGCGATTCTCGCGAACCGCCGTGGCAAGGGTCGCGCAAACCTGTCCGCCTGATCGCGGTCAGGTCATGACGTGCTGCCTACCGAGAATCGGCTGAGGCGGCGCGAGGACTTCGCGGTCGCTGTACGCCGGGGACGTCGGGCCGGACGCCCGCTTCTCGTCGTGCATCTACGCAGCGGTGCTACGGACCCGCACGTGACAGGGGAGAGTGCTCCCCCGCCACGTGCGGGTTTCGTTGTCAGCAAAGCAGTGGGTGGAGCAGTCGTACGCACGGCGGTGAAGCGCAGGCTTCGTCACCTGGTCCGCGATCGGCTTGCTCTGCTGCCCCCCGGTAGCCTTGTTGTCGTACGAGCGCTACCCGGATCGGGTGACGCCGACCATGCACAGCTGGCCCAAGACCTGGACGCCGCCCTTCAGCGGCTGCTGGGAGGGGGCGCGCGATGAAGTACCCGCTGCTGGCTCTCATCAAGCTGTACCAGTGGACGATCAGCCCGCTTCTCGGGCCTGTCTGCCGTTACTACCCGTCGTGTTCCCACTATGGATATACGGCGATCGACCGGCACGGTGCGATCAAGGGAACAGCGCTGACCGCATGGCGCATCCTGAGATGCAATCCGTGGTCACCCGGCGGCGTGGACTATGTACCGCCACGGAAACGTCCGCGTTGGCACGAACTGCTGCGCACCTGGGTGCGCGGCGGCAAGGGCGGGGACTCCGCCGCCGATGTGCCTTCCGGGGGGTCGGTCTCCGAACCCCTGAGCCCGGCCACAGAGACCTCGCCCAAAGCTCAAGGAGCCTGATTAGTGGACACGATTGCCAGTCTGTTCAGCTTTATCACCACGCCTGTTTCATGGGTCATCGTCCAGTTCCACAAGCTGTACGGAGCGCTCTTCGGCGATGACACGGGGTGGGCCTGGGGCCTGTCCATCGTGTCCCTGGTGGTGCTGATCCGTATCTGTCTGATCCCGCTGTTCGTCAAGCAGATCAAGTCGACGCGGAACATGCAGGTGCTCCAGCCGAAGATGAAGGCGATCCAGGAGCGCTACAAGAACGACAAGCAGCGTCAGTCCGAAGAGATGATGAAGCTGTACAAGGAGACGGGTACCAACCCGCTCTCCTCGTGCCTTCCCATCCTGGCGCAGTCCCCGTTCTTCTTCGCCCTGTATCACGTGCTCTCGGCCATCGCCTCGGGCAAGACGATCGGCGTGATCGACCAGCCACTGCTGGACAGCGCCCGTCAGGCACACATCTTCGGCGCTCCGCTGGCCGCGAAGTTCATGGACAGCGAAGAGAAGGTCTCGGCTCTCGGCGCCTCCCTGACCGATGTCCGTGTCGTCACCGCGATCATGATCGTGATGATGTCCGCGTCGCAGTTCTTCACGCAGCGCCAGCTGATGACGAAGAACGTCGACCTCACGGTGAAGACGCCGTACATGCAGCAGCAGAAGATGCTGATGTACATCTTCCCGGTGATCTTCGCGGTCATGGGCATCAACTTCCCCGTCGGTGTCCTCGTCTACTGGCTGACCACCAACGTCTGGACCATGGGTCAGCAGATGTACGTGATCAACCAGAACCCGACTCCCGGCAGCAAGGCGCAGGACCAGTACCTGAACCGCGTGCTGAAGAGTGTGACCTCGCACGGTGAGGTACGTGGACGGACGCGGCGTAACACCGTCAAGCGGATCGTCGCCAAGGGTCCCGACCGCAACGACATCGAGCGCAAGTTCATCACCGGCCTGGCCAAGCTCGGCCTCGCCGCCCAGGAGGACGGGACGGTGACGAAGAGCGAAGCAGCCGTTCTGGAGGCCGAGGGCGGTGCTGCGCCCAAGCGTCAGCAGCCCAAGCGCCAGACCAAGGCGAAGCGCCACACTGCTGCCACGCCTCCCGCGACGGCGAAGAGCTCCGGCTCCACCGGCTCGGAAGCCAAGACGTCGCTGGAGAAGCGGGACGCCTCGCAGGACGACAAGCCGAAGTCGGCGGACAAGCCCGCCGCGTCCGGCTCCTCACGCCAAGCCAAGTCCGGACAGCGCAAGGGCCCGCAGCGGCCCAAGCACCCGTCCAAGAAGTAAGAAGGAGTCCATCCGTGACGGAAGGCACCACCACCACGGCCGCTGAGGGCAGCGACACTCTGACCCGCCTCGAACAGGAGGGAGAGATCGCGGCTGACTACCTCGAAGGCCTGCTCGACATCGCCGACCTCGACGGCGACATCGACATGGACGTGGAGGCGGACCGGGCCGCAGTCTCGATCATCAGCGAATCGGCGCGTGACCTGCAGAAGCTCGTGGGCCGTGACGGTGAGGTGCTGGAGGCGCTTCAGGAGCTGACGCGCCTGGCCGTTCACCGGGAGACCGGTGACCGCAGTCGCCTGATGCTGGACATCGCCGGCTTCCGTGCCAAGAAGCGTGAGGTCCTGGCCGCGCTGGGTGCCAAGGCCGCGGATGACGTCAAGAGCTCGGGCGAGTCCGTGAAGCTCGAGCCGATGACGCCGTTCGAGCGCAAGGTCGTGCACGACGCGGTCGCGGCAGCGGGTCTGCGCAGCGAGTCCGAGGGCGAGGAGCCGCAGCGCTTCGTCGTCGTTCTCCCGGCCTGACCGGATCCTTGTACTGTCGGCCCCGTCTGTTCGCAGGCGGGGCCGATCTTTGTCAGCCTGATAGTCAGCGTGCTAGTGCGGTACGGAAGGACGGTCCCCGTGACGGAGGAAGCAGAGCTCCCTCAGGCGCCCAAGGAGGCGCAGGCGGTATTCGGTGAGTTCTTCCCAGAAGCTGTCAGGTACGCGGAACTACTCGCTGACGCGGGCGTCAAGCGCGGGCTGATCGGTCCTCGTGAGGTGCCGCGTCTCTGGGAACGCCACCTGCTGAACTGTGCAGTGCTCTCCGAGGTGGTCCCCGAGGGTGTCACGGTCTGCGACGTGGGTTCGGGTGCCGGCCTTCCTGGCATTCCTCTGGCATTGGTACGCCCCGACCTGAAGATCACGCTGCTCGAGCCCCTGCTGCGTCGTACGAACTTTCTCCAGGAGGTCGTCGAGCTCCTGGGGCTGAATCATGTGACGGTCGTTCGCGGCCGGGCCGAGGAAGTGCTCGGGACGCTGCAGCCTGTTCATGTGGTGACGGCCCGGGCCGTCGCCCCGCTCGACCGGCTGGCCGGCTGGGGTGTCCCCCTGCTTCGCCCCTACGGCGAGATGCTGGCTCTCAAGGGGGGCACGGCCGAGGAAGAGATCCAGGGAGCTCGTGCGGCGCTGAGCAAGCTCGGAGTGGTGGACACCGAGGTGCTGCACGTCGGTGAGGGGCTCGTTGATCCCACGTCCACCGTTGTTCGTGTGGTGGTCGGAGAGAGCCCCGGAGGTGTGAGGTTCGCCGCAAAGCGGGCCAAGGCCGCGCGGGTGGGGCGCACGCGGCGACGCCGTTGAGGGCCATTGTGCGAGGGCTCCGTCCGGAGCACCTTGTGATCCTTTGCTGCTGTTGATGGTTATCTGCCTTGATGCTCCATGCATGCAGCCATATGCGCCGCCTGCGGAGTGTCGGGTGCCTGCCGCTGGACCGCAGGGGCATCGTGTTTCACGTGAAACGTCGCTCTCTGCTGCAGGGAATCATCGGCCGCGGTCGTGCGGCTGCCACGCCGCGCGACCGCAAGCACGTGCGGGTTACTGAGTTGTCCACAGAACCGGTTTCATCCACAGAACAGTCGGCCTCGCTGGTTCACGACCCCGAAAGCATGGCAGGCTCTGTTCATTGCGAGCCTGAAGTCGAGGAGAGTGAATCCTTGCGGTCCGACGCCAACATCGCGGGACCGATGACCGACCCGGTCCCCGGTCCCCGTACCGAGTCCCTGGGGGACGGTGTTTCACGTGAAACACCGCCACCGATGGACGACACACCTATTGGGCGCGCGGCTCAGCTGGCGGTAGAGGCCCTTGGTCGCGCCGGTGAGGGGCTGCCGCGGCCTGACCGGACGCGCGTCATGGTCGTCGCCAACCAGAAGGGTGGGGTGGGCAAGACGACCTCGACGGTCAACCTCGCCGCTTCGCTCGCACTGCATGGTGCCCGCGTCCTGGTGGTGGACCTCGATCCGCAGGGCAACGCCTCTACGGCTCTGGGGATCGACCACCACGCGGAGGTCCCCTCGATCTATGACGTTCTGGTGGAGAGCATGCCGCTCTCCGAGGTGGTGCAGCCTGTCCCGGATGTCGAAGGTCTCTTCTGCGCGCCGGCAACGATCGACCTCGCTGGTGCGGAGATCGAGCTGGTGTCGCTGGTCGCACGTGAAAGCAGACTGCAGAGGGCGATCCAGGCGTACGACCAGCCGCTGGATTACATCCTCATCGACTGCCCGCCTTCGCTCGGTCTGCTGACAGTCAATGCACTCGTGGCCGGAGCAGAGGTACTCATCCCGATTCAGTGCGAGTACTACGCGCTGGAGGGTCTCGGTCAGCTGCTTCGTAACGTCGACCTGGTGCGGGGACATCTGAACCCTGACCTTCACGTGTCGACGATCCTGCTCACCATGTACGACGGCAGGACTCGACTCGCGTCACAGGTCGCGGAGGAGGTGCGCACCCACTTCGGCAAGGAGGTGCTGCGGACCAGCATTCCGCGCTCGGTGCGCATCTCCGAGGCGCCGAGCTACGGGCAGACCGTCCTGACGTACGATCCGGGCTCCAGCGGGTCTCTGTCCTACCTCGAGGCGGCCCGTGAGATCGCGCTGAGAGGCGTGGGGATCCACTACGAGGCTCAGCATGCTCCGGCGGTCGAGCCTGCCCACACGGGCGTCCAGAACAGTCAGCAGAGTCATTCGGAGGGCATGCAGTGAGCGAGCGTCGTAGAGGGCTGGGGCGTGGGCTCGGTGCGCTGATTCCCGCAGCTCCCCAGGAGAAGCAGGTCGCCGGTCCCGCGTCCGGTACGAACGGGGCGGCTGCGTCCCCCACGATGACGGCAGAGCGTGGGGTGGCGGCTGCGAAATTGACGGCGCTTCCGTCCGGCCCTCTGGTGCCGGAACCGAGTTCACCGGTCGGGGAGAAGGAGCCCGCGGCCGAACAGACTGATTCCGCCGGTGCGTACTTCGCTGAGGTTCCCCTCGCCTCGATCACGCCGAACCCGAAGCAACCGCGCGAGGTCTTCGACGAAGACGCCCTTGCGGAGTTGGTTACCTCCATCAAGGAGGTCGGTCTTCTCCAGCCCGTCGTCGTGCGCAAGGTCGCTGACGACCGCTACGAGCTCATCATGGGTGAGCGCCGTTGGAGGGCGTGTGGCGAAGCCGGTCTGGAACGCATCCCGGCCATCGTCCGCGCAACGGATGACGAGAAGCTGCTTCTCGACGCCCTTCTCGAGAACCTGCACCGGGCGCAGCTGAACCCTCTGGAGGAGGCGGCGGCGTACGACCAGCTGTTGAAGGACTTCAAGTGCACCCATGATCAGCTGGCGGACCGCATCGGAAGGTCCCGTCCTCAGGTCTCCAACACACTGCGGCTGCTGAGGCTCTCACCCCCGGTGCAGCGCAGGGTCGCGGCAGGTGTCATTTCGGCCGGCCACGCGAGGGCCTTGCTTTCGGTGGACGACTCCGACGAGCAGGATCGGTTGGCTCACCGCATCGTGGCCGAGGGCCTGTCGGTGCGCGCCGTCGAGGAGATCGTGAACCTTCTCGGATCGGAACCGACGAGTTCCGCGAAGCCCCGGGGCCCCAGAGCCGGCGGTAGGGTTTCGCCGGCTCTGACTGATCTTGCTTCGCGTCTCTCCGATCGGTTCGAGACGCGGGTGAAGGTCGACCTCGGGCAGAAGAAGGGGAAGATCGTCGTCGAGTTCGCCTCGATGGAGGATCTGGACCGCATCCTCGGGAGCCTCGCTCCGGGCGAGGGACGGGTGCTGGAACGGAGTACCGAGGACGAGCAGGCTGTAGCCGACGAGGCCTGATTCTGCTGGGCCGCGAAGGGCGGGCCTGGACCCGGGAAGCCACCCGGATCCTGGCCCGCCCTTTGCCGTCTCTCGGTATCCCCATCACCTCTGGGTGGATACGATGCGTTCTGGTAGGGCGTATCCACCACCGTGATCCACCTCAGAGGAGGCGGGGGCCGTGCGATCAGTGAATCGCAGCCACCTGGTGACAGTCGGATTGGGACTAGGCGCTGTCGGGGGGTTTGTCGGCAGCCTGTTCCGAGAACGGAGTGCGCTGGCCGCCGCGCGCGATGCGGCGGCCGAAGGAAGTGAGGATTCGCCTACATGGGGCGTCGGCTCGTACCGCTCACATTGGACAACCTTCCGGATCTCCCCAGGCGCTGCCGCTCATGTGTCTTCTGGGAACTTGATCCGGTCAGCGGGGAAGCTGCCGTAAAGACCGGCCGACCCGAACTCGAGAAGGAAGCCTGGATCTCCGCCGTACTGCTGGAGTGGGGCTCCTGCGGACGGGTCGTCTATGTGGATGATGCCGCGGTCGGCTTTGTTCTCTACGCACCGCCTGCGTATGTTCCCCGCTCCACAGCGTTTCCCACCAGCCCTGTCTCTCCGGATGCCGTGCAGT
>Ga0164308_10002301_pt1 | contig 10147 bp, 8 predicted proteins | sample Whisoiple_246_MG_FD_109983 | JGI IMG/M metagenome (GOLD analysis project Ga0164308, IMG submission 109983) | Soil microbial communities amended with fresh organic matter from upstate New York, USA - Whitman soil sample_246_MG | ecosystem: Environmental > Terrestrial > Soil > Unclassified >... | reverse complement strand
GGCGTGGACATCCGGTACTACACGGTGATCTACCAGGCCATCGACGAGGTCGAGAACGCGCTCAAGGGTCTGCTCAAGCCGGAGTTCGAGGAGGTGCAGACGGGCACCGCCGAGGTGCGGGAGATCTTCCGCTCTTCCAAGTTCGGCAACATCGCCGGCTGCATCGTGCGCAGCGGGGAGATCCGCCGCAACGCCAAGGCCCGGTTGCTCCGAGGTGGGGTTGTCATCAACGACAACCTGCAGATCGATTCGCTGCGCCGGTTCAAGGACGATGCCACCGAGGTCCGCGAGGGCTTCGAATGCGGTATCGGACTGGGCTCCTGGAACAACATCGAGGTCGAGGACGAGATCCAGACCTACGACGTCCGGGAAAAGCCGCGCAGCTGACCGAGCCGTCCCGGAAGTTGATCATGCGGCCCCGGTCGCGTTTGTCGGCGAGTCGCCGGCGTGGCGCGGGCCGGGCCGCATGATCAACACCACGGCTGCCGGGCGAGGGGGCGAAAAGTGAGCGATTCCCTCGGCTCGACCTACGTGGGCGTGCTGGAGTGCGACGTGCTGCTCGGCGCGGTCGACTCGCTCAAACACAAACGGGCGATCATCCGGCCGATCGTGAACCGGTTGCGCCGGCTGGAGGTCGCCGTCACCGAGTCCGGTGACCCCGATCGGCACCGCCGGGCGCTGATCGCCATCGCGACGGTTTCGTCGGATGTCGCCCAGGTGCAGCGGGTATTGGACAGCTGCGAACGCCAGGTCGTCGACGAGGTGGAGATCGAACTGCTGGCAACCCGGCGACGGGTGATCGGCACGCATGACGAATGAGCCCGAGAGGCCGCTGTAGCGTCGCTGGCAGCGGCTTCCGGCCGGACCGGGTCATTCCCGGTCCCGAGAACAGGGAGAAAGACCATGGCAGACACCGCCCGCGCCCGCCGACTGGCCAAGCGCATCGTGACCATCGTCGCCACCGAGCTGCAGCACCAGGTCAAGGACCCGCGGCTGGCCATGGTCACGGTGACCGCCGCAACGGTGACGCCGGACCTGCGGGAGGCAACCGTCTTCTACACCGTGTACGGCGATGAAGGTGAGATCACCGGTACCGCAGCAGCTCTGACCAGTGCGACCGGTGTGCTGAGATCCGCGGTCGGACAGCAGACCGGCATCAAGTTCACGCCGACCCTGGTCTTCAAGTTGGACACCGTGCCGGAGAACGCCTACCGGATCAATGAACTGCTCGCCGCCGCGCGATCGGCCGACGCCGAGGTCGCCGAGCGGGCGGCCGGCGCCAGCTATGCCGGCGACGCCGACCCGTACAAGGCGCCCAGGGTGGTGTCCGACATCGATGACGAGGACGACGACGTCGACGCGGACGATCTCGATGCCGCGGGAGAGTTCGATGAACCGTCAACCACAGCCGCGCACCAGGTACGGTAACCATGCGTCGGCATGGTTGCCGGCACCCGAGTTGAAGGCGACGGACGGGCAGCCACCCGGTATCGACGCCGTGATCAGATCGTGACACTATCGCGATGAAGAACCGCCCGGACCACCGGGAGCGTGACCGGGAGGCGACGTGACAGATACTCGCGCGGTGCACACCCGCACCCGCGGCGCGCGTCTGCGTCGTCCGGCGCCGTCGCTCGTCGAGCCGGTTCACACCGACCTCCTGGTGTCGCCGGTGGAGGGTGGTTCGACGATCAACGAGCTGGACCTGGCCACCGAGTTGCTGGCCAACGCGCGGGACGTGGTGTTGGTCGCACACATCCATCCCGATGCGGATGCGTTGGGCAGCGCCCTCGCGCTCGGGATGGGCCTGGCCCGGCGGGGCAAGCCGGTGGCGGTGTCGTTCGCCGAACCCGATCTCGTTCCCGAATCCCTGCGTGGCCTGCCCGGCGCCCATCTGGTGGTCGCTCCCGACGACCTGCCGCCGCATCCCGACCTGCTCGTCAGTTTGGATGTCGGCTCGGTGGAGCGGCTGGGATCGCTGGCCCGGCTGTTCGACACCTGCCGGCAGAGCCTGGTCATCGACCACCACGCCTCGAACACGAGGTTCGGCCAATTCCACTACGTCGACGCCGCCGCCGACGCCACGGTCGTGATGGTCGCCCGCATCCTGGACCGGCTCGGGATCCCCATCGACCGGGAGATGGGCGAGAACCTCTACGCCGGCCTGGCCACCGACACGGGCCACTTCCGGCACGCCGATCCGGACGCCCACCTGCTGGCCGCCCGGCTGATCGAGGCCGGTGTCCGGCCGCCGGACGTCATGCTGCCGATCACCGATTCGCACCCGTTCGGTTGGCTCGGCATGCTGTCGAGCGTGCTCGGCGCGGCCGTACTGGATACCGGTGCGGCGCAGGGCCGCGGGCTGGTCTACACGATCATCGACGACGACGTCCGGGCCGGGCTGCGTCCGGAGGAGCTCGACTCGGTGATCGACATCCTGCGGACGGCGCAGGAGGCCGGCGTCGCCGCCGTGCTCAAGCAGACCTCGGCCGACAGCTGGCAAGTCTCGTTGCGCTCCCGCGAGCCGATCAACGTCGCGGCCGCCGCCGCGGCCCTGGGTGGAGGCGGGCACATCCGAGCCGCCGGCTTCACCCACCACGGCGACCCGATGCTGGCCGTCGACGCCCTCCGGGCTGTGCTCGATCGCTGAGGCCGGAAGCCTGACGGCGGGAACGCCGGTGGCAAACACGGGCCGCCGAGGCCGCCCCCGGCGTGAGGCCGGCCATCACGCCTGCGACCCGCCGGGGCCGCCGCTGGGGTCAGGCTGACGCCGGAACCTGGCCATCTGGCCATCTGGCCTGCGCACCGACCTCATCGCGCGGCCCGTTGGACGCTGTGCAGGCGTTTCGCGCCTCGGAGCCCAAGATTTCCCTGCACACGGTGCACTCGACGCCGGCAGCTCTCGCGCAGCCGCGCTTTGCCAGGCGCGCCCCTGGCTCAACCCGTCGAGCGGGGCCTAGGTTCACTCGACGTGAAACATGCCACTCTGCGGTACGCCACGCTTGGCACCAGGTGGGTCCGTCCGTCATCATAGATACATCATGGATGCAACAGCCCACGTTTCCGCTGCCGACCGGGTCTTCGAGCACGTTCGACAGGGGATCCTGACCCGCCGCTACGCCGACAATGACCTGCTGGCCGAAGGCCAGATCGCGCTGGAGACGGGGGTGTCCCGGACACCCGTCCGCGAGGCGCTGCTCCGGCTGGAGGCGCAGGGGATGATCCGGCTGCTGCCCAAACGCGGCGCGCTGGTCCTGCCGGTCACTGCGCAGGAATGGCGGGACGTCCTCGACACCCGCCTGCTGGTCGAAGAACATTGCAGTCGATCGGTGATCACCTCGGGCCGCGGCCCGGCGGTGGCCAGAGCGCTCGCCGTCCCGCTGGCGGATCTGCGGGAGGCCGCCGGTGTCGGCGATGTGCCGCGTTACGTGGCCGCTGACCGCACCTTCCACGCCACCATCGTGTCCGCCGAGAACAACATGATCCTGATCCGGCTGTACGCCTCGCTGCGGGATCGTCAACTGCGGATGGGCGCGCACAATCTGTTCGCCGCCGACGGTCGCGCCGACCTGGAACGCATGCAGAACACGGTGCTGGACCATCAGGCCATTGCCGATGCGTTCGCCGCGGAGGATGTGGAGCTCGTCGAGCAGCTGACCCGTGATCACCTGGCGCACGCCGACAAGGTGCTGCGCGGAGCCAGCCGGTGAGCCCCCGCAAAGCGTTGGATGCGGCCCGCGCCGGTGTCTCCCGTCATCCGCTGATGATCTGGGGGGTCGGCGTCGGGGTCTACCTGCTGGCCGTCTTCCACCGCACGTCGTTGGGTGTCGCCGGGCCGCAGGCCGCCGAGCGCCTCGATCTGTCGGCCGGGCAGCTGAGTACCTTCGTCATGCTCCAGCTCGGCGTGTATGCGGCCATGCAGGTTCCGACCGGCATTCTGGTGGACCGGTTCGGTCCGCGCCGGATGCTGCTCATCGCCACCGTGATCATGGGCTCCGCGCAGCTGCTCTTCTCGCAGGTCGAGAGCTATCCGCTGGCGCTGCTGGCGAGGGGACTGCTGGGTTGCGGTGACGCGATGACCTATATCTCCGTGCTCCGGCTGGTCGCCGGTTGGTTCCCGGCCCGCCGGTATCCGGTGATGGTGACGCTGACCAGCGTCGTCGGCATGGCCGGGAACATCGTCGCCACGGTGCCGTTGACGATCATGCTGGCCGATCTGGGCTGGGGTCCGACTTTTGCGATCGCCGGTGGTCTGTCGTTGGCGTATGCGCTGCTGTTGATCCGGCCGGCTGGACCGGCGCCGTATCGGGAGGCCGAGAGCAGCACTGGGCCGATGGGCGGGCGTCGGGTACTGCAGGAGGTCAAGCATGCATGGCGGTTGCCGGCCGGACGGCTCGGGTTTTGGATCCACCTGTCCACCATGGCCGGACCCACTGTCTTCGCGGTCCTCTGGGGTTACCCGTACCTGACCCAGGGCCTCGGCTACGCGCCGGGTTTCGCGTCATCCCTGCTGTTGTTCCTGGTGATCGGCGGCCTGTGCGGCAACCTGATCCTCGGGCCGGTGTTGTCGCGGCGCCCGCAGATTCGCGGCGGGATCGCGCTGGTCGTGGCCTCGATGTGTCTGCTCGGGTGGCTCACGTTGATCTTGTGGCCAGGCGGTCAGCCGCCCGTCGGGGTGGTGGTGGTGGTCGTCGGAGTGCTCTCGGTCGGCGGCCCGGCCTCGGGTATCGGCTTCATGCTGGCCCGCGACTACAACCCGCGGCACCGGATCTCCACGGCCACCGGAATCGTCAACGTCGGCGGGTTCTGCGGCGCCGTGGTGATGGTCTTCGCCGTCGGCCAGATCCTCGACTTCGTCGAGCCGGGCGCTGCGACCCACTCGCTGGCCGCGTTCCGCTGGGCGCTGGCGGCGATCGCGCTGCTCACTGCGTTCGGGATCTTCCGGATGGTCACCTGGCTACTGCGGACCCGGGTAGGAGTGCTCCGTGCCGCTGCGCGCGGCGAGGACGTGCCGGTGGAGATCGTCGCGCACCGCTGGGATTTGTTGGACACGGGTGAGTTCACCATCGTCCGCAAACCCGAACCGGACGCCGAGCCTGATGCAGATCGGTGAGCGGGCGCTGCCGGCCAAGACGAGCGATCTCGCGGTTACTGGGTGAGGCACACTGGGCACTCGCCCGAGCAGAAAGCTGACCGATGACCCAGCGCCGGCCGCGCACTCCGCCCGACGACCGACCCCCTCCTGCGCTGCCGCCGGGCGGTGGCCTGCTGCTGGTCGACAAGCCGTCCGGCTGCACGTCGCACGACGTGGTGGGCCGCCTGCGGCGAGTACTGCGGACCCGTCGGATCGGCCATGCCGGCACCCTGGACCCGATGGCGACCGGTCTGTTGGTGCTGGCCGTCGACCGGTCGACAAAGTTGCTCGGGCATCTGGCCCTCACCGACAAGACCTACCTCGCGACGATCCGGCTGGGCCAGCAGACCGACACCGATGACGCCGACGGTGTGGTGGTGGCGACGCGTTCCGTCGACGGAGTGACCGAGGTGGACATCCTGGCCGGGATTGCCGGGCTCACCGGGCCGTTGATGCAGGTGCCGAGCTCCGTGTCGGCGATCAAGGTCCAGGGCAGGCGGGCGTACGACCTGGTGCGGTCGGGCGAAACCGTGGAGCTGGCCGCGCGGCCGGTCACCGTGTCGCGGTTCGAGATCCTCGCCGGCCCGCGCGTCGTGACGGTCTCGGCCACAGTGTCTGACTCTGGAACACCCGCTAACCCCAGCCAGCCCGCTAACCCCAGCCAGCCCGCCTACCCCGATTCGCCTGGCCATCCCGAGACACCCGCCGACCCCGGCCAGCCCGCCGACCCAATCCAGCCCGCCGACCCCGGCCATCCCGGCGGCGCCGGCGTCCCGCATTCGCCCTCACCGACTGCCGGTGACCCGGTGACTGTGGTCGATCTCGACGTCGTGGTCGACTGCACGACCGGTACTTACATCCGTTCGCTGGCCCGCGATCTCGGTGCCGTTCTGGGGGTCGGCGGCCACCTGACGCGGTTGCGCCGAACCCGGGTCGGTCCCTTCACCGTCGATGATGCGGTCGACGTGTACGGAACTGACGCGCAGATCAGCGCGGCATTCGCCGACGAGATCGCCGGTCGGGTGATCCCGGCATCATCGGCCGTGCAGCTGGCCTTTCCCACCCGGACCGTCGGCGGCGAAGAGGTCGAGCACCTTCGGCACGGCAGACCGATTCCCGCGGCCGGAATCGCCGGGACCTATGGCGTGCTCGACGAATCTGGCTCGTTGGTGGCGCTGGTCAGCGAGACCGGAAGCACGGCCAGGTCCGTGCTCGGCTGGCTGACCGGCTAGCGTTGATCGTCGACTCCTCGGTCGGAGGAAGATCGCGCCGAGAGTGATCAGTGACTGGAGGACGGGCGTGGAGCGCTGGCGCGGCATCGACGAGATCCCGGCGAGTTGGGGTCGCTGTGTGCTGACCATCGGGGTGTTCGACGGCGTCCACCGCGGGCACCAGGCATTGGTCCGGGAAGCGGTGAACACGGGTCGCGCGCTGGGTTTGCCGACCGTGCTGATGACGTTCGATCCGCACCCGTCGGAGGTGGTCCGGCCGGGGAGTCATCCGGCGCAGCTGACCACGCTGCGGAGGCGGGCGGAGCTGATCGCCGAGCTCGGCGTCGACGCCTTCTTGGTGTTGCCGTTCACGGTCGCACTGTCGAAGGTGACGGCGGAGGAATTCGTGCACGACGTCATCGTCGACCGGCTGCACGCGGCCAGTGTCGTGGTGGGGGAGAACTTCCGCTTCGGTCATCGCGGCGCCGGGTCGGTCGAACTGCTGCGTGAACTGGGTCCGAGGTTCGGGTTCACGGTCAACGGCATCGGGTTGGTGACCGAGCCCGACTCGGTCACCGTGACCTCGACGTACGTGCGGTCGTGCATTGCCGCCGGTGACGTGATTGCCGCGGCGGAGGCGCTCGGTCGGCCGCATCGGGTGGAGGGATTCGTGGTGCACGGCGAGGGGCGCGGCGGGAGTCAGCTCGGGTACCCGACGGCCAACCTGGACACGGAGCCGCATGCGGCGATCCCGGCAGACGGGATCTACGCGGGCTGGTTCGAGCTGGGAACCCGGCATTCGCCGGCCGCGATCTCGATCGGCACGAATCCGACCTTCTCCGGTCGGGTGAGGACCGTCGAGGCGTTCGTGATCGACGAGGGCGGCAACTTCTACGGCCGGCGCGTCGGGTTCGACTTCATCGAGCGGCTCAGGGACACCGAGAAGTTCGACTCTGTGGAGGCGCTGATCGCGCAGATCGACGCGGACGTTGCCCGCACCCGAGAGGTCCTCGGCGTCGGCTGACGTGAACCGGGGCGGGCCCGCTTCAACCCCAACTGCGGCCGCGCGAGCACTCGTACCGCGCGTCGTGTCTGGTCCGGGCCCTGTGCGCGACCGTCTACGCGTGCAGATGTCCCCCCAGGCGCTCGGTCGGACGCTCATCCCGATGCGGCCGATGCGGGTGGCGTGGGCGCCGGGTTGATGCTGGAGTTGCGTGTCCGGCGGGGGGTGCCCAACGGTGGGGGTTCCATCGGTCGGCGTACGGTGCGAATCGAGCCGGTGCGCAGGTGCCGGGGCCGAACAGATTCAGGAGTGCCGGTGGACGAACGACAGATCCTCACTGAGATCAATGCCCTGGTCGATCGCGAACATCAGTTGCGAAGCCGGGTGCAGAGCGGCGAGGTCGATTCTCAGGAAGAGCACACTCAACTCGCCCTGCTGGAAGGTGCGCTGGACCAGTGCTGGGATCTGCTCCGGCAACGGCGGGCGAAACAGGAGTTCGGCCAGAACGCCGACGACGCAACGGTTCGCAGCGTTGACGCGGTCGAAAAGTACCTGCAATAACCGACGCAGCGCCCCGGCAAGCGAGAGTACCTGCAGTAGTCGATGGAGCACCACGGCGGGTGCGAAGTACGTGCAGTAGTCGATGGAACACCACGGCGGGTGAGAAGAACGTGCAGTAGTCGATGGGGCGCCCCAACGGGCCAGAAGTACCGGCAGTCTTCAGGTCTGACTGAGCTCCGAGTCCCCATTGCTCAGAACGGAGGGGGCTCTTCGGGCCCATCACCGGACTCACCTGACGAATCGTTCGATCGACCTGCGGTGTCGCCTGCCTCAACCGTGGTGTCGCCCGATTTGCTGGCCCGGTCGCGTAAACCAACTCCAGCATTGTGCTCTACGCCCCGCCGGGGTTCGACCGACGGCTCGTCGCCGCTGGTTGGTGGACCGAGATCCGTCTGGCCCCAGAAAGAATCGATGGGCACATACTCGATCTTCGGTGGGTTCAAGTGACGGCGCAGTAGCAACGTTGACAGGCGATCCTCCACCGCGCTGGGGGCCTCGCTCGGGTCCTCGGATTTGCGGCCGATCATGATCGTGTCGAGGCAATCGGCGAATCCTGAACCCGCGTTCTCGAGCCACATGGTGGGAGGTGCGGCCTGGCGCCCGTGCTTGGTGTATCGGTGCCCGGTCGGACTCGTGAAGCTCAGGATGAAACGCTCTGGATCCGGCCGCATCTGCCAATCGGTGTGGTGCTTGATCAAATGGTGACGGCGACACAAAGGGCCCGTGTTCTCCGCATCGGTGGGCCCTCCAATTCCCGGATCTGAGTGGTCGAAGGGATTCCGGTGATCGATGTCGCAGCGCCACACCGGTTGTCGGCACGATGGGAACTGACAGGTGGTCATCAGGGCGCTGATGCGATCGCGAAGTTCCTGGCTCGGGCGATAGGTCAGCGAGCCCGCATGCGTGACGACACCGCTCGCTGCGTCGACGATCTGTGTGGTGATCGTTGCTGCAGAGGCGGCGATACTGCGGGAAAGTCCTGGCGGGATTGCACCGTAACCGGCCAGCAATCCAGGCAGATCGTTGAATCCAGCAAGGGTCTCCCAACCCATGGTCACGGACAGATGAGGACGCCGACCCTGTCGCTTGAACGTCCGCCCTGCTTGATCAGGGCGACGACGAGGACTGCCATCGGCGGGAGTGCGCGTAGCTGTCGACCGGCTCGAAGGACGATTGCTCGGGCTGACATCTGCCTCCTCGCTGGAACCCGAAGACCTCACCTCCACAACGGATGTCGGGGTATCAGCGGAATCGACGTCACTGGTCGCCGGCTCATCGGCAGTCGGCAAGTTGAGGTCCCTTGAGATTGTTGTGTTGTCGTCCACCTGCGCTCCCTCAGCGACCGTTGCGCCGGGGTGGGTATCGACGGTGCCAGTGTCCTCGGGGATGAGTGCGTGATCTGCGACTGTTGGGTGGAAGTCGACTCCGGCGGTGGGGCTCTCTGCGGCATCGGGCCGAATGTTGTCAGGTCCGGCGGTACGGCAGTCGGTGGCGGCGCTCTCGCCGGCCGAGACCGTGCTGTCTGCAGATGGGGCAGCGTCGGTCTCGTCGGCATCCTCGTCGTCAGATACGGTCTGGCCGCCGAGAAGCTCGGTGAGATCGAGATAGCCGTGGGTCAGCAGGTGATCAGCAATGTCGACCAGAGCATCTACTCGTCGGGCCCCGATCCCGCGCGGATCCCCGGCGCCGCCGGCCGCGCTCGTCGCGAGCAGGTCACTGACCTGAAAGATCTTGACCGCACCGTCGGCGGGCAGGAATGCGGTCAGTGTCGCCATGGCATCCGGAAGTGCTTTGAGTGCAAGGCTGCGACGGGCCGCAGTCTGCTGGTGCCGCTCGTCGGCGCCGTCCGGATCGACCGTGATCACCGCTTGACCGGTGATCTCGCGCAATTCGCTGGTGCTGACGTTCTCCGCCGACGGCAGCACGATTTTCTGAACCGATGCGACATGCTCGACATCCAGCGGCTCGCACTGCTCAGCAATCACCCTGGCCTTGCCACGATCAAGCTTGCCCTGTTCCAACGCCTCGAGAGTCGGTGCGAGAGCGGTCGTCATGGTCATGGCCTCTCGGACCCGAATTCCGGCCGTCACCGGGGAAATCCGCAGGGCGGCAGCCACTTCGGTCGCGGCAAGGGAAATCGCGGCATCGGGCACCAGAAACTGGATCTGTTCATCTGTCGGATCGCCGTGCATTCGGTTCTTCCGCGCGAGACGCGTCGCCAGCCTCATTGGATCGCCG
>Ga0164308_10002300_pt1 | contig 10147 bp, 10 predicted proteins | sample Whisoiple_246_MG_FD_109983 | JGI IMG/M metagenome (GOLD analysis project Ga0164308, IMG submission 109983) | Soil microbial communities amended with fresh organic matter from upstate New York, USA - Whitman soil sample_246_MG | ecosystem: Environmental > Terrestrial > Soil > Unclassified >... | reverse complement strand
TGCCGGGGAGTCCCGACCAGAACGCGGTGCCCGGGATCCAGCGCGTGAACGGCGACGGCTCGATCGAGATGCTGGCGACCAGCATCGCGGGGCGGACGCTGGCGGGGCCGAACGACCTCGCCTTCGGGCCGGACGGACGGCTCTGGTTCACGGAGTCGGGCACCGAGCAGGACGATCGCTTCGCGGAGAACGAGCGCGCGGTGGGCGCGTTGTACGTGCTGGACGCGGATGGCGGCGAGTTCCTGATGGAGCGGCCCGGCGTGTACCCGAACGGGATCGCATTCGACGCGCAGGGGCGGCTGTACTGGACGGAGTCGGCGGCGCACCGGGTGTGCCGGCTGGACGACGGGCAGGCAGCGACGTTCTGCCAGCTCAGCGACAACCACGTGCCCGACGGGATGGCGTTCGCATCCGACGGGCGGCTGTTCGTGTGCACGACAATCTCGGGCGGGCTGACGGTGCTGTCGGCCGAGGGCGAGGTGCTGGAGGAGATCGTGCTGAACGAGCACGCCACCAACTGCATCTTCGACGGCCCGGCGCTGTACGTGACGGCCACGAAGGTGGCGGAGATCCACGCGGACCAGCGCACCGGGTCGTTCTGGCGGGTCGACACGGATGCCAGCGGCGGGCTGCCGCTGTTGCCGGGCAAGCTCTAGCGGCAGCGGCGCGCTTCGTGGTTGCCTCGCCGCCCGAGTGTCACGAGGGCGTGTCGCGAGTCACTCGTAACGCCAAGTGGCGCGCGCTGAGAACGCCAAGTGGCGCGCTCCTCAACCGCCCAGCCTGACCGTCTCCCCGCTGGCGATCGCCTGCTCCGCCGCCAGCGCCACCCGCAGCGTGCCCAGTGCATCCTGCGGCGTGCACGCCACCGCCGCGGGATCTCGCCGCCGGGCCGCATCCAGGAAGCCGGTCACTGCCGACGTGCGCGGGTCGGCCCCCTCCTTCTCGTCGATCGTGCCGTCATGGGCACGGCCCGCAAGCCGGAACTGCGGGTCGAGCGCCAGGTGCAGCGCCACCTCCGGCGCCAACACGTCCAGCTCGTAGATCGGTGGCTGCTGCTGCTCCGTCCACGCGACCGAGATCACGCCCAGCCCCCCGCCCGCGTACCGCACCAGCACCGCCACCGCGTCGTCCAGCGCGCCGCCGCCCGCGCCCAACCCGCGACCGGATAGCGCCTGCACCGACCCGGCCGGCCCGGCCAGCGCCTGCTGTAGGTCGATGTCGTGGCTGCCCAGCTCGAACAGGATCCCGCCGCTCGCGGCCGGGTCGCCGAACCAGGACGCCGCCCGGCCGGGCTCGGTCGGCCCGGCGCTGCGGCTGATCAGCATGCCCGGCGACGCCCCCGCCAGTCCGTCGCGGACGCGGCCCAGCAACGCCAGCGACCGCCACTGGTAGCCAACCGCGCACACTTCCCCGCTCTCGCGCCACGCGGCCACGATCGCCTCGCCGTCGTCCGCCGTCCGGGCCAGCGGTTTCTCCAGGTAGACCGCCAGCCCCTGCCGGAGCGCCGCGATCGCCGGCTGCGCGTGAACGGCAGGAGGCGTGCACACGAACACGGCATCCAGCGGATGCTCCAGTAGCTGCTGCCAGCTCCCGTACACGGCGGCACCGGCCGCGACCGACTCGGCCCGGGCGAGGTCGCTGTCGCAGACGGCGGCAAGTTCGACGCCGTCCAGGGCGGACAGTACGCCCAGGTGCCGCCGGGCAATCGCGCCCGCCCCGATCAGGCCGATCCTCACGCGCTCCCGCCCTCGCCACCCGGCCGCATCAGGAACTGGTACTGGACACCGCCGCTGGTCGCTGCCGTGGTCCAGATCATCATCGCCGAGCCGGACGGGAACGGCGGCCACGAGACCTCGACGCCGCGCGACTCCAGCAGATCGCGCACCTCGCCCAGGTCGTCCACCTCGAACGCGATGTGCTCGATCCGGGCACGCTCTTCTTCGCCCAGGCGCCGGGCGGCAACCACCGGGTCGCGCACCTCGATCAGCTCGACGCTGGCATCGCCGCACGGGTAGTAGAGCGCGTGGCTCTCGCTGTTGTCGCCGACCCGCTCCAGCACCAGGCCCATCGCCTCCAGCTGGGCGACGTGGGCGGGCAGGTCGGCAACGACCACACCGATGTGGTCGATCCGCCGCAGCTTCACGCGGCCGGCATCTCGAGCAGCACCTTGCCGTACTTGCCGGCGGTGCGAACGTGGTCGAGCGCCTCGGCGGCATCGTCGAGCGCGAACACCTCGCCGACTGCGACGGTCGCCCGGCCCGAGGCCAGCATCGGCACCACCCGCCGTGCGAACTCCTGGACGAGCGCCGCCTTCTGCTCGGGCGGGCGCGTGCGCAGGGTGCTCCCGATCAGCTGGGCGCGGACGCTCATCAGGTCGCGCAGCACGACGACAGCCTCGTCGCCAGGCTTCGCGCCGACCAGCATCAGGCGGCCGCAGCGGGCCAGCGCGGTCATGTTGTCGGCCATGTGCGGCGCGCCCACCAGCTCCAGGATCACGTTCGCCCCGCCCAGCTCGCGTACCCGCGCGAACGCCTTGTCGGCGGGCAGCGCCTCGGCGCCCATCGCCCCGACGCGTGGCCGCAGCTCCGGCGTGCGCACGTTCGCGACCACCCGCGCGCCAAGCGCGACGGCGATCTGCACGGCGGCGCTGCCGACGCCGCCGCCGGCGCCGTTCACGAGCAGCAGGTCGCCCTCGCCCAGTCCGCCCTGCATCACGATCGCGTCGAAGGCGGTCAGGAACGACTGCGGTGCCGCTGCCGCCGTGGCGCCGTCCAGCTCGTCGGGCACAGGGGCCAGCTCGCGCTCGTTGGCGACGACGCGCGTGGCGAGACCGCCGCCGCCGACCAGCCCGAAGGCGCGGTCGCCGACCTCGTAGGCCGTCACCGCGTCGCCGGCCGCGACCACCGGACCGGCCACCTCCAGGCCGGGGATGTCCAGGGGCCAGCCCGGCGGCACCGGGTGCTTGCCCTCGCGCTGGAGCACGTCGGCCGGGTTGATGCCGGCGAACGGCGGCGCGATCACGACCTCGAAGCGGCCAGGCTGCGGATCCGGCCGCTCCTCGACCGAGACCACCTCGCGGCCGCCCACGCCGCGGTAGACGACGCACCTCACGGGGCCGCGCCCGGCGGATAGGTGTCAAGCCACCAGCGGGCGATGTCCTTTCGGCGCATGAAGGAGACGCCGGGCTGGGCCAGCGCGTGCTCGAGGAACAGCCGCAGCGCCGCGGCGCGGGCGGCCTGGCCGCTCCAGCGGGCGTGCACCGCGATGGTCATCATGGTGCGGCGCTGCTCGCCCTCCCGCAGCAGCTCGTCCAGCCCCATCACCATCGTGTCCAGGAAGTCACGGGGGCTGTCGAATCCGGGGCTCATCACGAACCGGGAGTCGTTGTAGGTCTTCGAGTAGGGCACCACCAGCATCCGCTGGTCGTCGACCGTCTCGTAGTAGGGCAGGTCGTCGGCCGAGCCCTCGGAGTGGTAGAGGAAGCCGCCGATCTCACGCAGCAGGCTGCGCGTGTTCTCGCTCGGCCAGCTGCGCGAGTTCCAGCCGTCCGGCCTGCTGCCCAGCACCCGCTGGTAGGTCTCGATGGCGCGCTCGATCTGTTCCTTCTCCTCGTCGCGTGACATCCGCCAGGCCTCGATCCAGCGCCAGCCGTGGCCGAGCAGGTCGTGGTCGTGCTCGCGCATCCACTCCGGCACGCCCGGGTTCAGCTCCAGCGCCACGGCGGCAGCGGACACCGTCACCGGCACCCCCGCCTCGTCGAAGATGCGGGCCAGCCGCCACACGCCGGCGCGGCTGCCGTACTCGTAGTGCGACTCGGTGCCGGGGTCGCGCTGGGGCGGCTGCACGCCGGGGTCGGCGTACTCGCCCCAGCCGTCGTTGCGGTCGTCGCCCCACATCACGGAGTACTCCGACCCCTCCTCGTAGACCAGCACCGGGTTGATGACCACCTGGGCGCCGTCCGGCCAGGCGAACGACGGCGGGGTACGGCCGTAGCCGACGAGGTCGCGCGCGCGGACTGGTTCGGGGATCGCGTCGGTCATCGGGCGAATTGGTATGCCATCATACTGGCATGCTCGAACTACTGCCCAGCGACGTCAGCGGTGACGCGCAGCGCCACCCTGCCCGCGATCGCCTGGCAGACCGGGCAGTGCGCCTCGGCGTCGGCGATCAGCGCCCGCACCTCGTGCTCGGGGGCGGGCGACTCGACCCGGGTGTGGAGGTCAGCCTCGGACAGGTGATGGCTCGACCCCTCGCCCCAGGCGAGCCGCGTGGACACGGTGGTCTCGATCTCGCCCAGCGGGATCTCGCGGGCGCGGGCCATGCCTGTCAGGGTGGACGTGAAGCAGTTGGCCAGGGCCGCCGAGAACAACTCCTCGGGGTTGGACTTGCCGCCCGGGCCGCCCAGTTCGGCCTGCGTGGCGGTCGCCACCGAGAGCGATCCGGAGTCGCCCTCGATCTGGCCGAGGTAGCCGTTCCAGCGAAGCGTTGCCGAGGCGTCGAGCGAGCCCATGGCAACGAGTCTAGACGACACCCGTACGCGCCTACCACCGTGCTACGTTAGTTCGATCGAAACCGTGGACGACAGCGACAATACGGCCTTCACCGCAATCCACCGCGAGCCGCGACTGTCCGACAAGGTGACCGAGGCGATCATCGAGATGATCGTCTCCAACAAGCTCAAACCCGGCGACATGCTGCCCCCCGAGCGGGAGCTGGGCAAGCAGTTCGGCGTCTCCCGCACCGTCATCCGCGAGGCCGTTCGCGCGCTGGCGGCCAAGGGCATGCTGGAGGTGCGGAGCGGCAGCGGCGTGCGCATCATCGCCGTCGACGAAAAGACGGTGCGCGAGTCGATGCGCCACTTCGTACAGGGCAGCGACCTCGACTACGGCAAGGTGGACGAGGTGCGGCTGGTGCTGGAGGTGGCCGCCGCCGGCCTGGCCGCGCAGCGCGCGAGCGCCGAGGACATCGCGGCCATCGACGAGACGATCGTGGCGCTCGAGAACGAATGCTCCGACCTCGAAAAGAGCGTCGAGCACGACCTCGCCTTCCACCGCGCGATCGCGACGGCCACCCACAACGAGCTGTTCCTGGTGCTGCACGACAGCATGGGCGAGATGCTGATCGAGGTGCGCCGCCGAAACCTCTCCAAGGGGCGCAACGAGCGGCGCTTGGTGGTGGCCATGCATCAGCGCATCCGCGACGGCATCGCAGCGCACGATCCCGATGCGGCGCAACAGGCGATGCGCGACCACCTCGGGCACGTCCAGGCGACCTGGAGCGACCAGGCGGGCTAGACAACTCCGTGACCGGCGCGTGACACGCAATCGTGCAACGAACGTCACGCCGCCGCGACGATCCCGCCGCCAGACGTGACGATCCACACGCGCGGCGGGCACAAAGATCGCGGCCCCGGACAAGGCCACCGCTCAACCCTGCGACAGCGGATCACAGCCCAGCAACCACTCGTCGCGATCCGGTGCCAAACCCCCTACGCCGCCCGAGCGGGAGTCAAACCCCGTTGGGAGCGCGACCGGCGTTGCACGGTTGAGGACGATCTGTGTCCGAACGCCAAGGCGGCAGGGCGCCGACCAGCTAGGGAAGCGCCAACTCGTGCTCCTCGTGCGTCATCACCTCGAGCAGCGCGGTCTGGCCGGCGGCGACCGAGGCCACGCAGCGCTCCAGCGCCGGCCGCAGCTGCGCCGGCTCCGCCACCAGTTCGGTATGTGCGCCCAGGGCGCGGCCGATGGCCGAGTAGTCGCCGGCCAGCCGGTTTGACTGATAGCGGTCGACGGCGTCGGGCATCCACTCGCCGTAGCCGCCCATCAGGCCGTTGTTGAGCACGATCGTGATGATCGGGATGCGGGCGCGGACGGCCGTCTCGACGTCCATGCCAATCATCCCAAACGCGGTGTCTCCCATGATGTTGACCGACAGCCAGTCGGGCCGGGCCAGGCGCGCGCCCAGCGCCAGGCCGAACCCCGTGCCGAGCTGCGTGGACTTGCCCCACCCCAGGTAGCCGCGCGGCACGATCGTCTCGTAAAAGGGCACGACCTGGTCGCGCGGATGCCCGGCGTCGTGGGTGACGACGGTGCGCGCGCGGTCGACCACCGCCATCAGGTCCCAGACGACGCGGTAGGGGCTGAGCGGAGCAGCATCCGACGTGAGGTGGCCCAACCAGCGCTCGGTGAACGCGGCCCGGCTGGTTGCTACCTCGGCTGCCGTGCCCCGCGGCGGAGCTCCGCCGCCGCGCAGCAGGTCGATCAGCTGACGCAGCACGAGCCGGGCGTCGCCGATGCATCCGAACTCGATGTCGTATCCCACGGCCAGGTCGGCCGGGTCGTTCACGATCTGGCCAATCGCTGCCTGGCCAGGCAACGGTGTGATGTAGAGCGAGCGGGTGAGGCTGGTGCCGATGCCCAGGATCAGATCGGCCCTGCCGAAGAACTCGTCCACCATCGCGGGACGGGTGCGGGCGGCGGTGCCCAGCGCCAGCGGGTGGTTCTCGGGGAAGGCGCTCTTGCCGTTGAGCGTGGTGGCCACCGGCACGCCGGTCAGCTCCGCCAGCTCCAGCAGCTCGTCCGAGGCATTCGCCCAGAGCACGCCCTGGCCGGCCAGGATCACGGGGTTGGCGGCGGCACTGAGCTTTCGGGCGGCCAGCTCGACGTCCTCGGCCGCGGCCTGGGTCAGCCGCGGCCGTGCCGAGGCCACCTCCCAGGCCGGGTCGTCGCTCTCGCCGTTCATCACGTCGTTTGCGACCGCGACCAGCACCGGGCCGTTGCAGACGCTGAGCGCGTTCAGCGCCCGGCGGAACGCCTGCGGCCCGGCCGCGGCGTCATTGACAGTGGCGGCGAAGCGCGTGATCGGGCGGTAGGCCTCGTCGATCCTGAAGCTCGGCCCCGCCTCCTGCTCGGCGCGGGCGTATTCGGTCGGCAGCATCAGGATCGGGCTGCGGTCGCCGTAGGCCTGGGCGACCGCACCGAACGCGGCCTCGGCGCCGGGGCCGTACTGCGTCACGCAGGGCAGCGGCCGACCGCCGTTACAGGCGCGTGCGTACCCGTCGGCGATGTTGACGGCCACCCGCTCGGTGCGGGTGATGATCGGTCGCATGCCGGCGCGGGCGGCCGCGTCGATCAGGCGATTCTCCGGGAAGCCGACCACGTGCTCGGCGCCCTCTCGCTGGAGCAGTTGGGCGATCCTGTCGGCGACCAGCATGATTGGTATACCGTAGCATGGCATACCTCAACCGGCTGGCGCGACGGCCTCCCCCACCAGCTCCGCGGTGCGCCGCATGACCGGCTCACGCGCCACGGTGATCCGGGCGAAGCCGGGCAGCCCGAACTCGGTACCACCGCGGATCAGCACGCCCTCGCGCAGCAGCCGCTCGCAGACCGGGCCGTCATCCATGCCCAGGTTGACCAGCAGGAAGTTGGCCTGCGAGGGATGCGTGGACAGCCCGTGCTCGGTCAGCAGCTCGCGCAGCAGCCGGCGCGCCGCCGCCACCTCCGCCCGGCGCGTCTCCACGAAGCCGGGCAGGGCAACCGCGGCGCGGCCGGCGGCCAGCGCCACCCGGTTCACGTTGAACGGCTCCTGGACGATGTCCAGCAGCCGCGCGACCTCGGGATCGGCGATGGCGAATCCCAGCCGCAGCCCGGCCAGGCCGTAGGTCTTGGAGAACGACCGCAGCATGATCACCGGACGGCCGTCCACCACGTCGCGGATGCGATCGGCGCGGACAGCCGGATCGGCGAAGTCCATGTAGGCCTCGTCTGCGACCACCGCGCACGCGGGCGGCAGCCGGTCGAGGAACTGCGACCAGTCGCCCGGCGAGACAACGCCGCCGGTGGGGTTGTTGGGATCGGACAGCCAGACCACCCTGGCGCCGTAGGAGCGGGCCGCCTCGGCGACCGCGTCCAGATCGATGTCGAGGCCGCGCCCCGGGACGCGCACCACCTCCGCACCTGCGGCGGCGGACACCTGCGCGTAGAGGCCGTACGTGGGGGTTGGTGTGACGACGGTCGTGCCCGCGTCCACGAATGCCGTCGCGATCGTGCCGATCAGCGACTGCACGCCGTGCGCGGGGATGATCGACGCGGCGGGCAGCCCCATGTGCGCCGCCACCGCGTCGCGGAAGTCGGCGTAGGCCCGCTCCGGGTAGTAGGCGACCTTCCCCAGCTCGGCCGCCGCGGCCTCCAGCGCCTCGGGCGGCGGGCCGAACAGATCCTCGTTCCAGTTCAGCGGCTCCAGCTGGGCGAGGCCGTGGCGCTCCTTCATCTGGTCACGGCTGGGGCCGGGGTCGTAGCGCTCGAGGCCCTGCAGCGATGGCCGCGCCAGCGCCTCCCAGTCGGTCACGCCGCCAACTCCCTGAGCGCCGACTCCAGAGCCTGCGCACAGAGGGCGATCGCGTCAGCGCCGGTGGACTCCTCAGGTGCGTGGCTGACGCCTCCGGCGTCACTGCGGACGAACAGCATCGCACTCGGGATCCCGGCGGTGGCCATGATCGCGGCGTCGTGCCCGGCGCCCGATGGTAAATCGACCGGATCAAGGCCGAGGCCGGCCACCGCCCGGCGCACGGCGGCGGATGTCGCCGGATCCATCGCCACCGGCTCGTACCGCCAGCGCAGCAGCACCTCGGCCGTGCAGGCGCCGGCCGCGGCCGCCTCCGCGGCGGCGGCGGTGGTGCGCTCCACCAGCGTGTCCAGGCCGGCGGCGTCGGGCGCTCGCAGGTCGGCGAACAGCTCAGCGCGGCCCGGGATCGTGTTGGTCGCGCCCGGCAGCGCGACGAGCCGGCCGATGGTGGCGACCGCACCCGGGATCGAGCGGGCGACCTCGTGCGCCGCCAGCACGAACCGGGCAGCGGCGCCCAGTGCGTCCGAGCGCAGCGCCATCGGCACGGTGCCGGCATGACCGCGGCTGCCCGAGAAGACGACGTCGAACCCGGCCATGCCGGCGATCGAGGTGACGACCCCGAGCGGTGCGCCGGCCGCGGCCAGCGCCGGGCCTTGCTCGATGTGAGTCTCGACGAAGCAGGCGGGGGGCGGGTCTGCCCAGCCCCGGGTCGGCAGCGGGCCCAGTCCCAGTTCCGCGAAGGCCTCCGCAACGGAGACCCCGTCCGCGTCCAGCAGATCGCCCTCGTCCGACTCGATGTCGCCCACCATCGCACGGCTGCCGAATACCCCGCGGCCGAACCGGCAGCCCTCCTCCAGGCGGAAGGCGACCACGGCGATCGTCCGGCGCAGCGACCCGGCTCCGATCGCGGCGGCGGCATCCAGTCCCGCCACCACGCCCAGCGCCCCGTCGAACATGCCGCCGTCGGGCGGCGTGTCCAGGTGCGATCCGGTCCACACCTCGGCCGCAGACGGATCCGATCCCGGCAGCCGGCCGATCAGGTTTCCGGCCGGGTCGACCTCCACCGCGAGGCCGGCCTCTGCCATCCAGGAGGCGACCAGGTCGTGCGCACGCTGCTCTCCCTCGCCCAGCCCCGGCCGGTTGGTGCCGGCCTGGCGGCCGATCTCGAACAGCTCGGCCAGCCGCTCCAGCACCTGGCCGGCCCGCTGCTGTGGCGTGGTTGCCGGCTGCAGGCTCACTCCTTGTGCCGCAGCCTCAGCCGCAGCTGATCGAGCTTGCGCTCGGTGGCACCGAGCGCCGCCGGAAGCAACGCTTCGGGATGTGGCAGCGACCCGTCATTGGTGCGCCTCTCGATCCGCAGCCTTGCCCACTCCCCGGCCATGCGGCCGGCCGTGCGCGTGGCCGTGCGCCGCTTCGGGTCGAGCATCCAGACCGCCGAAGCCAGGGCCGCCCGCCGGCCGGCCTTGCTGCGGCCGCCCGGTATCCGGGAGATCAGCATCTCGGCCGCGAGCAGCTGCACGACCTCGCTCTGGGCGACCTGCGACAGCCCCGACAACGCCGCCCGCAGCTGCCTGGTCGAGTGGCGGCGCTGGGCGGCACGCGCCGCCTCGAGCTCGTCGCCGGCCTCGACGTACTCGCTGCTGCCATGCGATTCGCCGGCCGCCGTGACCATGGCACGCCAGCGCCCGTCGCTGCGCTCGAACAGCTCCAGCTCCAGATCACGGGCGTCGAACCAGCGACGGATTGCCGCCAGCTCCTGTGCGGGGTCGACCCAGCTCATGCCCGAACGATATGCGAACTA
>Ga0164308_10002299_pt1 | contig 10148 bp, 6 predicted proteins | sample Whisoiple_246_MG_FD_109983 | JGI IMG/M metagenome (GOLD analysis project Ga0164308, IMG submission 109983) | Soil microbial communities amended with fresh organic matter from upstate New York, USA - Whitman soil sample_246_MG | ecosystem: Environmental > Terrestrial > Soil > Unclassified >... | reverse complement strand
GCGACCTGGATATCGACAATTGGCCCCATGTGGCCCGCGCTGAGGCGATGGAACAGGATGATCTCGTCGAGACGGTTCAGAAACTCGGGCCGGAAATGAGCGCGGACGACCTCCATCACCTGCGGCTCGACCTTCTCGGCCGGTTCGTCCTCCCCAAGCTGCGCGAGATATTGCGAGCCGAGGTTGGACGTCAGGATGATGATCGTATTGGTGAAGTCGACCGTCCGGCCCTGACCGTCCGTCAGTCGTCCGTCGTCGAGCACCTGCAGCAGCACGTTGAACACGTCCCCGTGCGCCTTCTCGACCTCGTCGAACAGCACGACCTGGTAGGGTCGCCGCCGCACCGCTTCGGTCAGCACGCCGCCTTCCTCATAGCCGACATAGCCGGGGGGCGCGCCGATCAGCCGCGCCACCGCATGCTTTTCCATGAACTCGCTCATGTCGATACGAACCATCGCCGTCGAATCGTCGAACAGGAACTCTGCGAGGGCCTTGGTCAGCTCGGTCTTGCCGACGCCCGTTGGGCCGAGGAACAGGAAGGATCCGAGTGGACGGTTCGGATCCTGTAGGCCGGCGCGCGCGCGACGGACCGCGGCCGACACGGCCTTGACCGCATCCTCCTGCCCAATGACGCGAGCGCCGATCAGCGCTTCCATTTGAAGCAACTTTTCGCGTTCGCCTTCCATCATCCGTTCGACGGGGATTCCGGTCCAGCGGCTGACGACGCCGGCGATATCCTGCTCGGTGACCTCCTCGCGGAGCATGGCACCCTTGGATGCAACCTGAGCATCGGCGAGCTGCTTTTCCAGTTCGGGTATGCGGCCGTATTGAAGCTCTCCGGCCTTGGCCAAATCGCCGCCGCGTTGCGACTGCTCGAGCTCGATCCGGGCGGCGTCGAGCTGCTCTTTGATCTTGGCCTCGCCGGCAATTTTCTCCTTCTCGGCCTGCCAGCGCTGAGTCAGTTCAGACGACTGCTGCTCCAGGTTCGCCAGCTCCTCTTCGAGCTTCGCCAAGCGGTCCTTGGACGCGCGGTCCTGCTCCTTCTTCAAAGCTTCGCGTTCGATCTTGAGCTGGATGATGCGTCGGTCGAGGTTCTCGATCTCCTCGGGCTTGGACTCGACCTCCATCCGGATCCGGCTCGCGGCCTCGTCCATGAGATCGATTGCCTTGTCGGGCAGGAAACGGTCGGTGATGTACCGGTTGCTCAGCGTCGCCGCCGCAACCAACGCGGCATCGGTGATGCGTACGCCATGGTGTAGCTCGTACTTCTCCTTGAGCCCGCGCAGGATCGAGATGGTGTCGGGCACGCTCGGCTCGCCGACGAACACCGGCTGGAAGCGCCGCTCCAGCGCCGCGTCCTTCTCAATATATTTGCGATATTCGTCGAGCGTCGTCGCGCCGATGCAATGGAGCTCGCCACGCGCAAGGGCGGGCTTCAGCAGATTACCCGCATCCATCGCGCCCTCGGCTTTCCCGGCGCCGACGAGCGTGTGCATCTCGTCGATGAACAGGATGATATCACCCGCCGCCTGCTTGACCTCGTCGAGCACGCCTTTGAGCCGCTCCTCGAAATCGCCGCGGTATTTCGCGCCTGCGATCAGCGAGCCCATGTCGAGCGACAGCAGCCGTTTGTCCTTGATGCCGTCGGGCACGTCGCCGTTGGTGATGCGCAGCGCGAGGCCCTCCGCGATCGCCGTCTTTCCCACACCCGGTTCGCCGATAAGCACCGGATTATTCTTCGTCCGGCGCGCGAGAACCTGGATCGTCCGGCGGATTTCCTCGTCGCGGCCGATCACCGGATCGAGCTTGCCCTCGCGCGCAGCCTGCGTGAGGTCGCGTGCATATTTCTTGAGCGCGTCGTAGCGGTCCTCGGCGCCCTGCGTGTCGGCACTACGGCCGCCGCGCAGCTTGTCGATCGCAGCGTTGAGATTCTGCGGGGTAAGTCCCGCCTTGGCGAGTGCGCTGCCAACGTCCGTATTCTTGGCCAGCGTCATCGCAAGCAGGATGCGCTCGACGGTGACGTAGCTGTCACCCGCCTTGGTCGCGATCTGCTCCGCCTGGTCGAGCACCCGAATGGTGTCGCCATCGAGCGCCGGCGCCTGGGTCGCACCGCTGCCCGTCACCGCAGGCACCTTGGATACGAGCATGTCGACTTCCCGCTTGGCTGCCTTGGCGTCGCCACCTGCCGCCTGGATGAGCCCCGCAGCCATGCCCTGCTCATCGTCGAGGAGCGCCTTCAGCAAATGCGCCGGCGCGATCCGCTGATGATGCTCCCGGACGGCAATGGTCTGCGCGGCCTGCAGGAACCCGCGCGCACGGTCGGTCAGCTTTTCGAAGTCCATTCAGTGTAACCCCTCTTCTCGTGGGGTTGATATGGTGTTGCCCCCAAGCAACACAAGAACGTCACTTCGCTGCTTTCGGCGCTCCCTTCGCAAACTTGTCGCCGAAGAAGTCGCCCGCATACCAGCGCGGGGCTTCCGGTGCGTCGGCGAGGTCCCGCGCGATCAGATAGTTGATCCGCGCGAACTTCGCACCGGCCTGCCAGTCGAAGGTCTGGCGCATGTCATCGCTGACGTCGTGGTAATGCGTCTTTTCGAATGCCTCTGCGGCGGCTTTCCCGCCATTGGCCGGGCCGAGATCGAGCGAAACGGCGGGAATGCCTTCCTGGACGAAGCTGTAGTGATCGGACCTGACAAAGGATTGCTGCTCCGGGGCCGGGTCGGGAGTCAGCGCCACGCCGACCGCCTTGGCGGCCCTGGCGACGGCCCGCCCGACGGTCGAATGCTCGGCGCCGAAGGCAACTACGTCGGTGAAATTGTGGGTCAGCACGGGCATGTCGAGGTTGACGTTGCCGACCACCTTCTTGCCCTTCAGGGTCGGATATTTCGCGAGATATTCCGAACCGAGCAGGCCCTTTTCCTCGCCGGTCAGGGCGACGAACAGCATCGAGCGCTTGGGCTTCGCGCCGCTGTCCACGAACGCGCGCGCCACTTCCATCATTGTCGCGACGCCCACCGCATTGTCCATCGCGCCGTTAGCAATCGTATCGCCGTTCTTGCCGGGCACGATGCCGAGATGATCCAGGTGCGCCGACAGCACGATTACTTCATTCGAAAGCAGCGGATCGCTGCCGGGCAAGAGCCCCAGCACGTTCTCGCTCTTCACCTTCTCGATTTTGCTGTGACGGTCGATGCGCACCTTGCCGGGGATCGCGAAGCCTTGCGGACGGGCCTTCGTATTCGCGAACAGAGCGGTGAGCTTTTCGCCCACGAGCGGCGTGCCGGCGAAGAATGCCGCGGCTCCCGTCGGATCGAGCGAAGCGTTCAGGCGCAGGGTCGGATATTCGATGTGCGGCTTGCCGTCGGGCTGCACCCAAACCATGCGCGGAAGATTGGTGTTCTCGACGATCTTGTCCCACGGGAAGATCTTCAACAGGGCCGGCGTCAGGATGACGATCGTCCCAATAGCGCCCTTCGCCGCCGCGATTTCGGGCTTCTTGTCGTTCAGGCTTGCCGCGACCTCGCTCGGCAATCCTTCAGGCGTCCCCCACAGCTGCACGATCACTTTTCCGCGCACGTCCAGCCCACGAAAATCGTCGAGGCCCAACGCCTTGTCCTCAAGGCCATAGCCGACGAACACGGCGTCGGCGTCGCCGGAGATCTCGGCACCGAGCACGCTCGGGCTGACGAGAACATGTTCGGTGTTTCGATAGGTCTTTCCTCCGAAGCTGATTGACGACGGGGTGCGCGGATCGGCGATAGCGGTCACGAACTCAATCGACTGGTTCCAGCCGGAGGAGGTCCCCGGCTGCAGCCCCAGAGCCTCGAAACGCGACGCTACGTAGCGCGCCGCGAGATCGAACCCGCGCGTGCCGGTTCCGCGGCCCTCGGTCAGATCGTCCGCGAGGAACGCGACATCAGCGCGCACGCGGTCGGGCGAAAAGGTCTGGGCGTGGGCCGGCAGGGCAAGGGTGCAGGCAGATAACATCAACAACATGGAACGACGCATCGGATGGACTCCCCCGTAGGTGCCCCATTCGTGCTGGCCACCGTCACCGGTGGCAAGCCATTTATCGAGGAGCGTTCGTCTCGTCGGGACCAACGGCGGGATGAGGCGTGCCAGGTTGTGCCCGCGCAGCTGCGTCGCGGGCGTGCGCGATCTCGTAGCTACGAGCACATGCGATCACGCCTTCGTCGTTCACGCCCCACGTCCGGAATTTGCGGGAATCGATGTGGAAGCGAAGGCCGACATAGAAGCCGAGCCCGACGCCATATGGCTCGCCGCTGTCGGCATGAATGGCGCAAAGCCGCTTGGTTAGCGCGTCCCGCGTGATCGGACGAAGCGGCACCAGGTCCACCGCCTGCATGAAGCGATGCGCGCTTTCCTGCGCACCTCCGGCGCACAGGTTGAGGACGGGATTGCGGTAGACCGACACCGGTTCGACGGGGCCGACCTCGGGAATGACCTTGTCGCGGACGTAGCGCAGGCTCTGGACCACGTTCGGCCAGGCTTCGGTCGGAGGAACCTCGAACGGAGTTGCTCCACATTGCTGCCACTGGCTTGCGGTGCGCAGCAGCTGCCAGGTCGGCACGACGCCGCCGACGCCCCAGGTCGTCAGATAGTCGTTGAACGACCTCACGGCGGCGGCATGCGATGGGCTCGCCATGTACCAGTTGCGGTAGCCGGGTTCGTCCTGTCCAACGGTGACGTAAGGTGCCGCTGGCGCCCACGGCATGCCCGGCGCCCAGGCCGGCGGCTGAGCGGCGGCCGCCGACGTCCACAGAATCAGCAGCAAGGCGAGAAGCGCACGCATGGCCGCAGGATAATCTTCCCTGCATCCTTGAAAAGCTCTGAACGTCGGCCCACTGTATTATATCTATGTCACAGCCCATCGACGTCGATCTTCCGCATAACCTCGGCAAGGACGAGGCGCGGCGCCGCATCGCCAACAACGTCCACAAGCTTACGGAGCACATCCCCGGTGGTGCGCACGTGCAGAGCGGGTGGGCCGGCGATCAGCTCAACCTCGACGTCCAGGCGATGGGACAGTCGGTCACCGCGACGATCGACGTGCAGGACACGAAGGTGCACCTGCGTGTGCTTCTTCCGCCGATGCTCGGCATGTTCTCCAGCCTCATCCAGGCATCGCTGCAGAAGAAGGGCAATGTCCTTCTCGAGGATCACCACAAGGGCTGACGCTCCGGCCCGCAGCCGCTAAGCATCCCCGAAAGGGAGGCGGCGGATGCGGCATTTCGCGGTGGTCGGTTCAGGTCCGGCGGGCTTCTACACTGCCGAGGCGCTGGAGCGGGCCTATGGCGACAAAGCGCGCATCGACATTATCGACCGCTATCCGGTGCCCTACGGCCTGATCCGCTTCGGCGTCGCGCCGGACCATCAGTCGCTGAAGGCCGTATCAAAGCGCTACGACAAGGTCGTCGACAGCGCGGGCGTCGACTTCATCGGCAATGTGACCGTCGGCCGCGACGTTTCCATCGCCGAACTGCTCGATCTCTACGATGCCGTCATCTTGGCGACTGGCGCACCGCATGACCGCAAGCTCGGCATTCCGGGCGAGGATCTGGCCGGTGTTGTCGGCTCGGCTGAGTTCGTCGGCTGGTATAACGGCCACCCCGATTTCGCCGATCTCGATCCGCCGCTCGACGGCACGCATGCGGCAGTCATTGGCAACGGAAATGTCGCCCTCGATTGCGCCCGAATCCTGTCGAAGACCCGCCAGGAATTCGAAGGCTCGGACATCGTAGGCCACGCGCTCGATGCGCTCGAAGACTCGGCTATCCGCACCATCACGATCCTCGGCCGCAGAGGGCCGCACCAAATTGCCATGACTCCCAAGGAGCTGGGCGAACTCGGTCATCTCGAAGCCGCTTCGCCGGTGGTTGAGGAAGCTGACTTCCCGCCGGTCGAAGCCGACGATGCACTGGAACCCGGCCATCGCAAGTCGATTACGATCCTGCGCGGATTTGCCGCGACCCCGCCGGACGCCGGCAGGCCCAAGCGCATGGTCTTCGACTTCTTCGCCAAGCCGCTTCGGATCGAAGGCGACGGCAGGGCAGAGAAGATCATCGTCGAGCGCACCGTGCTCGACGACAAGGGCGCGGCCCAGGGCACGGGCGAGACCTATGAGGTTCCCGCATCGCTTGTGGTGACGGCGATCGGCTATTCGACGCTGCCGATCGAAGGCGTCGCCTATGACGAGCGGGGCGGGAAGTTCCTCAACGAGCAAGGGTGCGTTGCCGAGCGGCTCTTCGCCGTCGGATGGGCGCGGCGGGGGCCTACCGGCACCATCGGGACCAATCGCCCGGACGGCTATGAAGTTGCCGACAGGATTGCCGCCGAAATGCCGCCCGGGACCTCGCAGGATCGCGCCGGCGCTGAGGGTCTCAAGCCCCTGCTCGAGGAGCGCGGCATCATGACGACCGACTACGACGATTGGCGCAAGATCGAGGAAACCGAGACCGCCAGGGCTCGCCCCGGATGTCCGCGCGAGAAGTTTGTTCGCGTGCAACAATGGATGGAGGCACTTGGCCGCTGAACGTCGCTTGCGTTCGGCAGAACCCCCCTCTATCTGACCCGCAGCCTTGGCTCCCGTGGCAACCTGAAACGGTTGCTCTGTGCGGGTTCCGGTCGGGGAGTAGCTCAGCCTGGTAGAGCACTGTCTTCGGGAGGCAGGGGCCGGAGGTTCGAATCCTCTCTCCCCGACCACTTACTCATCAGAATGTTAACCACATTGGGTTAACCGCAGGCTCATGGGCTGTGTCCCTCGACGCCTGCGTATCGGCAGCGCGATCCCGCTGGGCTGCGCGCTTGCCGTGCTATGGGCGGCGCCTGCCAACGCCCAATCGGATCTCCAGCTTTTCACGCCCGATACGTTTGAGCTGACAGGCGACGTGCGGATCGTCGCCGTGGACGGCGAGAAGAGTTGGGTCCGTGGCGGCTTTGGCAAGCTGCGCTCCAGTGGCGGTCAGGACGACCTGCGCGTCGGCCCCCAACTTGGAAACGTCAGCCTTGTCTGGAAACCACAATTCACCTGGTCGCTCTCGGCGACCGTAGTCGGTTCGCTTCAGGGCGGCGAGCGCACGGAGGCAGGTCTCAGTGAAGCCTATCTCAGCTTCCGCCCGATGCGCGGGAGCAAGGTGGCCCTGTCGGCCCGGGCGGGCCTGATGTGGCCTCCGATCAGCCTCGAACATGAGGGCGCCGACTGGCACGTGCGGGACTCGATTACGCCCTCCGCAATCAACAGCTGGATCGGCGAGGAAGTCCGGCCGGTCGCAGTCGAAGGGACGGTTTCGGCAGACCTCGGGGAAAACAAGCTAAGGGTGATCGCAGCGGTCATGGCGGCGAACGATACGGCAGGGACTCTGCTGGCATTCCGCGGATGGGCGTTGCACGACCGCACGACGCTAGCGTTTCGCCGCCAGCCGCTCCCCCCGCTCGAGGAAGAATACCGCGATTACCAGGCGCCGTTCACGCATCCCCTGCTCGACGTGCCCGAAGGTTTCGCGGATCGACCGGGCTACTACGCCAAGCTCAGCTGGGTGCCCCCGATGCCCGTCAGGATCGAGCTGCTCCGCTATGACAATCGCGCCGATCCCGAAGATGTGAACAACGACCTCGAATGGGGTTGGCGGACCCGTTTCAACCAGCTCGCTGCCGTCGCCGACCTCGGTTCCGGTCTGCAGCTCAAGGGCCAGGCGATGACCGGTCACACATTGATGGGCTTCGTGGAGGGCGAGCACCGGTGGATCGATGCGCGCTTCCGTTCTGCCTACGCGATGCTCACCCGGCCGTTCGGAGCCTTCGGGCTGGCCGCGCGCGTCGAGGCGTTCGACGTCCGCAACCGGGGCGGGGTGTGGGACAGCGAATATGACGATACCGGCTGGTCGGCGATGCTCGCCGCCAAGCGCGAGTGGCGCAACGTGACCGGCCTCGTCGAGCTCCTGCATGTATCGAGCAAGCGGCAAGATCGCGAGGAAGTCGGGCTCAATCCGCGCCAGGGTCAGACGCAGTTACAGGCTGCTTTGCGAATGCACTGGTAACCATCCTCGCAGCAGGCGCGTTTACCGTCTGTCGCTTAATCTTCATCCATGGTTCGCATTGTCCTGCTCGCGCTGGCGCTTGCCGGCGCAGCGTCGCCGCTCGCCGCGGCTCCTCTTGCGGTGCGCGTCGTCGATTCATCGGGACGTCCAGTGCGCGACGCCGTTGTGACCTTCCACCCCGCCGGTTCGGCCGCCCGGGTTCCGCGCGCCGCTGGCCGATTTGTGGTCTCACAGAGAAACCTCAAGTTCCAACCGTTCCTGAGCATCGTTCCGGCGGGTGCGGACGTGTCCTTCCCGAACCTCGATCCGACCAAGCATCACGTCTATTCCTTCTCTCCCGCGAAACGGTTTGAGCTGAAGCTGTTCGCCCGCGACCAGTCGCGCACGGTGCGGTTCGATAAGCCGGGCATCGTAGCGCTTGGCTGCAACATTCACGATGCCATGAGCGCCTTCATCTTCGTGACCGACACTGCCTGGACGGCGCGCACGAATGCGCAGGGAGTCGCGGCCTTCAACGATGCTCCGAATGCACCCGGCCGAGTGACGGTCTGGCACCCTTACCTTCGGGCACCGGGCGGAACTGCGGAGCAAGGGATCGCCGCCGGCCGGCGCTCGGTTTCCTTCTCGATCCGGCTTCGCGCGCCGCCGTCGATGCCAATGTCGGATTATTGATCCGATGGGGTCGTTCCGCTCCCTCAGCACTCGGTTGACGGTCCAGTTTGCACTGCTGTTCGCGGCCGCCATGCTTGGAGTTTCGGCGGCCCTTTCGACGTTCATCGCAGGCTCGGCGTCGCGTGAGGTGGAAAACCAGCTGCAATCGAGCGGCGCGGTTTATGACCGGCTCTGGCAGTCGCGGGCACACGAGCTTCAGCATGCCGCCTTGCTTCTCGCGCGCGACTTCGGCTTTCGCGCCGCGGTCGCGACTGGCGACGAGGCTACGATGCAGTCGGCGCTCGGCAATGCGGCGGCCCGCCTGAGGGTGCGCACGGCCTTCATCGTCACCGCCGACGGGAAGGTTTCAACGAGCGGATCGGCGATCGAACCGTGGCGTGCCGCTACGCTGTGGGAGCCGCTGGACGCGGGGCGCCTGATTGGTGTTTCGACTCTGGGCGGGCGGCCGCGCCAGTTCGTCGCGGCACCGATCATGGCACCGACGCTGATCGGGTGGGTGGTCTTCGCGTCCGACCTTGACGGCAAGGAGATGCGTTCGATCGAGCAGCTCTCCGCAATCCCGCTCCAGGCGGCCGTGCTCGCCTACGGCGACAAGGGATGGTCCGAGGCGGCAGGAAGCATGTCCGCACTTACGGCCGAAGCAGCGGGACTTGCCAAGAACCACGTCGGGATAGGTGCGGCATTCGAGATGCGCGTCGGCGGCGAAACCGCGATCGCACTCGCAAAGCCGCTTCCGGCTTTCGCGGACGGGGAGCGGGCGATCCTGCTCCTTGCGTATCCTAAGTCACAGGCCCTCGGCGACGCGCGCAAGCTTCAGGTCGCGCTCGCGCTCATCACTCTGATCGGCTTGATCCTCGTTGCTATCGCCACCTGGAAGGCTGCCCGCCAGATCACGGAACCGCTGGCACGGCTCGACGACGCCGCAGGCAGGCTCGCATCGGGCGAGCACGTGCAGGTCAACGTTCGCGGCACCGACGAGTTGGCTCGGCTCGCCACGAGTTTCAACGAAATGTCCGGCAAGATCGCGGAGCGCGAGCAGCGCATCACGCAGCTTGCGTTCAATGACGTACTCACCGGCCTGCCGAACCGCTCGATGTTCCAGCAGGCGCTCGAACATCATTTTCGCGCGGCGGACGCGAAGGGCAGCCTGTTCGCCCTTCACTGCCTCGACCTCGACCAGTTCAAGGTGATTAACGACACGCTCGGCCACCCGGCCGGCGACACCTTGCTCATCGAAGCCGCGCATCGCGTACAGCAAGCGGCTGGAGGGCATTTTGTCGCCAGGCTCGGCGGCGACGAGTTTGTCGTCCTTCAGAGGGTCGGAGATGATGACAGAGACTCCATCGATCGTCTCGCGCGGGAGATCCTCGAGACCATGTCACGTCCGATGGTCATCGACGGCAATGAGTGCGTTCCCTC
>Ga0164308_10002297_pt1 | contig 10149 bp, 11 predicted proteins | sample Whisoiple_246_MG_FD_109983 | JGI IMG/M metagenome (GOLD analysis project Ga0164308, IMG submission 109983) | Soil microbial communities amended with fresh organic matter from upstate New York, USA - Whitman soil sample_246_MG | ecosystem: Environmental > Terrestrial > Soil > Unclassified >... | reverse complement strand
CATCTGCCTCGGCATGCAGATGGCCTGCATCGAGGCGGCACGGAACACCGCCGGCATCCGCGAGGCATCGACAACCGAATTCGGCCCGACCGAGGCGCCGGTGGTCGGCCTGATCACCGAATGGATGAGCAAGGAAGGTCTCCAGCAGCGCGCCGCGGGTGGCGACCTTGGCGGCACGATGCGGCTCGGCGCCTATCCCGCGAAGCTCAACGGCAACAGCGTGGTTCATTCGATCTACGGCAGCGACGAGATCAGCGAACGGCATCGCCACCGCTACGAGGTCAATATTCACTATAAGGATAAGCTGGAGAGCACGGGCCTGCTCTTCTCGGGCATGTCTCCCGACGGCCAGCTGCCCGAGATCGTCGAGCGGCCGGACCATCCTTGGTTTGTGGGTGTGCAATTTCACCCCGAGTTGAAGAGCCGTCCTTTCGAGCCTCACCCACTCTTCGCGAGCTTTATCGGGGCGGCCGTCAAACAGTCGCGGCTGGTCTGACCTTTCCAACGGGGAACGCCTGACGTCGGTCATCCGTTACGGGGGCGAATCACCATTCAGAGGACAGCGCCATGCTTCTCACCATCGCCATCATTCTGCTCATTCTCTGGGCGCTCGGCTTCTTCGCATTTCACGTGGCCGGCGGGTTAATCCATCTCCTTCTAGTCATCGGCGTCATCGTTCTCATTTGGAACTTCGTGGTCGGTCGCCGCGCCGTTTAATCGCAGGTAATCAACGTTGCGGCGCGACGTCACGCCGCTTAGATGCGTGCCATGACGAACAGTATTTCGACGCGCCTGGCTGTCCTCGGGTCTGGGCCGGCCGGCTTTACCGCTGCAATCTACGCGGCGCGTGCCGGCCTCAGCCCGATCGTGATTCAGGGAATCCAGCCGGGCGGGCAGCTCACGACGACCACGGACGTCGAAAATTATCCCGGCTTCCGCGATGTGATCCAGGGCCCGTGGCTGATGGAAGAGATGCAGGCGCAGGCCGAGCACGTCGGCACGAAGATCGTCTGGGACCACATCACCGATGTCGATGTCTCGCGGCGACCATTCCGTCTGACCGGTGACGGCGGTGCGCAATATTTCGCGGACGCGTTGGTGATTGCCACTGGCGCACAGGCGAAGTGGCTGGGGCTGCCATCCGAGGAACATATGAAGGGCAGGGGCGCGTCCGCCTGTGCGACCTGCGACGGGTTCTTTTACCGCGGGAAGCGAGTGGCCGTGATCGGCGGCGGCAACACGGCGGTCGAGGAAGCGCTGTACCTTACCAACCACAGCCACGACGTGACCCTGATCCACCGCCGCGACAGCCTGCGCGCCGAAAAGATTCTCCAGGACCGGCTGTTCGCGAACCCGAACATCAAGATCGTGTGGGATTCCGAAGTCGAGGAGTTCGTGGCTGGCGGCGAGCCCGAGGCCCTTGTGGGACTCGATCTGCGCAACCGCCTGACCGGCGAAGTCACGCGCGTGCCAGTCGAAGGCGCCTTCGTCGCCATCGGTCACAAGCCGGCGACAGAGTTGTTCGCCGGCAAGCTCGATCTAGACGAGGACGGCTACATCAAGGTCGAGTCAGGCACGACGCGGACGAGCGTATCGGGCGTGTTCGCCTGCGGAGACGTGATGGACAAGATCTATCGCCAGGCGGTGACCGCTGCCGGGACCGGCTGCATGGCCGCGCTCGACGCGGAGAAATATCTCGCTGCGATGGAGTATGAAGCCATAGCGGCCGAGTAGGGGCGTTAGCAGGGGGGCGATCATGAAACCGACGGGTCCGATCCCGCCGCATTTCTCCGCAAGCGAAGATGGCCAGCTGATGATCGGCGGCTATGCCGTCGGGGAGCTCATTGCGGACGCAGGCCGGACACCTCTGTTTGTCTACGACAACAACATCATCGGCGGTCAGATCGCCGCCCTACGCGCAGCCATGCCGGATGGCTTGGCGATTAATTATTCTGTCACGGCAAATCCTTACGAGCCGTTGCTCAATTTCCTTGGACGCTACGTCGACGGCTTCCGTGTCGTGTCGCGAGGCGAGCTCGAGCATCTGAAGCGCGCGGGTCTCGCCGGAATCGGCATGACCTTCGCCGGTCCGGGCAAGCGCGACGACGAGCTCGAAGCCGGAATCGCGGCCGGCGCCACGATCAGCCTCGAAAGCGAAGGCGAGGCCGCCAGGGCGATCGAGGCCGGTGAGCGTGTCGGCATCCAGCCCAAGCTCGCGGTGCGGGTGAATCCACCGTTCAGCATTGAGCACGGCAGGATTTCCCTTGGCGCGCGCCCGACCCCGTTCGGCGTCGATGCCGGACGCGTTCCATCCCTGGTCGAAGGCCTGCTCGAAGCGGGCGTGGACTGGCGCGGCCTGCACATCTTTGCCGCGTCGCAGTGCCTCGACGATGACGTGCTCATCGATGCGCACAAAGCCATCATCGCTTGCGCTGGCGACATCGTGAACGAGCTCGGCCTGCCGCTGCCCGAACTCAATCTTGGCGGCGGGTTCGACGTGCCCTGCTTTCCCGGCGAGCGGCCGATCGACGTGTACCGCATGGCGAGGGCGCTGCACGAGACGGTGTGTGACGGGCCCGAGCTGCTGGCCACCACGCGTCTTTCGCTTGAGCTCGGCCGCTGGTTGGTCGCAGAGTCCGGCGTTTACCTGACGCGCGTGCTCGACCGCACGGAGAGCTGCGGCCAGACCTTCCTGACCACCGACGGCGGTGGTCACCACCTGCTCGGGGCCACGGGATGCCTGCTCGAGCAAGGGCGGGGCAACTTCCCGATCGCGGTCGCGAACCGCTTCGACGCTCCGGCGGAGGAGCAGGTCACCGTTACCGGCTGCCTCGCCACGCCGCATGACCTGTTCGGTGACGAGGTTATGCTGCCCCGCGCCGAGCCGGGCGACCTGATCGCGATCTTCTGCGCCGGCGCTTATGGATTGACCGCCAGTCCCCAAGGCTGGGAGAGCCGTCCGTCGGCTCGCGAGGTGCTCGTTTAGGGGTACAACCCTTCGACGAAATAGAGGCCCCGCGGAGGGGCATTAAGCCCTAGCTCGGCGCGGTCGCGCGCCTCGAGAGCTTTCCGCATGTCATCCGGGCTCCATTGACCCCGCCCGACCAGGGCGAGACAGCCGACCATCGAACGCACCTGGTGATGGAGGAAGCTCCGTGCCGCCGCTTCGATGAGAATCTCGTCGCCGGAACGGCTTACTTCAAGCCGGTCGAGCGTCTTCACCGGGCTATCGGACTGGCAGTGGACCGACCGGAAGGTCGTGAAATCGTGGCGCCCCACGAGCATCGTCGCGCCTTCCTGCATCGCTTCCACGTCGAGTGGCACGGCAACGTGCCACACACGCCCCCGATCGAGTGCTGGCGCGGCGCGGCGGCTGAGGATCCGGTAGAGGTAGCGCCGGCCTACGCAGGAGAAGCGCGCGTGCCAGTCGTCGGCGACCTCGGCGACATCGAGGACCGACACGGGCTGGGGCCGCACCAGCGCATTCAGGCCTTCACGCAGGCGATGCGGCGTCAGCGACTTCGCGAGGTCCACATGCGCGGGCATGGCAAGCGCGTGGACGCCCGCGTCCGTGCGTCCCGACGCAGTAAAGGTCACCGTCTCGCCGGTCATCTGCTCGAGCGCTTTTTCCAGCGTCTGCTGCACCGACGGACCGTGGTCTTGCCTTTGCCAGCCCATGAAGGGACCGCCGTCATATTCGATCGTCAGCCGCCAGCGCGTCACTGGAGGAACGTGCCCTTGGGGATTTCGAAACCGCGGAGCAATTCCCGCGGCGTCATTGCGGAGCGGCCCGCCCGCTGGACCTTCAATGGGCGGATCGCAGCGGAGCCGGCGGCGACCGTCATGCTGTCGTCCAGCACTTCGCCGGGTTTCCCGGTCAGGTTGGCGACTTCAGCATCGAGCACTTTGATCCGGTCGCCGAGGGCATCGAACCAGGCCCCCGGCATTGGGGAAAAGGCACGCACCTGACGCGCGATCTGTTCGGCCGGCTGCGACCAGTCGATCCTCGCTTCGGCCTTGTCGATCTTGGAAGCATAAGTCGCACCGTCCGCGGGCTGCTCTTCGGCGGGCGTCTGTTCGCTCAGCCAGTCGATCAATGCCCGAGCGCCCAGTTCCGCCATCTCTTCCGTGACTTCGCCCGCATTCTTTCCGCGAATGTCGAGCTCGCGCTTCAGGAGCATGGGCCCCGTGTCCAGGCCCTCGTCCATCTGCATGATGGTCACGCCGCTGACTTCGTCACCCGCCAGGATCGCCCGCTGGATCGGCGCCGCCCCGCGCCACCGTGGCAGGAGCGAGGCGTGGACGTTCACGCATCCGCCCTTCGGCGCATCCAGGATCGGCTTCGGCAGGATCAGCCCATAAGCCGCGACCACCGCGAGATCCGCGTCCAGCGCGCGGAAGGCGACCTGCTCGTCCTCATTGCGAAGCGTGCGTGGCGTCCGCACGTCGATGCCTAGCGCGCCGGCCCGCTCATGCACCGCGGTCTTGCGTTCGCCCTTGCCACGGCCCGCGGGGCGGGGCGGCTGCGAATAGACAGCCACAACCTCATGTCCGGCTCCGACGAGCGCGTCGAGGCTTGGAACGGCGAAGTCCGGCGATCCCATGAAGACGATGCGCATCGGGTCGCCTATGGCGAAAGCCGCTGGAATTGCCTACCTCGACCCGCAGAGTGGCAAGTCAGGAAATCGAGGCACTATCGCAAGCGCTCGCGCGGCTTCCCGGACTGGGGCCGCGGTCGGCGCGTCGTGCCGTGCTTCACCTGATGAAAAAGCGCGAGGTGACGCTGCAGCCGCTCCTCACTGCGCTGCAGAACGTCGCCGACCGGCTCTCGACCTGCTCGACATGCGGGAATGTCGACACGTCCGACCCCTGTTCGATCTGTTCCGACCCCCGGCGCGACGACAAATCGCTGTGTGTGGTGGAGGAAGTGGCAGACCTGTGGGCGCTGGACCGGTCGCGGCTGTTTCCGGGCCGGTATCACGTTCTCGGTGGCCGCCTCTCCGCGCTCGACGGCGTCCGCCCCGAGGACCTCAGTATCGACCAGCTGGTCCGGCGCGTCTCTGCGGGAGGTATCGACGAGGTCGTCCTTGCTATGAATGCCACACTGGAGGGGCAGACGACGGCGCATTATGTTGCCGAGCGGCTGGAGACATTCCCGATCCGTCTCAGTCAGTTGGCGCACGGACTTCCCGTCGGGGGTGAGCTCGACTACCTCGACGAGGGCACGCTTGCGCAGGCGCTTCGCGCGCGGCGGCCGATAAGCTGACCTTCTTGACGCTTCAGGACACCGCTCCTAGCTCCGCGCCATGTCGCTGATGCACATCATCGAAGTTCCGGATCCGATGCTGCGGAGCACCTCGGCGCCGGTCGAGCGCATCGACGGCGATTTGAAGCGGCTGGTCCGCAACATGTTCGATACGATGTACGAGGCTCCGGGCATCGGCCTTGCCGCAGTCCAGGTTGCCGTCCCGCGCCGCCTTCTGGTGATCGATCTCCAGGACCCCGATCCCGTGCCGGAAGGCGAGGAGGAGGGGCCGCCCGTCAAGCGCCCGCATGTCTTCATCAATCCGGAGATCATTCACCGGTCCGACGCCCGCAAAAGCTACAATGAGGGCTGCCTCTCGATCCCCGACCAATATGCCGAGGTCGAGCGGCCGGACATCGTCCGCGCGCGCTGGCTGGACGTCGACGGCAAGGAACAGGAAGGCGAGTTCGACGGGCTCATGTCGGTCTGCCTCCAGCATGAGGTCGACCATTTGAACGGCGTTCTGTTCATCGACCATCTGTCGCGGCTGAAGCGCGACATCATCGTCAAGAAGGTCGTGAAGGCCCGCAAGGACCGCGAGAAAGCCGCGATCCTTTAAGCGCCGATGCTCGCCGCTGCGTTGCGGCAATCGTCTGCACATTCCCGGCACATCTGCGCGCACAGCTTGCAATGCTCGTGGTCGTGCTTCTCGCACTCGGCGGCGCACGCCTCGCAAACCCGCGCGCACAGCTCGAGCATTTCGCGGAGCACCTGTTCGTTGGAGCCCGTGCGGCGGACCGCCAGCTTACCGGTTGCCTCGCAGACGTCCGCGCAATCCAGGCAGGCGCGAATGCACTCGCGCATGTCCATCTTCTCGGCAGCGCAGGCATCGGCACAGCTGAGGCACATGCGCGCGCAATACATCAGGTGATGGGCAGCATCGCCGAGCGGCTGGTTCACGTGGCCCTGCACGTCGGGATGCAAAGCGATCATTTTGCGGATGGACATTCGTTTCTCCTCGTCAGCGCAAACCTGTGGATAGGCGCTCGCGTTCCGCTTGTCCCGGCCATTTGCAAGCGATAAGGTTCGCGTTCTGTTCCGGGGGAGTCACGTTATGGACGCGACGGTTATCGCATTCGTCGTCATCGCCCTGATCGTGGGCGCTCTCCTCGGCTGGCTGTTCGGCAGCCGCGACGGTGCCGCCGCCAAGCAGACGGTCGAGAATCTTCGGCTGCAACTCGATGAAGTGGTGAAGGAGCGGGACGCAAACCGCGGCGCCGCGCAGGATCTCGCGGCCCACCGCGCTGCGCAGGCCGAGCGGGACCGGGCGTTCGAAGAGCGCATCGCGGAGCTGACGGCGGCGCGGGAGGCCTTGAGCGCGCAATTCGCGGAAGTGGGCAACAAGCTTCTCGAAGGCGCGCAGAAGCAATTCCTGGAACGGGCCGACCAGCGTTTCCGGCAGTCCGAAGAGAGCGCGGGCACCAACCTGAAGGCGTTGCTCCAACCGGTCCACGACCGGCTCCAGCGCTATGAAGAGGTCGTGACCAAGGTCGAAGAGGAGCGCCGGAAGGACTTCGGTCTTCTCACCGGGCATATCGAAGCGATGAAGAGCGGGACCGAGCGCGTCTCGGCGGAGGCAGCGAAGCTGGTCAACGCGCTTCGCAACGCGCCCAAGGCGCGGGGCCGCTGGGGCGAGCAGCAGCTTCGCAACGTGCTAGAAAGCTGCGGGCTGACCGAGCATTGCGATTTCGAGACCGAGGTCAGCCGGTCGGACGGCGAGGGCGGGCGTCTGCGGCCGGACGTGACGCTCCGCGTGCCCGGAGGGCAGAGCCTCGTGATCGACGCCAAGGTCAGCCTCAACGCCTATCAGGACGCCTTCGGCGCTGTCGACGAGGCCGAGCGTGCCTTCCACCTCGCCGCTCATGCCGCGGCTATCAAGGCCCACGTCAACACGCTCGGCAACAAGGCCTATTGGGCGCAGTTCGACGATGCGCCCGACTATGTCGTGATGTTCATACCCGGCGAGCACTTCCTATCGGCGGCGCTCGAGCAGGACGCGAAGCTGTGGGACTATGCGTTCGATCGGCGCGTGCTGCTGGCAACGCCGACGAACCTCATCGCGATTGCGCGAACCGTCGCCGCGGTCTGGCGGCAGGAAAAGCTCGCGAAGGAAGCGCGTCAGATCGGCGAGTTGGGCAAGGAATTGTACGACCGCCTCGCCAAGGCGGCGCTGGACATGCGCAAGGTTGGCGCAGGCCTGACCAGCGCCGTAAACAATTACAATGCTTTCGTTTCCAGCTTTGAGAGCCGGTCACTGGTAACGGCGCGCAAGTTTCGCGACCTCAACATCGAACCGGGCGCTCGCGAAATCGAGGTTGTGCAGCCCGTCGAAGCCCTACCGCGCTACGGCGATGACGACTTCACGCAAATCGCGGCGGAATAGTCTCACGCTTGCAAAATAGGACTTTGGCTGCTCGTTTCAGCGCCGCTCTTCGACGGGTGGGATCCGCGAGATTTCGCTCGGCCAAATCCAATGAAGTGGAAGAAGTGGAAGACCTCCGAATCGACCCGCGGTGGGAATTGAAGCCCCTGCGCCGGGCCCTTGTGCTTTCCTGAGTTTCCAAGGCATCACTCGACAATTCGCATCGAAGGGCGGCCATGGCCTCGCGCTCCAAAGACCAAACTGTCAGCGTCGTGATGCCAGTCCATAACGCTCTGCCCTTTCTCGACGATGCTGTCCGCAGCATCCTCGATCAAACCCACCGCAACTTCGAGTTCGTCATCTACGACGACGCTTCGACCGACGGATCCACGGAGCGATTGCGCGAGTGGGCCGCGCAGGACGAGCGCGTTCGGCTGATCGAGGGCGAGAAGAACCTGGGCCCGGTCGGAAGCTCGATGATGGCCGTCGACAAATCGACTGGCGCGTTTGTTGCGCGGATGGACGCCGACGATCTGTCCCACCCTCAACGCCTGGAACTGGAGCTTCGGGTTCTTGAAGCCAACCCCGCCGCCGGGCTGGTCGGTACGATGTTCGACATCATCGACGACGACGGCCGGCAAATCCGGACTGAGGACCATTGGAGGTTAGAGCGAAAGTCCGCGTTCCTCCCCTTCGCGCACGGCTCGATCATGTTCCGCCGCGCGACCTTCAACCGGATCGGCGGGTATCGCGAAGAATGCATATTCTGGGAGGATCAGGACTTGGTCCTGCGGATGGCCGCCGAAGGGGACGTCTTGGTAATCCCGCGCTCGCTTTACCGCTTTCGGCAGTGGAGACGGCCGAAGCTCTCGGACTCCCAGAATGAACGCGTCGAGAATGCAGTCGACCTCATGTACCGCTGTGTGGCCTGCCTCGAGCGGGGCGAAGCTTACGATGATCTTCTGGAGAGCCGCGATCACCAACCCTCACGCGTGGATCCGCGCGTTTTCGTATCCGCTGGATCGCGACTCCTTTGGCCCGGCGGCCGGCCCATGCTGCTCGGCCGGTTCTTGAGGCGCGGTAAGCTCGGCTTCAACGCCCGAACCGCCAGCACCTTGGTCTGGACCGCCTGGGCTTCCGTGAGCCCTGGCTCACTTCGGGCCTTTCTCCGAATGCTGCTCCGTCAGCGGAATGTGCGGGCCAGGCATGTCCATTCGGCGCGAGAGCCGGTGCGATGGTCTCCGGCGTATCCAAGGTCGACTGCATCGCCGTCGGCGAAAGAGCGCTCTGTACCGCTTGACCTAGTGCGCCCCGCCGACAGCCGATAAGCTTGCGCCATGGACCTTGAGGGGGAAGAGCGCTCAGTCGCACCGGATCAAGGCTATCTATGGTCGGGCCTGCGGGAATTGTACGACAGCATGTCGCCCGGCCGGCGAGTTCAATTCTATTTTGTCCTCGCGCTGATGATCGCCGGAGCATTCGCCGAGATCGCGACCATCGGCGCGGTGCTTCCGTTCCTGTCACTGCTGGCCGATCCGAGCCGCATGGATCAGTGGCCAGCTACGGCTCGGCGCTTCAACAGCGCTCTCAGGGCAACGCCGCAACATCCGGTGCTAGGAAATCCCGCCGCGCGGCGACCGAAAACAGCCGCTCCCGGGAATAGAAGCGGAAAGGCCAGTCCCGCCGGCCCATCGGCGATAACAGAAGCTCATTGACCAGCTCGTGCAGAGGCTCCTTCGGATCCCCTTCAGCGAGGAAGAGCCGCACGCCGCGCAGGAACGTGCGGGTGATGGTTTCATGATAGCCTTCGGTATCGCTGTTCACGCCGCCGACGCTCTCATTGTAGCTGCGGATGATCCCGGGCAGCTCGGTGTCGAGATCGACGTCGGGCCGCTTCAGCAGCAGGTATGTCGTCGCGGCGAGATGCGCCTCATGGGTCCACTCGGCGCGCGGCAGGGTGCGGGCGAGCAGTCCTTTGCCGATATGCTCGATCTCGGCGTCGCTAGTGAACAGTCGTGGGCGGCAGTCGGTCATTGATCGGGTCCTTTGGAGGGCCCGATCAGCGACCGGGCCTCAAGCAGCGGTAGGTTGCGTCTGTTGCTGCGCTTGTTGTTGCGCGTGTCGGGGCGCGGCTTGGCGGACGCCTTCGTCCACTTGGTCCGCGAATTGCGCGAAATTCTCGACGAACAGGTCGACGAGCTTAGCCGCCATCGCGTCATATTCCGCCGGGTTCGACCAGGTACCGCGCGGATCGAGGATCGACTGATCGACCCTCGGAACGGACACGGGCACTTCGAAGCCGAAATTCGGGTCCTTGCGGAACTCCACGTTCTTCAGGCTGCCATCGAGCGCGGCATTCAGGAGCGCGCGCGTCTCCTTGTTCGGCATGCGCTTGCCAACGCCATACATTCCGCCGGTCCAGCCGGTGTTGACCAGCCAGCAGCCCGCACCACCGTCGGCGATGCGCTTCTTGAGCAGGTTG
>Ga0164308_10002296_pt1 | contig 10150 bp, 7 predicted proteins | sample Whisoiple_246_MG_FD_109983 | JGI IMG/M metagenome (GOLD analysis project Ga0164308, IMG submission 109983) | Soil microbial communities amended with fresh organic matter from upstate New York, USA - Whitman soil sample_246_MG | ecosystem: Environmental > Terrestrial > Soil > Unclassified >... | reverse complement strand
GCTACGAGAAGACTCACCGCAACTACGTTGCGGTGGTCGCGATCGGGTGTGCGCTGCTTTGGCTGCGTCTCTGACTTAATCCTCGCAGCTCTGGGCCAACTTGATCAGCATTGACCCAATGCGAACAATCATGATTTCCCAGTCCTGTGTCCGCTATCTTCGAGCAACTTGAGCCGACAGCAAACGTCCAGCAGAGCCGCTGACTCCGTCGCCGAGCCACGCGCCGTCAGATAGTACCGTCGCTTGTCTGGGTTCGAGTGCTTGCCCGCTCCCTCGGCGAGGTTCAGCACGATCGATAGCGACCCCTCGAAAACTGATCCGAGAGGTGGCTTCGACCGCGAGGCAACCCTTCGATGATCTCACTGGCGAGAACCAGAAAATCTAACGCGAGGTGGTAAACATCCAAACGCTCGTGATCCAGATCCATCCCTCCCTATCGGCCATCCGCCGCGCCCGTTGCCTCTTTCGGGCACGGGCGCGGGCACGGGCACGTTTACGGGTGCCTGAGCAATCAGGGACAGGCCCTTGAGCCCGACGTCGCCCCGACTGCTATTTCCACGAAAGAATTGGGAGCAGGGCTGTACGCCGCGACGCGCGTTCCGCTGTGCCATCCCGATTGCCGAGAGTTGCCCACCGGCGCCTCGACGCGTCAGTGTGCGTCCTGCGCCGCAAGAATTCGCGGCTGGCGAGAGTGTTCCTCCCAGGACGATGCGCGGCCTAGGCTGATGCTTTCTTGCCGGCACCCAGTCCGGCAAGCGCTATGCTAGGGGCGAGCCGCACGGAGTTCCGTGGCGGCGGGGTGACCCTTAGCTTTGGGAGTCTGCAATGCGATCCTTTTTTCGATTTGGTCTGGTGGTGACCGCGGTTGGGGCAGTCGGCACTTTCTTCCCAGCAAACGCGAACGCGTGCGGCGGCTTCTTCTGTAACTCGGCCCAGCCGGCGAACCAGGTGAACCAGGCGGCTGAAGGCATCGTCTTTGCGGACAATGGCGATGGCACGACCACCGCCGTGATCCAAATTCAGTATCAGGGACCCACGCAGAACTTTTCCTGGTTGCTGCCGATCTCGTCGGTGCCCAAGAGTGACGCAGACATCGGCATCGCCTCCAACCTCGCACTGCAGCGGCTACAAGCCGCCACGAACCCCCTCTACACGTTGACGGTCCGCGTCGAAGGCACGTGCGGTGAGTTGCGCAGCGGAGGTAGCGGCTGCGGTGCCGCTTCTGCGGATAGCGCGCCAGCCAACGCGCCCCGCGGGGTGACCATCGATCCCTCTCACCCGGAGGTCGTGGTCGAAGCGACGGGCGTGGTCGGCGCATTCGAGTGGACCGTGATCTCGCTCGACAAGACTCTCAGTGACCCCGCCGTGGCGGCGGAGAGCTGGTTGAAAAAAAACGGTTACGACGTACCGAGTAGCGCGCCCGCGTTGCTCGGCCCGTACCTGAAACAAGGGCTGTTCTTGTTGGCGTTGCGTCTGACCAAGGACGCAGACAGCGGGTCGATTCGTCCCATCGTGCTCACTTACGCGGGCGCCCCTTCGATCCCCATCAAGCTGACGGCGGTTGCCGCGAACGACGACATGGGCGTGCTTGCTTGGATCCTGGGGCCATCGCGCGCGGTTCCGAAAAACTACCTTTCGCTGGAGCTGAACGAGGCGCGGATCAATTGGTTCAACGCGCCGAGTAACTACAACTCAGTCGTGATCGAGGCGGCCGATGACGCCGGCGGGCAGGGCTTCGTCACCGAGCTCGCCGGGCCTACCAGTGCGCTCTCGCGTACCATCTGGACCACGCTGGACGAATCGAACTGGAGTACACTGAATCAGACATCGGGTTCGAGCACGGGCTCGGCGTTCTTCCAGCAGGCGTTTCAGCTCTTCGGTCAATGGGACGGCTTCTGGGATGCTACGCGCGCGGTCGTTACGCTGGCGGACGGCCAATCATTCGACTCGCTGAAAGCTTGTCCCAGCTGCTACTCGATTCAGCTTTCACCGCAGGACTACCTGAAGCAGCTCGCCAGCCAAGTGATCGAACCGGTGAAGCGGGTTCAGCAACTGATCGACGCTCATCCACGAATCACCCGCCTGTACACGACGCTGTCGGCGGACGAAATGACGCTCGATCCGCTGTTTGGCTTCAACCCAGACTTGCCGAACGTGAGCAATCTGCATAACGCCCAACGCGTGATCGCCTGCAGTCCGAACGTTTCTCAGTTCTCGGCGCCCTGGCGAATCGAATTGCCCCAGGGCGGAGTGGTATGGGGCAGCGCGGATCAGGCAGCCAGCGGGGTTTGGCCAAGTGAACTCAGCACGCTTCCGCCCAACCGCACGATCGCGCGTGCTGCCGAAAGCGGTGAGGGCAAAGTGATCGAGGACAACTCGGCGACCATCGAAAGCCAGCTTGCTCACTATAATTCCGGCAAGTCCTCGGCGGCCGAAGAGGGCGGTGGCTGTACCACCGGTCGCGGTCGTGCCGCGGGCGCGTGGCTTGCCGTTGCTCTAGTGGGTGGAACCCTGATCGGCCGTCGTCGCCGAATGCAGAGTCGTTAACGAACGTCGCGCGCATCGGTTCTTTCGAAGTGAAATCGCTCACCTGCGTTGCACTGTCCGCTTCGGGACGCGGGCCACCACGAGGCCCACTCGGGCGGGCTACGGAACTGGTTCCAGCGGCGGAAATGCGTGCTAGCGTTTGCGCATGCGCCTTTCCCTGCGATCCCTGCCGCTGATCACCGTGCTTGCTTTGCCTCTGGCGTGTTCCGCCTCGGGTGAGGGCGAACCCGAGGGCAGCTCGGGGGCCTCTGCGGGCGGTTCGAGCGGGAGGGCAGGTTCGGCTGGGTCCGTTGGCAGCAATGCAGGCTCGAGCGGTAGCCTCGCGGCCGCGGGCAATGCGGGCTCGAGCGGCGGGTTGGGCTCGAGCGGTAGCGCAGGGACGAGCGGCAATGCTGGAGTAAGCGCTAGCGCCGGTATGAGCGGCAGCGTCGGCATGAGCGGTAGCGCCGGCATGAGCGGTAGCGCCGGATCCGCGCAAGGCGGGTCAGCGGGCTCGAACGCGGGCGCGGGCGGCGCGAGCGCCGGAGCGGGCGGCTCAAGCGCCGGAGCTAGCGGTGCGAACGCGGGAACTGGCGGCGCGAACGCGGGAACTGGCGGAGCGAATGCCGGGACCGGCGGCGCGAGTGCCGGTACTGGCGGAGCGAATGCAGGTGCTGGCGGAGCGAGCGCCGGTGCTGGCGGAGCGAATGCAGGTGCTGGCGGAGCGAATGCAGGTGCTGGCGGAGCGAATGCAGGTGCTGCGGGCGCGGCTGCGGGTGCTGCGGGAGCAAGCGCGGGCTCCGGCGGGTCCAGCGCAGGTTCGGGCGGCAGCAGCGCGGGAGCCGGCGGATCGAGCGCGGGAGCCGGCGGATCGAGCGCGGGAGCTGGCGGATCGAGCGCGGGTGCAGCAGGTGGCACGAGCACCGTCCCGTGCGATGCCGCGCACTCGCTCGCCACGATCGTGACCGGGGGGACGTACACCGGTAAAGCGACTGATTGCGTGCGGCTGACGGTCAACTCGACCTGGGCCACGGTCTCGATCCAACTACAGCCCCTGCCGGGAACGGCTTCCTACCCCGTGCCGTTCGCTTTCTCTTCGGCGTGCGCCGCCGCTGGCACGGGCTCGTTGACCGCGGATTACGTCAACGTGACGCTCAAGTCTGGAGCCAACCCGGGCTGCGATTATTTCGTGCAGTTCAAGGGCGGGGCGACCGCGCTCACGTTCAAGTACTTCGATTGATTGTGAGTACATCGCGCCCTTTCCGGGCGCGCGCACGGTCAGCCACGCGTTCGACCAAGGCCAAGCTCGAAGATTCCTGGATCGGCGCTTTCGCCGCAGCGGTCCGGTCGAAGGCGCTCGCCCGGGATCTGCAGCGAGCTGCCGTCGGCCGTGCCCGCGCAAATGCTCGTGGTCTGGAGGCAGTTCGTCGCAGTACACGCCGGTCGCCTATATAAATGCCGGTTTGCCCGATTTCGGGCAAGGAATTTGACGGCCCGGGTGAGGGCTGACACAGTGCCCGGGTGAGCATCGGGGTCGATGACGCTGAACGCCGCCTACGCGCGCTCCTCGGATTGTCCGAGCAACAAGCAGCGCGCGCGGTCGATGAAGTGTTCGATGTCCTACGGCTGGATGTGGACGAGTTCATCAGCGCTCGTCACGCGCAGCTGCAGGCGCAGGGCGAGCAGAACCCGGTCATCTTCGAGCGCATTGCCAGTGAGCTGGCCGTGCTTCGCTTCCGTGCCCCCGCGCTCAGCGCTCGGCAAATTCGGCGTCGTATCTACGGTTGAGGAAGAAAATCAAATGTGCGGAATCATGGGTTACATCGGTCGCGAGCCGGCTTGGGAAATCGTGATGAGCGGCCTGCGTCGCCTCGAATATCGCGGTTACGACTCGACCGGGATCGCCACCGTGTCGGACAAGCGGCTGCGCGTCGCGCGCCGCGTCGGCCACCTCAGCGCCCTGGCCGAAGCTCATCCCCAGGGGTTGCCGGGTAACGTCGGTATCGGCCACACGCGTTGGGCAACCCACGGCGGCGTGACCGAGTCCAATTGTCACCCGCACGCGGACTCCAAGCAGCGGATCGCAGTCGTGCACAACGGCATCATCGACAACGTCGAGGCGTTGCGCGCAGAGTTCGTGGCCAAAGGCGTGACCTTCCGCTCCGAGACGGACACCGAGGTTTTGGCGGAGCTGATCGGGGAGGGCGTAGCCGCAGGCGGCAGCTTGCGCGACGCGGTGGTCGCCGCGATGAAGCGGGTCGAAGGCACCGCCGGCCTAGTCGCGCTCGATCAGCAGGATCCGGAGCGACTCGTGGCGGCTCGCATGGGCAGCCCAGTCGTCGTGGGACTGGGTGAGGGGGCAACCTGGGTCGCGTCCGATGCGCTCGCGCTGGTGCCCTACACCGAGCGCATGATCGTGCTCGACGAGGGTGAAGTCGCGGAGCTCACCGCGACTTCGATCAAGACCGTCGATCTCGAGCAACGCGACCGCGAAAAACGGGTCGAGAAGATCTTGCACCGCGCCGACGATGCGGACATCGGCAAATACGATCACTTCATGATGAAAGAGATCTGCGAGCAGCCCGCCGCACTCGATCGCTCGATGCGCGGCCGTTTGGACGCTGTACTCGGCTCCTCGCGCTTGGGTGGCTTGCAGACCCACGAAGCGCGCCTGTTCGACATTCGCAACGTGGTATTTTTGGCCTGTGGCACCAGCTTGTACAGCGCACAAGTGGGCGCGTATCTACTGAACCGCTATGCGCGCTTGCCAGCGGTCGCCGAAGACGCGGCCGAGCTCTCGGTCAAGAACCCAATCGTCGACCGCCACACGCTGTACGTAGCCATCTCGCAAAGCGGTGAGACCGCCGACACGCTCTCTGCCTTGCGTGAGATCCGCATGCGCGGCGGCTTGTGTGCGGGCATCACCAACGTGGTCGGCAGTTCGCTCTCGCGCGAGACCGATTTTGGCATCTATGTCCACGCAGGCCCTGAAATCAGCGTCTGCTCGACGAAAGCGTTCACGGCGCAGGTGTTGGCCACCGAGCTTTTGGCGCTGCGCTTCGCGCGCATGCGCGATCTGTCTGCGGCTGATGGCAGACTCTGGGTCAACGCTCTGGAGTCGGTTTCGTCGCAGGTCGGCTTGATGCTCGAACACGCCGCGAGCTGTCGGCAGCTGGCGCAGCGCTTCTACCAATCGCGCTTCACCATGTTCGTCGGCCGCGGCGCGAACGTCGCCGTTGCCTGCGAAGGGGCGCTCAAGCTGAAAGAGATCGCGTACCTGCCGGCCGAAGGGCTCTCGGGCGCTGCGATGAAGCACGGGCCGCTGGCGATGATCGAACCGGGCAGCCCCGTCTGGGCGCTCATCCCGCCCGACGAGACGCGCGAGCGAATGCTGGGCAACGTCCGTGAACTCAAAGCGCGCGGCGCGTTCGTCATCGCGGTCGCCGCGTCGAACGACGAGGAAACGCGCGGCCTGGTCGATCACGTGATCCCCTTGCCACCGCATCACCCTGCAGTGTCGCCGATCCTCAACGCCGTCCCGCTCCAGCTGTACGCGTACTACGTGGCGCTGGCCAACGGCTTCAATATCGACAAGCCCAGAAACCTGGCCAAATCACTGACCGTGATGTAGCGGTTTGCGGCGCCTCGTCGACCCACGCGGGCGATGGCGAAGCTACGTTGGCCGCACAGAGGGCGGAATACCGCTTCGAGCGAGGTGCGCGGCTGGAACGCGAGCGCCCCCTGCTCACTCAGGGGAGGCGTGTCGGCACGGGCTTGGCGGCGAGGGCCAAGCCGAATTCGCGCGCATCGGCGTAGGCCCAGGCTACATTGGGCTGGATCAGGATCTCGTTGGCGTCTCCGATGCTCGCGCCAGCCGGCTTGAGCTTGTGCCCGCGGCGGGTGAGTTCACGCAGCACCTCGGCGGGTGGCGCGTTGCGCGGCTCGTAGCGCAGCAGGTCGGGCAAAAAACCGTGGTGTAAACGGGGCGCGTCGACCGCCGCCGACAGCGATTCACCATGGTCGACGATGTGCCGGAGCACTTGCACGATGGTGTTCGGGATCGTGTCTCCGCCGGGTGTGCCGAGTACGAGCAGAGTGTCCTCTCCGTCGAGCACCAAGGTGGGCGCCATCGAGCTCACCGTGCGTCGGCCACCAACGGGTTGATTGTCGCCGCTAGAGGCGAACGAGGCGACCGAGTTGTTGAGCACCACGCCCGTGCCCGGGAGCACCAGCTTCGCGCCATAGGAGGCCGATAGCGTGGTCGTGCACGAGACGACCATGCCCTCCGCATCGATCACCGAGAAGTGCGTGGTGTGTTCGGATTCGGTCGGGCTGTCGAGCGCGGGCGGTCGTAAACTGGCGGAGGCCGTGGCGTGCTCGGGGTCGATCGGCGCTGGGCCGAGCCAGGCATTCGGATCTAACCAGCGCGCGCGCTTTTGAGCGGTTTCGGCGGTGCTGAGCGCGTCCGGATCGATCACCCCGAAGCGGCGTTCAGCCTGGGAGCGGCGCGCCGCCTCGATGAACAGGTGCAATTCAGCGGCCGAGTCGTGGGCCAGCGCTTCGGCGCGCAAGGCTTGCAGCATGAGCAACGTCTGCGTGATGGCGACGCCTCCCGCTGACGGAGCGGGCATCACCTCGACCGTGAGTCCGTGATAGGGGAAGCGCAGCGGCTCACGCCACTTGGCTTGGTATGCCGCCAGGTCGACGGCGGTGATCAAACCGCGCGCCAGGCCGCTCAGAGCACTGGCGGTGCGGCCGGCGTAAAAACCTTCGCGGCCTTGATCGGCGATGCGCTTCAAGGTGGCCGCTAGGTCGCGTTGGACGAGGCGTTCTCCGGCGACCAGCGGCTTCTTGTCCTTGACGAAGATCGCGCGCGCTGCTGGATCTTGCGAGAGCGCGTTGAAGCTGCCGGCGAGGAGCGCGGCTTGGTGCGCACCCAAAGTATGCCCGCGGGCCAGTTCGATGGCGGGCGCCAACACCTCCGCTCGCGGCAGGCGGCCGAAGCGATCATGTGCGAGCTCGAGCCCCGCCACGCTGCCCGGGATCCCGACCGAGACGGGGCCCATGCCGCCGGCGCGTTGCATGGCGTCGAAGCGCGCACGACTCAGCGCGAGCGGCGCGCTCTCGCGAAAGTCCAAGGCCGAAGTTGGACCGCCTTTCGGTCGAACGAGCAAAAAGCCGCCCCCGCCGAGGTTGCCGGCACTCGGATGGGTGACGGCGAGCGCATAGGCCACGGCCACGGCCGCGTCGATCGCGTTGCCGCCCAGCTCGAGCATGGCAATGCCAGCCCGCGTCGCGCGTGGCTCCACGCTGGTCACTGCGCCAAATTCCGCACGGACCGCGCGCGGTCCGCCTTCCGCAGTGAACCGAACGCGCGGGGCAGGCGGGGGCGGCGGCGTGGTCGAGGCCAGGGTCGACGCAGACGCGCGCGCCATTTGTGCGGGCCGCGGCTCGGCTTCGCTGCTCGGAGCCTGAGCGCAGCTCAGCATCGTCAAAACGAGGAACGTCGCCGCGCGTCGCACCCACTCAGCATACACGTCGGGCCAGAAAACGCGCTAGTGTACGCGGCCATGGACCCGGTGCCGACCCCGCTGCAGATCGCCATCATTACCATCAGTGACACGCGCACGCTCGAGACGGACAAGAGCGGCGGTTTGCTGATGGATCAGCTCTTGGCTGCAGGACATGCCATTGCCCTAAGAAAGATCGTCAAGGACGACTTGGAGGCGATTCGCGCGGCGCTCTCGTTCGCCGTAGATTCTACTGCCATCGACGTGGTGATCACCACCGGCGGTACCGGCATCACTCGGCGCGATGTGACGCCCGAAGCGCTCGCGCCTATGGTGACCAAGGCCATCCCCGGTTTTGGCGAGCTATTCCGCTGGCTCAGCTACGCCGACATCGGCGCGTCCACCATCCAATCGCGAGCGGAGGGCGCGCTGTGTGGCACGACGTTGGTCTTCTTGCTGCCGGGCTCGACGGGCGCGGTGCGCTTGGCTTTGGAAAAAATCTTGCTGCCGCAGCTCGATTCCCGCACCAAGCCCTGCAACTTCGTGGAGCTTTTGCCGCGCGTGCACGCGGAGGGCGAACCTTAGGCCGAGGCTGAGCCAGACGCGCGAAGGCGCGCGTGGTCAGTGACCAAAACTACACCAAGAGCAGGCCAGGATCGCTCTTTGCCCACTCGGCGAGATCGCCGGCTGCGACCGCGACCACGGGCACGCCGAGCGCGCGCGCTTCACGGACCACGCTGGGCGCGCCTTCGTTGGCCGAAGCGCTGACCAGTACGTCCGCCGCCGCGACCCAGCGTAACGCTTCCGGGCGAGGCAGATAACCCGTGAATCGTACCTTCGGAAAGCGCGCTCGCAGGGCCGGGAGCTCCGGGCCGTCACCGATCACGACTGCCGAAAATTCGTCGAGTAGCGATAGCGCTTGCAGGGCGAGCGGGACGCGCTTTTCGGGCACGAGGCGAGCCACGATCACCGCCATTCGTTGGGATGGCTCGAGGAGCAGCGCTTGCCGCGCGGCATGACGAGTGGGCACCCCGTCCACGTCGATCGGGCTTGGCTCGACGCGCAGCGCGGGCACGAGCTCCGGATTGTGCGCGAGCAGCAGCTGCGCGAGCTCTGCGCTCGTGACACGCAGGGTGGCGCCGCGTGCGCGCCACGCGCGCGCGATGCGCCTCTGTACGGCGCTCGGAAGGCGACAGAACAAACGCACGTCCGAGCCGTGCCCGATCAGCTCGAGTTTGCAGCCAGGTCCGACCGAGAGCGCGATTGGCCACGCGCACGGCAGGAGAAAGTGCGCGTGCAGGCGCGCAAACGGCGCATGCTCGCGCAACGCTGAGCGCGTGCGCGAGCAGAATTCGGCGACGCCGAGCCAGCGCGCGGGTCGCTCCTTCAAACGCGTGAGCGCGCCGGGCCAACCGAAAGCTCCGCGATCGGCGAGCCAATGCACGTGCGCTCCGTCCGCCCTCGGTAGGGCAGAGCCGGGTGCAAACACGTGCACCTCGTGCCCGCTCCGAAGCAGGCGTTTCACTTCACTTTCGACGAAGTGGCCGGAGGCATCTCCGAGCGTGCGCGGGTACGAGCTCGTGATGACGGCGATGCGCTCGCTCAAGAGCGCGGCAGCTCACCGAGGGCTTTCACCGCTTCGGCGCCTTGAGCGGACAACATCTCCCCGAGCGTGCGCAGATAGCGGAAGCTGTAGATCCCCGAGCTGTGCCCGTCCCCCCAAGTGAAAGAGAGCGCATAGTTACCTACCCGCTCGATCTCGCGCAGCTCTTCGTTGCCACCGGTTTGAAAGCGGATCGCCCCGGAGTGCCCCTGGCAACCCGCGCATGGGCAATAACCCCTCAAAATTTCATGGGGATAGGACATGTGCTGCCCATCAGCCCAAGTGACTTCGAAGACGCGCGCGCCGTGTGGGGCCTTGATGCCAGTCGGTTTAAATTGTGGTTCCATGCGAAAAAACGCCCTCGGCGGGGTGGATCGGGGCTTGCCAAGGCCCCAATGGTCTGTCATACCCACGGCCCCTTGGCGAATACCAGCGAATCGGTTCAGTGCAGGCCTCTCGAGGTCCAAGTCGGCGACAAAGGCATTGAGCGTGCGATCAAGCACCTCAAGCG
>Ga0164308_10002295_pt1 | contig 10154 bp, 10 predicted proteins | sample Whisoiple_246_MG_FD_109983 | JGI IMG/M metagenome (GOLD analysis project Ga0164308, IMG submission 109983) | Soil microbial communities amended with fresh organic matter from upstate New York, USA - Whitman soil sample_246_MG | ecosystem: Environmental > Terrestrial > Soil > Unclassified >... | reverse complement strand
GGCGGCCTTGCCGCGCTTGACGACGTCGCGGGCGTGCTTGAGGACGGCGGGCTCGACGGCGAAGGTCTTCTTCGGGTCGAAGCCGAGCAGCTCCTTCGTCCCGCTGATCTCCTCGTCGCCGAGTGCCGAGCCGTGGGACTTGCCGGTGTTCTGCTTCGTCGGCGCGGGCCACGCGATGATCGTGTGCAGCACGACGAGGGTCGGCTTGTCCGTCACCTTGTCGCCCGAGCGGATCGCGGCGAGGAGTGCGTCGACGTCCTCGACGTAGGTGGCGCCGTCGGCGTCCTTGCGCCAGTCGACCTCCACGACGTGCCAGCCGTAGGCCTCGAAGCGCGCCGCGACGTCCTCGCTGAACGCGATGTCGGTGTCGTCCTCGATGGAGATCTGGTTGGCGTCGTAGACGACGGTGAGGTTGCCGAGCTCCTGGTGGCCGGCCAGGGCGCAGGCCTCGTGGGAGACGCCCTCCTGCATGTCGCCGTCGGAGGCGATGACGTAGACGTGGTGGTCGAAGGGGCTCGTGCCCGGCTTGGCGTCGGGGTCGAAGAGGCCGCGCTGACGACGCTGCGCCATGGCCATGCCGACGGCCGAGGCCAGGCCCGAACCGAGCGGGCCGGTCGTGATCTCGACGCCGGGGGTGTGGTGGACCTCGGGGTGGCCGGGCGTGAGCGAGCCCCACGTGCGCAGCGACTTGAGGTCGTCGAGTGAGAGGCCGTAGCCGCTGAGGTAGAGCTGGATGTACTGCGTGAGGCTCGAGTGCCCGCAGGAGAGCACGAACCGGTCGCGCCCGAGCCAGGCCGGGTCGGACGGGTCGTGCGTCATGACGTTCTGGTAGAGCAGGTATGCGAGCGGCGCGAGCGACATGGCCGTGCCGGGGTGGCCGTTGCCGACCTTCTGCACGGCGTCGGCGGCGAGCAGTCGCGTGGTGTCGACCGCGCGGACGTCGAGATCGCTCCAGCCGGCCTTCTTCGCCACGGGAAGCGGCAGACCCGGGTCGCGCTGTGCCAGCAGGCCCTTCGTCTTCGCGGTCCGAGTGGTGCCGGATCGGGTGGGCTTCTTCGCCTTCGTGGCGGTGCTGGACGCAGCAGTGGGCACGGAACGGGTCTCCTTCAACAAGGGTTGATCACGTACGGCCACGAGCCTAGTGCCCGCGCTGTGAGGGACGACACCTCGCCCGGCGGTCGGAACGGCCATCTGCCGGTGCGGTGCCGGCCGTCGGCGGCGACGGTCTAGACTTGCGACGCAATGCTCACGTACCCAGCGGGTCGGAGCGACGTACCAGCGGTGAGGATCTCAGTGACAACGGTGGACCCCCGCGCCGACCTCTCGGCGCTGCACGGTCCCGACGGCAGTGGGCTGAAGTTCCTCCTCGGACAGTACGTCTCGCTGATGAAGCCGCGGATCATCGAGCTGCTCCTCATCACCACCATCCCCGTGATGTTCCTGGCGGAGCAGGGCGTGCCGGACCTCTGGCTCGTCGTCGTCACCGTCGTCGGTGGCACGCTGTCCGCCGGTGCGGCCAACACCCTCAACTGTTACATCGACCGCGACATCGACGCCGTCATGCACCGGACGAGTCGTCGGCCTCTCGTCACGGGCACGGTCAGCCCACGGGGCGCCCTCGTGTTCGGGGTGGCGCTGGCCGTCGGATCGACCGTCTGGCTGGGCCTGCTCGTCAACTGGCTGAGCGCCTGGCTGGCCCTCGGTGCACTGCTCTTCTACGTCTTCGGCTACACCCTGCTGCTCAAGCGCCGCACGACCCAGAACATCGTCTGGGGCGGCGCTGCCGGCTGCATGCCGGTGCTCATCGGCTGGTCGGCCGTCACCGACTCGCTCAGCTGGTCGGCGTTCATCCTCTTCATGGTCATCTTCTTCTGGACGCCGCCGCACTACTGGCCGCTGTCGATGCGCTACAAGGACGACTACGCCACGGCGCACGTGCCGATGCTGCCGGTCGTCGAGCGCTTCGTCGTCGTCGCCCGCCAGATCGTCGCCTACTCGTGGGCCATGGTGCTGACGTCACTGGCGCTCGTGCCGGTCCAACAGGTCGGCTGGGTCTACACCACCGCTGCCGTGGTCGCCGGGGCGCTCTTCCTCACCGAGGCACACCGCCTCCTCGCCAGGGCGAAGGCCGGTGCGGCCGAGGACGTCCTCAAGCCGATGCGTCTGTTCCACTTCTCGATCACGTACCTCACGATCCTGTTCGTGGGAGTCGCGCTCGACCCCATCTGGCACCTGCCGCTGCCGTTCTTCTCCTGACCGGGGACGCCCCACCCAGGGCGAATGCCGTGTGGCGCGGTCAGAGGGTCGGCAGGCCGTCCTCGAGGTAGAGCGTCCCGCCGTCGTGCGCGTGCAGCGCGTCGAGCAGCCGCTCGTTGTAGGCGGCGACCCGCCCCGTCCAGTCCCCGGGGCCGGCCCAGTGGACGCCGAGGATCTCGCGCTGCTGCAGGTGCGCCCGCTCGACGACGTCGGCGTCGACGGTGCCGAGGTCGAAGACGAAGACCGTCGCGTCGCCCCATCCGTGCAGGGCAGGGAGCCAGTTGACCGCGAGCAGCGGACCGGCGGTGACGCTGAGGTCGAGCTCCTCGCGGACCTCGCGGACGACGCACGCGGCGGGGGACTCGTGCCGGTCGACGACGCCGCCGGGGAGGTCCCACTCGCGCTTGTAGACGAGCTCGCACAGCAGCAGGTGACCCGCAGGGGAGCGCAGGACGCCCTGGGCGATGGCGCGCTTGGTCGGGAGGGTCGAGTCGAGCATCGCCGTGAAGCCCTCACGGGTGTCCGGGTGTGCGTCGTCGCGCCGTCGCCCGAGCACGAGGGTGTCCTGGCGCACGCCCGCGAGGGTCGCGTTCCCGCGCAGCCGTCCCTCCCGGCGCAGCCCGGCTCGCAGGGCGGTGCGCACGGATGCCCGGTTGTCGGGGTTGACGTGCGCCTCGACGCGCTCGAGGTCGAGTGCGTCGAAGGCCCACTCGACGAGGAGGCGCACGGCCCGCCACGCGAGACCCTGTCCGCGGTAGGGGGCGAAGACCGCCCAGGACAGGACACCGACACCGGGGTCCTGCACGCGGACGTCGACAATGCCGGCGGCCCGCCCGCGCCACTGCACGAGGTAGGTGACCTTGGACCGGTCGGACCACTCGGTGTGGGTGCGCTCGATCCAGGTCCGGTGCTCGTCGGCCGGTGGCTCGACGGCGGGGAAGTCGAACCACCGGGCGATCTCGCGGTCGTGGAGGGGCCGGGTCTCGTCGCTGTCGTCGATCGTCCACGGCCGCAGCACGAGCTCGCCCTCACGGAGCGTCGGCTGGTCGGTCACCTCCCCAGCCTAGGGATGACCGCCGGGCACGGGCTCGCCGAGGGCGCCGGCGAGGGGCAGGGCCAGCTCGAACCGGCAGCCGGGGCCTGCGTTGGCCACGGTCACGTCGCCCCCGTGGGCCCGGGCGATCCCGCGCGCGACGGCGAGGCCGAGACCGGCGCCCACGCCCGCGGCCGGCGTCCGCGCACTCGTCCCGCGCCAGCCCGGGTCGAAGAGCCGGCCGAGCTCGTCGGGTGGTATGCCGCCGCAGCCGTCCGCGACACTGACGCGGGCCACGTCGTGGTCGGCGGTGAGCGAGATGTCGACCCGGCCGCCCGGGTCCGTGTGGGTCAGCGCGTTCGTCACGAGGTTGGCGAGAGCGCGTGACAGCTCACCCGCGTCGGCGGAGGCCGTGACGGACTCGGCCGGGGCGGAGCCGCCCACGTGCACCCCCCGGCGATCCGCGAGGACGCGTGCTGATGCGAGGGCGTCGGAGACGAGGTCGCCGAGGTCGACGGGGGCACGATCGAGTCGCAGCGTGCCGGACTGGAGCCGCGACAGCGCGAGGAGCCCACCGACCATGTCGGACATGCGGTCGGCCTCGGACCGGATGCGTGCGGGATAGCTGCCGTCGGCGGGCGCGTGGCCGTCCTCGATGGCCTCGGCCATCGCGCGGATGCCGGCGAGCGGGGTGCGCAGGTCGTGCGACACCCAGGCGACGAGCTCGCGGCGGCTCTCCTCGACCTGTCGGTCGCGGTCGCGCTCGGCGGCCTCCTCGGCGGAGGCGCGCATCAGCCCCTGCACGCGCCGGGCGATGAGCCAGCCGAAGACCGCCGCGATGGGCAGGGAGGTCGCCGTCACGACGAGGACGACGGCCTGGTCGTGCTCGTTGATGAACATCGCGTGCGCCGTGACGACCACGCCGAGGGCGACGCTGAGGATGACGACGACAGGTGCCAGCACCGCGGCGGCGACGAGCGAGCGGGCGGCGAGCGCCCGGACGACCAGCGCCCCGACCGTGCCGACGGCGACGGCCGCGAGCGCGGCGAGCAGGGCGGCCTCGGCGATCACGTCCCTGCCGCCGTCGCGGGGGCCGCGCCGTCCCACCGGTAGCCGACACCCCACACGGTCTGGAGCCGGACGGGCCGCGCGGGGTCGGTCTCCACCTTCTCGCGCAGCCGGCGGACGTGGACGGTGACCGTCGACTCGTCGCCGTACTCCCACCCCCACACCTGCTCCATCAGCTCGCGCCTGGAGAACGCGGTGCCCGGGTGGGCCATGAGGTGGGCGAGCAGGTCGAACTCGCGGCTGGTCAGGGCGAGCAGACCGTCCGCGAGCCAGGCCTGGTGGCGTCGGGTGTCGACGCGCAGGTCGTCGTCGACGAGCGTCGTCGCGGCGGGCGGTGCGGCGGGCGGTGCGGCACGGCGCAGGATCGACTGGATGCGCAGCACGAGCTCACGGCTGCTGAACGGCTTGGTCACGTAGTCGTCCGCACCGATCTCGAGGCCGAGGACCCGGTCGGACTCCTCGCCCCGGGCGGTCAGCATGACGACCGGCAGGTCGCCGCGCTCGGCGCGCAGCCGGCGGAAGACCTCGAGGCCGTCGAGACCGGGGAGCGTGAGGTCGAGCACGACGAGGTCGGGGGAGCGGTCGCGGGCCACGGACAGCGCCGCATGGCCGTCCTGCGCCTCGAGGACGTCGAGCCCGGCGCGGGTCAGGTAGCCGGAGACCACCTCGCGCAGGGTGGGGTCGTCGTCGACGACGAGGACGGTGGGCACGTCCCCAGCCTAGGCAGCGACGGGTCGTCGGCGACGGCGAAAGTCCTTGCGGTCCGGTGACGTCGACGGACGGCGGTCAGACCGGATGGCGCCTCGTCGCGAGGACCCCGAAGGTCAGGGCGACGACGAGCAGGCTGGCCCCGAGCATGTGGAGCAGCACGAGCAGCTCGGGCAGCTTCGTGAAGTACTGGACGTAGCCGATGAGCCCCTGCGCGAGGGTGACGACGAGCACCATGGTCCAGGCGCGGCGGGCCTCGTCGGTGGTCGCCGTGATGCTCACGGCGACGAGGGTCGCGATGACGAGACCGCAGAAGAGCATGACGGCGTCGGCGTGCATCCACGAGACGAACCGCGGGTCGAAGCCCGTGCGAGCGGGCCGGTCGGCGTCGCCCGAGTGCGGCCCCGAGCCGGTGACGATCGTGCCGAGGAGCAGCACGACCGCGCCGACCGCGCTCGTGCCGAGGGCGAGCGTTCGTGCGAGCGGGTGCACGACGAGCTCACCCGGGCCCGAGACGTCGTCCCGGGCGCCGCGCACGAGCATGGTCGACAACGAGACGAGGACCATCGAGAGGAGGAAGTGCGACATGACGGTCCACGGGTTGAGCCCCGTGAGGACGGTGATGCCGCCGAGCACGGCCTGCGCGGGGATGCCGGCGAGGACGCCGAAGGCGACCCGGTGCAGCCGACGGCGCTCCGGCCAGTGCGTGAGCACGACCCACAGCGAGGCGAGGGCGAGCACCGTGACGACGCTCGTCAGGGTGCGGTTGCCGAACTCGACGAGGTCGTGGAACTCGCTCGCGGGCGTCCGGACGGGGGTGAACGAGCCGGGCTGGCACTCCGGCCAGGTGCTGCAGCCGAGACCGCTGCCCGTGAGGCGCACGATGCCGCCGGTCACGACGATGCCGACCTCGCCGACGAGGTTGGCGAGCAGCAGGGGCCGCACCCAGCTGGGCCGGACGGCGGGGAGGCGACCGGTGGCCCGGGCGAGACGGCTCGCGCCGGTCACGGGGGCGTCGTCGGTCACGGGAGGCGTGGAGGACACCCCGCAAGGGTATGCCGCCGAGCCGGGTCATCCCGCATCGCCCGTGTCGTCGGGACCCTGAGACGGGCCGTTCCCCGGCCGGGACCGTGCCCCGCGTGGCAGGGGGCAGGCCAGGCCGTTCCAGACCACGAGGGATCCCGCGTGACCGGCCAGCACGACGGTAATGATCGCGGCCACGGCGGAGAGCACGACGAGGGTGCCGATGAGCACGTCGAACGCGTGGCCTTGCGGTGACTCCTCCTCCGGAGGTCGGACGAACCACAGGGCCAGGAGGGTGAGGACCATGAAGAGCACGCAGATGAGCTTGGCGCGGTCGCCCCACTCGGTGTGGTTGCGCAACAGGTCGAAGTCCGTCGTGCTGGCACGCACCTGCGACACCCGGCGCTGCAGGGCCTCACCGCTCTCGGCGGCGACGAACGCCGAGACACCCGAGATGACGGCACCGGCAGCCGTCGGCCAGCGCAGCAGCCGCCGCCACCCGGGGCGCACGACGTAGGCGATCGCGCACAGCGCCGAGAGGGGGACGAGGACGACGACCGCGTGGATCACGAGGGCGTGCATCGGAAGACCGAAGATGTAGTCGAACACGTCGCCTCCAGGCCGGTCGGGGTCGTGGGGTGTGGTGCGGCTTCTTCGTGCGGTCGTGCGGTCGTGCGGTCGTGCGGTCGGGCGGTGGAAGCGGTGGTGCTGCGGCCAGTTTCGTCCGCTCAGTCGTCGAAGCGGAAGAGACGCGCCGCGAGAACCGTTGCGACCACTCCCCACGCGAGGACGACCCCGAGCGCGAGCAGGTTCAGCGTCCCGTCCACCAGGGCCGACCTCAGCCCGTCCGCCAGGCCTGCCGACGGCAGGAAGGCCACGACGTGCGACACCCCGGCCGGCAGCTCGCTCCGCGGGACGACGACACCGCCGACCGCGAGGAGCAGCACCCACACGAGGTTGGCGATCGCGAGCACCGCCTCCGCCCGCAGGGTCCCGGCGAGCAGGAGGGCGAGGGCCACGAAGGCCCACGTGCCGAGGACGACGAAGAGGACGGCATACGCGATCCCGGCGACCTCCGGCCGCCACCCGAGCGCGAGACCGAGCACGGCGATGACGGCGATCTGGATCGCCTCGACGGCCAGGGTCGCCGCCACCTTGGCTGCGACGAGCCCACCGCGCCCGAGCGGGGTGACACCGAGGTAGCGCAGCACGGCGTAGCGGCGGTCGAAGCCGGTCGAGATCGCCTGGGACGTGAAGGCGGCCGAGATGACGCAGAGCGCGATGATGCCCGGTGTCGCCACGTCGATGCGCGTGCCCGGGCCGAGCGACGGCGACGTCGTGACGCTGAGACCGACGAGCGCCAGGGCGGGCAGGACGAGCGAGACGAGCAGCTGTTCACCGTTGCGCAGCAGGCTGCCGACCTCGAAGCCGGCCTGGGCGAGGACCCGACGGCGCGGAGCGGCCGCTCCAGCGGCGGTCGGCGTCGTCGGGGTGGCTGAGGTGCTCACGCGGCTCCCTTGCGGGTCAGGCTGAAGTAGACGTCCTCGAGGGAGCGGCCGCCGGTCACCGACGCCGGCGTCCCCTCGGCGACGGTGCGTCCCGCGTTCATGATGACGAGGTGGTCCGCGAGACGCTCGGCCTCCTCGAACGAGTGGGTCGTCACGACGACGGTCGTGCCGGCGTCACGCTGCTCGGCCACGAGCTCCCACACGTCGAGCCGTCCGTGCGGGTCGAGCCCGGCCGCCGGCTCGTCGAGGAAGAGCACCTCGGGACGCCCGAGCAGCGACGCCGCGAGGGCGAGGCGCTGCTTCTGGCCACCCGAGAGGCGACGCACCGTCGTCGAGGCGAAGTCCGTGACGCCGAGCCGCCGCGCGACGGCATCGACGTCGAGCGGGTCGGCGTAGAGGCGGGAGAGGTGGTGGAGCAGTCGCAGCGGCTTCGTGCCGTTGGGCAGACCGCCGGCCTGGAGCATGACGCCGACGCGGGCGCGGTGGTCGGCGTCCGCCTGCCACGGGTCGGTGCCGAGGACGCGAACCCTGCCGCCGTCGGGCCGCCCGAGACCGACCGCGCACTCGATGGCGGTCGTCTTGCCCGCACCGTTGGGACCGAGCACCGCGGTGATGCGGCCGGCGGGGGCCGTCCACGTCAGGCCGTCGAGGGCAGCCACCTGACCGAAAGTGCGGTGGAGGTCGGACAGTGTCACCGCATCGGTCATGGCTCATGAGTCTAGGCTCGGTGCCGACGACCCCGGTCACCGCACCTCGGTCGCCACCGGCGTACCCCTCCGCCGTCCCGCTCCGCCCGCCCCACTCGACCTGCTCACCACACTCGACCCTGACGGAGACCCCGACCCGTGAAGATCGACCCAGCCGCCAAGCCCTTCACCGCGATGGCCGCCGTGCCCACGGTGATCGCCGCGCTGGCCCGCCGACCGCGCACGACCGCCGCCCTCGGCCTGCTCACTGCGGGGGTGACCCTCTTCTTCCGCGACCCGGATCGCACCCCGGACCGCTCGCCCGTGTCCGACCCCGACGTGGTGCTGGCCCCAGCCGACGGGATCGTCATGCACGTGGGGGAGCCGCAGCCGGGCATCGCCCCGCCCGGCGAGTGGCAGCAGGTCAGCATCTTCCTGTCGCTGCTCGACGTGCACATGAACCGGTCGCCCTACGGCGGCCGCGTCATCGACGTCACCCACACGCCGGGCCGCTTCCTCGCCGCCTACCGCGCCGAGAGCGCCACGAAGAACGAGCGCAGCGAGATCATCGTCGAGCGCGTCGTCGCGGGCCGCCCGCGCCGCATCGTCTACCGCCAGCTCGTCGGCCAGCTCGCGCGCCGCATCGTCACCCGCATCGAGCCCGGCGACGAGATCGGCACCGGCGAGCGCATGGGCCTGATGAAGTTCGGCTCGCGCATGGACGTCTTCGTGCCGCCGGAGGTGCAGCTCGAGGTCAGCAAGGGCAAGCGCGCCGTCGGTGGGGAGACCGTGCTGGGCCGCTTCCCGGCGGCGGACGCCTCGTGAGCGGCGACGCGGCACCCGCCTCCGACGATCGGCCCCGCCGGCGCGACCGCGTGAGCCGGCGCATCCGGCTCGTGTCGGCCACCGGCGCCCGGGTCATCCCGCTCGACCGGCTCAACCCGCGCGTCCGTGCGCGGGCGACCCTGCCCAGCCTCTTCACGCTCGGCAACATGCTGTGCGGCTTCTCGTCGGTGCTCCTGTCGTTCCAGGGGCACTTCCGCGCGGCCGCGGTGCTCGTCGGCATCTCGATCGTCCTCGACATCTGCGACGGCGCGGTGGCCCGCGCCGTCGGTGCCATCACACCGTTCGGCCTGCAGTTCGACTCCCTCGCCGACCTCATCTCGTTCGGGATCGCACCCGCCGTGCTCGTCTACACCTGGGCGCTGCCGGCCTACCCGGTCTGGGCCTGGGCCGGGGCGATGTTCTGGCTGGCCTGCGCGGCCTACCGGCTGGCCCGCTTCAACGTCACCATCGACCCCCTGGCCGACAAGCGCTACTTCGTCGGTCTCGCGAGCCCCGGTGCCGCGGGCGTCGTCATCTCGACGGTGCTCGCCATCGGCGAGCCCCTCTACGACTGGGCGCCCCTCGTGCCGGTCGCGGCCGGGGTGGTCCCGGCCGCGCTCATGGCCTCGTCGTTCCGGTTCCGCTCCTTCCGCGACCTGCTGTCGCCGCGCCACCTGCGGATCACGATCCCGCTCGGCATCGTCATCGCGCTGGGACTCGCGCTCTTCCCCGGCGCGACGGGCATGGCGCTCGCGTACGGCTACGTGCTCACCTGCCCGCTGGGTTGGGTCACGGCCCCGCTGCGGAGGCGCTGGTTCGGGGAGGGCGCCGTCGCGCCGCCGCGCACGCGGATGCCGTCGGTCATCATGCCGCCCGACCTGGATGACGACGACGACGATGACGACGGGGACGACGACGCCGATGGCGCTACCTGGCGGTAAGGACGACCTAACTGGAGTCGCAGCCCCAATTACGTCACAATGGTGTGGTGTTTATCGGAGCGCACGCCCCGCGTGAGACGAAGGACGGCGAGGACGGCCAGCACGT
>Ga0164308_10002292_pt1 | contig 10162 bp, 9 predicted proteins | sample Whisoiple_246_MG_FD_109983 | JGI IMG/M metagenome (GOLD analysis project Ga0164308, IMG submission 109983) | Soil microbial communities amended with fresh organic matter from upstate New York, USA - Whitman soil sample_246_MG | ecosystem: Environmental > Terrestrial > Soil > Unclassified >... | reverse complement strand
CTGTTTACCGCATAGCCGTTGTCCCGGGCCCACTGCCGGATCTGCGCAGAGTCCTGATTGCGGCCGCTGGAAACTTTAGTCCGGGTTGCCCGGCCGCTTGATGTCTTGCGTGCGTGGCCTACGTACCGCTCGAGTGCCGAGCGGAGTTCGGACGCATTGCCGGACGACAGGTCAATTTCATAACTGACCCCGTCCAGGCCAAACCGGACAGTTTCGTCCGCGGATCCCCCATCCAGATCATCAACGAGGATGATTTTAACTTTCTGTGCCATAAAAACTCTCTTTTCAAAAGGATGAGTATTTAGAAAAGCAGGATGTATCTGTAAAAAGTATCCATCCTTTTATGGCCGCGAGTCAAAGTGAAAAACCCCTTCCAAAGAAAAACCACAGGAAGGAATAAGGGCTGCCTTTAGCGCTGTTCGGAGGAATGCCCGTTTTCCGGAGCGGGATTCTGCTCCGGCCCGCGGGCGGCCGCCTCGGCCTGGGCGCGGGCCTCGGCCTGGCGCTCGGATTTGTCGGCGTTGAAGATGGCCTTCATGGCGAACCAGAACAGGAGCCCGACCACCACGGACGGGAGCAGGACGGCGATGTATTCCATGATTAGTGACCCTCGGGCTTGAGCAGCGGGAAGAGAATGGTCTCCCGGATGCCGGCGCCGGTGAAGAGCATGACCAACCGGTCGATGCCGAGGCCAATGCCGCCCATCGGCGGGGCGCCGTACTCTAGGGCGCGGAGGAAGTCCTCGTCCAGCTGCATGGCTTCGACGTCGCCCGCGGCCGAGCGGCGGGACTGCTCGGTGAGCCGTTCGCGCTGGATGACCGGGTCGATCAGTTCGGAGAACGCGGTGCCGCGCTCCATCCCGCCGATGATCAGGTCCCACGCCTCGATCAGCCGGTTGTCCTCGCGGTGGTGGCGGGCCAGCGGCTGCGCGGAGGGCGGGTAGTCGTAGACGAAGGTGGGGTTGAGCAGCGTCGGTTCAACCAGCTCGCCGAAGAGCTCGACCACGAGCTTCTCCGCGTCCCAGCCGGCGTCGACCTTGACCTCGTGCTTGGCGGCGATGGCCAGCAGCTCCGAGACGGGGGTTTCCGGGGTGACGTCCTGGCCCACGAAGTCGGAGAGGCCGGGGTACACGGCCATCCAGGCCCAGTCGCCGTCGAGGTTGATTTCGCCGGCCTCGGTCTGGAGCACGCGGCCCACACCGGCGGCGTCGGCGGCGTCGAGGATGATTTCCTTGATCCGGTCCGCCATGACGAACTGGTCCGCCCAGGCCTCGTAGCTCTCCAGGGTGGTGAATTCGGGGCTGTGCGTCGAGTCGACGCCCTCGTTGCGGAAGACGCGGCCCATGTCGTAGACCCGGTCGATCCCGCCGACGACGGTGCGCTTGAGGTACAGCTCGGTGGCGATGCGCAGCGTCATCTTCTGGTCGAAGGCGTTCATGTGCGTCTCGAAGGGGCGGGCGGTGGCGCCGCCGTGCACCAGCTGCAGCATGGGGGTTTCCACCTCGACGTAGCCCTGGCGGTGCAGGGTTTCGCGGATCGAGCGGGTGATCGCGGCGCGGGTGTAAACCATTTCGCGGGCCTCGTCGCGGACGATCAGGTCCACGTAGCGCTGGCGGACGCGGGTTTCCTCGTTCAGCTCGGCGTGCAGCACCGGCAGCGGCCGGAGCGCCTTGGACGCCATCGACCAGGACTCGGCCATCACGGAGAGCTCGCCGCGGCGGGAGGAGATCACCTCGCCCTTGATGAAGACGTGGTCGCCGAGGTCAACGAGGGCCTTCCAGTCTGCCAGGGCTTCCTCGCCGACGTTGGCCAGGCTGAGCATGACCTGCAGCCGGACGGCCTTCCCGTCCGCCCCGCCCTCCTGGAGGGTGGCGAAGCACAGCTTGCCGGTGTTGCGGATGAAGACGATGCGGCCGGTCACGCCGACGACGTCGCCGGTGGTCTCGTCGGCCACGAGGTGGGCGTACTTTTCGCGGATCTCCGTCAGCGAATGGGTGCGCTCGACTCCCACCGGGTACGCCTCGATGCCGCGTTCGATCAGCTTGGCGCGCTTCTCCATGCGGACCAGGGTCTGTTCGCTGGCGTCGGAGTGCTCGTGCGGGGCAGGGGTGTTTTGGGAAGTCACAATCCCCAAGTTTACCGGGCTTTCGGGAGCGGCCGGTGCGGGCGGGGCAGGAAGAGACCGGGAATAGACTCAAGCCTGTGGAGACGTGGAGGATTCGGACCGACGACGGCGAGGGGAACCTCGAACTGAACACCTTCCGGCCCGCGCCCGGAGCAGCTCCGGCGGCGGCCCGCCCCGCGGCCACGGGGCCATTGTCCGCGCCGGCTGAGGGCACGCCGGACCCGGCGGCGGGGACCGGCGTCGTCATCGTGCATGGGACCTTGGTCACGGCTGCCCTGTACCGTCCGTTCGCCCGGAGCCTGACCCGGCTGCTGGGCCGCCCGGTGCACTGCTACAACCGGCGCGGCCGGGCCGGGTCCTCGCCGCAACCCGCGGACTACTCGGCAGCGACCGAGGTGGCTGACCTGGCCACTGTGCTGCGGCAGACCGGGTCCACGGATGTGGTGGCGCACAGCTACGGCGGGTTTGTGGCGCTGCAGGCGGCACGGAGCGTGCCGATCCGGCGCCTGGTCACCTACGACGCCGCGGTGTCCCTCGCCGGGAACCTCACCAGCCGCTGGCGGCCCGAGCTGGAGCGTTCAGTCGCGGCCGGGGAACTCGACAGGGCATGGGCCCACCTGGTCCAGGGGCTGGAGACCGCGGGGCCGGTGTCAAAGCTGCCGCTTGGTGCCCTGCGCATGCTCAGCATCCTCTCGGCCCGGACCACGCTGGGCGCGGAGATGCGTGAGCTGCTGCCCACCGCCGTCGCGGAGATGCGGGCGGTGCTGGCCGCCGACGCCGAACTCGCCGACTTCGCCTCGATCACGACGCCCACGCTGATGCTCACCGGGGGCTGGAGTCCGGACTACTTCGCCGACACCGGGCGCCAGCTCGCGGCGGCGGTGCCCGCGGTCGAGTTCGCCATGGTGCCCGGCCAGCTGCACGAAGGTCCGCTCCGGCCCGGGAACCGCCGGCTGGCGCTGATGGCGGCCAGGTTCCTGCTCGGCGCGGGCACTCCGGCGCGGCCCGGAATCAGGCGGCGGCTGCGGCTGGGCCGCTGACTTCTGGCACTAGAATCGGGGGCGACCTATGTCGAAAGGAACCCCTTGGCCAAGCTCTACTTCCGTTACGGCGCGATGAACTCCGGCAAGTCGACGGGCCTGCTGCAGGCCGCGTTCAACTACGAGGAGCGCGGCCAGAGGGTTGTGCTCGCCAAACCGGACATCGACACCAAGGGCGACGCCGACGTCGTCTCCCGGCTGGGGATGACGCGCTCGGTGGACTTCCTGATCCCCGCCGGGGCTTCCGCCCGGGAACTGTTCTCCGCGCACGCCCACGGCGACGACCCGGACGCCCTGCTCCAGCACGTGGACACGCCTCCCGTGGCGTGCCTGCTGGTGGACGAGGCCCAGTTCCTCGAGCCCGAGCAGGTGGATGACCTCTTCCGCATCGCCGTGCTGGACAACGTCCCCGTGCTCGCCTACGGCATCCGCACCGATTTCCGGACGCGCGCCTTCCCCGGATCGCTCCGGCTCCTTGAGATCGCGCACACCCTGGAGGAGCTCAAGACCATCTGCCGCTGCGGCCGCAAGGCCATCTTCAACACCCGCCGGATCGGCGACGAGGTGGTGTTCGACGGCGACCAGGTGGCGATCGACGGGCAGGACGCCTGGTACGAGTCGTTGTGCGGCTCCTGCTATCTCGAGATCTCCGGCGGCCGGCTGGGCTAACCGCAGCCGGCCCTGCTGTGCGGACCCGGGCGCCTCGGCTAGGCTCGGAGCATGACCCGCGAGAACATCAAAACCCCCGACGGCGGAACCCTCGAGCTTTTCAGCACGGGCGCGGATCTTGCCGCGGCGGGTTCCGGCGTCGTCGTCGTGCCCGCCTCGATGGTGACGGCCGCCGACTACACCCGTTTCGCGCAGAAGCTCAGCGCAGCTCTGGGCCGTCCGGTCCACACCTTCAACCGGCGCGGCCGCGGCTCGTCCTCCCCGCAACCGGAGGACTACACGCTGGACGTGGACATCCGGGACCTCGATGCCGTGATGAAGCACACCGCGAGCACCGACGTCTTTGGCCACAGCTTCGGCGGCGCGGTGGCGCTGCACGCCGCGCGCACCCTGCCGGTGGAGCGGCTGGCGGTGTACGACCCGGCCGTCTCGGTGAACCACAGCGTCACGGCGGACTGGACCCCCGAGTACGAGCGCCTGACGGCGGCGGGCGACGACGACCGCGCCCTCGCCGTGCTGGTCCGCGGACTGGAGACCGGCAGCGCCCTGTCCCGGATGCCGCTGTCCATGCTGACGCTGGCGAACAAGCTCACCGCCGGCACGCCGGTCGGCAAGCAGCTGCGGGAGCTCATGCAGACCGGGGTGCGTGAGATCAAGGCGATCATCGCCGCCGACATGCCGGCCGAACCGTTCCTGGAGCTGCCGCTCGAGACGCTGATCATCGTGGGCGAGAAGAGCCCGGCGTACTTCGGGGTGGCCTGCGGGCAGATCCACGACGTGCTGTCCGGCTCCAGCTACACGATCCTCCCGGGCATGGGCCACGACGGTGTCAACAAGGCGCCGGACAAGCTCATCGCCGAACTCAGCGAGTTCTTCGCCGGCTAGGTCCGGCGTCCCCTCCGGTCCGAAGCAGACGGGTTAGTGGGCTGCCGGACCCCCGGCGCCTTCCGTTTTGCGCATCAGCACGGACAGCACGACGGCGGCGAGCGCTATGACCGCCGCGGTCAGGAACGCCGCGTGCATACCGGCGACGATTCCGGCGCCGGCCGACACGACGGCGAAGATCGAGACCAGCAGCGCGGTGCCGGCCGCACCCGCCACCTGCTGCAGCGTGCTCATGATGGCGGAACCGTGGGAATACAGGTGCGGCGGCAGCGGGTTCAGCCCCGTGGTGAAGGCCGGCGTGAACAGCAGCGCCAGGCCCAGGCTCAGGGCCACGTGCAGCGCGATGATCCAGCCCACCGGCGTCTGGGCGTCCAGCCCGGAGAACTGCCAGAGTGCCAGCACCATCAGGACCGATCCCGTCACGGTCAGCGGCAACGGGCCGAACTTGTCGAAAAGCCGGCCGATGACCGGGCCCAGCAGTCCCATCGCCAGGCCACCCGGCAGCAGGGCAAGCCCGGTTTCCAGCGACTTGAGGCCGCGGACTTCCTGCAGGTACAGGGGCAGCAGGATCACGGCGCCGAACAGCGCAATCATCGCGACCACCAGCAGCAGCACGGACACCGTGAACATCCGGAAGTTGAAGGCGCGCAGGTCCAGCAGCGGCGCGTCGGACTTCTGCAGCCGGAGCTGGCGCAGGACAAAGGCCAGCAGCGCCACGACGCCGACGACGAGTGCCGCAACCGCCGGGGTGGCGGCCCCGCCGCTGCCGCCGATCTGGCTCAGCCCGTAGACGACGCCGCCGAAGGCCGGGACGGTCAGCACAACGGAGAGCGCGTCGAGCCGGGTCTTCTCGTTTTCGCCGATGTTCCGCAGGAACCTGGCCCCGATGCCGAACGCGAGCAGGGCGATCGGCAGGACGAAGACGAACATGAACCGCCAGGAAAAGTTCTGCAGGATCAGCCCGGACACCGTGGGTCCCATCGCCGGCGCCACGGAGATCGCGATGCTGACATTGCCCATCACGGCGCCGCGGCGGGAAATCGGGACCAGGGTGAGGATGGTGGTCATCAGCAGCGGCAGCATGATGGCTGTGCCGCCGGCCTGGATGATCCTGGCCAGCAGCAGGACCGCGAACCCGGGCGCGACGGCAGCCAGGAGGGTGCCCCCGGAGAAGAGCCCCATCGCCAGCATAAAGACGGCCCGGGTGGAGAGCCGCTGCAGGATGAAACCGGTGGTCGGAATGACCACGGCCATGGTCAGCATGAAGCCGGTCGAGAGCCACTGCACGGTGGGCGCGTCGACGCGCAGGTCCACCATCAGCCGCTGCAGGGCAACGTTCATGATGGTTTCGTTCAGGATCACCACGAAGGTGGCCGCCAGCAGGGTTGCGATGACGGTGACGGACTCCCGGGACAGCTTCTCCGGCGCGGCCGCCGGGGTTCCCCCGCGTTGCGCCGTCGCCGGGGCGGCGTCGTCGGTCCGGGTCTGCGGGGCCAGGCTGGCTTGGACGTTGGAAGGGGCATCTGCTGGCATGGGGATTCCCTCAGGGAGTCGACGTGGATTCGGCGGGCATCGTCGCCACTACGGTTTCCAACCAGCCGTTCGCACCGGTAATTCCCGACACGGGAGACAAGTTGCCGTGGATCTGCCGGGGCATCGGAACACCGGGGCCGCGGACCGTACCGGGGGCCTTTGTCCCCTACCAGCACCCTGGCGGCAGGCGTTGGCTGGTAACAGGGCCGGGGCGCGCGCCGGAGCGCCCGATCCCTCCACGCACGCGACGAGAGGATTCACCATGGGCCACATCAAGCTCGACACCCAGATCAACGCGCCGGTCGAGCGCGTCACGGAAATCGCCGTCGACCCCCATCACTGGGCGTCGTGGTGGGTCAACCTCAGCGAGCCTAAGAAGGTGGAGGGCGACGGCGGGGCCGGAACCGTCGTCGAGCACAGCTACCTGATGGCCGGGGTGCCGTTCCCGGTCACGACCCGCGTCCTGGAAAACGCTCCGACCGCCACCGGCGGCCGCCACGTGCGCCTCGAATTCGACGGGCCGCTCAGGGGATGGCAAACCTGGGACTACGAGCCCTCCGGAGACGGGACCCGGGTCAGCGCGGAAATCGAGTACAACGTCCCGGGGGCCGCGATAGGGAAGTTCGCGGACCGGGTGCTGGTGGAGCGCCTGCAGGAACGGGCCAGGGAACACACCCTGGAGAACCTCAAACTGATGGCGGAGAGCGCCGCCGGCTAGGAGTTCAGCGGCACGTTATCGATCAGCCGCACTGGGCCGACCTTGGCCGCGATCAGCACCAGGCCCTCGCCCCGGAACGGGGTCTCGCGGCAGTTCTCGGCAAGCGGCTCCAGGGTGCGCGGATCCACCACGTCGAAGTAGTCCAGTTCCACGAGCGGCTGGGACTCCACCAGCGCCCGGGCCGAATCCAGGTCGAGCGGTTCGTGGGCGTTGGCCCGCTCCTCGACCAGCCGCAGCGCCCGGGACAGCACCAGGGCGGCCTCACGTTCGGCGGCGGAGAGGAACCGGTTGCGGCTGGAGAGGGCCAGCCCGTCCGGGGACCGCACGATCGGCACCGGCACGATCTCCACCGGGAAGTTCAGGTCCGCCACCATCCGCTGGACCAGGGTCAGCTGCTGGGCGTCCTTCTGGCCGAAATAGGCCCGGTAGGCGGCCTGCCCGGCGCCGGGAAGCCCGTAGTGCAGCAGCTTCGCGACCACTGTCAGGGCGCCGTCGAAGTGGCCCGGCCGGGACGCACCCTCCCATTTTTCCGCGAGCACCCCTGAGGTGATCCGGACCATCGGCTCCCCGCCGGGGTACACCTCCTCGACCGCGGGCGCGAACGCCAGGTCCACCCCTTGGGCGTCGAGCAGGGCCAGGTCCGCCTCCAGGGTCCGCGGGTAGCGTTCAAGGTCCACGGCCTCGCCGAACTGCAGCGGGTTGACGAAGATGCTGGCCACCACGACGTCGTTCTGCTCGACGGCGGTGCGCGCCAGCCGTGCATGCCCCTCGTGCAGGGCGCCCATCGTGGGCACCAGCCCCTGCGAGGTGCCGCGTTTTTCGGTGAGCAGGCGCGCGCTTTCGGCGCGGAGCTGGGCAGCCGTGGTTACAAGCTGGATTGCCATCTCAGGGTCCTTCCTCAGGATGCGGGCCGTCGGTACCGGGGCCCTCGAGCGCCTGCCGGATGCCGTCGATTTGCTCCGGCCTTAGCAGCCCGCGGCTGCCGGCACGGCGGGCCGTAGCCCGGGCCATGGCCAGGTACGCGTCCAGAATATCGCCCGAGCCGCCGTCGAGTTCCCGCAGGGCCTCGGTGTGCGCGGCGACGGTCCCCACGTCCCCGCGCGCCACAGGCCCGGTCAACGCCGACTCGCCCGACGCGAGGGCATTCTCCAGGGTGGCGCGCAGCAGGGGGCCCAGCATCCGTTCCGGGGCGTCGACGCCGACGTCGCGCAGCAGCTCGGAGGCCTGCGCCACGAGGGTGACGAGGTGGTTCGAGCCGTGGGCCAGGGCGGCGTGGTAGAGCGTGCGGTCCCCCTCGGCGATCGCGACCGGCTCGGCGCCCATCTCCACCACGAGCGCCTGCGCGATCGGCAGCATGGCCGGGTCGGCCGTCACGCCGAAGCTGCAGTCCAGCAGCCGGGTGAGGTCCAGGCTCATGCCGGTGAAGGTCATGGCTGGGTGCAGCGCCAGCGGGATGGCCCCCGCGGCACGGACCGGGTGCAGGATCCCGACGCCGAAACGCCCCGAGGTGTGGGCCACGAGCTGGCCGGGCTGCCAGGCCCCGAGCTTCGCGAGCCCCTCCACGAGGGGGCCAAGGGCGTCGTCCGGGACCGCCAGCAGCACCAGTTCGGCGCGCTCCACGATGTCCTGCACCTCGAGGATGGGGACGCCGGGCAGCAGGGTTTCGGCGCGGTCGCGGCTGGCGTCCGACACGGCGGAGACCCCGACGACGGCGTGCTCCGCGGCGCGCAGTGCGGCCCCGAGGACGGCGCCCACCTTGCCGGCTCCTATGATTCCGACGCCGAGGCGTCCTGGCTTAGCCATGCTGCGGCCCTTCCTGTGGTGCGGGTTCGAGGGGTGCGGGTTCCTGCGCTGCGGGTTCGAGGGGTGTGGGTTCCTGCGCTGCGGGTTCGAGGGGTGCAGTCCGGGCGAGCCAGTGTTCGCTGGTCTGCCGTTTGCGTGCCGTCCGGGCGCGGGCCGCCTGCGCGTCCAGCAGGGCGCGGCCCTCGTCCAGGCCGGCCTGGACCAGCCGCGGCGCCACCGGACCGGCGGTGGTGTGCAGGACCAGGTCCGCGACCCGGAAGCGCCGGGCCACCGGGCCCTGCTGCAGCGCCATCGACTGGGTGCGCTGGTGCGGGACCAGCACGAGCTGGCGCCACCAGCGGCCGGAGCGGATCAGCAGGGCGGTGTCTGTGGCGGCAAAGCCGTTGCGCCGCCAGCCCAGCGGGGCGAGCAGGCGCGCCCGCCGCGGGGTGGTGACGAAGCCGCCGTCGTCCGTGGCTTTCGCGCCGGCGGCCGGCGCGAGGCCATTCAGTCCGGCAGTGAAGATGCGCACGGGGTCCGGGGTGCCGGGATCGGGCAGGACCAGCGAGAGCATGGTGAGCACTTCCGCGAGCGTCCCCACCGGCAGCAGGGTGGTCCGGGAGGAACCCTCGCCGTTGCTGCCCGCCGTCCCGTAGCCGGCCACGTTGACCTGCATCCGGTACCAGCCGAAGATGCGCCACAGCGGCGGCTGGCTGACGCGCAGGGCCTGGATCCGTCCGGGCGGCAGGGTCTGGGCCTGGGTGTCGAGCAGGCCGTAGTGGAGCCGGATGCCGTCGGCGGAGATGGCGGCGGTGAAGTTGTAGCCCTTGTTGAAGGAGTTCCAGTAGGCGGCGACCAGGCCCAGGCCGGCGGGGATCAGGTAGAAGTAGAAACTGCGGTTCTCGGTCACGGCGGAGAGCACCACGGAGGCCACCGCGCCGAGGACGATGACGACGCTCTGCTCGCTCAGTACCAGCGATCCGGCGAGGCGGGCCGGCGGAACGGTCAGCACCGTAGTTTCGGGGGCCTCCACGGCGGCCGGCCGCACCTGGCCGGGCAGGCCCGGCTCACCGGGCTGGCCCGGCTGATCCTGTTGGCCGGGTCCGGGCGTCGCGTTCACGGCGGCAGCACCGGAGGCGCTGGCAAGGATGGTCGCGCGGAGCCGGCGGGCCTCGTCGGCGCGCAGGTAGGCCAGGTGCACCGCCGACTGCCCGGCGTCGGCCACCTCGAACCTGAGCGCCGCGAGCCCGAAGATCCGGGCGAGCAGGGGCTGCACGACGTCGATCGCCTGGACGCGGTCCAGCCTCGCCTGCCGCTGCTGCTTGAACAGGAACCCGGTGTTGACGCGCACATAGCCGTCCGCCACCTGGTAGCGGGTGAAATACCAGCCCAGCACAAAGGCGAGCACGGT
>Ga0164308_10002286_pt1 | contig 10177 bp, 8 predicted proteins | sample Whisoiple_246_MG_FD_109983 | JGI IMG/M metagenome (GOLD analysis project Ga0164308, IMG submission 109983) | Soil microbial communities amended with fresh organic matter from upstate New York, USA - Whitman soil sample_246_MG | ecosystem: Environmental > Terrestrial > Soil > Unclassified >... | reverse complement strand
TGCGGTGATCACTCCGTGCGGCGGATAGCTTGCGGGCGAGGGGTCATGGAGATGTTCGACACTGTTCCGGCCGCGCTCGAGCACGCGGCGGCGTCGTTCCCGGATCGGGAGGCCGTCGTCGACGGGGCCACGCGGCTCACGTACGCGGACCTTCACGCCGGCGCACGACGCTGGGCGCGGGCCCTGATCGCCAACGGCGCGCAACCGGGTGACCGCGTGGCGATCTGGGCGCCCAACAGCGTCGACTGGATCGTCTCCTGCTTCGGCGTCTACGCCGCCGGCGCGGTGCTCGTCCCGCTGAACACGCGCTACCGGGGTGAGGAGGCTGGCCACATCCTGCGCACGTCCGGGGCGACGACGCTGCTGACGGTCACCGACTTCCTCGGCGCCAGCTACGTCGAGCAGTTGATGGGCGTCGATGGACTCGATGCACTTGCAACGATCGTCGTGTTGAGTGGCGAAGTGCCGGCCAACGCGATCTCGAAGGACGAGCTGCTGGCCACCGGCGACGCCGTGGACGACGCTGCGGTGGACGAGCGCATCGCCGGCCTCCGCGCCGACAGCATGAGCGACATCATCTTCACGTCGGGCACGACGGGCGCGCCGAAGGGGGCGGTGCTGGCCCACGGCCCGAGCATCACCACCTATCGCTCGTGGAGCGAGCTGGTCGATCTGCGCGAGGGCGACCGCGACCTGATCGTCTACCCGTTCTTCCACACCGCCGGCCTCAAGTCGGGAATGCTCGCCTGCGTCGTGCAGGGAGCGACGATGTACCCGCTGCCGGTGTTCGACGTGCCGCTCGTGCTCGACCTCGTCCAGCGCGAGCGGATCACGATGCTGCCCGGTCCGCCCACGGTGTTCCAGACGATCCTCAACCACCCCGACCTCGAGTCGTTCGACCTGTCGAGCGTGCGCTCTTCGGTGACCGGCGCCGCCGTCGTGCCGGTCGAGGTCGTGCGCCAGATGCGCGAGGTGCTCGGGATCGGCACGGTCGTCACCGGCTACGGCATGACCGAGACCACCGGCACGATCTCGATGTGCCGCCACGACGACTCGCCCGAGGTGATCGCCAACACGGTGGGCAAGCCGATCCCCGGCATGGAGGTGCGCGTCGTGGACGACGACGGCGTCGACGTGCCCGCGGGCGAGGCCGGTGAGCTGATCGTGCGCGGCTCCAACGTGATGCTCGGCTACTTCGCCAACCCGGAGGCGACCGCCGACGCGATCCACGACGGGTGGCTCTCCACCGGCGACGTCGGCTTCGTGGACGACGACGGCAACATCCACATCACCGACCGCAAGAAGGACATGTTCATCGTCGGCGGGTTCAACGCCTACCCGGCCGAGATCGAGGGTGTGCTGCTCGGCCACCCCGACGTGGCCCAGGTCGCCGTCGTCGGCATCCCCGACGAGCGGATGGGTGAGGTCGGCGTCGCCTTCGTCGTGCCCCGCACCGGCACGACCGTGGACGAGGCCGCGGTGCTGGCGTGGGCCCACGAGCGGCTCGCCAAGTTCAAGCTGCAGGCGGTTCGCGCCGTTCACGAGCTGCCCGTCACCCCGTCGGGCAAGGTCCAGAAGTTCGTGCTCCGCGACCAGTTCGTCGACTGACGAGTTCACTCGCCGACGCGCCACTCGGCGGGACGCTTCTCGGCGAACGCGGCCGGGCCCTCGGTCTGGTCGGGATGCCCCCACATGCCGACCAGCTCCTGCGCGCCGGCGCGGCAGGCATCGGTCAGCCCCAGCTCGAGCGCGCCCCACAGGGCGCGCTTGGTCGCCGCCATCGCCGCCGGTGAGTTGGCGGCGATCTGCTCGGCGAGCGCTTGCGCCGCGCCCTCCAACTCGGCGGGCTCGACGATCTGGCTGATCATCCCCAGCGACAGGGCCCGCTCGGCGCTCATCCGCTCGTGGCGGCCCATCAGCGCCATGCGGAACACGGCCTCGGCCGGCATCTTGCGCAGCAGCGCGATCACCTCATAGGCGCTGACCTGGCCGATCGACACGTGCGGGTCGAGGAAGGTGGCGGTCGACGCGGCGATCACGATGTCGGCGTCGGCGACGAAGTGCAGGCCGCCACCGGCGCAGACGCCGTTGACCGCGGCGATCACCGGCTTGCTCACCCCGTTGTGCCACGCGCTGAGACGCAGCTCGGCCCGCTTGGTGCGCCGTGACTGCTCGCGCAACGCCTCCTTGTCCCGGCTGAGCTGCACGACGTCGAGCCCCGTCTGGAACGCGTCGCCGCGCCCGGTGTTGACGATCACCCGCACGTCCGGGTCGTCGTCCAGCTCGCGCCACGCCGTCTCCAGCTCGGCGAGCATCGTCGCGTCGAGCGCGTTGCCGACCTTCGGCCGATCGAAGATCAGCCACCCGACCGCCCCTCGGCGCTCCACCACCAACCGCTCGTAGCTCACCGGTCCCCCCGTTCACGCGTTCTCGGCAGCAACGTGGTCACTCCGGTGACCAGAACGCTGCCGAGAACGTTGGGGCGGGTCATCTCAGGTCCTTGCGGAGGAGCTTGCCGACCTCGTTGCGGGGGAGGGCGTCGATCCAGCGGAACTCGACCGGGGTCTTGTAGGGGGCGAGATCGGCGCGGCAGGCGGCGACCAGCGTGGCGTCGTCGGCGCCGGCGCCGACCAGGAACGCGACCGGCACCTCGCCGAGGCGCTCGTCGGGCAGGCCGACCACTGCCACGTCGGACACCCCGGGCACGGCGCGCAGCACCTCCTCGACCTCGTCGGGATGCACCTTGTTGCCGCCGCGGTTGATCATGTCGCCGAGGCGGCCCTCGATCCACACGAACCCGTCGTCGTCGATCCGGGCCAGGTCGCCGGTGGCGACGAACCCCTCGGCGTCGACCCGCGGCTCCAGCCCGACCGCCTTGTTCGGCGGGCGCACCATCAGTTGGCCCTCGGCGTCGAGGCGCACGTCGACACCCGGGTGCGGCTTGCCGACGGCGCCGATCTTCTCCGGGTGCTCGCGGGCGTCGGCGGCCGTCCAGCCGATGACCTCGCCGATCTCGGCCTGGCCGTAGCCGTTGAGCACCGACACCGGGAACTTGGCGGCGAAGCGCTGCGCCTGGCGGGGGGAGAGCGGCGCCGTGATCGAGCGCACGTAGCGCAGCGGGCCGAGGTCGGTGACGGCCGCGTCGTCGGTCAGCATCGCCATCGCCGCCGGAGGCAGCACGGTGGAGCGGATCTCGAAGCGGCGCACCAGCTCGGCGAACTCCTCCGGCTCGAAGCGGTCCATGATCACGAGCGCAGCGCCGGCGCGTAGCCCGAACAGGGTGTTGTAGAGCCCGGCGTTGAGGGCCATCGACACCGGGATCAGGTTCGGCGTCGGCCGCTTGGACGGATCGCGCGCGCCGCCGCGCAACGGTCCGAGCACGCGGTCCAGCAGCTCCAGGTAGCCGACGTGGGTGTGCAGGATCGGCTTCGGGCTGCCGCTGGTGCCCGACGTCCAGGTGATGAACGCGTCACCTTCGCCGTAGGCCCGGGCACCCACGTGGGCGGTCACGCCGGTCGCGTCCACGACGGCTGCCGGAGCGGTCTCCGCCACGATGCGTTGCACCTCGTGCTCGGGGTGGCGGGGGTTGACGGGCACGAACACACCGCCCGCCTGCCACACCCCGAAGATGGCGGCGACCAGCTGCGGCCCGTTGGGCAGCTGTACGGCCACGGCGTTGCCGGGCCGCACTCCGGCCACCCGCAGCGAGTCGGCGCAGCGCTCGGCGGCGGCGCGGGCCTCGCCGGCGGTCCACGATTCGCGGCTCGTGTGCAGCAGCCCCTCGTCGTCGGCGAAGGGGTGATCGCGCAGGAGGTCGGCGAGGGTCACGGATCCTGCCAGAGCGGCTCTCGCTTCTCGGCGAACGCCCGCGGCCCCTCGTCCTGGTCGGGGTGGCCCCACATCGACACGAGTTGCTGGGCGCCGGCGCGGCAGGCGTCGGTCAGCCCCAGTTCGAGCGCGCCCCACAGCGCCTTCTTCGTCGCCGCCATCGCCGCCGGCGAGTTCTTGGCGATCTTCTCGGCCAGCTCCTGGGCCCGCTCACGGAGCTGCTCGGGCGGATCGACGATCTCGGAGATCATCCCGAGCGCGAGCGCCCGCTCCGCCGACATCCGCTCGTACTTGCCGACGAGCGCCATGCGCATCACGGCCTCGGCCGGCATCTTGCGGATCAGCCCGATCGCCTCGATCGACACGACCTGCCCGATCGACACGTGTGGATCGAAGAATTGGGCGTCGCTCGCCGCGATCACGATGTCGGCGTCGGCCACCCAGTGGAACCCGCCGCCAGCGCAGATCCCGTTGACGGCGGTGATCACCGGCTTCCACACCTCCTGATGCCAGGCGGTGAAGTGCAGGTCAAACTGCTCCATGGACTCCCGGTAGCGCTCCATGCCGACGCCGTCGCCGGCGATCTCGGACACGTCGACGCCGGTCTGGAACGCGCGGCCCTCGCCGGTGTGCACGATCACCCGCACCGCAGGGTCGGCGTCGAGCTCCTTCCAGGCGTCGGCGAACTCGTCGCGCATCTTCGAGTTCATCGCGTTCAGCTGGTTCGGGCGGTTGTTGATCAGCCAGCCGACCGGGCCGTGACGCTCGACGATCAAGTGCTCGTAATCACCCATGACAGCTCCTATCCCGACCGAGGGACGGCGTCCCACGGCGACTCCAGCCACGGGTCGGGCTCGCGCGGCAGGCCGAGCACCCGCTCCCCGAGGATGGTCTTGTTGATCTCCGTCGTGCCGCCCTCGATCGTGTTCGCCCTGCTACGCAGCATGCCGGCGGTCTCGAACGGCATCCCGTCCTCGTACTCGTCGCCCACGCGGTCCCACGCCTGGGCGGCGGGGCCGAGCAGATCGGCGGCGAGCAGCTGGATCCGCTGGTTGAGCGCGCCCTGGTGCACCTTGCCGATCGACGCCGCCGGGCCCGGCGTGCCGCCGGCGCGGACCGTGGCCCGCACCCGCTGGTTGGTCCAGCCCCGGATCTGCTCCTCCGAGTACACGCCCATCAACCGCTGGCGCATGACCGGATCGGTGTCGCGGCCGAGCTCCTTGGCGCGGGCGATCAGACGCTGCACGCCCGAGCCGCCGATGCGGTCGACGCCTCCGGAGCCCGACCCGGACACCATCTGGCGCTCGCCGGACAGCGACGCGTTGGCGACCCGCCAGCCGTCGCCGACGGCGCCGATGCGGTACGTGTCGGGCACGCGCACGTCGTCGAGGAACACCTCGTTGAACTCGACCTCGCCGACCATGTGGCGCAGCGGGCGGACCGCGACCCCGGGGGCCGAGAGGTCGACGGCGAAGTAGGTCAGGCCCTGGCGCTTGGGCAGGTGCGGGTCGGTGCGGGCCAGGCACACGGCGAAGTCGCTGACGTGGGCCCAGGTGGTCCACACCTTCTGGCCGTTGAGCACCCACTCGTCGCCGTCGCGCTCGGCCCGCGTCGACAGCGAGGCGAGGTCGGAGCCGGCGCCGGGCTCGGACAGCAGCTGGCACCACTTCTCGTCGTTGCGCACGAGCGGCCGCAGGAACCGGTCGCGCTGCTCGTCGGTGCCATAGGCGAAGAACGCCGGCGCCGCGGAGCTGAGCCCGAGCGGGTTCAGGCGGCCGAGGTTGTAGGGGGCGAGCACGGCCTCGGCCACGCGCGCCTGGGCCGGCGCCAGGTCCAGGCCGCCGTAACGCGTCGGCCACGTGGCGACCACGAGGCCGCTGTCGGCGAACGTGGGGTACCAGTCCTCGTAGTCCTTGCGGGGGCGCACGGCGCGGATTGCGGCCCGGCCCCGGGGCGCCGCTTCTCGCCAGGCGGCAGGCACGTGCTGCGCCACCCAGGTCTGGACGGCGGCGGTGATCTCGGCGTCGGTCGCCTGGTTGGAGATGTCGAGGGTCATGCGCCGCCCCTGACCTTGCGGCGCAGCGCCTCCACCGTGGCGACGAACTCGGGCTGCTCCATCGACCATGCCTGGGCGTCGTGCTCGGCGTCGAGCGCCTCCTGCTCCGTCGCCGCCCACAGGCTCTGGCGCAGGGTCAGCTTCACCCGGGCGACGAGCGCCGGTGGGCGGGCGGCGAGGCGCTCGGCCAGCGCCAACGCCTCCGCCTCGGGATCGTCGACGACGCTGTGCACGAGCCCACACTGCTGCGCCTCCTCCGCTGTGAGCGAATCCGCGAGGAGCAGGAACGCGGCGGCGCGGCGGCTGCCGATCGCCCGCTGCAGCCCGGAGATGAACCCGCCGCCCGAGTGGATCCCGGCGTCGAGGAACCGGCTGTCGAAGCGCACGTGCGGCGCGGCGACGGCGACGTCGCAGGCGAGCACGAAGTTCGTGCCGGCCCCGTAGGCGTGTCCGGTGACGGCGGCGATCGACGGCAGCGGGCTCTCGGCGATCCGGAAGAACGTTCGGTAGATGTCGCGCAGGGGCCGGCGATCCTCGGCGATCAGCCCGTCGAGGTCGCCGCCGGCGCAGAACACCGGCGGCGTCGCGGTCAGCACGAGCGCCCGCACGTCGTCGTCGGCCTCGAAGGTCTCGACCGCGGCCACCACGCCGTCCTGGAGATCGACCGACAGCGAGTTGCGCCGCTTCGCATCGTCCAGCCGGATCACCCCGACCGCGCCGACCCGCTCCGTCGCCACGGCGCTCACTGCCTCACCTCGATGTCGACACCGACATCCACCCGAGGCAGCGCTCCCGACCGCCGGGCTCGGTCAGAACTCACTGCCTCACCTCGATGTCGACACCGACATCCACCCGAGGCAGTGCCGATCGGCGCCGTCACTGCTGGGCTCCGGGGAGGTCGGGGGCGCCGTGCTCGGCGGCCCAGGCGAGCATGTCGTCATTGGAGGCCCCGGCCTTGGCGGGCGAGCGCAGCGTCAGCTCCTCCAACCCGAGCCCGGGCATGGCGAGGAGGGTCGCGAACGTGACGGCGAGCATCTCGGCGACGTGGTCGGCCTCCATCATCTCGGCCTGGGCCAAGCCCTGCGCGGCCCAGACGTTCAGCGCCTCGACCAGCATGTCGCCCTCCCACGTGTCGGCGAACCCGGTCGGCATCGTCGCCCCGATCGTGACGCACGTGAAGCGCAGATGGGGATGCTCGTTGCGCCACCCGCGCAGCGACTCCTCCAGGGCGGCCTTGCTGCTCGCGTAGGGCACCAGGCCGGGGCGGGGGTTGCCGACCGACTCCGAGGAGACGGCGGCGACGATCGCCCCCGGGGCCAGGTGCGGCTGCAGCGCGCCGAACAGCAGGTTGGCGCCGATCACGTTGGTCTCGAACGCCCGGGCCCAGTCGTCCTGGTCGGTGTGGTGGATCCAGCGCAGCGACGACGACCCAGCGGACACGAACACGAGGTCGGGCACCCCGATCGCCGTGATCGTCTCGGAGACGATGCGGGCGCATTCGTCGGCCCGACGCAGGTCGGCGATGATCGGCGCGCCGCCCCCCGCTTCCTCGATGGTCGCCGCCAACTTGTCTGCGCTGCGCGCCGCCAGCGCGACATGTGCGCCGTCGGCGACCGCGCGCACGGCGAGCGCGCGCCCGACGCCCGATGACGCGCCGACGACGAGGACGCGCCGACCGGCGAGGGTGTGACTCACGGTTGCTCCTGGGTGGGATTGACACGCCGGGCAGACTGAGGCCCGCCGGCGGAACGGACGAGGGGAGAGATCGAATGACCGACACCGCACTGCAGCCGCGCCCGCCCGAGGGTGACTGGCTGGGCACGCCGTACCTGCGCCTCGAGCGCCGCGGCTCGATCGCGGTGGTGACGGTGGATCGGCCCGAGGCTCGCAATGCGATGACGCCGTCGATGTACTTCGGCATCCGCTACGCCGTGGATCACGTGGGCCGCGAACCGGACCTGGCCGGCCTGCTGATCACCGGCACCGGCGACGTGTTCATCCCCGGCGGCGACCTCGGCGGCGACAACCGCGACGGCTGGGGCGACATGCCCCGCCTGCTCGGGATGGACTGCACGCCGTTCGAAGCGATCCGCCGCTCCGTCAAGCCCGTGGTGTGCGCGGTCAACGGGCTGGCCCAGGGCGGCGGCTTGATGATCTCGATGCTGTCCGACGTGACCGTCGCCAGCGAGCGCGCCACGTTCCGTTCGCCGGAGCTGTTCCGCGGCATCGCCGACACGAACTACGCCCAGGTGCTGCCCCGCCAGATCGGCCCGGCGCGGGCCCGCGACATGCTGCTGACCGGGCGCACGGTGACCTCGGCCGAGGCGCTGGAGTGGGGCCTCGTGGCGCGGGTGGTGGCGCACGACGAGCTGCTCGCCGAAGCGCTGGACGCGCTGCAGTGGTGCTGCCGCACGGCGCCCGGCGCCTACGCCGAGGTCAAGCGCAGCTTCGACCGCTACTACGGCACGTACGACCGGATGGGCATGGACGCCAGCCTCAACGGGGCCGAGCCGATCGAGGGCTTCCACGCCTTCAAGGAACGCCGCAATCCGAACTGGGTCGCCCCCGACCTGGACACGGGAGGAAGGATCTGAGTTGCTGGCTCGCTGCGCTCGCGTCTGCGCCTGAACCCGCCGTGGGGGCTCGCTGCGCTCGCGTGAGCGCCTGCGGCGCAGGTTCGTGGTCGCGCCCGCTGTGTTCGGGTTGCTCGCTTCGCTCGCGAAGCGTCGGTGAGCGGTGACGACCATCACCCGCGCCGGACCGCGGCCTCGTTCGAGCGCCAGCACTGACGTCGGTCGTCGTGGTCGGTCATCGGTGTGTGAGATCCCCTGGGCGGCGACTTTCGAATCGCCGTTCAATCCACCATACTAAGGTTCAACGTTGCGACCTGCAGCGCACGGGAAGGGGACCCCGATGACCGACAGTGGCCAGCAACTGCTGATCGATGGCGCGCTCGTCGACGCCCGCAGCGGGGCCGTCTACGAGAACGTCAACCCGGCGACGGGGTCGGTGATCGGCGTCGCCGCCGATGCCGGAGCGGACGACACCGACGCCGCGATCGCCGCCGCCCGCCGGGCCTTCGACGACACCGCCTGGTCGACCGACGTGGCGTTCCGCCTGCGCTGCATCCGTCAGCTGCACGCAGCGATGCAGGCCCACGCCGAGGAGCTGCGGGCGTCGTGCATCGCCGAGGTCGGGGCCCCGGTCGGCCTGACCAGCGGCGCCCAGCTCGACACGCCGATCGAGGGCATCGGCTGGGTGGCCGACCTGCTGGAGCGCTACGCGTGGGAGACCGATCTCGGCGTCGCCGAGCCGTTCGGGATGAAGTCGCGTCGGATCGTTCGCCGCGAGCCGACGGGGGTGATCGCCGCCATCACGCCGTGGAACTTCCCGCACCAGATCAACCTGGCCAAGGTCGTGCCCGCCCTCGCCGCCGGCAACACCGTCGTGCTCAAGGCCGCGCCGGACACGCCGTGGTGCGCGACGCAGCTCGGCGCGATCGCCGCCGCCGAGACCGACATCCCCGCCGGCGTCCTCAACGTCATCACCTCATCGGGCAACGACACCGGGCAGCAGCTCGTCGCCGACCCTCGCGTCGACCTCATCTCCTTCACCGGGTCCACGGCGACGGGCCGCCAGATCATGCGCACCGCAGCCGAGCGGGTGGCGAAGGTGTTCCTGGAGCTCGGCGGCAAGTCGGCCTCGATCGCCCTCGACGACGCCGATCTGGCGACAGCGGCGGCGATGACCGCGTTCCAGGTGATGACCCACGCCGGCCAGGGCTGCGCGATCACGTCGCGCTTCCTCGTGCCGCGCGACCGTCACGACGAGGCCGTGGAGTTGGTGGTCGGGATCATGGCCTCGATGTCGTACGGCGACCCGACCGACCCGGCCAACCTGATGGGTCCGCTGATCAGCGAGCGCCAGCGGCGACGGGTGCTCGGCTACATCGACACGGCGCAGGGCGAGGGCGCCAAGGTCGCGCTCGGCGGCGGCGTGCCGACCGGCCTGCCCGACCACCTCGCCAACGGCTTCTTCGTCGAGCCGACCGTGCTCGTCGGCGTGCAGCCCGACCACACCGTCGCCCAGGAGGAGATCTTCGGCCCGGTGCTCGCCGTGCTGGCCCACGACGGCGACGACGACGCGGTGCGGATCGCCAACGATTCGATCTACGGCCTGTCCGGCGCGGTGTTCTCGGCGTCCGACGACCGGGCCCGCGCCGTCGCCGACCGGGTGCGCACCGGCACGATCTGCGTCAACGGCGGCCTGTACTACGCCCCGGACGTGCCCTTC
>Ga0164308_10002284_pt1 | contig 10181 bp, 11 predicted proteins | sample Whisoiple_246_MG_FD_109983 | JGI IMG/M metagenome (GOLD analysis project Ga0164308, IMG submission 109983) | Soil microbial communities amended with fresh organic matter from upstate New York, USA - Whitman soil sample_246_MG | ecosystem: Environmental > Terrestrial > Soil > Unclassified >... | reverse complement strand
TGTTTCGGTGGTCATTGCGTTAGGGAAACGCCCGGTTACATTCCGAACCCGGAAGCTAAGCCTTTCAGCGCCGATGGTACTGCAGGGGGGACCCTGTGGGAGAGTAGGACGCCGCCGAACAATCTTTCAGGACCCTTGGTCCCAGCGTTCATGCTGGGGCCGAGGGTCCTTTTTTGTTTGCCGAAGCGCGTCGGATGGTCGGCTGCGCGAGAATGTCTTGTGGTACCCGATGACAGGAGTCACCCCCCATGTCCACCAACTCTTCCGACGACCGTTCGGAGCGCGAGCCGCGTCGCCGGGACGGGGACGACAGGGGCGGCTTCCGAGGCGGCCGTGACGACCGGTCCGGCGCACCTCGACGGGACAGCGACCGTGGTGGCTTCCGCCGTGACGACCGCGACCGTGGCCCCCGCCGTGATGACAGCCGTGGCGGCAGTTCCGGCGGTGGCTTCCGTCGTGACGATCGTGCGCCGCGTCGTGATGACCGCCCCCGCGGCCCGCGCCGTGACGACGACCGCCCCGGCGGCTTCCGTCGCGACGACAGCCGTGGCGGCGGTACCGGTGGCGGCTTCCGTCGCGACGACAGCCGTGGCGGTACCGGCGGTGGCTTCCGCCGAGACGACCGCGACCGTGGCCCCCGTCGTGATGACGACCGTGGCGGCAGCTTCCGTCGCGATGACCGCGACCGTGCGCCGCGTCGTGACGACGACCGTGGTGGCAGCTTCCGCCGCGACGACCGTGCGCCGCGTCGTGATGACGAGCGTGGTGGGTTCCGTGGTGGTCAGCGTGACGACCGTGGTGGCCGTCCCGCCGGCGGCGGCTTCGACCGTCGCGACGACCGCCCCCGCGGCCCCCGTCGCGACGACGACCGCGGTGGCAGCTTCCGCCGCGACGACAGCCGTGGCGGCGGTACCGGCGGTGGCTTCCGCCGCGATGACAGCCGTGGCGGCGGTACTGGTGGCGGTTTCCGCCGTGACGACCGCGACCGTGGCCCCCGCCGTGACGACCGGGGCGGCGACCGCGGTGGCTACCGTGGCCGCGACGACCGGGGCGGCTACCGTGGCCGCGACGACCGGGGCGGCTACCAGGGGCGCGACGACCGCGACCGGGAGCCCGTCAAGCGGCTCCCGATTCCTGACGACGTCACCGGCGACGAGATCGACAAGGATGTCCGGCAGGAGCTCATGAGCCTGCCGAAGACCCTCGCCGAGGACGTCGCGCGGAACCTCGTCATGGTCGCCCGACTGATCGACGAGGACCCCGAGCAGGCTTACGCCTACTCCCGGATCGCCCTGCGGCTGGCGTCCAGGGTGGCCGCGGTGCGTGAGGCCGCGGGCTTCGCCGCGTACGCCACCCAGAAGTACTCCGAGGCCCTCGCCGAGTTCCGGGCGTCCCGCCGGATGACCGGTTCCGTGGAGCTGTGGCCCGTCATGGCCGACTGCGAGCGTGGCCTCGGCCGCCCCGAGCGGGCCATGGCCATGGCCGGTGAGCCCGAGGTCCAGAAGCTGGACAAGGCCGGCCAGGTCGAGATGCGTCTCGTCGCCGCCGGCGCCCGCAGGGACATGGGACAGATCGACGCCGCGATCGTCACCCTGCAGAGCTCCGAGCTGGCGTCCAGCGCCGTCCACTCCTGGACTCCGCGCCTGCGGTACGCCTACGCCGACGCTCTCCTCGAGGCGGGCCGTGAGGACGAGGCCCGTGAGTGGTTCGGGAAGGCCCTGGAGGCCGACAAGGACGGTGCGACCGACGCGTCCGACCGGCTCGCCGAACTCGACGGTGTGGAGTTCGTCGACGCGCTCGGCGACGACGAGAACACCGGCGACGCTGCCGACGTCGAAGTCCCTGCCACCGAGGCGCACGACAGCGACGAGGACCACGACAGCGACGAGGACGACCGCGACGAGGACGGGCCCGCGAAGGCCTGAGCCCCGCTGACACGCGGCATGTGAGAAGAGGGCGGCACCCACCACGGGTTGCCGCCCTCTTCCGCGTTCCGCCCAGGGCCCCGTAACAGGAGTCCTGGCACCGGACTCAGTCGAGGTCGAGACTCCGCAGTACCAGCCCCGTCGCCGGCTTGGGGCCGAACGACGTCGACTTACGGGGCATGGTGACCCCCTGTCGCGCCAGGTCCCTGACCACTTCCTCACGCACGGGGTGCATCAGCACGGCCGTGGCCCCACGCCGTTCCGCCTGCTCGACCGCCGCCTCCGCCGCGTGGATGTAGGCGATGTGCTCCGGGGCGTCCGGGACCTGCCACACGTCGTCGAGGAGCGCCGAGTGCAGCACGGTCGCGTCGAGCGTGCGCCACGCCGCCGGCCGGTCGGCGCGGACCGTGCGGGCCAGCAGTGCCTCGTCCGCACGGTCGATCAGGTGGAAGCCACCGTCGCCCGCGAGGAGGAAGGCGTTGCCGTCCGCCGCGGCGGCCCCCAGAGCGTCGAGCGCCCGGGGCAGCGGCCCGTCGACGGGCCGGACGCGGAACAGCCCGTCGACGGCGCGGAGCGCCTCGTCGACCGGAAGGCGGTGCAGGAGCCGGTGGATCGCCCGCACCCGCAGCGGATAGCGGGCCGTGTCCACGAGCAGGACGAGACCGAAGTCCCAGGGCCCGGGGGCGGACTGCTCCTGCTGCAGCCGCAGGTAGGTCGCCCAGCGGTGGTGGCCGTCGGCGATCAGGGCCTGGCGCCGGGACAGATCGGACTGGACCTCCGCCCGCTCGGCGGCGTCGGTGACGGCCCAGAGACGGTGGTCGACACCGTCCTCGGTCGTCGTGGTGAGAAGCGGGAGGCGCTCCACCACCCGCTCGATCACGGCCGTCGCGCCGCTCGGCCCGCCCTCGCCCTCGTAGCTGAGAAGCAGGGGTTCGAGATGGGCGGCGGCGGCGCGCATCAGGTCGGCGCGGTCCTCCACGACGTCGTCCATGACGTCCTCGTGCGGCAGCACGACACCCTCCGACGCGGGGGAGAGCGCCAGGGCCCCGATCACACCGCGCTGAAGGATGTCACCGGCCCGCTGCTCGTACACGTAGAGCGCGGGAACCGGGTCCGGGGCGAGGACGCCCTCCGCCAGCCAGCGCTTCAGGGTGTCGGCCGCCTGCCGGTGGCGCTCGGCGGCCGTGCCGGCCTGCGGGAGGATCAGCCGCACGATGTTGTGCGGATCCGCGGACTCCAGGTGGTGGAGACCGTCGGGCCGTACGACCACGTCGTACGGGGGCGAGGTCACCGCCGCCAGGCTGCCGACCTGCTCGGGGACGTACCGCAGTCCGCGGAAGGGAATCAGCCGCAGCCCCTGGCCTGCGGCGGGCCCGGATGTGTTCATTTCAGCATCGTATGTGCGCTCCCACGATGCGCGATGATCGGGGGAGAAGCATGGCAACGAGGAGCAGAGACATATGAGTCAGCAGTACAGGTCCCGGCCGCTGGGGAGTGACGTGGCGCTGAGCGAGGCGTACGACACGGCTCTGCTCGACCTCGACGGAGTGGTGTACGCCGGTGGGCACGCGATCGTGCACGCCGTCGAATCGCTGGGCAGCGCCCGTGAGGGCGGCATGCATCTGGCGTACGTGACGAACAACGCACTGCGGACGCCCGACGCGGTGGCCGAGCACCTGACGGAACTCGGGGTCCCGGCGGACGCCACCGACGTGATCACGTCCGCGCAGGCGGTGGCCCGGCTGATGGCTGATCAGCTGCCGTCCGGGGCGAGGGTTCTCGTGGTCGGCGGCGAAGGGCTGCGGGTCGCTCTGCGCGAGCGCGGACTCGTGCCGGTGGAGTCGGCGGACGACGATCCTGTCGCCGTGGTGCAGGGGTTCGGCGGGCCCGACCTGCCGTGGGGGCGGTTCGCCGAGGCCGCGTACGCGATCTCCCGCGGAGCCGTGTGGTTCGCGTCCAACACCGACCTGACGATCCCGGGCGCCCGGGGTATCGCTCCCGGCAACGGCGCGGCCGTCGAGGTCGTGCGCATCGTGACCGGGGCCGAACCGCAGGTGGCCGGCAAGCCGCTGCCGCCGATGCACCGCGAGACCGTGCTGCGGACGGGAGCGAAGCGGCCCCTGGTCGTCGGGGACCGGCTGGACACCGACATCGAGGGCGCGTTCAACGGCGGCGTCGACTCGCTGCTCGTCCTCACCGGCGTCACCGACGCGGCGCAGCTGATCGCGGCCGAACCCCGGTACCGCCCGACCTATGTCGACCGTGACCTGAGGGGACTGCTCACAGGCCAGCCCGAGGTGTCGGAGGACGGCGACGGGTTCCGCTGCGGAGGCTGGACGGCGGGGGTGCGCGGCGAGGCACTCGTGCTGGACGGCGGGGGTGACGCGATCGACGGGCTGAGGGCCCTGTGCGCGGCGGCCTGGACGCACGCGGGTGAGGGCGCGTGCGGCCTGGACGCGCAGAAGGCCGTGGCCCGGCTCGACCTGTAGCGTGCCGGATCTTGTGCGGTACGGGGGAGTTGAGCGAATTGGAGGATAGGCTAACCTAACCAGGTGTTGGTCGAGAGTCCCCCTGAATCGAGTTCCGGCCCCCCGGCCATGCCGGGCACGGGCGCGCGCGCCGGGCGTCACGCGGCGAGAGCGGCCGGTCTGCTGGTCGCCGTCGCGGTGCTGGTGCTGGTGTGCCTCGCGAGTGTCGCGATCGGCGCCAAGGCCCTTCCCCTCTCCGAGGTGTGGCACGGCCTGTTCCACTACTCGGGCACCAACGGTGACGTCCTCGTACGCGATGTGCGGGTCCCGCGCACCGTGCTGGGGCTGATCGTCGGGGCAGCGCTCGGGCTGGCCGGCGCGGTGATGCAGGCGCTCACCCGCAATCCGCTCGCCGAGCCCGGTCTGCTGGGCGTCAACGCGGGCGCGGCGGCGGCGGTCGTCTCCGCCATCACCTTCTTCGGCGTCACGTCGCTGACCGGATACGTCTGGTTCGCGTTCGGCGGCGCCGCGCTCGTGTCCGTCGCGGTGTACCTGCTGGGCGGCAGCAGGTCCGCGAACCCCGTGCGTCTCGCGCTCGCCGGTACGGCGGTCACCGCGGCCCTGTTCGGTTACGTCAACGCCGTACAGCTGCTGGACTCCGCGGCGCTGGACCGGCTGCGGTTCTGGACCGTCGGGTCGCTCGCCTCGGCGAACCCGGAGACCGTCGGCAAGGTGTGGCCGTTCATCGCGCTCGGTGTGCTGCTGTCCCTGCTCATCGCCCGGCCGCTCAACGCGCTGGAGATGGGCGACGACACGGCCAGGGCGCTCGGCGCCCACCTGACCCGCACCCGGGTCCTCGCGATGGTGGCCGTCACCCTGCTCTGCGGGGCGGCGACCGCCGCGTGCGGGCCGATCGTCTTCATCGGGCTGATGATCCCGCACCTGGTCCGGACGATCACGGGCCCGGACATGCGGTGGATCCTGCCCTACGCCGCCGTTCTCGCGCCCGTGCTGCTGCTCGTCGCCGACGTGGTGGGCAGGGTCGCCGCCCGCCCCTCCGAGCTGCAGGTCGGCATCGTCACCGCACTGCTGGGCGGGCCCGTGTTCATCCATCTCGTACGCCGCAAGAGGATGGCCCAGCTGTGAAGGCCACGCAGGACACCACGAAGACGGTCCACGCCGTACGGACGGCCGGCGGCCTCTCGTTCCGGGTGGACGCGCGGGCGCTCGTCGTGATCGCCCTGCTCGTCGCGGCGGCGGCCTTCGCCGCCGTGGTACTGATCGGCAGCGGCGACTACGCCATGTCACCCGGGCAGGTCGTCACCACCCTGCTCGGCGACGGAACGTTCCAGCAGGAGTTCATCGTCACGGAGCTGCGCCTGCCCAGGGTCCTGGTCGGGCTGCTCGTCGGCGCCGCGCTCGGGGTCGGCGGCGCCGTCTTCCAGAGCGTCTCCCGCAACCCCCTCGGCAGCCCCGACGTCCTCGGCTTCGGCCAGGGCTCCGCGGTCGGCGCCCTCGTCGTGATCGTGCTCTTCCAGGGCGGACCCTCCGAGGTCGCCGCGGGCGCCGTCGCCGGCGGCATGCTGACCGGCGCGGCCGTCCACCTGCTGGCCTGGAAGCGCGGGGTGCACGGCTACCGCCTCGTCCTCGTCGGCATCGGCGCCGCCGCCATGCTCACCGCCGCGATCCACTACCTGATCACCAAGGCGAACCTCGTCGACGCCACCCGCGCCGTCGTCTGGATGACCGGCACGCTGGACGGCCGCGACTGGGCCCAGGTCTGGCCGCTGCTCGCGGTGTGCTGCGTCCTGATCCCCCTCGTCCTCGGACACGGGCGGGCGCTGCGCATGATCGAGATGGGCGACGACGCCGCCCACGCCCTGGGCGTGCGGGTGGAACGCACCCGCCTCGTCCTGCTGAGCTGCGCGGTGCTGCTCGTCGCCGTCGCGACCGCGGCCGCCGGACCGATCGTCTTCGTCTCGCTCAGCGCCCCGCAGGTCGCCCGACGCCTCACCCGGGCCCCCGGCCCCAACCTGGCGGCCGCCGCCGCCACCGGCGCGGCCCTGCTGCTCGTCGCCGACTGGACCGCCATGAACGCCTTCGGTGACCGCCAGCTCCCGGTGGGTGTCGTCACCGGCGTCCTCGGCGGCTGCTACCTGCTGTGGCTTCTGGTGGCCGAGCGCAGGGCGGGACGCATATGAGACAGGACACACCGGACACCGCGCAGACCGAACCCACAGACCCCGGGAGTACGACCATGCAGCGCCTCACCGCGGACTCGGTGACCCTCGGCTACGACCAGCGGGTCATCGCCGAGAACCTCTCGGTGGAGATCCCCGACAACTCCTTCACGGTCGTCGTCGGCCCCAACGCCTGCGGCAAGTCGACCCTGCTGCGCGCCCTCTCCCGGATGCTGAAGCCGACCGCCGGAGACGTCCTGCTGGACGGGCGGTCCATCCACCGGATGCCCGCGAAGCAGGTCGCCAGGACCCTGGGCCTGCTGCCGCAGTCCTCCGTGGCCCCGGACGGCATCACCGTCGCCGACCTCGTCTCGCGCGGCCGCTACCCGCACCAGGGGCTGCTGCGCCAGTGGTCGCCCGAGGACGAGCGGATCGTGAAGGAGTCCATGGAGTCGACCGGCGTCGGCGGGCTCGCCGACCGCTACGTCGACGAACTGTCGGGCGGCCAGCGCCAGCGCGTCTGGATCGCCATGGCCCTCGCCCAGCAGACACCGCTCCTGCTGCTGGACGAGCCGACGACGTACCTCGACATCCAGCACCAGATCGACGTGCTCGACCTCTGCGCCGAACTGCACGAGACACAGGGCCGCACGCTGGTCGCGGTGCTGCACGACCTCAATCACGCTGCCCGGTACGCCACCCATCTGATCGCCATGCGCGGGGGCGCGGTCATCGCCGAGGGTGCTCCCGGCGACATCGTCACCGCGCGGCTCGTGGAGGAGGTGTTCGGGATACGGTGCCAGGTCATCGACGACCCCGAGACGGGGACGCCCCTCGTCGTCCCCGCCGCCCGCGGGAAGCGCGCCGGTGCGTCCGTCTGACGAGGCCCGTAGGCCGGTGTCTCCGTCCGGCGAGGGCTAGAGGAGGGACTTGAGCTTCAGCAGGTCACGGAAGCCCGCCTCCAGCCGCACCCGGCCCGATGCCCAGGCCTTCGCGAAGTTCAGCTCGCCGTCGACCATGGCGACCAGGTCGTCGCCGGTCATCGCGAGCCGGATCTCCGCCTTCTCCCGGGGCGGGCCCTCGTGCGTGTCCAGCACCGTGATCCGGCCGTGCGCCAGCCGTCCGGTGAACGTCGCGTCGAGATCCCTGATGTGGCAGCTCAGCGAGCGGTCGAGGTCGGCGGCGCCGCGCACGTCGCCGTCGGCCCCCGCCAGGTTGCCGGAAAGTGTGTCGAGTGCGCTGCGGCACTCCGCCATGGTCGCCATCGTCACCGACGGTACACCGGCCCTTCGGGGTAGCGTTCCCGCATGAGCGACTGGATGCCGGGGCCGGACACGGTGGAGCAGGGGCAGGCGGGCGAAGAGGCCGGGACACGACCGGACGTACCTCCCGTCCCCTCCTTCGCCCCCGTCCCGCCCGCGCCCCTCGGAGTCGCCCGGACCCCCACCGGGCACGCCGGTGTCGACGCGCGGCTGGAGCGGCTGGCCGACGCGGACCACCTCCCGGCGGACGGCCACACCGAGGTGTACGAGGATGTACACCGTGGGCTGCGCGACGAGCTGACCGCGCTGGACGTCCGGCCCGCACCCGCACCGACGCCCGCGCACGACAACAGGAGCTGAACCGAACGTGGCAGGAGTGGCACGTCGCCGCCTCGACGCCGAGCTGGTACGCCGCAAGCTCGCCCGCTCGCGTGAACACGCGAGCCAGCTGATCGCAGCGGGGCGGGTGACCGTCGGCGGGAACACCGCGACCAAGCCCGCCACCCAGGTCGAGACCAGCGCCGCCGTCGTCGTCGTCAAGGACGACAGCGACCCCGAGTACGTCTCGCGCGGCGGACACAAACTCGCGGGCGCACTCACCGCCTTCGTGCCGCTCGGACTGGAGGTCCAGGGGCGCAGGGCGCTCGACGCCGGGGCCTCCACCGGGGGCTTCACCGACGTGCTGCTGCGGGCCGGCGCCGGCCATGTCGTGGCCGTGGACGTCGGCTACGGCCAGCTCGCCTGGTCCCTGCAGTCCGATGAACGGGTCACCGTCAAGGACCGTACCAACGTACGCGAGTTGACGCTGGAGCAGATCGACGGGAAGGCGGTGGACCTGGTGGTGGGCGACCTGTCGTTCATCCCGCTCGGCCTGGTGCTGCCCGCGCTCGCGCGCTGTGCGGCACCCGACGCCGACCTGGTGCTCATGGTCAAGCCGCAGTTCGAGGTGGGCAAGGAGCGCCTCGGCAGCGGCGGTGTGGTCCGCAGCCCCGAGCTGCGGGCGGAAGCGGTGCGGGAAGTGGCACGCCGGGCCGGTCTGCTGGGCCTCGGCGTCCGCGGGGTGACGGCGAGCCCGCTCCCCGGACCGTCGGGAAATGTCGAGTACTTTCTGTGGCTGCGGGCCGGCGCACCCGAGCTGGATCCCGCGGACGTCGACCGTGCAGTGGCGGAGGGGCCCCGTTGACGGACCATGCGGCACACTCAGGGAACGTGGAACGCTCCGGGAGCGCGGAACGGGCCGGGACACCGGAACGCACTGTCTTCCTGCTCGCGCACACCGGCCGTCCGGCCGCGATCCGCAGCGCCGAACTGGTGGTGCAGGGCCTCCTGCGGAACGGCCTCGGGGTCCGGGTGCTCGCCGCGGAGGCGGAGGACCTGCCGCTGCCGCGGTCCGTGGAGACGGTCATCGACGCGACGCCCGACGCCGTGGACGGCTGCGAGCTGCTGATCGTGCTCGGCGGGGACGGGACGCTGCTGCGCGGAGCCGAGATCTCCCGCGCCTCCGGCGTCCCCATGCTCGGCGTCAACCTCGGACGGGTCGGCTTCCTGGCGGAGGCCGAACGTGACGACCTGGACAAGGTCGTCGACCGGGTGGTGACGCGCGCCTACCAGGTCGAGGAGCGGATGACGCTCGACGTCGTCGTGCACAGCAACGGCGACGTCGTGCACACCGACTGGGCGCTCAACGAGGCCGCCGTCCAGAAGGTCTCGCCCGAGCGGATGCTGGAGGTCGTCCTGGAGATCGACGGCCGCCCCGTGACCGGCTTCGGATGCGACGGGATCGTCTGCGCCACCCCCACCGGGTCCACGGCGTACGCCTTCTCCGCGGGCGGCCCCGTCGTCTGGCCGGAGGTCGAGGCCCTGCTGATGGTGCCGATCAGCGCCCACGCGCTCTTCGCGAAGCCACTGGTGACGTCACCCGACTCCGTGCTGGCCGTGGAGGTCCAGCCGCACACCCCGCACGGAGTGCTGTGGTGCGACGGCCGCCGCACCGTCGAGCTGCCCGCCGGGGCCCGCGTCGAGGTCCGGCGCGGCGCGGTCCCCGTCCGGCTGGCACGGCTCCACCAGGCGTCGTTCACCGACCGTCTGGTGGCGAAGTTCGCGCTTCCCGTGCAGGGCTGGCGGGGTGCTCCGCACTGACGTCCCGGGCCGTTGCTCACACCCGCGTGAGTGAATCCGCCACCGGGGTCCGTCGCACACCGGGCCCGGGACCTCGTAAGGTCATGTCCGTGTTGGAGGAGATGCGGATACGGTCGCTCGGAGTCATCGACGACGCGGTGGTGGAGCTGTCACCCGGTTTCACCGCGGTGACGGGTGAGACCGGCGCGGGCAAGACCATGGTCGTCA
>Ga0164308_10002283_pt1 | contig 10181 bp, 8 predicted proteins | sample Whisoiple_246_MG_FD_109983 | JGI IMG/M metagenome (GOLD analysis project Ga0164308, IMG submission 109983) | Soil microbial communities amended with fresh organic matter from upstate New York, USA - Whitman soil sample_246_MG | ecosystem: Environmental > Terrestrial > Soil > Unclassified >... | reverse complement strand
GCTGGCTCTCGTGGCTGACGCCGTTCGGCTGGGGAACCCAGCTCAGCGCCTGGTCCGAGCCGCGCACCTGGCTGCTCGTCGCCTACCCAGCACTCGCCGCCGCCCTGACGACCGCTGCGGTCGTGCTGCGCCGCCGGCGAGACCTCGGAGCGGGGGTGCTGCCGGACCGGCCCGGCCCCGCAGTGGGCTCCCCGCGGCTGAGGGATGCCCTCGCACTCGTCTGGCGGCAGCAGGGCGCAGCGCTGGTCGGCTGGACGGCCGGCATCGGCGTCATGGGGATCCTGATGGGCTCGATCGTGCCCAACATCGGCGACCTGCTCGACACCGACACCACCAGGCCGATCATCGAGGCGATGGGCGGGATCGGTGCGCTCCAGGACTCGCTGGTCGTCGCGCTCGCGTCGGTCATCGCCGTCGTCATCACGTGCTTCGGCATCGCCGCGGTGACGCGAGCCGCCGGGGACGAGCACGACGGCCGCACCGAGACCGTGCTCGCCACCGTCACCTCCCGGGCGGCACTGATGGTCGCGGTGGCGTCGGCGGCGGTCGTCGGCACGACGTGGCTCCTGCTGGTCTCGGGCACCGCGACGGCGATCGGGTGGGGCAGGGGCCTGGGGGCAGTCGGTGCCGCGCTGGCCCAGGCGCCCGCGGTCTGGGTCGTGCTCGGGGTGGCGCTGCTGCTGCTGTCCGTGCGCAGCCGGTGGGCCGTCGCCGGCTGGGGCGTGCTCGCGGCGTTCGTCACGCTCGGTCAGGTCGGCGCGGGGCTCGAGCTCCCGGGCTGGGTGCTGGGCCTCTCTCCCTTCCACCACGTGCCGAAGTACCCCGCGGAAGCCTTCGCGTGGCGCCCCGAGCTGCTCCTGACGCTGCTGGCGGCCGCCCTCGTGTCGCTGGCCTGGTGGCGCTACCGCGCCCGCGACATCGGCTAGCGTCACGTCCATGTGGCAGCCGGAGCCGGGATGGCAGCGCCTCCCGGGCGCGGGTCCGGCCACCGTCGGCGTGTGGTCGGCCACCCACCTCGGCCACCAGGTCGTCGTCAAGCGGCTTCGCCGTCCGGACCCCCAGGACGCTCCGGGGATCCTCGTCCCGGCCGACGTCAACTACTGGCGACGTGCGGCCGACGTCGCGCTCAGCGGGGTGGTGGCCGACGCCCCCGGCCTGCGGGAGGCACCGGTGGTGCGCGTCGACGAGGACGAGGAGGGCATCACCCTGGTCCACGAGCGGGTCGAGGCCCACGACGCACCGGGCCTGTGGCTGGCCGCCTGTCTGGGACGCTTCGCCGCCGCCGACCTGGGCGAGCACCCGTGGCTCGCGCGCGACCAGCTGCGCACCCGGCTGCGCCTCGTCGAGCGGCGCGGCGGCTGGCGCCTCCTGGCCCGCACCCCGGTGGCCGACATCGCCGACCACCTGTGGTCGCGCCGCGCGGCGTGGCTCGACCGGTGCGACACCCTCCCGCAGGTGGCCCAGCACGGCGATCCGTCCGCGGCCAACATCCCGGGTCGCCACGAGGACGGGTCCGTCGCGATCGACTGGGCCCACCTCGGACGGGGCCCGGTCGGCGCCGACCTCGGCTACCTGTCCCTGACGACCCGCGAGGACGTCGAGCCCCTCGTCGAGGCGTACGTCGCCGCGCTTCCCGGCGGTCTCGCGGCCCCGGAGGACGTCGTGACCGGTGCGCGCGTGACGGCCGTGTACACCGCGCTGACCCGGCTCGACTGGGCGCTCGCCCGGGTGGCGGACGGCGAGGGGGCGCTGGCCGGCAAGTTCCGCCACCCGAGCGTGGCGCCGTACATCCACTCCATGCAGCGCCAGGTCGGGCAGATCGAGGCGCTCCTCAGCGACGCCTGACCACGGTCAGCGCGACGGGGTCAGCACGACGGGTCACAGCGACGAGGCCGAGAACGTGTCGCACGCCTCGAGCGTGCCCTCCTGGTAGCCCCGCGTGAACCACGCCATCCGCTGCTCCGACGAGCCGTGGGTCCAGCCCTCGGGGTCGACGCCCTGGCCCGACTTCTGCTGGATCCGGTCGTCGCCGACCGCCTTGGCGGAGTCGAGCGCCTCGGCGATGTCGGCCTGGTCGAGGCCCTGCAGGATGTTGTCGCCGTCGCTGGCGTCGCGCGTCCACATGCCGGCGTAGCAGTCGGCCTGCAGCTCGAGGCGCACCGCGTCGGAGTCGGCGCCCTTCTGGGTGCGCACCTGGCCCATCGTGCCCAACAGGTTCTGGATGTGGTGGCCGTACTCGTGGCCGAGGACGTAGGGCTCCACGAAGTCGCCGCCCTGGCCGCCGAGCTGTCCCTCGAGGACGTCGGCGAAGAAGGTCGTGTCGAGGTAGATCTGCTGGTCGGGCGGGCAGTAGAAGGGACCCACCTGGGACGACGCCTGGCCGCAGCCCGTCTCGACGGCGCCGGCGAAGGTCTCGATGGTCGCGGGGGTGAACTGGGTGTTGGCCTGCTCCGGGAGCGTCTTGGCCCAGTACTGCTCGAGCGAGACCGCCACGGCCTTGCGGGCGCAGTCGGCGTCGTTGTTGGCGTCGGCGCCGGTCTTGCAGTTGGCGTAGCGCTCATCGCCGGTGTCGATGCCGTCCGGCTGGCTCTGGCCCTGGGTGCTGGTCCCGCCCCCGCCTCCCGACGAACCCAGGCCGGTGCACTGGGTGAGCACCACGAACAGGATGATGATGATCAGACCGCCGATGCCGCCGCCGGCGCGGGTGCCGCCGGGGAGGGGGATCCGCATCGGGCCCCCGCCCCCTCCGCCGCCTCCGCGGCCCGCGTCGCTGACGCGGCCTCCGCTGATGTCGGCCTTCGGGTTGAAGCGCATGGGTGTTGCCTTTCCGCAGGTCATGACGGTCGGAGCGACCTCTGGGCAGATTAGCGCGTGCATCGCCGATGGGACTCCTGGCTCCACCCCTTCGTAGGATGGCGCCCGAGATGATCACCGCCCAGAAGCTCGAGGTCAGAGCCGGCGCGCGGCTCCTCATGGAGGACGTCACCTTCCGCATCGCCGCGGGCGACAAGGTGGGCCTCGTGGGGCGCAACGGAGCCGGCAAGACGACCCTCACCCGCATCCTCGCCGGCGAGGGCCAGCCCGCCTCCGGGCAGGTGCTCCGCAGCGGCGACGTGGGCTACCTGCCCCAGGACCCGCGCGTCGGCGACCCGGAGGTGATCGCCCGCGACCGGATCCTGTCGGCACGCGGCCTCGACGAGGCCGTACGACGCCTGCGCGAGGCCGAGGTCGAGATGGCCGACCCCGACCCGAAGGTCCACGAGCGCGGCATGAGGCGCTGGACGCGCGCCGACGCCGAGCTCCACGCCGGTGGCGGGTACGCCGCCGAGTCGGAGGCCGCGCAGATGGCCGCCGCCCTCGGCATCGAGGAGCGGATCCTCGCCCAGCCGATCGGCACGCTGTCCGGTGGTCAGCGCCGCCGCGTCGAGCTGGCGCGCATCCTGTTCTCGGGCGCCGAGATCATGCTGCTCGACGAGCCGACCAACCACCTCGACGCCGACTCGATCGTGTGGCTGCGCGACTTCCTCAAGGCGCACCGCGGCGGGTTCGTGGTGATCAGCCACGACAACGCCCTGCTCGAGGCCACGGTCAACAAGGTCTTCCACCTCGACGCCAACCGTGCCGTCATCGACATCTACAACATGGGCTGGCACAACTACCTCATCCAGCGCGAGGACGACGAGAAGCGTCGCAAGCGCGAGCGTTCGAACGCGGAGAACAAGGCCAAGGTCCTCACCGACCAGGCCAACAAGATGCGGGCCAAGGCCACCAAGGCCCAGGCTGCGCAGTCGATGCTCAAGCGCGCCGAGAAGATGATGGCTGGCATCGAGGGGGAGCGCGCCGCCGACAAGGTCGCCCGGATCGCCTTCCCCGAGCCCGCACCGTGCGGCAAGACGCCGCTCATGGGCTCCGAGCTGTCGAAGTCCTACGGCTCGCTCGAGGTCTTCACCGCCGTCGACCTCGCGATCGACCGGGGCAGCCGCGTGGTGATCCTGGGCCTCAACGGCGCCGGCAAGACCACGATGCTCCGCATCCTCGCGGGCGTCGACCAGCCCGACACCGGCGAGGTCGTGCCGGGCTACGGGCTCAAGATGGGCTACTACGCCCAGGAGCACGAGACGCTCGACGTCAACCGCACGGTCCTGGAGAACATGCACTCCGCCGCCCCGGAGCTCACCGACACCCAGGCGCGCTCGGTCCTCGGGTCGTTCCTGTTCTCCGGCGACGACGCGCACAAGCCGGCCGGGGTGCTGTCGGGCGGCGAGAAGACCAGGCTCGCGCTCGCGATCCTCGTCGTCTCGAGCGCCAACGTGCTGCTCCTCGACGAGCCCACCAACAACCTCGACCCGGCCTCCCGCGAGGAGGTGCTGCACGCGATCCGCAGCTACACCGGCGCGATCATCCTGGTGACCCACGACGAGGGGGCCGTCCGGGCGCTCTCCCCGGACCGGGTGCTGCTGCTCCCCGACGGCGACGAGGATCTCTGGAACGACGAGTACGCCGACCTGGTGTCGCTGGCCTGAGGCCGGGCCACCCGGGGGTTACCCGCGAGTAGTAACCTGCTCGCCATGACCCCTCAAGAGCTCGCCGCGGTCGGCCTCCGGCTCGACGTGGACGGAGCCGTCGCCACGATCACCCTCGACCGGCCCGAGGTCCGCAACGCCCAGACCCCGGCCATGTGGCTGGCGCTGGCCGAGCTCGGCACCGCGCTGCCGGATCACGTACGCGTCGTGGTGGTGACGGGAGCGGGGGAGACCTTCTCGGCGGGCCTCGACCGCGCGATGCTCGACCCGGCCAACGCCGGGGAGGGCACGGTTCTCGGGCTGCTCGCCCTGGACGACGGGGAGGCGTCGGCCCGGATCGAGGAGTTCCAGCGTGGCTTCACCTGGCTGCGTGATCCGCGCTTCGTCTCGGTCGCCAAGGTGCGCGGCCACGCCATCGGCGCCGGCTTCCAGCTCGCCCTGTCGTGCGACCTCCGGGTGGTCGGCGACGACGCCAAGTTCTCCATGAAGGAGTCGGCCCTGGGCCTGGTGCCCGACCTCACCGGCACCCAGCCGCTGGTCCAGCACGTCGGCTACGCCCGCGCGCTGGAGATCTGCGCGACCGCCCGCGTCGTGACCGGGGAGGAGGCCGCGCGCATCGGCCTCGCCACGTCCTGCGTGCCTGTCGCCGGGCTCGATGCCGCCGTCGCCGAGCTCGTGGCCGCGCTGCTCGCGCCGATGCCCGGTGTCGTCCCCGAGACCAAGGCCTTGCTCCTGGGTGCGGCCGACCGTGACCTCGACGAGCAGCGCCGCCTCGAGCGGGAGGCGCAGGTACGCCGGTTCCGCACCCTCGCGGCCGCCCTGGGGGGCTGACCGGCCCGGCAACCCGCCCGATCGCGGTCAGGACGGCACAATCCCGTCCGTGGAGGACGTGGCGAGGCTGGCCGGCGTGGTCGGCCTGTGGGCGGCGGGGGTGGTCTGCGCGGTGCTTCCGCTTCCTCTCGGCGGGAGCTGGGCGGGGTTGGCCCTCTCCCTGGTGCTGTGGTCGGCGATCGGCCTGCTGAGCGTGCTGCTGCTCCGACCGCTCGGGCGCCCGGCCGCCCTGGCCGGGGGCATGGTGACGGTCGTGATGGCGGCCTTCCTGCTCAACTGGGTCGCGGTGTCACCCCGGCTGTGGTTCCAGACGCACCGGCTCGCGTACGAGGCGGCCCTCGAGGCCGCGCCCGGAGGCGCGGGCTACTACGGCTCCGACCTGCCGCTGCGGTGGCGCTGGCTGACCGTGGACGGACGGGTGGTCGACATGGACGGTGCGCTGTTCTTCCCCCAGTGGTACGGCATTCCCGACGACGGCGGCGGCTACTTCTGGTCGCCGGGTGGCCCGCCCTCCGGCGTGGACATGGCCGGCACGCCCTGCCAGCACCCGGTCCACCTGGGCGACGGCTGGTGGATGTGCGGCCTGCGGTAGGAAGAAAGCGGGGCTCGCCCCGGTTGTGCCGAAGCCAGGAGATGAAGGAGCACGCATGTCGATGGGACCGGGGGCAGGTGGCCCGCCGTGGCGACACCTGCGCAGTGACCGGAGCGTCGTCGACAACAAGATCGAGCGACGCACACTGCACCGGGTGCTCGGCTTCGCGCGCCCGCACCGACGGCTGATCACGGCGTTCCTGGGGGTCACCGTCGTCGACGCCGCGCTCGTGGTCGTGCCGCCCCTGCTGCTCAAGGCGATCATCGACGACGCCGTGAGCACGGGCGACACCGCGCTGGTCATCGGTCTGGCCGTGCTGGTGGCGGTGGTGGCCGTGGTCGATGCCGGCTTCGGCCTGATCACGGGCTGGCTGTCGAGCCGCATCGGCGAGGGCCTGATCTACGACCTCCGCACCCGCGTCTTCGCCCACGTGCAGCGGCAGTCGCTCGCCTTCTTCACCCGCACCCAGACCGGCGCGCTCGTCAGCCGCCTCAACAACGACGTCATCGGGGCCCAGCGGGCGTTCACCTCCACCCTGCAGGGCACCGTCTCCAACATCATCGCCGCCGTCGTCGTGGGCGTGACGATGCTGTTCCTCAGCTGGCCGGTGACGTTGCTGTGCGTCGCGCTGTTCCCGATCCTGCTGCTCGCCTCGCGCCTGGTGGGCGACCGCCTCGCCGACCTCTCCCGCCAGCAGATGGACGGCAACGCCGACCTCGGCAACGCGATGACCGAGCGCTTCAACGTCGGTGGCGCGATGCTCCTCAAGCTGTTCGGCCGCCGCGAGGCCGAGGACGTCGCCTACGCCGAGAAGGCCGCGGTCGTGCGCGACCTCGGCATCCGGATCTCCCTCCTCACCCGCATCTTCTTCGCCGCGATGACCCTCGTGCCGTCGCTGGCGACCGCGCTCGTCTACGGCATCGGCGGGTGGCTGGCCATCCGCGGCGACCTGTCCGTCGGCACGATCGTCGCCCTCGGCGTGCTGCTGACGCGCCTGCTGGGGCCGCTGCAGGGGCTCTCCAACGTCCGCATCGACGTGATGACCGCGCTGGTCAGCTTCGACCGCGTCTTCGAGGTCCTCGACCTGCCCTCGCTCATCCAGGAGAAGCCCGACGCGGTCGTGCTTCCGCCGTCGGCCTCCCGGCTCGAGTTCGACCACGTCGCGTTCACCTACCCGCGCGCCGACGAGATCTCGCTCGCCTCGCTCGAGACCGTCGCCCGCACCGAGTCGCGCGACACCGGACAGGTGCTCCACGAGGTGACGTTCACCGCCGAGCCCGGGCAGATGGTCGCCCTCGTCGGTCCCTCCGGCGCCGGCAAGACGACCGTCACGCACCTCGTCGCCCGGCTCTACGACGTCGAGTCCGGGGCGGTGCGCGTCGGCGGGCACGACGTGCGCGACGTCACGCTCCAGTCGCTGGAGGACGTCGTCGGCTACGTCACCCAGGACGCGCACATGTTCCACGACACGATCCGCGCGAACCTCCTCTACGCCCGGCCGGGAGCGTCGGAGGCCGACGTCTGGGCGGCGCTCGAGGCCGCGCAGATCGCTGCGCTGGTGCGCTCGCTGCCCGACGGCCTGGACACCGTCGTGGGCGACCGCGGCTACCGGCTCAGCGGCGGTGAGCGGCAGCGGCTGGCGATCGCCCGCCTGCTGCTCAAGGCGCCGGCCATCGTGGTGCTCGACGAGGCCACCGCCCACCTCGACAGCGAGTCCGAGGCCGCGGTCCAGCAGGCGCTCGACGCCGCGCTCGAGGGACGTACGTCGCTGGTGATCGCCCACCGGCTCTCCACCGTGCGCAACGCGGACCTGATCCTGGTCCTCGACGACGGTCGCGTGGTGCAGCACGGGACCCACGCCGAGCTGCTCGCCGCGGGCGGGCTCTACGCCACGCTCCACGCGACGCAGTTCCGGGCCGAACGGTCCGAGGTCGTCCCCGGCTAGGGTCGTGGGATGGACCTGCAGCTGACCGACCGGGTGTTCGTCGTCACCGGCGGGGCCCGCGGGCTCGGTCGGGCGAGTGCGGACGTCCTGGTGGCCGAGGGCGGGCGCGTCGTGCTGTCCGGGCGCTCCCAGGGGTCGCTCGACGACGCGACCACGGCCCTCGACGAGGTGGCCGGGCGCAAGGCGGCGGTCGGGGTGGTCGCCGACAACGCCGACCGCGAGACCCCGAGGCGGCTGCTCGCGGCCGCGCAGGAGGCGTTCGGCCGTGTCGACGGCGCTCTCATCAGCGTCGGCGGGCCACCCAAGGGCCCGGTGACCGGCATCACCGACGACCAGTGGAGCGCGGCGTTCGAGTCCGTGTTCCTCGGCGCCGTCCGCCTCGCGCGCGAGCTCGGCACCGCCCTGCCGGAGGGTGGCTCCCTGGGTCTCGTGCTCTCGTCGAGCGTGCGCGCGCCGCTGCCGGAGATGGCGATCTCCAACGGGCTCCGTCCCGGGCTCGCGATGGTCGCCAAGACCCTTGCCGACGAGCTGGGCCCGCGGGGCGTCCGGGTCAACGGACTCCTGCCCGGCCGGATCGCCACCGAACGGGTCGCGGAGCTCGACGCCTCGACCGGCGACCCCGATGCGGCGCGCCGGGCAGCGATGGCGTCCATCCCCCTGGGGCGCTACGGCAGGCCCGAGGAGTTCGGGGCGGTCGCCGCCTTCGTGCTGTCGCCGGCGGCGTCATTCCTGACGGGCGTGATGCTCCCGGTCGACGGCGGACTCCTCCGCGCCCTCTGACCCCGGGCGCGGGTCGGAATCCGCGGCGGGGTCGTCGTCGTCGGAGTCGGCGCCCCGGTCGAGCCGCTCGCGCCACGTACGACGTCGCGCCCGCACCGGTTCCGGCCTGCTCGTGCGCACCGGCTCCGGTCTCGGGGCCTCCTGGTTGCCCCACGGACCGCGGCCGCCGCGCCACTCGTCGTAGATGAGGTAGAAGAAGCCGAAGATCGCGAGGGCGCCGAAGAACCACCACTGGAGGCCGTAGAAGAAGTGCGGTCCGTTGTCGAGCTCGGGGAGCTCGACCGGCTGCAGGGGCGTGGCGGGCTCGGGCGACTCCGTGCGGAGGTCGACCCACCCGCCGAGCACCTCGCGGTCGAGCGCCTCGCCGATGCGGGCGCTGTCGACGGCGCGGGTGGACCGGTCGGTCACCTCGGTGCTGTCGCCCTCGGCGTCCAGGCGCACCCAGCCGGTGACGTCGACCTCCCCCTCCGGCGGTGCGGGCACGTCGGCGGTCGATGCCCCGCGGTTCTCGGTGGCGAACCAGCCGCGGTCGACCAGCAGGCTCGTGCCGTCGTCGAGCTCGAGGGGCACGACGACGTCCACACCGGCCGCTCCGTCGCGGGTCCGGTAGCGCACGATCACGGTGTCCTCGACGGCGTACGTCCCCGTCGCCTCGACGATGCGCCACTCGTCGGCCTCGGCCACGGGTCGCCCGGGGGCCAGGACGTCCCCGACCGGGTCGGCGCCGGCCTTCTCGTTGCGCTGGATGATCTCGTTGCGTTCCTGGCGGTCGGCGAGCCGGTGGAACTGCCACTCGCCGAGCCGCCACGCGACCCACGCCAGGAAGACGACCACGAGCGCGAAGGCGATCCAGCGGCGTGAGACCAGGAACCGCAGCTTGTGCACGCGGCGAGGTTATCCGTCCCGTCCTGAGCGTCCGGCGGGTGGTGCGGCCCCCGTCGGTAGACTTGTGATCGTGATGACACCCCTGGCGGACCGCTTCGGCCGCGTGGCGACTGACCTGAGGGTCTCGCTGACCGACCGGTGCAACCTGCGGTGCAGCTACTGCATGCCGGCCGAGGGCCTCGACTGGCTGCCCACCGAGGAGACGCTGACCGACGACGAGGTCGTCCGGCTGATCACGATCGGCGTCGAGCGCCTCGGCATCCGCGAGGTGCGGTTCACCGGCGGGGAGCCGCTGCTGCGCCGCGGTCTGGTCGACATCGTCGCCCGCACGCACGCACTCGGCGTCGAGACGTCGCTCACCACCAACGCCCTCGGTCTCACCCGCACCGCACAGGCGCTCGCCGACGCCGGGCTCGACCGCATCAACGCCAGCATCGACTCGGTGCGACCGGAGACCTTCGCGACCATCACGCGCCGCGACCGCCTGAAGGACGTGGTCGCCGGCCTCGAGGCCGCCAAGGCGGCGGGCTCGGGCCGATCAAGCTCAACGCCGTGCTGCTGCGCGGCACCAACGACGACCAGGCGGCCGAGCTGCTCCGCTGGGCCGTCGAGCACCACTACGAGC
>Ga0164308_10002282_pt1 | contig 10182 bp, 9 predicted proteins | sample Whisoiple_246_MG_FD_109983 | JGI IMG/M metagenome (GOLD analysis project Ga0164308, IMG submission 109983) | Soil microbial communities amended with fresh organic matter from upstate New York, USA - Whitman soil sample_246_MG | ecosystem: Environmental > Terrestrial > Soil > Unclassified >... | reverse complement strand
GCTTGCTTCAACGCTGCGCATCATATTTTTGCGGTTATTGCCGCTTGCGTTTGGATTGGTTGCATTATCGTGCAGCGTATATTTTGTGGCGATCACAAAATAATCACGGTCGTGGTTACTAATAAATTCGCCGATTATTTTTTCGCTGGTACCGAGTTTATAAATGTTGGCTGTATCTAAAAAATTACCGCCGGACTCAGCAAACTTTTCCATTATGGCAAAACTGGTTGCTGCATCTGCGCCCCAGCCACTTTCTGTTCCAAAGCCCATGGTACCCAAACATAATTCTGATACTTTAAGGCCGCTTCTGCCCAGTAGTTTATATTTCATGGTGCAAATTTAATGGCAAGACCTATAAGGTTTTTTAAACCTTATAGGTCAAAAAAAACCGCGGTTAGAAAACAGCGGTTTTATTGCACATGAGAAAAATGAAACTATTATAAGTCGACCGTTTTTAATTCTTTGGGAATTTTAACCTCTGCTGTTTGCGTTTGATTATTGCGCTTGTAGGTTAATTTAACTGCATCGCCTTTTTTAAGGTCTTTTATATTTTGCTTCAGATCATCGGTTGATGTTACGGCTTTGCCATTCACTTGCGTAATGATATCGTCTTCTTTTAAACCAGCTTTTGCAGCAGGAGAATCTTCATCATCAATATCAATAATTTTTACACCATTGCCTTCTTCGGTATCCTGTACAGATATGCCGAGACGGGGTTTATCATCCCAGGAGAATGAAAAATTTCGATTAAAGCTTCTTCCATAATCATTATTATACTCGTTCGGGGCATTCCATGAATAAACTTTCATCTGGTCCGACTTGCCTAATGTTGTATTTGCGGTTGCTTGTTTTCCACTTCTTAAATAAACAATAGCCACTTTTTCATCAGGTTTATGTTTGCCTACTGCTTTATACAGATCTTCCGGCCCGGTAATTTTATCTTCGCCAACCTTAGTAATAATATCATCTTCTTTTAACCCGGCTTTTTCCGCAGCGGTGCCTTCAGTAACTTCAGTGATCTTTGCTCCCTGGTCATCTTTTTCAGTCATTACACCCAGAAATGCACCGTTTGTTTTTATGGTTCGGTTCATATCCATGCTAAATGCCCGCATTTGAGGTGGAGGAGCCGCCGGAGCTGTCATAGTCAGATCGTCACCGCCGCCGTGTCTATAAAAGAAAACATCATGGTCGTTATCTAACTGCTGATTGATGATTTCAACATCATCACTTACAAAGTCATCAACCGGTTTACCGTTTACAGTTACGTTATTGCCATCAATAACCACGGTTATTTTTTGTTTGGTTGAATCTTTTTTGCGAATGATAATGTTTTGAGATGCTGATTTTCCAGGTTCGGGTGCAGTTTGAGCATGCAATGCAGGAACACTGAAAGAGGCTGATAACAACAGGAAACATGATTTTAATAGCGTATTCATAATTCTAGATTTTTATCTACGAAGATTTTAGTAATTCAAATATAGGGCGATTTATTAATTACGAAGCCTTTCGGAAATGTTAAAGCTTTAAAATATTAAGCTTCCGTAATTAGCGTTTTATTAAAGTTGTGTTGAGATTATACTAAGAAGGCGCAAATGCCTTTTATTTGCAAAAACATCCAGCTTATGAAGTATTTGCTAATTGCTTTGGGTCTTTTTATTTCTGCCGCTTCTCATGCACAGTTTGGATACTACTTGCAGGGAGGAGGCAATTACTCCCATATAGGTATTACCGGGGAAGGCAAACAAACAGGCCAGGGTGGCCTTGGCGGACAATTAGGCGGCGGAGTTGAATATTATACGCATTTTAATTTCTTCCTGTACCTGGGTGCACAGGTTGCTTATGAAAATTTTCAACGTGATTCAACAGGTGGATCTGGTTTTAACAGCCAGGTTTCGCATTATGATTATAAACCAATTTTTGTTTCACTGCCTTTTGGCGCAGCTTACCAGTTTGATCTTTCTGAAAATCTTGGCCTTAAATTATATGGCGGTATGGATGTTCAGTTTGGAGTGGGCGGAAATGTAACTCAACGCTCTTTATTCTATAAAAAAGACTCCGTAACAGGTGCACCTGTTTTAATTAATGATATTACCGAAACCCGCAAAATAACATATGGCAGAACGTCTAACAAGAGTGCTTTTTTTGACCTTGCCAATGCGAACATGGGTTTTGTTCTTGGTGCTGGTTTAAATTTAGGCAGGGCAATAGAGGTAAACGGTACTTACCGTTTTGGATTAAAGAATATTTTCCCGGGGGGAGAAACTACAGCCAATTCAAGCTGGCTTAGTTATGCGCAGATAAATCTTAAATTTTATATTCCTAAACATTATTATCATACAGCAAAAGAAAAGCCTTATCAAAACTGATAAGGCCTTTATGTTTTTTCGTTTATTTCAAAATTGTGAATGTGATTGTTCATTGTAAACATACAATTCACTGCCAACAACTCATCACTCACTATTAATTAATATACTTCAAAAGTTCCGGGTCATCCGGCGTAACCTTGCTGTCAAAGTGCTGAAGCAACTTTCCATTTTCATCAATAATGAATTTATTGAAATTCCAGGAAATGGTTGCATCTAAAACGCCGTTCTCACTTTTATTGCACAGGTATTTATATACAGGCGTAATGTTTTCACCTTTTACATCAACCCTTGTTGTAAGCGGAAAAGTAACACCGTAATTTTTTTTACAGAAAGTGCTGATGGAATCATCGTTGTGAAATTCCTGCCCGGCAAAATTATCTGAAGGAAATCCTATGATAACAAGCTTGTCTTTATGTTCTTCATATAATTTCTGAAGCCCATCATACTGCGGTGTATAACCACATTTAGATGCTGTGTTTACAATAAGGATCTTCTTACCCTTATATTTTGAAAAATCGATTGTTTTGCCATCAACCCCTTTTATTTTAAAATCATAAATGGATTTTGGCGCAGGATGAAAGGAAAATAACATTGCAACAGTTACAATTGAAAGTAATAAGCGCATACACGTAAATTTTTATTAAGAAATCAAAGTTCTGGAAATTAAATTTAAACCGTGTGCTTAATTAATAATTCAGATTCTGTTAAATAGTATAGGCAATCGTGGCTATGCTGAGTTTAACACCCGGTATTTGTAAAACCGCTTCTCCACATGCTTCCAATGTGGCGCCAGTTGTAACTATATCATCTACCAGCAAAATATGTTTGTTCTCTATTAGTGCAGGCTGCACTACCGTAAAAACGCCTTCCATGGTTTTCCATCGTGCAATACGGTCTTTGTGTGTTTGTGTGTCAGTGAACAATACTCTGTCGATAGCATTTTCTGTTACTGGCTTCTTCCATACAGAAGCAATGCCGCTTGCAATTACCGAAGCCTGGTTGTAACCACGTTCATAAAGCTTTCTGTCATTTAAAGGCAAGGGTATAATAAGATCAACATCTTCAAACCTGTTACTTGCCGCAATTTGCTGGCCAAGCAGTCTACCTAAAAAAATTCCGGCTGCCTGGTTATTTTTATACTTAAGCTGAATAATGGTGCGTTGAACAATTGAATCTTTATTAAAATAAAAAGCACTCCCGGCATGTTTAACAGGCAGGCGTCCATAAAATATTTTTTCAACAGGATTATCTGCAGCACTAATAAAACCAGTAACCGGCAGTTTACCCACGCATTCAGCACAAAGCGCATCATTTGCATTAAGTGCATCGGTATTGCAACCTATACACACGTGCGGAAAGAATAAGTGCAAAACATCGTCAATATACTTTTTTACCTGGAGCATGCTTGTAATTAAAATAGTAAACGGTATAGCTCGTCAACTTTTCCAACCGCGGTCACTTCAATTTTATACTGGCTTTTATTAAGCGCTTTTTTATTGAAAGGCGAAATGAATATCTTTTCAAACCCGAGCTTTTCTGCTTCAGCAATTCGTTGCTCAACGCGGTTAACAGCTCTTATTTCACCATTTAATCCTATTTCGCCTGCAAAGCAGATATTGGGAGAAAGCGGTGTATCATCATACGATGAAAGCAAAGCGCATATAATAGCAAGGTCTGTTGAAGGGTCTTCAATACGCAGGCCTCCTGCTATGTTTACAAAAACATCCTTCATACCAAAATGGAAACCGCCACGCTTTTCCAATACGGCTAATAACAATTGCAGCCTTCTTGCATCTAATCCACTTACTGTACGTTGCGGCGTGCCGTAAACACTTTGTGTAACCAGTGCCTGCGTCTCAATCAATAACGGCCTTAGCCCTTCCATGCCTGCAGCAATTGCACTGCCACTAAGCACTTCTTCCTTTTGATTGATCAAAATTTCAGAAGGATTATTTACGGTGCGCATGCCGGTGCCCGTCATTTCATATATACCCAACTCTGATGTGCTGCCAAAACGATTCTTCAAGGTTCGTAAAATGCGGTAAGCATAATGCTGGTCTCCTTCAAACTGCAATACGGTATCAACCATGTGCTCCAGTATCTTGGGGCCGGCTATACTTCCATCCTTTGTTATATGCCCGATAATAAAAACAGGCGTGTATGTTTCTTTTGCAAACCGTTGTAAGGCTGCTGCGCATTCACGCACCTGGGCTATGCTGCCCGGCGTTGCATCAATGTTATCTGATTGCAATGTTTGAATGGAATCAACAATTACAAGAGATGGTTGCAACTTTTTTATCTCTGAGAAAATTACCGTTAGCGATGTTTCTGTTAGGATATAAAAATTATCGTTGCTTATATTAAGCCTGTTGGCGCGCATCTTTATTTGCTGCTCACTTTCTTCACCGCTTATATATAAGATTATAGTATTGCTGTTAAGCTGTAATGCATCCTGTAACAGCAATGTGCTTTTGCCAATGCCTGGTTCACCTGCTAATAAAATAATGCTGCCTGTTACAATGCCGCCACCTAAGGCACGGTTTAATTCTGGATCGGTTGTAATTAGCCTTTCTTCTTTTTTGTTTTCAATAGCAGTAAGCAATTTTGCTTTTGAAGTTTGGCGGTCACCTGCAGTATCTTTCCATAAATTCTTCTCTCTTCCGCTTCTTTCAATCACCTCTTCAATAAACGTATTCCATTGATTACATGATGGACACTTACCCAGCCACTTGGCACTTTCATATCCGCAGTTAGAACAAAAGAAAGCAGTTTTTACTTTACTCATCTTATAAAGATAGTTGCATACACTTAATGATGACAAGCAGGTTTGATTATATATGGCAATAAAAAAGGCCGGTAAATACCGACCTCTTTTTACTTACTAACCCATTAAATTCAGCCACTAAATTACAATAATGGGCTACATTACAAAATAATTTTTTGGTGTTGTTGAAAACTTTTAAGCTGGTTTTCTAATTTTTCAAAGGGCGTTTTGGCGGAAATAAGTTCATTTTTTAAGAATTTAAGCCAAAATGACGCAAAACGCGGTTTATTCAATTTAATTTTTCTTTGATTTTGAACTGGTTATAAATTTGAATTGATTAAAAAAAATCAAATGAACCCCATATTTTTAGTTGCGCTTATTTTTTTAGGAATCAGTTTCCTGGTGTCTTCAGCTTTAAAAAGCAAATTTTCTAAATATAGCAAATTAGCCTTGGCGAAAGGGCTCAGTGGTAAAGAAGTGGCTGAAAAAATGCTACGCGATAATGGTATTTATGATGTACAGGTAATTTCAGTAAACGGTTACTTATCAGATCATTATGATCCCTTTAAGAAAACAGTGAACCTTAGTCCTGATGTATATAATGGCCGCAGCATAGCTTCAGCGGCTGTAGCAGCGCACGAATGCGGGCATGCTGTTCAGCATGCAACAGCCTATTCGTGGCTTATGCTGAGAAGCCGGCTGGTGCCGTTTGTACAATTCAGCAGTAATATTGTTCAATGGGTGTTACTCGCAGGAATTATAATGGTAAACGCATTTCCAGGTTTATTGCTTGCCGGTATCGTTCTGTTTGCACTAACAACCATTTTTTCTTTGATAACCTTACCGGTGGAGTTTGATGCAAGCAACCGCGCACTTGCCTGGCTTGAAAGAACCAATGTAACCTTGCCACAGGAACATGACAAAGCTAAGGATGCGCTACATTGGGCCGCACTTACCTATGTTGTTGCTGCACTGGCTTCTGTTGCCACGTTATTGCAGTATATTCTAATTTACTCAAACAGCAGAAACAGGCGTTAAAGCTCTTCATCTCTTTCCAGCATTAAGATGGCGCCCTGCGGAACGATAAAATATTTTTCACCTTCATACATAACCTCGGTGGCGCCGCTTAATAAAAATATAGCGAGGTCTCCTTCTTTTGCCTGTAACGGAATGTATTTAACCTGCTCCTCTTCATTTTGCCAGGACTCGTTTTCTACTGGTGAAGGAATGGCATAGCCCGGCCCTGTTTTAATGATATACCCTTGCTGTACTTTTTCTTTTTCCTGCACACCGGGCGGAAGGTATAAGCCGGAAGAGGTACGCTCATTTGGTTTTGAAACACGTATCAGCACCCTGTCTCCGATAATGATCAGTTTCTTTAGTTTGTTATCCTGCACCAACATCATATGCATCAATTTATATAAACTGTAAAAGTATAAACATCCGTTAAACTGAATTCACATATCAATTTTCTTTCAATCATTCTTATCTTTAAATGCTTAATTAAAATAGTTAAGGCATTTTAATTGATATTAACTTTATTTAAAAATAAACACTATGGAAGGAAAAAAATACAAGATTTTATTGTGTGAAGACGATACAAATCTTGGAATGGTTTTAAAAAATTATCTTGAGCTGAATGATTATGATGTAACGCTTGAAAGAGATGGTAGACTTGGATTGGCTGCATTTCAGCGTGAGAAATATGACATTTGCCTGCTTGATGTAATGATGCCTAACATGGATGGGTTTACACTTGCTGAAGAAATAAGAGATATAGATCCTGATATACCACTGTTCTTTTTAAGTGCCAAAACCATGAAAGAAGATGTTATACAGGGTTATAAACTTGGCGCGGACGATTATATAACCAAACCTTTCGATAGCGAGGTTTTATTGCTTAAAATAAAAGCCATAACAAAACGCAATGAGGAACAGAACAGGGAAAGCGAAAACATTGAATTCGATCTGGGCCGTTATCATTTTAATCCCAAATTGCGCCAGCTTGCACACGATGGTAAAACGCAAACACTTTCACCAAAGGAAAACGAACTATTGAAAATGCTTGCAGAGCATAAGAACGATTTGTTGCCGCGTGAAAGGGCATTGAAAAAAATATGGGGCAGCGATACTTACTTTAACGGCAGAAGCATGGACGTATATATTGCCAAACTGCGCAAGTATTTAAAAGATGATGAAAATATTGAAATTGTAAATATTCATGGCAACGGATTCAGGCTTGTTTCGCCTTAATAAGATGAGCAAAGCAATTGATTATTGAATGTTGATTATTCAACTTTACAATTATTCGATAATACTTTAAGAGCTGCTGAATTTTTCAGGAGCTTTTTTATTGTGGAGATTTGTTTCACTGCAGCCGGATAGAAATATCGATTCCTGGTTTAAATATTCAATAATCAACGTCAACCCTCGATAATTTTAGCGGAACTGTATGGCCTTTACAGGGCGTATGGTTTTTACAAGCCAGGTTGGAATTAAAAGCGCCAGCAAACAAACGAGTAAAGTTGCTATACACACAGCTGCAACCTGCCACCATATTATGTATACCGGCGCTTCTGAAACATAGTAAGCGGCTTCATCCATTTTAATGAACCCGGTTTGTTGCTGCAAAATGCAAATGCCTACACCAAACAAAAGGCCGATGATAATGCCCCGTATGGCGATCATGTTTGCATGGTAGAGAAATATTTTCCGGATGGTCCAGTCTCTTGCGCCAAGCGCTTTTAAAATGCCGGTCATTTTGGTACGTTCCAATATTAAAATAAGCAGGCAGGTCACAAGATTTATTATTGCAACAATGGCCATTACCGTAAAGATCACATTACGGTTTACATCCTGTATCTGCAGCCAGTCGAAGATATTAGGATAGATCTGTTTTATCGTACGGCTTATCCAGGCCTGCGGCAGCATATCATATAGCATCGAGTTTATCGTATCCATTTGCTTATAATCTTTCAAAAAAACTTCATACCCGCCAATTTCACCATGCTGCCAGTTGTATACCTGGCGCAATACGCGCAGATCGCCTATGGCAAAAGTTTTATCGTACTCTTCAATACCTGTTTTAAATATGCCACACACAATTAAATTGCGCACCGCAGCGCGGCCTTCCTCCTGGTTAATAAAATAAACATTGATAGTATCATTTAGTTTTATCTGTAATTCGTTGGCAACAGGTTCAGATACCATGATGTCTTTACTATAGGTTGAATCGCTGAATTTTGGGAATCTTCCTTTTTTTAAAAATGATTGAAGGTTATTAAAATCATAATTGCTTTCAATCCCTTTAAACAAAACCCCTTCTATTTCTTTATTCTTTTCAATAACCACCGATTTTGTAGCAAATGCCTGTACCTGTTTTACCTCAGGAAAAACGTGCAGTATCTGCAGCGTTGTATCGTTAGGCACCCACGGCGTTTCTTCTGCTATCATTGCTTTATCAGGTTCAAACTCCTGTACACGCAGATGGCCCCAGAAATTAAATATCTTATTACTCACTGCAAACTGGAACCCATTTACAAATGCCAGGGTTATGATCATAGCTGCAACACTTAAGGCAGTAGCAGCCGTTGCCAACCGGATAATAAATCTTGAGAAAGAATATTGTTTGTTAAAAGCGATACGCCTGGCTAAAAATGTTGCAAGTTGCATAGAAGGTGGTAAAGATAATTGTTAGTTGATAGTTTTAATAGTGCACCTTAATTTAACGGGGTGTTGCTATACAAATCATTCCATACTTTTGCAACCCGTTTTGAATTTTTACTTTTGACTTTTTAATTATGATAAATATTACGTTTCCGGATGGTGCTGTGCGGCAGTATGAAAATGGTGTTAACGCCTTAGATGTGGCAAAGTCTATTAGTGAAGGCCTGGCAAGAAAAATAATTGCCGCCAATGTAAATGGAAAAACCTGGGATGCCACGCGCCCTATCAATGAGGATGCAACCTTAAAACTACTTACCTGGAACGATGCGGAAGGCAAATCGACCTTCTGGCATTCTACGGCGCATGTAATGGCGGAAGCAGTGGAAAGCATGTTCCCGGGCGTAAAATTCTGGGTTGGCCCACCGGTGGATAATGGCTTTTATTACGACATGGACCTCGGTGATAAAAAAATAACCGAAGAAGACCTGCGTGCGCTTGAAAAAAAGATGAATGAACTGGCGAAGCAGAACAATCAATACATAAGAAAAGAAACCCCAAAGGCAGAAGCGATTGAGTATTTCACACAAAAAGGCGATGAATACAAACTGGACCTGTTGCAGAACCTGGAAGATGGCAATATTACTTTTTACACCCAGGGCAACTTCACCGATCTCTGCCGTGGCCCACATATTCCTTCAACTGGTTTTATAAAAGCCATCAAACTTACCAATATTGCCGGCGCTTACTGGAAAGGCGACGAAAAGAATAAACAGCTTACCCGCTTGTACGGCGTATCATTCCCCTCCCAAAAAGAACTGGATGAATATTTAGCGATGCTGGAAGAAGCGAAGAAACGCGACCACCGCAAGCTTGGAAAAGAACTGGGCATTTATACCATGGATGATGATGTTGGCCAGGGATTGATCATGTGGATGCCGAATGGTACTGTTATAATAGAGGAACTGGAGAAATTAGCCAAAGAAACAGAAGAAGCGGGCGGCTACAAGCGTGTGGTTACACCGCATATTGCCAAAGAAAGCATGTATTTAACCAGCGGGCATTTGCCTTATTACGCTGATAGTATGTATCCGCCCATGGAGCTGGATGGCGAGAAATATTATCTTAAATCGATGAACTGCCCGCATCACCACAAAATATTCGCGGCAGAACCAAAAAGTTACCGCGACCTGCCCTACCGTATTGCCGAATATGGTACAGTATACCGTTACGAGCAAAGCGGTGAATTGTTTGGATTGATGCGTGTACGTTGCCTGCACATGAATGATGCGCATATCTATTGCAGCAAAGAGCAGTTTGCCGACGAGTTTCGCGCGGTGAACAACATGTACCTGAAGTACTTCAAGATCTTTGGCGTTGATAAATACG
>Ga0164308_10002281_pt1 | contig 10188 bp, 9 predicted proteins | sample Whisoiple_246_MG_FD_109983 | JGI IMG/M metagenome (GOLD analysis project Ga0164308, IMG submission 109983) | Soil microbial communities amended with fresh organic matter from upstate New York, USA - Whitman soil sample_246_MG | ecosystem: Environmental > Terrestrial > Soil > Unclassified >... | reverse complement strand
TCGTATGCCACGCACGGCGAGCCGATGGTGCCGATCTACGTCTTCTACTCGATGTTCGGGTTCCAGCGGACCGCGGACTCGATCTGGGCGGCGACCGACCAGATGACGCGCGGGTTCCTCATCGGCGCGACGGCCGGCCGGACCACCCTGACCGGCGAGGGCCTTCAGCACGCCGACGGGCACTCCCCGTTGCTCGCCTCGACGAACCCCGCGGTGGTGTCCTACGACCCGGCCTACGGGTACGAGATCGCCCACATCGTCCAGGAAGGGCTGCGCCGGATGTACGGCGACAACCCGGAGAACGTCATCTACTACCTCACCGTCTACAACGAGCCGCTGGTCCAGCCCAAGGAGCCGGAGAACGTCGACGCCGAGGGCATCCTGCGCGGGATGTACCTGCTGTCGCCGGCGAAGACCGACGGCTGGGAGCACCAGCCGGCGCGGGCCCAGCTGCTCGCGTCCGGTGTCGGTGTGCTGTGGGCGCTCGAGGCGCAGCAGCTGCTGGCCGAGGACTTCGGCGTGGCGGCCGACGTCTGGTCGGTGACCTCGTGGACCGAGCTGCGCCGCGACGGGATGGACTGCGACGAGCAGGAGTTCCTCCGGCCCGAGGGCGAGCAGCGGGTGCCGTGGGTGACCCAGAAGCTGCAGGACGCACCGGGCCCGGTGCTGGCGGTCTCGGACTACATGCGCGGCGTGCAGGACCAGATCGCGCAGTACGTGCCGGGCGACTTCATGTCCCTCGGCGCCGACGGGTTCGGCTTCTCCGACACCCGGGCGGCGGCGCGGCGCTTCTTCCACATCGACGGGCCGTCGCTCGCGGTGCGGACGCTCCAGCAGCTGGCCAAGCGGGGCGACGTCCCCGCGGACTACGCCGCCAAGGCCGCCGAGAAGTACCGTCTCCACGACGTGACGGCCGGTACCAGCGGCAACGCCGGCGGAGAGTCCTAGGCCCCAGGCCTGAAGGGGTGGTACCGGTCGGAATTCCGACCGGTACCACCCATTCCCACGTGGCCGTCAGCCAGAGGCCTGCTTCTCACGGACCAGCTCGGCGACGGCGCTGGGGATCCGGGTCTCGAAGTCGAGGATCTTGGCCCAGGTCGGCGTGATCCGGATCTCCACCATCGAGTCGTACAGGCTGCGCACTCCCGCCACCCACTCGTCGTACTGGTCGTCGCCGACGTTCTTGTGGCCCGCCTCGAGGTACCCCTGAGGGACGCCCTCGATCTCCTCCACGGTCGCCGTACCCCGGACCAGCAGGACCTTCGGCGGGAAGTCGTTGGTGTCGATCGTCACCGCCACGCGCGGGTCGCGCTGCAGGGCGCGCACTTTGGCCGACCGCGGCACGGTCCACATCAGCAGCGCGGACCCGTCCCACTCCCAACCGATCGGGATCACCCGCGGAGCGCCGTCCAGACCGGTGTACGCGAATCGCGCCGGGGTCGGCGCGTGCAGCAGCTTCTGCGCGACCGGGTCGGCGAACAGGGTCTCCAGCTCGGCGTCGGTCATCGTCGTGGTCAAGCCAGTGCCTCCGTCGGGTCGAGGACCGGCGCCAGCCGGTCCAGGGTGTCGTTCCAGCCGGCCTCGACGTGACCGGCGACGTGCGGCATCGCCGCGGCCAGCTCGTCGAGCTGCTCGTGGAGCACGGTGAGCTCGGTCTCCCCCGGCCGCGGCTCGGCGAACGTCACGGTGATCCTTGTCACCGGAGACAGGTCCTCGTCCCGGTTCGGACCGGCGAACCGCCACGCGAGGACGAGCCGCTCGTTCGGGACGAGCTCGAGGATCTCGCTCTCGCTGCCACCTGTCAGCTCGCCCTCGGGGTCGACCTGGAAGATCCGGTAGTGGCCCCCGACCCGCGGGTCGACCTCGGCGCGGCCGTCCGTGAACCTCGGGTCCACGAACCAGCGGACCATCGTGGCGGGGTCGAGCCACGCGCGGAACACGCGCTCGCGGGGGAAGGGCAGGGTGCGCTGGACGCGCGCGGCGGGGTACGCCATCGGTTCAGTCCTCCTGGGTGTCGGGGTCGTCGGTGGCCTCGTCCGCATCGAGCAGCACACGCTCGAGGGCGTCGAGGCGCTCGTTCCAGTACGTCTCGTAGGCGTCGAGCCAGGCGGCCGCCGACGCGAGCGGGCCTGGGGTGAGCCGGCATACGTGCGTCCGCCCCTGGACGGTCCGCTGGACCAGCCCGGCCCGCTCGAGGACGGCCACGTGCTTGGACGCGGCGGCCAACGAGACGGTGAGGGGCTCGGCCAGCTGCCCGACCGTGAGGGTCGACCCGCGTAGCCGCGCGAGCATGTCGCGCCGGGTGGGGTGCGACAACGCGTGGAACACCTCGTCGACGTCGACCGGACTCTCAACCATATGGTTGAACGTACGCCGCGCCGGGACGACTGTCAACCGGATGGTTGAGGATTCCGTCCCGCCCCTCCCCCTTAGGCTGACGGCGTGTCCAAAGTCCTCACCTCCCTGCCCGTCGGCGAGCGCGTCGGCATCGCCTTCTCCGGCGGCCTCGACACCTCGTGCGCCGTCGCCTGGATGCGCGACAAGGGCGCGGTGCCCTGCACCTACACGGCCGACCTCGGGCAGTACGACGAGCCCGACATCGAGTCGGTGCCCGGTCGGGCGATCGAGTACGGCGCCGAGCTCTCGCGCCTGGTGGACTGCACCGAGGCGCTGGCCGAGGAGGGCCTGGCCGCGATCATGTGTGGCGCCTTCCACGTGCGCAGCGCCGGCAAGATCTACTTCAACACCACGCCACTCGGCCGGGTGGTGACCGGCACCCTCCTCGTGCGCGCCATGCGAGCCGACGAGGTCTCGATCTGGGGCGACGGGTCGACCTACAAGGGCAACGACATCGAGCGGTTCTACCGCTACGGCCTGCTCGCGAACCCGGCGCTGCGGATCTACAAGCCCTGGCTCGACGCGGACTTCGTCGGTGAGCTCGGCGGCCGGCACGAGATGTCGGAGTGGCTCGTCGCGCACGGCCTGCCCTACCGCGACTCGACCGAGAAGGCCTACAGCACCGACGCGAACATGCTCGGCGCGACCCACGAGGCCAAGAGCCTCGAACGCCTCGACGTCGCTCTCGAGATCGTCGAGCCGATCATGGGCGTCAGGCACTGGGACCCCACCGTCGAGATCGGGCCTGAGGACGTCACCGTCGAGTTCCGCCAGGGGCGTCCGGTGGCGATCAACGGGACGCCGTTCGAGAGCGCCGCCGACGTGATCCGGGAGGCGAACGCCATCGGCGGCCGCCACGGGCTCGGCATGTCCGACCAGATCGAGAACCGGATCATCGAGGCGAAGAGCCGTGGCATCTACGAGGCGCCCGGAATGGCGCTGCTGTTCGCCGCCTACGAGCGCCTCATCAACGCGATCCACAACGAGGACACCATCGCCAGCTACCACCAGGAGGGCCGCCGCCTCGGCCGCCTGCTCTACGAGGGCCGGTGGCTCGATCCCCAGTCGCTGATGCTGCGTGAGTCGCTGCAGCGCTGGGTCGCGAGCGCGGTGACCGGCGAGGTGACGCTGCGGCTCCGGCGCGGCGACGACTACACGCTCGTGGACACGCGCGGCCCGAACCTGTCGTACCACCCGGAGAAGTTGTCCATGGAACGCACGGAGGACGCCGCGTTCGGGCCGGTCGACCGGATCGGTCAGCTCACCATGCGCAACCTCGACATCGCCGACACCCGGTCCAAGCTCGAGCTATATGCGGCCCAGGGCCAGCTCGCCGGCGGCCACACGGCCGCGCTCATCGGCGAGCTCGAGGCCGGCGGGGCGTCCGCGATCGCGGCGGGATCCGACCCGGACGACACCGACGTGGTCGGGGTCGACGAGGCCCAGGAACGCTCGATGTTCGACGCCGGCACGGACTGACGCGACCCGAATACGGGACGGGTGGTTGCACCGCGTTGTCGCGGCCCCGTAACTTATTGGCTCCCGATTGTCTCAGCGTGGAGGAATCATGCAGCCGTCCCGTCGTACCGTCCTCGGCGGAGCCGCCGCCACTCTCGCCCTGGCCTGGGCCGCCCCCCGAGCGGACGCCACCGGCCTGAGCCCGCTGGCGAGCAGCCCGTCCTGCGTGCTGGACCCGCACGCCGACAAGACCGACCTGCGGGGCATCTGGATCGCGTCGGTGACCAACATCGACTGGCCGAGCCGACCCGGCCTCACGCCCACCGCGCAGCAGGCGGAGCTCGTCGGGTACTACGACCTGGCCGTCGCGCAGCGCTACAACACCGTCGTCGTGCAGGTTCGCCCGACCGCCGACGCGTTCTGGCCGTCGCCCTTGGAGCCGTGGTCGAAGTACCTCACCGGCACCCAGGGCGGCGACCCCGGCTACGACCCGCTGGCCTTCGCGGTCGCCGAGGCCCACCGCCGCAACCTCGAGTTCCACGCCTGGTTCAACCCCTACCGGATCACCATGAACCTCACGACCGACGTCGCCGGCCTCTCGGCCACGCACCCGGCGAAGCTCCACCCCGAGTGGACCATCCCCTACGGCGGCAAGCTCTACTACAACCCGGGCATCCCGGAGGCCCGGGAGTACTGCCAGGCCGCGATCATGGACGCGGTCACGAAGTACGACATCGACGCCGTCCACTTCGACGACTACTTCTACCCCTACCCGGTGGCCGGCGAGGTGTTCCACGACGAGGCGCAGTATGCGCAGTACGGCGCCGGCCGGTCCCTCGCGGACTGGCGCCGCGACAACATCAACGCGCTCATCACCGGCCTGGGCTCGGCCATCAAGTCGGCCAAGCCGTGGGTCAAGTTCGGTGTCTCGCCGTTCGGGGTGTGGATGAACCAGGTCAACGACGCCCGCGGGTCAGCGACGCAGGCCGGTGTCCAGACGTACACCGACCTGTACGCGGACACGCGCCGGTGGGTTCTCGAGGAGTGGATCGACTACATCTGCCCTCAGGTCTACTGGGCCGAGAGCCTGGCCGTCGCCGACTACAACGTCATCGTCGACTGGTGGTCGAACGTGGTCGCTGGCCGCAACGTGCACCTCTACGTCGGGCAGGCGACCTACAAGATCGGCGCGTCCACGCAGTCGCCCGAGTGGAACAACCTCCCGCAGGAGATGAGCAACCACCTGCTCTTCAACTCCACCCGACCCGAGGTGGACGGCAACATCTACTTCAGTGCCAAGGACGTCCGCGCCAACCGGCTCGACGGCATGGGGATCGTCGGGCGCGACTGGTACCGACACCCCGCCCTGGTGCCGCCGATGCCGTGGATCGACGCGTCGGGGCCGAAGGCGCCCAAGGACCTGTCCGCCTCCGTGGGCGGGTCGGGGACGACCGTCCGGTGGCGTGCGGGTGACTCCACGACCGTCTCGTATGCGGTGTACCGGATCCCGGTGACGGACCAGCGGGTCAAGCCCGACGACTGCGTCGTGGCCGACGCCACGAACCTCGTCGCGACGATGCGCGCGGTCTCCGGGTACCAGACGTGGACCGATGCGAGCGCCGGCGGTCAGCGGTACACGTACGTCATCACCGGTCTGGACCGGACGTGGAACGAGTCGGTTCCCCAGCAGGTCACGCCCAGCTGACCCGCGGGGCCACCACCCCGCGACTCCCCAACCCCCCACTACTCGGACATGTCTGAGAAGTAGCCGGCGTCAACGCCGAAACCGGCCACACTCCTCAGACATGTCCGAGTAGTCGCGTGGCGGTGGGGGGCGTCACGCCGGGCGGCGCGCCCAGACCGAGGTCATGACGAACGGGATGTACTGCGACTCCGGGTCCAGGGTCATCCGGAGGAACGCGTCGATCTCGTCGTGCGTCATCAGACCCGAGGCCACCAGGGGCTCCCGGAGCACCATGAAGGTCAGCCGACCGAAGTCCTGGACCCCTCCGCCGCGGACCAACGGCGAGTGGATCTCGCCGCCCACGAGCTCGAGCCCGGCCCGGCGGACGGCTCCCGGCAGCGTCGACGCATACCCCATGTCGGCGCCGACGGCGGCGAGCAGCCCCGCGATGGCCCGCAGCCCCTTGTCGCCGAGCGTGCGCGCGGCCGGCGCGTGGTACCGCGTGATGAGGTCCAGGGCCTGCGGCGACATCTCCGCCTCCTCGACGACCACGTACCCGCCCGGCCGAACCGCGGACGCCATCCGGTTGAGCGCGGTCTCCCGACCGCTCAGGTGCTCGAGGAGCAACCGCGTGTGGACGACGTCGAAGGCGCCCTCGGGCAGGGAGTCGGTCACGATGTCGTGTTGGGCGTAGGTGACGTTCGGCGGCAGCTCGACGAGGTGGGTGAGGTCGATGTCGGTGGCGAAGACCTCGCCCTCCGGGCCGACCTGGTCGGCGAGCCACGCGGCGACCGACCCGGTCCCGGCGGCCACCTCGAGGCAGCGCCAGCCGCGCGCGACGCCGACCTGGGCCAGCAGGCGGCGGGTCGCAGGGTCGAAGAGATCGGCGATGGCGTGCAGCCGGCGGGACTCGAGGTCGCCGAGGTCGGACCGGCGCTCGAACAGATAGGTCTCGGTGGGGACGGAGGTGGTGGTCATGGCGGGTCCTTCCGTTGGGTTCGTGGCGCAGGTGACGGTCGGCGTCGACGCCGACCGTAGGAACCAGGGACCACTCACCACATGGGGAGCGGACCTCAGATCGCCGGCCGCACCCCTTAGCCGCCGCGAGGAAGCACACCGTCCCCTTTGTGGACCCCGTACAAATACGCTGGGACCATGACGGTCAGCCAGGCGACCCGCGACCGGGTGGTGCAACAGGCCGGCGCCCTGTCGACCGCAGCGGTTCGACGCCTCGAGGCCGACCTCGACTGGTACCGCGCCCTGTCGGCCCAGGACCGGTCCTGGATCGGTCTGGTCGCCCAGGCCGGCGTCGCCGCGTTCGTCGGGTGGCTGCGCGACACCGGCGGCCGTGGACGCGGTCCGGACCAACAGGTGACCGCCGAGATCTTCGGCTCGGCGCCTCGTGAGCTGACCTGGTCGGTCAGTCTCGGCCAGACCCTCGACATCGTCCGGACCGTCGTCGACGTCGTCGAGGAGGAGGTCCTCCAGCTGGCCGCTCCCGGCGACGAGGTGGCCCTCCGCGAGGGGGTGCTCCGCTACTCGCGGGAGGTCGCGTTCTCCGCCGCCCAGGTGTATGCGGAGGCCGCCGAGGCTCGCGGTGCCTGGGACGCGCGGCTCGAGGCGCTCGTCGTCGACGCCGTCGTCCGCGCCGAGGCCGACGACTCGATGCAGTCCCGGGCGACCGCTCTCGGGTGGGGCTCGGTCGCCTCGGTCACCGTGGTGGCCGGTTCGACGCCGTCGGGATCAACCGCTGCGGCGGTCGACGCCCTGCGTCGGTCGGTCGCCCGTCTCGGCGCCACCGCCCTGGCCGCCGTCCAGCGCCGACGGCTGGTCGTGGTGCTGGGTGGCACGACCGAAGCCATGAAGGTCGTCACGGCGATCGCCGACAACTTCGGGGCGGGCCCGATCGTCCTCGGCCCCACCGTCCCTCACCTGTTCGCCGCCGGCCGCTCGGCCCGTGCGGCGCTCAGCGGACTCGCCGCCGCGCCGGCCTGGCCCGCGGCGCCGCGCCCGGTGCTGTCCGACGAGCTGCTCCCCGAACGGGTGCTCGCGGGCGACCCGTCCGCCTCCCGGGTCCTCGTCGACCGGATCCACCACCCGCTCGAGGGCCACCCGGCCCTGCTGACCACCGCCACGGCGTACCTCGAGACCGGCGGCTCGCTCGAGGCGACGGCCCGCGCCCTGTTCGTCCACCCCAACACCGTCCGGTACCGCCTTGGCCGCATCGCCGAGGTGACCGGCTACGACCTGGCGCATCCACGCGAAGCGCACACCGTCGCGATCGCCCTGGCGATGGGCCGGCTCTCGGACACCCCGCCGGTCGAATGGCGGGCCGGAGCACCGACGCGGACACGGCGCGTACCGTCCGAACCCGCCTAGCCTCCTTTGGAGGATTCCTCCAAACTCGCCACCGAATGTTCGTCGGGTTCGCCGACGCCGCCGGTCGCGGGCACCCGCAAGGCTGGACACCGTGATCGCTCTCGTCTGCCCTGGCCAAGGCTCCCAGACCCCGGGATTCCTGGCGCCGTGGCTCGAGCTCCCCGGGCTGCGCGAGCGGGCCGAGGCGCTGTCCGACGCCGCCGGCGTCGACCTGGTCACCCACGGCACGACGTCCGACGCCGACACGATCCGCGACACCGCGGTCGCCCAGCCGCTCATCGTCGGGGCCGGGCTGCTCGCCCTCGACGCCCTGTATGCGGACAGCCCCGACACGCTCGCCTCCTCGGGAGGGGTGGTGGCCGGGCACTCGGTCGGAGAGATCACGGCCGCCGCCGCGACCGGGGTCCTCACCCCCCAGGACGCGATGAGCCTGGTCAGCCTGCGTGGTCGCGCGATGGCCGAGGCCAGCGCCATCACCCCGACCGGCATGTCCGCGGTCCTCGGCGGCGACCCCGCCGAGGTGGCCGCCGCCCTCGACCGGCACGGCCTCACCCCGGCCAACATGAACGGTGCGGGTCAGGTCGTCGCCGCCGGCACCCTCGACCAGCTCGCCGCCTTGGCGGCGGACCCGCCGGCGAAGGCCCGCGTCATCCCGCTCCAGGTCGCCGGCGCGTTCCACACCGTCCACATGGCCCCCGCGGCCGACGAGCTCAGCGACCAGTGGTCCGACCACGACGTCAGCGACCCCGGCGTCACCCTCCTGTCCAACACTGACGGGGTGGCGGTCGCCACCGGTGCCGAGTTCCTCGGTCGCCTCATCAGCCAGGTGCGCAACCCGGTCCGCTGGGACCTGTGCATGGAGACGATGACCGAGCTGGGCGTCACCGGCCTCGTCGAGCTCGCGCCCGCCGGCACGCTGGTCGGCCTGGCCAAGCGCGCCATGAAGGGCGTGCCGACCGTCGCCCTGAAGACCCCTGACGACCTCGACGCGGCGCGCGAGCTGCTCGCCGCCTCCACCTCTGCGAAGGCCTGACATGACTATCACCCCTGACACCGCCCGCACGGCCCCGGCGCCGAAGGGCACCGGATCCCTCGTGGCCGGCGACGGCGCCCGCTACGCCCGCATCTGGGGCGTCGGTGGCTACCGACCCGAGCGCGTCGTGCCCAACTCCGAGCTCGTCGAGCGCATCGACTCCTCCGACGAGTGGATCCGGGAGCGGTCCGGCATCGTGAGCCGCCGCTACGCCGCCCCCGAGGAGACGGTCGTCGACATGTCCGAGGCCGCGGCGCACCAGGCGCTCGAGGCCGCCGGGATCAACGCCTCCCAGCTCGGTGCCATCGTCATCTCGACGGTCACCCACCCGTACCAGACCCCCGCTGCTGCCCCGATCCTCGCGAACCGCCTGGGCGTGACCTGCGCGGCGTTCGACATCTCGGCCGCCTGCGCCGGGTACTGCCACGGCATCTCGCTGGCCAACGACATGATCCGCGGCGGCTCGGCCGAGTACGTCCTCGTCGTCGGCGTCGAGAAGCTCTCCGACTTCACCGACTGGGACGACCGCGGCACCGCGTTCATCTTCGGCGACGGCGCCGGCGCGGCCGTCGTCGGACCCTCCGAGACGCCCGGCATCGGCCCGACCATCTGGGGCTCCGACGGCGCCCAGTGGCAGGCCATCATGCAACGCGAGCCCTGGACGGACTACCGCCGCCCGGAGGTCGGGGACGGCCCGATCGACAAGACGGTCCAGCCGCGCAACTGGCCGGCGATCGGGATGGCCGGCCAGTCGGTGTTCCGCTGGGCGGTCTGGGGCATGGCGCCTGTGGCGCAGCAGGCGATCGACAAGGCCGGCATCACCATCGACGACCTCGACGCCTTCATCCCCCACCAGGCGAACATGCGGATCATCGACGCGATGATCAAGCAGCTCAAGCTGCCCGCCGACATCCCGGTCGCCCGCGACATCGCCGAGACGGCCAACACCTCGGCGGCGTCGATCCCGCTCGCCACCGAGCGCATGCTGCGCCAGAAGGAGATCCCGAGCGGCGGCCTCGCCCTCCAGATCGGCTTCGGCGCGGGCCTCGTCTACGCGGCGCAGGTCGTCGTCATCCCCTAACCTCACCAACGAACCAACACCCGCACGACCGACGGAAGGAAGAACACATGGCGCAGAGCGAGCAGGAGATCCTCGAGGGTCTGGCCGAGATCGTCAACGAGGAGACCGGCATCGAGACCGACCAGGTCGAGCCGGACAAGTCCTTCACCGACGACC
>Ga0164308_10002280_pt1 | contig 10192 bp, 8 predicted proteins | sample Whisoiple_246_MG_FD_109983 | JGI IMG/M metagenome (GOLD analysis project Ga0164308, IMG submission 109983) | Soil microbial communities amended with fresh organic matter from upstate New York, USA - Whitman soil sample_246_MG | ecosystem: Environmental > Terrestrial > Soil > Unclassified >... | reverse complement strand
CCTGATGTTCCACCACGTGCGCCCGCGGGTCGCCAAAGAATTTGAGCCGAACGCCTCATTGGAGATCACCCCAGAGTTTCTGGCGCTTACGGTTGAATGCTGCGTCGGCAGAATGTCGACATCATTTCTCTCGACGATGTCCCGCTGCGCCTTTCAGAAGGTCCTTTGGCGCGACCCTTCGCCGTACTGACCTTCGACGACGGATATCGCGATAACATCGAATATGCGGCGCCCGTCCTCAGAGATCTTGGTGCGCCCTGGACTCTCTATGTGGTCGACGAGTTTGCCAACGGCCGTGGAAGCCTCTGGTGGCTCGACCTCGAAAGAGCCATTTCGACCAGCGAAGAGTTGTCGGTAACCTTCGACGATGGCGTGCAGAAATATCTCACCCGTACAGTCAGACAAAAACACACTGCTTTTCGCGCGATCCACCGCCGACTCAAAGCTGGACCCGAACAGCAGCTACACGGCGCGATGGACGAATTGCGGCGCGATCTGGGTTTCAACCCGGAAAAACGCGTGCGCGAATATTGTGCGGATTGGAGTGAGCTGAGGGCGCTTGCGGAGCGCCATCCAAACCTCACGATCGGCTCACATACGTTGACTCACCCGATCCTTAGTCGATGCGACGCACGCAAGGCCGAAGCGGAAATCGCGGGCAGTAAGGATGTGATCGAGGCTCGCCTCGGCCGGCCGGTTCGGCATATCTCGTTCCCTCACGGAGATGTGGCATCGGCGGGGGCAAGAGAGTTTCGGCTAAGTCGTGAATCCGGATACGAGACCGCTGTCACAACCCAACCCGGCCACATCTCCAAGTCGTCCACGACGGACCTGTGGTGCCTTCCCCGGGTCTCGATCAATGGCTTTCATCAGACCGAAAATGCGCTCAAGGCTTTGCTTTCGGGCGCCGCCTTCCTGCCGCTGTCCGTCGGCCGAAGATCATAGGCCACCGTCAGACGTAGAAGTAATCCACATGGGCGTGGAGCGCCGTCGGGGCAACGTTCTCGAGGGTCGTGATCTTCAGCACCGAACCGGAGGTCGTCTTGTAGCTCACCACCGTGTCCCCGAAACCGTTATCATGAAGAATCAGACGCCCCTCCGCCAATGGGTCGACGACCTTGGCGCCTGCAAAGAGACCACGGAGATCGAGCATGTCGATGCCGGGCTGGAAGTCCTTTACATGCCCTGCGCGCTTCGGTGCGATGGTAAAGATGAATTCGTCGCTTCCCGAGCCGCCGATCAGCGTGTCGGCATATTTGCCGGCGTAGAGCTGATCGTTCCCGCCCCCGCCTGAAAGAAGATTGTCGCCGCTTCCGTTTGAGTGGATTTTGTTGTCGGCATTGTTGCCGTACGCGCGCTGATCGCCCTTGCCACTCAGCACCAGGTTCTCGACGTTTGCAGGCAACCGGTAGCTCGCGAGGTCGGTCCGGACGGTGTCGATCCCCATCTTGACCTTTTCGATGGGACGGTCGCTGCGGTGATCGACATAGTAGGTATCGTCGCCCGAGCCGCCCTTCATCACGTCCCCACCCTCTTTGCCGACGATCTTGTCATGAGTGCGGGTGCCGGAGAGCTTGTCCCAATCATCCGTGCCAATGACATTCTTCTTGGCTTTCGCACTGGTGGGCAGCGTGAAGAGCGTCTTAGGCCCCAGTTCGACTGGCGTGCCGCTCGCCGTCGAGTTGGAGGCGCCGATCGCCGAGTAGGCTCGGATGTAATCGATCTGCAAGGTGGCGGGAAAGGTCGTCGTGCCATCGGGACTGCCGGGCCAGTCTCCACCGACTGCAAGATTGGCCAGCATGTACATCGGCTTGTCCATTCCGGCGGGCGTCGCGGTTTCGTACACCTTCGCGCCGTCGAAATACCAGGTGATCTTATCCCTCTGCCAGTCGACCCCGTAAGTGTGGAAACCGGTCGTCATCCCTTCGAGAATGCTGATGGTGTTTTTCATCTGATGCCCGCCGGCATCGAAATGCACCGAATTCACCAGCTGGTTCGGCGCACTCCCGACAACCTCCATGATGTCGATTTCGGGGGGCCAGGACAGATCGGTCGGGAGGAGCCAGAAAGCGGGCCAGAGGCCTTGTCCGGCCGGGAGCTTGGCCTTCATTTCAAAGTAGCCATAAGTCTGGCTGAACGAATGAAAGCTCGTGATCATCCCTGATGTGTAGGCATAACCGTTCACATCCGATTGCATGGCGGCCGGCGTCGGGGCCGCTCTGATATTCATGATGCCGCCTTGAGCGGAGTATGTGCCGAGCGAGGCGGTGGGCGCGTAATTGGCGTTAACGTACCATTGCTCCTCCGCGTTGCCAGTGTTGGTGCCGCCGTTCACGTCAGTCCAAGGGTAACCAGTATCCCAAGCACCGGAACGACCGTTCCAATAGTTGAACGTATTAAACTCATCACTGAAAGTGAGATTTGCCGTTCCTGACAAATTTTTGGGATCGATCGCCACTATCTATTCCCATACTGAAGTTAAGATTTGGCGTTAACCAAATCTTTACTTTTGAATACGCAAGTGTTGCAAATAATCCTATAAAGGACTTGTTTGTAACTTAGCTATTCTACAATATGTGCTGATTTTACGGAACGCCGCTTTTTACTCTGGGTCAGGACTCCGCCTTCAACTGATTCGGAGTCCGCGACGGCGACGAGTCATCGTTGCGATTCAAGTGCTTAGGTTTCTGGGCGCCTACTACTTCGGGATTATTCTTCCGTGTCGGGCGAGCTTCGAACGGGAGGCGATGCGCCGCCCGAGCTCGTGGCTGGCCGAAATCCATACTTCGGCGTCAGGAACATAAACCGGCCAGCGGCGTCTTTTGGAGCCCTTTTGTGCGATAATCTGCGGAGATTCAGGACGAAAAGCTTAAGATCGAAGCCGGCGCGCCATGGAGGGCGGCGCGTTGCGCGAAAGATCTACTTTGATTCGCTACAAAATAACTCATACCGAAGATGTCGAAGCTTGCTTGTGGATAAAAGGTGCCTTGATGGACGAACGGTCGCGCTGGTCGCCGAATGGGCCGTCATTGTTTTCTGGATGCGAAGCACTTGCTGTCTCTGCCGGATTCAGGAGCTGCTCCAGGACGCCCCGTCCGTCGTCTTGATGTAGCACCCGGCAGGTGCCCCGTTGTTGGACGAAGCGCGCGATCTCAAAATGATGGACGCGAGCCGGCACCTTCAGGCGGCGGCGGTATCTCCGATAGCGCAATGGGAAGCGTAACCCGAACCCGACAGATCGAGTTCGCGGGTCCGGGAGAGCGCGATGACGAAAGCTTCGCTCGCGCTCTCCTGCGTGTCAGTTCTGTTTGTTGTCCCCTCGACGTGAAAGCATGTTCAATGCCTCGACAAGCGCGGAGAAACCCATCGCGGCATAGATGTAGCCCCGCGGAACATGCGCACCGAAGCCTTCGGCGATCAACGTCATGCCGATCATCAGCAGGAAGCCCAAAGCCAGCATGACGATCGTTGGGTTGGCTTCGATGAATTTCGACAACGGCTCGGCCGCAAAGAGCATCACCGTCACGGCGAAGACAACGGCGATCACCATGATGGGCACATGATCCGTCATGCCCACTGCCGTGATGATGCTATCGATGGAAAACACCAGGTCGAGCACCAGGATCTGTCCGATGGCGGCTGAAAAGCCCAGCGGCGCGCGCTTGCCGTCGAACATATCGGGGCCCGAATTTCTATCGACGTTATGGTGTATCTCCTTGGTGGCTTTCCAAACCAGGAACAAGCCGCCCGCAATGAGGATAAGATCGCGCCAGGAAAATGCCTGGCCGAAGGCGGAGAAAATCGGCTCCGTCAATTTTACGATGATGGCAATCGTTCCGAGCAGGGCAAGGCGCATGATCAGCGCCAGTCCAATCCCGATACGACGGGCCTTCGTCTGCTGGTCAGCGGGGAGTTTGTTGGTAAGGATCGCGATGAAAACGAGGTTATCGATCCCGAGGACCACCTCCATCACGATGAGAGTCGCAAGGGCAATCCAAGCAGCGGGGTCCGAGGCGAGAGCAATAATCGAGTCCATGATCCTGTCCGTTGAAGCGTGACAGCATATGTCGGTGCTCAGCCGTACCGAACAAGAGGTGGCTCACTAGGACTGAGTCTTGAGTAAAATATTTCGACGAACCAATTGCCAAGTGGTTCAGCTCGGAGATACGCTGAATTCGCGCACACGATCCCGAAATGGCGGGGATGTTGCCGATACCAATCCGTAAATTGGTTTGTCGCGAGGGTTGATGCAGGAAGACGAGACCATCGCCGGCAGCTCGGATTTTGCCTTGAGGCAAATGCGCTTCCTGTTGGATGAGCGTTCTCACCTTGAGGACCGGCGACTTCCCTCAGAGCGGGCTCTCGCCGAACAACTCGGCGTTGGAAGGCGAATTCTCCGGCGAGCGCTTGAGGTGTTGGAGGCCGAAGGACATCTCTGGCGCCACCAAGGCAAAGGAACATTCATAGGACCTCGCCCACTGCGTGGAGAAGTCAGCCTGGTCGAACTCTCGAGCCGGACCAACCCGCTCGAGGTCATGGAGGCGAGGCTGGAAATCGAACCGGGGTTGGCCCGGCTCGCAGCATTGAGGGCCTCCAATGGCGATCTCGAACGACTGAGGCATCTTGCCCAGAAAACCGAGTCCATCGCGGATGGCGACTCGGATAGCCGTGAACTTTGGGACGGGGCGTTCCATCGGGCAATCGCAGAGGCTGCCGGGAACAGCTTGCTTTTCGCATTCGTAGACGTCGTAGACCGCATCCGGCAGGATCCGACCTGGCGGCGGCTCCGCGAACAGGCGCGAGCTCCTGCAAGCCAGCGCGGCTACGTTGTCCAACATCATCGCGTCGTTGCGGCGATCGCCTCTCGCGACGCAGGAGAGGCCGAAACTGCGATGCGCGATCATCTGGAGGCGGTCCGCGCAAGCGTTCTTCGGATCATGACACGCACATCGCGGGGCGCCGCCTCGCACGACGAGGTTGAGCGATCCACATCTGTAACCATCGAGGGATTTCCCACCGCATGACCTCATCCGGCGCTCCTCTTTCGACGATCGACGGCAAGGCAGGTCGGACAGGCGCCCGCAGTGATGAGCGCGCGCTTCTGAAGGTCGAAAATCTCGCGGTGCGCTTCGATGGTGCGCCGCGCGACATCAACGTCGTGGATGACGTGTCGTTTTCGGTGTCGAAGGGCAAAACGCTCTGCATCGTGGGTGAGTCGGGATGCGGAAAGAGCGTGTCGGCCCTGGCCCTTATGGGACTTCTTCCGACACCGCCGGCACGTATCGTGGGCGGTCGTGCCATCTTCGACGGTCGGGATCTCTTGACCCTGCCCGATCGTGAGCGCGCCGACATGCGCGGCAACGAGACTGCCATGATTTTCCAGGAGCCGATGACGTCGCTCAACCCGGTCTTCACTGTGGGAGATCAAATCACCGAGGGGATCTTGCGGCACCGGCGGATCTCCAAAGCGGAGGCTGGCGAGCGTGCGCTGGAAATGCTGCGGCGCGTGCGCATTCCGGCACCCGAAAAACGCATGCGGGCCTATCCTCATGAGATGTCGGGCGGAATGCGCCAACGCGTGATGATCGCCATGGCCCTCGCCAACGAGCCTCAGCTTCTCATTGCGGACGAACCGACGACAGCGCTCGATGTGACCATTCAGGCGCAGATCATCGCGCTCATTCGCCAGCTTCAGACGGAAAGCGGCATGGCGATGATCCTGATCACGCACGATCTCGGCGTCGTCGCGGAAGTCGCCGACGAGGTGGTGGTCATGTATGCCGGGAGGGTCGTCGAAAGCGGTCCGGTCGACGACATCTTCGCCGATCCTCAGCATCCCTATACGATCGGGCTGATGGGCTCGGTACCGTCCCTGGGCCGGCGTCAGGGCCGCCTGACAACGATCCCCGGCACCGTTCCGCCCGCCGAACTGATGCCGCGCGGTTGCCGGTTTTCACCACGATGTCCGTTTGTCGACGAACGCTGCGTGCGCGAACCGCCGCCGCTCGTGGAACTATCGCCAGGTCACAGCGCTCGCTGCTGGTATGCTCCGCTGGAACTTCATCGGGAGCCTGTCGCATGACCAAGCAGCCGGGAAATTTCATTCTCGAAAGTACCAAGGTGGTCAAGCATTTCGGCGGCCGAGGCTTGCTGTCGTCCCCTACCATCGTGCGCGCGGTCGATGGTGTTTCGCTTGCGGTTGAACATGGCGAGACATTCGCCATCGTCGGCGAGTCAGGTTGCGGGAAATCAACGCTTGGCAGGCTTCTTCTTCGTCTTATCGAGCCGACTTCCGGCGACGTGCGATATGAGGGCCGCTCCATTCTCGATCTTGGGCCGACCGAGATGAGAAGGCTGCGCCGCGAGATGCAGATCATCTTTCAAGATCCCTTCGCGTCGCTCAATCCCAGGATGAATGTGCGCGATATCGTGGGTGAACCGATCTGGCTTCATGGATTGGCTCGCGGATCGGAGAAGCAAGACCGGGTTGCCGATCTTCTTCGCACGGTAGGGCTCATTCCGTCCCACGGCGATCGCTATCCGCACGAGTTCTCGGGCGGTCAACGTCAACGCATCGGTATCGCCAGAGCGCTTGCTGGAGAACCGAAGCTGATCATCGGCGATGAGCCGGTCTCAGCCCTCGACGTTTCGATCCAGGCCCAGATCATTAATTTGTTGGAGCATCTGAAGGATCGCTTTGGCTTGACGCTCATCATCATCGCCCACGATCTCGCGGTGATCAGGCACATGAGCGACCGGGTCGCGGTGATGTATCTGGGTGAAATCGTCGAGCTCAGCGACACCAACGGATTGTTTGACAATCCCCTGCATCCCTACACGCAGGCGCTTCTGACGGCGATACCGGTTCCAAGCCCGATCAATCGCCAACCGAAACCGTTATTGCAGGGTGATGTGCCGAGCCCGGCAGCGCCGCCGAGCGGATGCCGGTTTCATACCCGCTGTCCTCATGCACGAGCGCTCTGCCGCGAAGAACATCCGGCGCTTGAGCCCGCGCCAGACGGTCGCCTGGTGGCGTGCCACTTCTGGCGGGAGATCCAGAATGCAGGGTCGGGAGCACTCAAAGCGCCGCCCGCAAGTGCGGCTTTGACCGAGCGACTGGCGCTCTATCGAACGTGGCGGGAGCGGCAGGATAAGCTCGCGACGCCGACACATTAAGAAGTCCAACAGAGGAGAACATCTCGATGAAACCGATATTCACAATGGCCATAGCCGCCGGGCTCCTGATGGGGACCGCGGCATCCGCGCAGACCCTGCGGATTGGCCTGCAGGAGGACCCCGACGTGCTTGATCCTCACCGGGCACGCACGTTCGTCGGACGCATCGTCTTCACGTCAATGTGCGACAAGCTCGTCGAAATCACTCCCGAACTCAAGTTCACCCCGCAGCTTGCGACGGAGTGGAAGTGGAGCGATGACGCCAAGACTCTGACGATGAAATTGCGGCCAGGCGTGAAATTTCATGACGGCGAGACGATGAATGCCGCTGCCGTGAAGGTGAATCTCGACCGCGCCCGGACACTGCCGGACAGCTTGCGCAAAAGTGAGCTCGGCTCTGTCGAAAGCGTCGAGGTCGTGGACGATATGACGGTCGCGCTCAAGCTGTCGCGCGCCGATGCCACGTTGGTCTCGCAATTGTCCGACCGGGCCGGCATGATCATGTCCCCGAAGGCGCTCGCAGCTCCTGACTTCGCCCAGAAGCCGGTTTGTTCAGGTCCCTATCAATTCGTCGAGCGGGTGCAGAACGACCGCATCGTTCTGGACCGCTTCAAAGATCACTGGGATGCCAAGAGCTATAATTTCGACAGGCTCGTCTTCACGCCGATCCCCGACACGACCGTACGGCTCGCAAACCTCAAGGCCGGTAATCTCGACATTCTCGAACGGCTGGCCCCGAGCGACGTTCCCGACGTCAAGAGCGATCCGAAACTCGTCTTCGCTCCGGTCAGCGGCATCGGCTATCAGGGGCTTACGATCAACACCGGCAACAGCGAGCGGGCAAAATCTCCCCTGGGCCAGGACAAGCGCGTGCGCCAGGCGCTGCAACTCGCGATTGATCGAGACGTGATCAACGAGGTCGTGGGCCAAGGCATCTTCCCGCCTGCCGGTCAGCCATTTCCCGAGGCCAGCGTCTATGCCGACAAGAGGTTCGCAGCGGGCAAGCGTGACGTCGCCAAGGCGAAAGCGTTGCTGAAGGAAGCGGGTGTCGAGCGCGTCAAGTTCGAGCTCTCTTTCGGCAACAACACGACGACGCAGCAGATCGCCGAGATCATGCAGGCTATGGGGGCTGAGGCGGGGTTCGATATCTCGCTGCGACCGACCGAATTCGCCGCCCTTCAGAAAGAAGCCCAAGCGGGTAATTTCGACGTAAACGCCATCGGATGGTCTGGCCGCGTCGATCCCGACGGCAACATCCACCAATTCGTCACATGTAAGGGTGGGCTGAACGACGGCCGCTATTGCAACCCGGAAGTGGATCGTCTTCTCAACGAAGCGCGCGCCATCAACGACGAAGAGAAACGCAAGGCACTCTACGATTCGGCGCAAACAATCCTCCAGGACGAACTGCCCATCATTTACAGCTATTATCAGCCTTGGCCGTTCGTGGTGGCGAAGAAGGTGCAGGGGTTCAAGCCCTATCCCGATGGCATGATCCGGCTCAAAGGCGTCAAATTCGCCTCTTGAACCGACCCTAATCGCGTGCCCGGTCTCCAGCCGGGCGCGCACCCCACTCGAATGTAGGCCCTCGGATCCCATGCTTCGTTTCATCGCCAGACGTATCCTGATCGCGATCCCGACGATCGTCATCGTGTCGATACTGGTGTTTACTCTGCAGCAACTCCTGCCGGGGGACCCCGTGCTGACGATGGCGGGCGAGGAACGTGATCCGGAGGTTCTCGCATTTCTTCGCGACAAATACCGCCTCAACGATCCCATCCCAATCCAGTATTTCGCGTGGATCATTCAGGTGCTGCAGGGCAATCTCGGGATCTCCCTGCGAACGGACATTCCTGTCCTGACCCTGATACTCGGCAAGCTGCCGGTCACTCTGGAACTTGCGATCTTCGCGATGATCATCGCGTTGGCAATCGGCATACCGGCCGGCATCCTATCGGCCGTCAGAAAGGGGACGAGCGTCGACTACGCCGCGAACGTCGTGGCTCTGTCGGGCCTCTCCATTCCCAATTTCTGGCTCGGAATTCTGCTCATCATGCTGGTCTCGGTGCGTTGGCAATTGCTGCCGGCCTCCGGTTTCGTTCCGCCGAGCGAGGATCTTTGGCTCAATATCAAGACGATGATCATGCCGGCATTCGTGCTCGGCACCGGCCTCGCCGCCAGCCTCATGCGACACACCAGGAGCGCGATGCTCGGCGTCTTGAAGTCCGATTACATCCGCACCGCGCGAGCCAAGGGATTGGTGTCGCGGGTCGTGATCATGAAACACGCGTTGCGGAATGCGCTGATCCCCATCATCACGCTCTCGACCCTGCTGTTCGGTGAACTTCTCGCAGGCGCGGTCCTGACCGAACAGATCTTCACCATTCCGGGCTTCGGCAAGCTCGTGGTCGATGCCGTCTTCAACCGTGATTATGCGGTGGTGCAGGGCGTTGTCCTGTGCACGGCCGTCGGCTTCATCGTCATGAACCTGCTGGCGGACGTGCTCTACGTTCTGGCAAACCCACGTCTGAGGCACGCACAATGACGATCGCCATCGCCGAGGACATCACGCTCCCGAAGAAACGGAGCCGCATTCTCTCGAAATTCCTTCGCAACCGCAGTGCCCTTCTGGGTGCCGGCCTCGTGTTATTTTTTGTGATCGTCGCTCTCGTGGCGCCGCTGATCGCCCCGCACGATCCGATCAAGCCGAGTTTTGCCACGATCCGGAAAGCTCCGTCGGCGCTGTTCTGGTTTGGAACCGACGAACTCGGACGTGACGTTTTCTCCCGCATGGTGATCGGTGCGCGAGCCTCTCTCATGGCCGGTGTCGTCTCTGTCACCGTCGCGGTGCTTCTCGGCGTTCCGTTCGGACTCGTCTCGGGTTATTTCGGAGGTTGGACGGACGCTGTCATTTCGCGGTCCACGGAAGCGATGCTGGCCATCCCGTTCCTGATCTTCGCCATCGCGCTCGCAGCCTTCCTGGGACCGAGCCTCACCAATGCGATGATCGCCATCGG
>Ga0164308_10002278_pt1 | contig 10196 bp, 9 predicted proteins | sample Whisoiple_246_MG_FD_109983 | JGI IMG/M metagenome (GOLD analysis project Ga0164308, IMG submission 109983) | Soil microbial communities amended with fresh organic matter from upstate New York, USA - Whitman soil sample_246_MG | ecosystem: Environmental > Terrestrial > Soil > Unclassified >... | reverse complement strand
GGCATAGGCCAGCGTCTGTGGCTTGGTGGACTGCAGCTGCAAGTAGCCGAGGCCGTTCTCCCGGAACTCGTTGAAACGCAGGGCGCGGTCGCGATCTCGATCCGGCACCTCGTCCGGGTCGACCGGCGGACCGAAGGGCGTGCCGGCAGCGGTCCCGGTGAGGTGGATGCCGAGCACCCGAGCACCGGCGACCATCGCGAGCATCCCGGCGACCCCGGCGCCGACATCGGTGCCCTGCACGGCGAAGCGCTCGTACCCGAGTCTGGTCATCAGCTCCGCCCACTGGTGCGCCACCTGGAACAGGTTGCCGGCGCCCGGCGCGGTCACCGGCGTGGAGAACCCGTAGCCGGGCAATGAAGGAATCACCAGATCGAAGGCGATCGCGTTGTCGTTGGCGTGGGCGCGCGGGTCGGTCAGCGGACCGATCACCTTGGCGAACTCGAACGGCGAACTCGGCCAGCCGTGGATCAGCAGCAGCGGCATCGCACCGGGCTCCGGCGACCGAACGTGGATGAAATGAATGTCCTGGCCGCCGATCTGCGTGACGAACTGCGGGAACTGGTTGAGCAGATTCTCCTGCTCGCGCCAGTCGAACCCGTCCGCCCAATAGCCGGCCAGCTCCTGGAGATAGTCGAGCGGTACGCCGCGCGACCAGCCCGGCTCGGGCGATGGCTCCGGCCAGCGGGTGCGCCGGAGCCGATCGGTAAGGTCATCGAGATCTGTTGCAGGGACGTCGATCCGGAAGGGCCGGATCACCTCGTCGTTGTTCATGGATGTCACGGTAGAAGCAATAGCGGAAGCCCTTGTTCCGCATTCGGAGCACAATCCAGCAGGTGTTGGAAACTTCCGCCCGGTTGCTCCGCCTGCTGTCCCTGCTGCAGTCGACACGTGACCTGACCGGCCCGCAGCTCAGTGAGCGACTCGGGGTGACGACCCGCACCATCCGCACCGACATCGAACGACTGCGCACCCTGGGGTATCCGGTCACCGGCGCACCCGGCCGGACAGGTGGATACCGGTTGGGTGCCGGCGCAGTGCTGCCGCCCCTGCTGCTCGACGACGAGGAAGCGATCGCGGTTGCCGTCGGTCTACGCATCGCCACCGAGGGCGGCGTTGAAGGGATCGCCGAATCGTCACAGCGGGCACTGAGCAAGCTCGAACAGGTGTTGCCCCCGCGCCTGCGGTACCGGGTGCAGGCATTGCAGGATGCCACCGCGACGTTGGAGTCGCCTGGCCCGACGGTGTCGCCGGATGTGGTGATGGCGATCGCCGGAGCGATCAGGGACCACCAGCAGTTGCGCTTCGACTACACGTCCCATGACGGCAGCAGTAGTTCCCGGACCGCAGAGCCGTCTCTGCTGGTGCACACCCGCGGGCGCTGGTACCTGGCCGCTTGGGATGTGGATCGGTTGGCGTGGCGGACCTTTCGGGCGGACCGGATCCTGCCACGTTTTCCGCACGGCCGCCGCTTCACGCCGCGTCCTCCCCCACAGGAAGGTCTGCTCGCGCATGTCGAGCGCAGTGTCGGCTCGTCCGTCTGGCGCTACCGGAGCCGAGTGGTCGTGCATGCCTCGGCCGAGGCGGTCGCCGCGAAACTGCCCAGGTGGGCCGTGATCGAGCCGATGGGTGACGACCGCTGCGTGGCCCACGTCGGCTCGGACAACCCGTCGATGTTGGCCATCTGGTTGGGAGCGCTGGACGCGGACTTCGAGGTCGATCCCGTCGCGAGCCCGGAACTGGCATCGGCGCTGCGCGTCCTCGGCTCCCGTTTCCTCCGGGCTGCCGCCGATTCTCCCGCGGTGCAGGTGAGCGACCGAAAGTAGGCATACTCGCGGGCGTGATTCTGACGCGTGGGTGGTCGGTGTTCCTGGTACTGGCCGGGGTGTTCAACTGGGTTGTCTGGCCGCGGTTCGCCATCGCCATCTGGCAGGACCAGCGAGCGTGGGACGGCACGATCGGCTCATCGGGGCCGACCGCATTCCTGCTGGTGCACGCGGTGCTGATCGCAGCCGCCCTGGCAATCGGCACCACCGTCGGTGTGCTGGGAGCCCGCGGGTTGATCGTCGCACGCCGCACACCGGCGGGGTGACATCGGCGACGGGATGGCACCCGTTGGGGTTTCTGCAGCTTCGCACCACCAGTTGCGACACGCTCGCATCGCAGCCCGGTGGCTGGAATCGAACACCTGTGCGAGTGTTGGTGAATGACGAACAAGACCGTTCCGTGCCGGACCTGCAGCGCGCCGGTGGTGGTGAACGTCAGATCCCGTCCTCGGGACCACTACTGCGGCGACTCCTGCCGGCCCCGCTGTGACTACCCCGGCTGCGGGACCCCGGTGAACGGGTGGGGGACCCGGTGTTGGGTGCACCGCAACTACGACATCACCGGCTGAGCAAGGCGATTCGGATGCGAGCGCCACTGAGGCCAAGCAAGAGTTGAGGCGACTTATCGGACGACTTTCTGCCTGAATCGCTTGATTTCTCGCCTCAACTCGGTCAGCAGTGAAATAGCACAAATACTATTTCTCAATAATTGTGGCGGACCATTTGCGGCAGCAACAGTCGCAAACCGGTTGTCACCCAATCCTGGTAGCTGCGTTGGAACTCGGCAGCAGCGCTGAACCAGTCGTCAATCGCCTGCTGCCGTTCCCTGCTGGCCAGGATCATCCGGTCCCGATCGCTGTGATTCTCGACGTTGGGGCGGGTCGCGGTGGGCATTCGGTCTCTCCTCTTCTCTGTCCGGGGTCAGGTCACTCGTCACCATTTCCGGACTGGGGGTGATGACGCGACCGATGCTCACAAAGTGCAGGCGACCGGACAAGAGGCCAGATGGGCGATAAGAGAAATGGCATTCAGTGGTCATTTTGGCCGTTACCCAAACCAATCGACCAGTTGGACAAATTCTTATGCGGCCGTCAATTTCCTCGCTGCACCGTCGCAGCGGAAGCAGGACCGATAAGCGGCGGCGCCCACGGGTGCGATCCAGACCGACGGACGCCGAACAGCAGGATGGGTGTCATGTCATGGCCACTTTCCGCGGCGGATAGGGCGACGGGCTCACCCGCCCGAGCGCGAGAACTGTGCTCCCCCGACTGGACTCGAACCAGTAACCGTCCGATTAACAGTCGGATGCTCTGCCAATTGAGCTACGGAGGACCGGCGCCACCGGCAGGCGGCAGCGCTCGACAAGGATAGCCCAGATCCGCCGACGTTCCGAACCGGGCAACCCGGTGCATCAAGGTCCCGGGATCGATCCGGACGACTCGGGCAGGACGCTGAGCAGACCGTGCCTGCAGAGGACCGACCGCCTGCCTCCGCCACCGGCGCAACCAGGTCTCGCGGGAATGAGAGACTCATCGCATCACCCGGATGCCCGAGTTCTGCACGTCCACCTGGCCCGGCACGCTGGGTCGCCCGCAGCGGCGTGGGGCACCACCGGTGTTCTGGGATCAATGGCGTCGGGCACTACTGAAGGAGGATCCACCGGATGTTTCGCCTCGTGTTGGGCATCGGCATCGGTTACGTGCTCGGGTCGAGAGCCGGCCGCGAGCGGTACGAGCAGATCAAGCGGTGGAGTTCGACTGTCGCCGACCACCCCGCGGTGCAGGGTGCGGCCGGGTTCGTCCAGGCCAAGGTCTCCGGGGTTTTCTCGAAGGACCGGTGATCCCGACTCGCCGGCACGACCTACCCAGACAGCGACGGACCGATCAACCGGAAACCGCGCTACTCCTCGATCTCGCCGCGGCTCTTCTTCGCTCGCTTGACCTCGACCCCGCCCATGAACGCCAGCCCGTTGATCCGGACCACCGGCCCACCGGGTACTCCCTGCACCCGCGCGGTGTCCTCGAAGGCACCCATGAAACCGATGCCGTTGACGATCACGGTCAGGTTGTCGGGAACCACGATGTCGATCCCGCCCATGATCGCGACGGCGGTGATCGTCACCTCGCGTTCGGCCAATCGCGCCTTGGTCAGGTCGAGATCGATGCCGCCCATCAGCGCGAGAGCGGTGAACTGACCGGGCACCACCCAGGCGCCGCCGCGGGTCGCGCCGGACATGATGCCGATCGCGACACTCGAGGTGGGGGTACCGCCGACTCGCTCCATCCCGGCCGACGGGACCGGGGCCGGCAATCCGGCGGCCGGCGATTTGCTCAGCGATGGCGGCACCGGCTGCGTCTTCGGCACCAGGTCGGTGTGACCCGGCAGGTCCCAGGTCACGGGCTCCAGTTCGCTGAGGGTCTTTGCGCCGTAGACGGTGTCCAGGCGTTCCTGGAGTTCGCTCACAGTCAGCCGGCCCTCGGACATGGCAGTCTGCAGCTTCTGTGCGACCGCCTCCCGATCGGCGTTCGAGGCGCGCAACTTCCCGGGATCGAAATCGGGTTCCTGATCCTGCGTCACGTTGCGCATCGTATCCGCTCGGCCGACACCACTTCAGGAAGATGCTTTCGAGAACCCGGTGACGCCCGTCAACTCTGCGGAGCGGCCTCGAGATCGTCGGCGACCTCGGCGACGGCCCGGTCGAAGCCCGGCGCGCCAGGGTCGGTGCCCGGATCGAGCCGGACCTGCCTGAGCAAGCCGTTGCGTCCAGGGACCCGCCGCAGGACGACCCAGCCACCACTGGCGGGGTAGGTCAGATGACGGCTGGCCGCGACCGATCGGCGGACCCTGGTGTGCACCACGTCGGTGAGAGTGCTGCGCTCGGTCAGGACGAACTCCCGGGTCGGCTGGTCGCGCAATACCTGGACCCCGTCGTCGAACTCACCGACCACCTCGGTCGGGATGATCGAGAGCACCTGTGCGGTCAGCCGAGCCTTGGCGATCGACTCCCACCCGAGTCGGGCAGCCTGACCGTCCTCGACCACCCACAGGCCGAAGCGGCTGGCCGCCAACAGCTTCCCGCCCGCACAGGGCGCCATGGCCTGGATGTGTTCCTCCGGATCCAGCTGCGCTTCCAGCGCCGACGGGAGCGCCTGTCGCCGCCAGGGCAGACGGAAGCCGATCGGCGACATCACCCGTCCCCCCGTGCCCGGTCCGCCAGCGCCCGCCGGTAGTTGGCCACCGCCGCCAGGTCGGCCTGCAGCCGCAACCTCGCCTCGGTGTCCCCCGAGGCCTCGGCCCGCTGCAGCGCCGACTTCAGGTTGCGTTCGTCCGCCGCGGCCACCCGTAGCGCCATCCCGGCGAGAATGGCGCCGGCGTACTGGGCGTTGACCGCGTCGAGTTTGTTGCGCGGCGGCTCGACGGCCAGCTCGGTGACCAGTGACCGCCACGGCCCGGCGGGCAGATGGTCGGCGACGGTTTCCACCCAGGCCGCCTTCGACCCCTCCGACGGCGGACCGCCGGCCGCCTCGACGGCGCCGTGCACCGCGGCATACGCCCGGTTGGTGAATGCCTCAACACGCACCTGCTGATAGCCGCCGGCCACCAGATCCGGTTGCTGCAGAACAAGTTTCAACGCTTCGCGCTCGACGAAGGTGGCGCTGTCGGTGGGGTTGGGTCGGTGCATGTCCGCTTGGACGCTCAGCGCACCGTTCGGGACCGGATGGGCGCCTTCGTCCGGTGGCTCGTCCTCGTGGTCCGGAGGCTCCGGCGGCGGTTCCTGGTCACGGTGTGATGGCCGGTCAGCCGGCCGCCGGTCGGACGACCGTTGCTCGGCCGACGGTCGGTCGGGCTGCTGCTGACCATCCGGGCCGACCGGCCGGCGAACCCCGTTCGGCGTGCCGGGGGCCGAGTCGGCGGCTCGCGTCCTGGCCTCGTCCCGAGCGGCGGTCCGCTTGGCCTCCCGGGCGGCAGCGGCGGTGAAGTCCCGCACCCGCTGCTGGATCGGCGCCAACTCTGACCCCAGCCAGCCCGCGAGCTGCCGCACGTACTCGTCGCGCAGGGTGCTCTCCTTGATCCGCGCCACCAGCGGGACTGCCGCGGTGGTGGCGGCCACCCGGCCCTCGGCGGTGTCCAGGTTGTATTCCTTGAGCGTGGTGGTGATGGCGAACGCGAAGAGCGGACTGCGGTTCTCCACCAACGCCTTCACCGCCTCGTCACCCTTGGCCTGCCGCAACTCGCACGGATCCATCCCGGCCGGCGCGACAGCGACGTAGGTGTTGGCGGCGAACCGCTGATCGGAGTCGAAGGCCTTGAGCGCGGCCTTCTGTCCCGCGTTGTCGCCGTCGAAGGTGTAGACGACCTCGCCGCGGATCACCTCGGAATCGAGCAGGTAGCGGCGCAACACGCTGATGTGTTCGTCGCCGAAGGCGGTGCCGCATGACGCGACGGCCGTCGTGACACCGGCCAGGTGCATCGCCATCACGTCGGTGTAGCCCTCGACGACCACCGCACGACGCTGTCGGGAGATGTCCCGCTTGGCCAGATCCAGCCCGAACAACACCTGGGACTTCTTGTACAGCGGCGTCTCCGACGTGTTGACGTACTTCGCCTCCAGCCGGTCGTCGGCGAACAGCCGGCGCGCGCCGAAGCCGACCACATCGCCCGCTGCGTCCCGGATCGCCCACAGCAACCGGCGGTGGAACTGATCGATCGGCCCACGCTGACCCTGTCTGGCGAGGCCGGCCCGGTACAGCTCGTCGAGCGAGAAGCCCTGCGCCGTCAGGGCCTTGACCAACTTGTCCCAGCCGTCGGGGGCGTAGCCGCAACCGAAATGCGCGGCAGCGGCGAGGTCGAATCCGCGATCGGCGAGGAAGGTCTGCGCCGTCTCCGCCTGGTCGGTGGTCAGTTGCGCCGCATAGAACTCGGCCGCCGCCTTGTTGGCCGCGAGCAGGCGGGGCCGGGTGCCTCGATCGGACCGGGTGGACGTGCCGCCCTCCATCACCGTCAGGGTGATGTTCGCCCGCTCGGCCAGCCGTTGCACCGTCTCCACGAAGGTGAGGTGCTCGATCTCCTGCAGGAACGCGAAGACGTCGCCGCCCTGACCGCAGCCGAAGCAGTGGTAGTAGCCCCGTGCCGGGCTGACCTGGAACGACGGGGTCTTCTCGTCGTGGAACGGGCACAGCCCCTTGAGATTGCCGCCGCCGGCGTTGCGCAGTGCGACGTACTCCCCCACGACCTGCTCGATGCGACTGGCGTCGCGAACCCGTTCCCGGTCCGCCTCTGAAATCCGCCCTGCCACGCTGGCGAGTCTATGTCCGGCCAGCAGACGTCTTGGACGGTTGTCCACCAGGACTGCCTACGACAACTCCGATCCATCCCGATGACGTGGCGTCGCCGTCCTCCGCGTGCCGGCGCCGGTCATCGCGTCCCGACGACTGCCCAGGCCCTGGCCGAGAGTTCGAACGAGCCGGTCGGACTGCCCAGCCGGCTGAAGAACTCGTCGCGCAACGCGTCCTGTCCGGCGTCGTCCAGGGTCGCAACATAGACACCGGTGGGCGCGACGCCGGCCAGGAAGGGATTCCACAGTTCGTCGAAGTGGGTGTACCGCACGGAAGGACGCAACTCGGTGGTGACGACAGACCGCAAATGTTGGTCGGTCCACAGCGCGGAGAGCGACTCCGGATCGCTGTAGCCCATGCGCACACCCTCATCGAGCGCACCGCTGCCGCGGTCGGTGGCGCGGGCGGCATCCCAGAACGTGCGCAGCAGCGTCATCTCTCCTCTGTAGTCCCAGACGCACGCCGCCACCGTGCCACCCGGCCGGACGACCCGGCGCATCTCCCGCACCCCGGCGCCGGCATCGGCCATGAAGTTCACCACCAACTGCGCCAACGCGACGTCGAAAGCCCCATCGGAGAAAGGGATGTCCTCGGCGCCGCCGACTTCGACCGCACTGCCCGGCACACGTGCGCGGGTCGCCTGCACGAACGGTTCGGACGGGTCGATGGCGCACACGTTGCCGTCGCCGACGACGGTTGCGAGTTCGGCCGTCAGCAGGCCGGTGCCGCACCCGACGTCCAGCACCCGCTGACCCGCCTCGACTCCGGCGAAGTGGATCAGCTCGCGGCCGAGTGCCGGGCTGTACCGTCCGACCAGCTGGTCGTAGGCCTTCGGGCCCTTGCGGAACGAAGCCGCGCCGTCGCTGTCCACCGATCACTCCCTACGCCCGGGCCCCGATTCTCGACCGGGTTCGGGTCACGCGCAATCCCCGTGACGGTCAGCTGGTGAGCCGGCGGTGCCGGGCGATCGCCTGGGCGTCAGTCAGCAGGGAGACCTGATCCAGCACCACCCGCAGCCGTTCGGCGTCCCCGCCGGCGTCGTCGTAGCTGCCGGCGAACATCGGGTCGAGGACAGCCGACCCGCGGTCGGCCATCGCCAGGACCAATTCCATCAGCAGCAGTTGTTCCTCGTGCTGGATCGCGATCCGCTGCGGATCAGCCATCACGTAGTGCCGGGCGATGGCCTTGAGCACCGCGACCTCGGCCCGCAGTACTCGCGGCACCTGGAGGTCGGCGGTGTACCGGACCAGCGGACCCGGCCCGCCGGCAGCACGAGTGGCGGCGATGGCGCCGGTGGCCAACCGCCCGGTCAGCTCGCTCGTCAGTCTCTTCGTGGCGGCATCCGCGACCGGTCCCGCCCGGTGACCGATCCCCGCTGCCACCACCGGCACCGCCAGCAGATCCGCCAGCACGGTGCCGAGGTCGGCCACCGATTCCTCCGAGAATGCCTGCGCGGCAACGGCGATCGTCTCACGCTCGGCTGGGTCGGCGAGTCGCGCCAGGTCGACCCGGCCGGCGCTGATGCCGTCTTCCACGTCATGCACGGAGTAGGCGACATCGTCGGCCCAGTCCATCACCTGAGCCTCGATGCTGGTCAGCCGCGGACCATCCGCCGGTCGTCTGATCCACTCGAAGACGGCCGCATCGTCGGGATAGACGCCGAACTTGCCGCCGGTTTTCGGTCGCAGCCACGGGTACTTGATCACCGCGTCCAGCGACGCCCTGGTCAGGTTCAACCCGGCGGGTCGGCCGTCCCCGGTGAGGATCTTGGGCTCCAGCCTGCTCAGCAGCCGCAGATTCTGTGCGTTGGCCTCGAACCCGCCGGCGGCCACCCCGATGTGATCGAGGGCGGATTCACCGTTGTGGCCGAACGGTGGGTGACCGATGTCGTGCGCCAGGCCGGCGAGATCGACCAGGTCGGCGTCGCAGCCGAGCTGTTCGCCGATCTCCCTGGCGATCTGTGCGACTTCCAGCGAGTGGGTCAACCGGGTCCGTGGCACGGCGTCCTCGTCGGGCGCGACCACCTGCGTCTTGCCGGCCAGCCGACGGAACGACCCCGAATGCAGCACCCTGGCCCGGTCGCGGGCGAACGGGCTTCGACCGCCGGCCCCCGCCGACTCCGGCAGCCCAGCGGTCTTGGCCGGTTCGACGACCAGCCGTTCGACGTCCTGCTCCGTGTAGCCCAGCGCTACCGCGGCCGGCGGCACCCTCACATCACGGCCGTTCCGACTCCGGATGACCCACCGGTCAGCCGGTAGTACAGCACTCCGAGCGTTTCGCGCAGGACATACCGCGGCGCGGTGCCGGCGCGCACCGACGGCCCTTCCTGCACCGGCGATACCCGCACGCTCATGCCCAGATCCTGCGCCATCATCCGGGAACGGGCAGCGTGCCAGGGATCGGTCACCAGGACCACACTGTGCCAACCATTCTCGGCCAGCAACACCTCGGCGGCACGCAGACTCGCCAGCGTGTCGTCGCCGCTGCCGACGGCCGTGAGCGCCGATGGGTCGATACCCAGCTCCGCCAAATAGGCCGCGCCCGCCGCACCTTCCGTGGTGCGATCTCCGGTCTGCCCGCCGCCGATGGTCAGGATGTGTGGTGCGGTGCCTTGCCGGTACAGCTCGGCGGCATGGTCGAGTCGAGCCTGGAACACCGGCGAGGGGTCGCCGTCGTACTGCGCAGCGCCGAGCACCACGATGGCATCCGCGCTGGCCCGCTCGTCCGTCTGCCCCACCTGGACGATCCGCAGCGCGACGCCGCCGACGATCAGCACGGCAACCAGGAGCAGACCGCCGACGTAGCGCCCGATGGTCCGCACCCCGCGCCCCCGATCGTGTGCCTCCCGGTCGGGATCGACCGGCGCAGCGTCGTCGACGGGGTGTCGCGCCGAAATTCGATCATGCCAGGCCATCGGGTGTCGGACGGTCCACCTCGAACGGTTCCCAGCCGGCTGCCCGAGAGCTGACAGGGCCTTGTCATGGCGGGCTTGTACGGTGCCCAGATGCATCGAACGCCCCCGGCCCGCCGCGCCAGG
>Ga0164308_10002277_pt1 | contig 10197 bp, 12 predicted proteins | sample Whisoiple_246_MG_FD_109983 | JGI IMG/M metagenome (GOLD analysis project Ga0164308, IMG submission 109983) | Soil microbial communities amended with fresh organic matter from upstate New York, USA - Whitman soil sample_246_MG | ecosystem: Environmental > Terrestrial > Soil > Unclassified >... | reverse complement strand
CCCCCACAGCGAGCCGAACTCGATGTCGCCGGTGTCGGCGTGCGCGTCGAAGTGGATCATCGACACGCGCCCGTGGCCGAGGACGTTGGCCACGCCAGTGGCGTCGGGACAGGCGATCGAGTGGTCGCCGCCGAGCACGACCGGGACGGCGCCCGCCCGGGCGACCTTCTCGACGGCCGCCTCGAGCCGCCCGAGGGTGGTCTCGATGTCACCGGGCGGCAGCTCGACGTCGCCGGCGTCGACGACCCTCAGGTCCTGCAGCGCGTCGGTGCGAAGGGCCAGCGAGGGCCGCGACCCGTCGTGCGGCAGGTAGTCGGTCATCCGGATGGCCTGCGGACCGAAGCGCGTCCCCGGTCGGTGCGAGGTACCGCCGTCGAAGGGGGCGCCGACGACCACCACGTCGGCGTCGGCGTACGTCGTCGGGTCGTCGAGGTCGCACGGCGGCACGCCGAGGAACGTGACGTCGGGACCGAACTGAGCGCCGTAGCGAGCCATCCGCCGACTCTAGGGTCTGGTCGAGCGCCGCGGTGGAGCACGACGGGCCCGGACGCACGCGTCCGGGCCCGTCGGCCGGGTGCCTGCTACGGCCTGGGCAGCACGAACGGGACCTGCTCGCCCGCGGTGACCGTGATCGTCGCACCGCGGCGACGGGTCACGGTGCCGTTGGCGTAGGTCTCGCCGGTCACGTCCTCGATGACGCGCGGCGGCTGGCCCTGCCGCAGCGTCGCGAGCAGGGCGTCCGTCTCGTCGAGCCAGCCGATGAGCTGCTCCACGAGCTGGTGCACGAGTCCCGGCATCTGCCGGGACAGGTCGGTCGTCTCGCCGACGTCCTTGCTGAGGTCGTAGAGCTCGAAGGTGCCGGCGGTGTAGGTGTAGTAGAGCTTCCACTTGCCGTCGCGGACCATCGAGGCCGGACCCTGCACCCCGACGTAACCGGGCAGGTGGTGGAAGTGGGTGCGGTTGATCTTCGTCCCCTGGCTGAAGGCCGGCTTCAGGTCGATCCCGTCGAGCGGGACGCCGGCGGGCAGGTCGGCCTGCGCGTAGGAGGCGAGCGTCGTGTAGAGGTCGGTGCTGTTGACGATCGTCTCGTTGGTGCGCCCGCCGCCGCGCACGAGCGCCGGGTTCTCGCTCCACACGATCCACGGCACGCGCACGCCGCCCTCGTACATCTGCCCCTTGTCCTCGCGCAGCGGGCCGTTCCAGGCGCCCGAGTTCACCGGGTCCTCCTCGCCGCCGTTGTCGGAGGTGAAGATCACCAGCGTGTTGTCGGCGAGCGGCCTGCCGCCGTTGCGCGGGTCGGGGGTTTCCTCGAGGTAGTCGACGATGCGGGCGACCGACTGGTCCACGCCCTCGGTGAGGGCGCCGTACGACGGCTTGGCCGGGGACTGGCCGGCCGCCTTGGCGCGGTACTTGGCCAGCAGGTCCGGGCGCGCCTGGGCGTCGTTGACCGGGAAGTGCGGGGCGAACTCGCTGACGAAGGCGAAGAACGGCTCGTCCTTGCTGCGGTCGATGAAGTCGAGCGCGGCGTCGGTCTGCGCGTCGGTGACGTGCTTGTCGGTGCCGACGAGGGCATCGAGCTGCGCCTGGCTCACGCCCACGCTGTAGGGCGCGATGTTCTGGTCGACGTAGTCCTGGGTGTAGTCGCCGGCGAACTGGTCGAGCGACGGCGAGACCGAGTCGTTGAACCGGTCGTCGGTCGCGAAGTAGTAGGTGGCGTGGGAGTTCTGGCTGCCGCCCCAGTTCTCGTCGAAGCCGTGGCTGGCCACGATCTCCTCGGCGGAGCCCGCGACGTGGAACTTGCCGGAGTAGCCGGTGGCGTAGCCGGCGCGCTGGAGGGTCTCGCCGATGGTGGTGTGACCGACCGGGACGGCGGTCTTGCCGTCCTCGGCCAGCCGACCCTGCGTCACGCCCCGGAGCGGGGCGCTCGCGGGTCCGGTGATGGCACCGACCGCGTAGACGTTGTTGGTCGGTCGGGTGGCGTACTGCCCGGTGTGGAGCGCCGTGCGCGTCGGGCTGCACTGGACCGAGGCGTAGGCCTGGGTGAAGACCTGGCCCTCCTGCGCGAGCCGGTCGAGGCGCGGGGTCTCGTTGTAGTCGTTGCCGTAGCCGCCGTTGACGAGCCCGGTGCCGAGGTCGGACCAGCCGAGGTCGTCGGCCATGACGAAGACGAGGTTGGGGCGGGGGGCCGCGGCGGGAGCGGCTGCGGGGGCGGCACCGGCCTGCGTGCCGCCGAGAGCGGGGGCGACGCTGGCAAGGGTGAGGACGGCTGGCGCGGCGATCGCCGTGAGCAGCTTCCGAGAGGGCATCGGGGAGTTCCTTCTGTCGACGTGGATTAATGCATGTTCTCCAGTCAACTTAATGCCTTAAGCGATCCCCGACGACACTGTCCGCGGGGTGAGTCGTCCACCGGAGTGCTCGGCGACTCAACTCGACTGACCTACTGTTGTTTCGTGACCACGTCCAACGACCGGGGTGCCCGACGCCCGCTCCTCCCCCTCGTCGACGCCGCGCCCGACCCGGGCACCGCGCACGGCGACTCCTGCTGCGCCCCGACCGCGGGACGGTCCGAGGTCGTGGCGTCGGAGGCGACCGTCGTCCCGGCGGGCGAGCGGAGCACCCGCGGCCAGGTCCGCGTCCCGGGAGCGACGTTCTGGATGGGCGACAGCCACGGCGACGGCTATGCCGCTGACGGTGAACGTCCCGTGCACGCGGTGCGCCTGTCGCCGTACCTGATGGACACCAAGGCCGTCACCAACGCGCAGTTCGCGACCTTCGTGAAGGCCACCGGCCACGTGACCGAGGCGGAGCGGGACGGCGTGTCCGCGGTGTTCCACCTCGCCGTCCGTGCCGCTCCGGCCGACGTCCTGCAGCGGGCCGCCGGCGTGCCGTGGTGGCTGGCCGTGCGTGGGGCCGACTGGCGCCACCCGGCCGGCCCCCTCTCCGACATCGGTGACCTGCAGAACCACCCGGTCGTGCACGTCTCCTGGCGCGACGCCCAGGCCTACTGCCGCTGGGCGGGCAAGCGGCTGCCGACCGAGGCGGAGTGGGAGCACGCCGCCCGCGGCGGCCTGGACCGCGCGCGCTACCCCTGGGGCGACGACCTCGTCCACGGCGGTCGGTGGCGCTGCAACATCTGGCAGGGCGACTTCCCCAGGACCAACACGCTCGAGGACGGCTACCTCACCACCGCGCCCGCCACCGCGTTCCAGCCCAACGGCTACGGCCTCCACAACACCGTCGGCAACGTGTGGGAGTGGTGCCAGGACGCGTTCCGCCCCACGGAGTACGCCGACCGCGCAGCCGCGGAGCCGGTCGACGACCCCCTGGCGTCGGACCCGGACGGCACCGCCGACGGGCTCGTCAGCCGGGTGATGCGGGGCGGGTCCTACCTCTGCCACGACAGCTACTGCAACCGCTACCGCGTCGCGGCGCGCTCCTCCAACACCGCCGAGTCCTCCTCGGGCAACATCGGCTTCCGCTGCGCCAACGACGCCTGACGGCGCCTGTCTCTCGGGGTGCTCGGACGCTTCGGCCGCTTCGGCCGCTTCGGCCGCTTCGAGGTGGTCGGGGTGGTCGGGGTGGTCGGCCGCTTCGGGGTGGCGGCAGATCGCGTGCCGGGGTCCACATCCGATGCGACGTGCCGCCACCATCGCCCACCCCCGCCGACCAGCCCCCGCCAGGGTGGCGGCAGATCGCCCGCCGGCCCGCACATCCGATGCGACGTGCCGCCACCATCGACCAGCCCCCGCCAGGGTGGCGGCAGATCGCCCGCCCGACGCCAGATCCGATGCAATGTGCCGCCACCATCGCCCAGCCCCCGCCAGGGTGGCGGCAGATCGCCCGCCCGACGCCAGATCCGATGCAATGTGCCGCCACCATCGACCGACGCCCCACCATCGGCAGCCCCGGACGGCTACCAGTCGCCGAGCGCGGCGAACCGCTCGCCGATGAGCCGGTGGGTGGCGGAGTCGGGGTGCAGGTTGTCCGGCAGCGGCAGCCGCTCGGCGTCCGCGGGGCCGTAGAGCGCGAGCCCGTCGACGTACGACAGGTGCGGGTCGTCGCGGCGCTCGACCACCTCGGCGAGGACCTCGCGCACCACCTCGAGGGTCAGCGCGCCGCGCGCCACGGCCTCGGGGTCGCCGGTGGCGACGAACGCGATGCGGCCCTCGGCGAGCGCCTGCAGGTCGGGTCCCGTCGGGCCGGGCACGCTCTCGTGGATGCCGCAGAAGACGGGCGAGAGGAGGCGGACCGGGGTCGCGGGGTGGCCGTCGCGGATCGTGTCGAGCCACCCGTGGACGGCGGGGCCGAGGGCGCGACGACGCAGCAGGTCCTGGTTGACCAGGTTGATCCCGATCTTGAGGCTGATCAGGTCGGCCGGGGTGTCCCGGATGGTGCGGGCCACGAAGGGATCGAGCAGCGCGCTCCCGCCCAGGCCGAGGTTGACGAGGTCGTGGCCCGCGAGCCGGGCGGCGACGACCGGCCAGGGCTCGGTCGGGTGGGCTGCGACCGAGCCGTGGCTCACCGAGCTGCCGTGGTGCACCCAGCGAGGGCGACCGTCGGCCACCGGTGCGACGGGGGCGTCGGCACGCATCCCGACGAGCTCGGTCTGCTCGTCGTGGGGCAGCCAGACCTCGACGTCCGTCTCGCCGGCGGGCAGGGCGATGACCAGCGTCGTCGGCTCGCCGGCGGTGAAGGTGCTGGCGCCGGTCATCATGTCGACGTCGAGCACGTTGCCGCCGGGTGCCTGCTGCCGGTCGAGGAGCTGGCCGCCGACCAGCACGTCGTACCAGCCGTCGGGGCGTGCCGGCGCGCCGACGTAGCGCCGCTTGGTGGGCAGCACGTCGAGCTCGAGGCGGGTCGCCGTCGTGCGCAGCGCGAGGCGTACGCCGGCCGGCTGTGCCTCGACGAGGTGGAGCTGCGGGTCGTCGACCTGCGCCCGCGCCCACGCGGGGAGGCGGTGCGGCAGCAGCCCGCCCCGGTCGGTGCGCTCGAGCTCGAGGGCCCCCTTCACCAGGCCGGCGAGGCTGTCGAGGGACTGGTCGGTCATCGGGTCTCCCAGGAGCGGAGCAGGGTGTGGAGTCCGTCGACCACGCGCTCCCACGTGTCGTCGGAGGTCGGTGCGGACGCACCGCCGTGGCTGAAGGCGCCGGCCGCGTCGAGCGCGGCGTAGCCGTGGAAGGTGGCGCCGAGGAGACGTACGGCGTGCGTCTCGTCGTCGCCGGACAGCGCGTAGCCACGCAGGGCCGCGCGCGACAGCTCGGCGTGGCGCGGGCCTGCGCTGTCGGCGGCAGTCGTGGGGTCGAGCGGCAACCGGGTGGCGGCATAGCGACCGGGGTGCTGGCGGGCGTACGCGCGCCAGACGCCGCCCACCGCGGCCAGCGCCGCGCGGCCGCTGACCCCGGCGAGCGCGTCGGCCACCAGGCCGGCCGTCTCGGCCAGGGCCAGCAGCGCCACCCGGGTGCGGACGTCGGCACTGCTGCGCACGTGGGTGTAGAGGCTGGGGGTCGCGACCCCGAAGTGCTTGGCGAGCGCCGTCAGCGTCACCTGCTCGAGCCCGACCTCGTCAGCCAGCTCGGCCGCGGCCGAGGCGACCCGTGCGCTCGTCAGTCCCGCTCGCGGCACCGCGCACCCCTTTCCTCACGTGTTGAGGTCAAAACCTTAACACATGAGGATCGACGGTTCAGCGTGTGCGAGCGACCTTCCGTGCGGCACCGACCTCGTCCTCGGCGCCCGCCGACGCCAGGGCGCCGCTCGTGCCCTGCAGGTGGGCGCGGACGAACCACTGGTACTGCTCGAGGTCACCGGTCTGCCCGATGAGGATGTCCTCGGTGACCGGGTCGTCGCCCACCGCCTCGATGGCGTTGCGGTGGTCCTCGATCACGCCGTTGTACACGAGGTCGAGGGCCGCGAGGTGGGCCGCCGTGTCGGCCCGGTCGAGGGCGTAGTCGTCCCAGGTGCGGGCCGCGACCAGGGCGCCGGGGAGGCCGTTGGGCGGCACGCCGAGGGTCGACATGCGCTCGGCGAGGACGTCGACCATGTCGCGGACGCCGTCGATCTGGGGGTCGAGCATCTCGTGGACGCCGATGAAGTGCGGGCCCACGACGTTCCAGTGCGCGTGCTTCAGCGTCAGCTGGAGGTCGTTGAGGGCGTGCACCCGCATCTGCAGCGCGTCGGCGACGGCGTGGCCCGTGGCGGTGTCGAGACCCGGGACCGTCAGCGGCGCGTCGGCGTCGCTCGTGACCGGGGGGGTGCGGGAGGAACGAGTCGTCTTCTTGGCCATGTCACCAACCTAGGCTCGTCCCACAACCCGTCGCACCGCCCGATCAGCTGGTGCTCGCGATCCGCTTGGGCAGCACGAACAGCAGTCCCGCTAGCACCACGACCGAGCCGACCGCACCCGCGGCGGCCGCCGTGCGGTCGAAGACCATGTCGACGACGAGGAAGAAGATGCCGCCCATGAGGGCCGCGATCATCACGAGGGCGATGCTCGTGAGCCGGTGCCCGGCCTGCACCAGCTCCGGCTTGGCGTCGGACTGGAACACGCGGCGGTGGATCGCGACCGGGGTGAGCAGGACGCTCACCGTGGCGAACGCGAGGGCGAGGAGACCGACGTACCACGCCCGCTGGAACGAGTCGAGCTCCTCGAAGCCGGACTGGAAGGGCAGCGTGACCAGGAAGCCGGCGAGCACCTGGACCCCGGTCTGGCTCACGCGGAGCTCCTGCAGCAGGTCGTTCCAGTTGCGGTCGGCCCGCTCCTGCGGGGTCTCGTCACGTGCGTCGTCGACCATCCTCGTGAACCTACTCGCGGCGACGTGCGCGCCCACCCCCTGACGGGTGAGCAGGCTTGCCCGTGCCGGTGACACCGTGGAGTGCATGGCCGAGAAGAAGAAGGACCCGGGCCCGTCGGTGAAGGACGCGGAGGTCTACGAGGCGCTGCGCGACGACGGCGCCAGCAAGGAGAAGGCGGCCCGCATCGCGAACGCCTCGGCCGCGCAGGGCCGCTCGACGGTCGGCGAGCGCGGTGGCGAGGCCGGCGACTACGAGGACCGGACCGTCGAGGAGCTGCGCAAGCGCGCGGCCGAGCTCGACATCGAGGGACGCTCGTCGATGACGAAGGACGAGCTGATCGACGCCTTGCGCCACCACTGACCGCGGCCCGCCTCAGCGGGGGTCGAGCTCGGCGAGAGCGCGCAGCCAGGTGCGATCGGCGTCGACGGCCGACGTCGACCGCACCGGAGCGCCGGCGTCGAGCAGTCGCTCCGCCGCCGGGGGCACCCCGCCGCCCGCCGCGCGCACGACGCCGGCGAGCACCCGGCCCGCCGCGATCGCGGCGCCGCGGTGGGTGCTGATCACCGCCTCGTAGGTCGGTGGTCCCGCCGCCGCCGGCACCTCCCAGGCGGCCACGAGCGCGGCGTACGACTCACCGAGGCCGACCACGGCCCACTCCCGGCGCAGCGGCGAGTCGCCCGGCAGCTGGCAGCGCACCGGGGAGGCCCCCAGATCGGCGCCCAGGTCGGTGTCGGCGTCGAAGTCGGCCACGACCGCGGCCCACGCCGCGGTGCGACCGAGCTCCTCCCAGCGGTGCCGGGAGGACGCGTAGCGGTGGCCCAGCTGGAAGGCGCCGAGCACGACCGACCGGTCGCCGCGGGCCAGGCACTCGTCCTCGACCGCGTGGGAGGCCGCGATCAGGGCGCGCCGGTGCAGGCGGAGCGGGCGGACGCCGGCGACGGCGTCCGCGGCCGCGGCGAACACCGACCGCTCCTCGCCCGCCTCCTGGGCCCGCACCACCGAGTCGATCGCCACCTGGAGCGGCAGGCCGGAGTCACGCACCTCCAGCACCTGCCGTACGAGGGCCACGTCGACGTCGGTGAAGCGGCGGTGGCCGGAGGCGGACCGCTCGCCGCGCGGGAAGCCGAACCTGTTCTCCCAGGTGCGCAGCACCCCCGGCGTCACGCCTGCGCGCGCCGCCAGCACGCCGATGCTGAACCCCTCCGCAACCCGGTCCGCCACGTGGCCCTCCTCAAGAATGTCGCGCCCGACCTTGTCAGACGTGTCGAGATAACTTATACATGTATGTAGAGATTTTGTCGCACCCGCCCCGCTCCACCCCACCGCACGTCAGGAGACTCCCATGGTCAGCGTGATCCTCATCAGCACAGCCGCCATCCTCGTCGCGATCGTCGGCTGCGCCGTCATCTGGCGCATGGACGCCCTCCGCGCGGACGAGATCGAGCGCACCCCGCCCCAGGAGCCCCGCCGCCCCCAGCTCGGCGGCGCGACCGGCTCCGTCCCTGCCGTCACTGCGGTCGCCCCGACCCTTCCCTCGCGCGACCGCAGCTGACCCCCGGGTGGGCCGGCGCCCGCCGGCCCGGTCCACCCGCACGGGTGTGGTGTGCCACCACCGCCGTGGCAGGTTGGAGTACGGGACCACCTGGTCCGCACCGACCTCGCACCACCCTCACCACAGGAGGAACGACGATGGGTCTGGACGACAAGATCGACAACAAGTCCGACGAGCTCAAGGGCAAGGCCAAGGAAGCCACCGGCAAGGCGACCGACGACGAGAAGCTCGAGGCGGAGGGCCGCGGCGACCAGGCCGGCGCCAACATCAAGCAGGCCGGCGAGAAGGTCAAGGACGCCTTCAAGAGCTGACGGGCGACCCTGCCCACACGTGCCCGCCGTCGCTCGCATCGGCGACGACCAGCACCTCACCGCCGGCGGCCGCCATCAACGTGTGGTCGCCGGCGGTCTGTGGTTCGAGGGGCACGTCGACCTGCTCCCACTCCTGACCGTCCTCGGTGTGCCACAGCTCGTAGTGGTCGCCGGTGCTCACGGTCGCCAGGACGCCGGCCGACGTGGTGGCCAGTGAGGCGACGTACGGCGCCCCGCGCCACTCGCCGGCGATCCGGCCGAACTCCACCTGGTCGTGCCAGCCGTCTTCGTCGCGCACCCAGGCCGCGTACGTGTCGTCGCTGCGTCCCACGGCCAGCACCCGCCCGTCGTCCATGAGCGTCACGCGGTGCACGTCCTGGACGGCGTCGGTCGCGGGCATCTCCTCCGGCGTCCACGTCAGGCCGTCGGGCGACGTCCAGGCGAGCGGGTCCGGATCGAGGTGGCGGCCGGTGCGCGCGCCCGCACCGACGACGAGCCACTCCTCCCCTGTCCAGCCCCCGCCCTGCGCGAGGGACTCCAGGTCGCCGTCGTCGGTCAGCCCGGGCTCCGCCTCGACGAGGGTGAACTCGCGCGGGTCGTCGGTGAACCAGACCCCCGGTCCCGACGTCCGGTTGCCGGTGATCAGCCAGCCGGTCGGGCCGCCCGCGATGGGCCCGACGTTCGTCGCGCTCACGCCGCCGTACTGCGTGAACACCGTCCGCACGTCGACCAGGGTCTCGCCGTCCATCCAGAAGGTCGTCACCCGCGGGTTGCCGTGCGCCCCGCCGGAGCGCGCACCCACCACGGCGATCCGGTCGCGTGAGCAGGCGATCGAGTTGAGGATCGCCCGACGGCCCCAGTAGGTGTGCGCCTCGATCGGCACCGGCTCCCACACCTCGCGGTCGGCGGAGAACCACAGCGCGGGGCGGGTGTCACGGGTCTCGCTCGGCCGGTCGAGGAACACCGCCCCGGCGACCCACCACCCCTCACCGCACTCGACCGCGTCACGCACGACAGACCGACCGGGCGCGCCGGGGTGGGGTGGCAGCGGGTGCTCGACCCACGACATCTCCAGGCGGTCGGGCGGAGGCTGCTCGCCCTCGCACGCCGCGAGCGGCAGGGCGCCCGCCAGCGCCACCACGACGAGGACCACCTTGCGCACCCGCCGATCATGGCGCATGGCGAGCCGGACGGTGGGTACGTGCCCGTCATGACCCACGGCCACGACCCCGACCGGATCGACCCCTCGAACCAGAGCGGCCGACCGGTCATGGTCACGGGTGCGCTCATCGGCATCGTCCTCGCGCTCCTGCTGATGCTCGTCGTCTACTTCCTCGCCCGCTGAGCGGTCCCGTCCACCGCTGACCGCGCCCCGCGCGCGGGTGTCGGTCAACGCTCATAGGGTGGCGCCGTGACCCTGCACCTCCACACAGCCGAGCGCACCGACGCCCTCGCCGACGGCCTCGCGGACCTGCTGGTCACCCCGCTCCCCGACCCGTTCGCGCGCGAGGTGGTCGTGGTGCCGGCGCGTGGCGTCGAGCGCTG